>FTIF01004131.1_pt3 | contig 9874 bp, 10 predicted proteins | sample 1658001 | NCBI WGS metagenome assembly FTIF01 (sample SAMEA3914789, study PRJEB12502) | metagenome | biome: forest; material: soil | place: Canada | collected 2011-07-03 | depth 0.3 m | reverse complement strand
TCGTCGCGCTCGACCATGGTGGCGACGCTGCCGAAGCGGCGCACTGCTTCCGCATACAGCGCCCACACCGGCTCCGGCACCGGATGATCGTGGGTATCGATCAGCAGCTCGCCATTGCGGCTGTGGCCGGCCAGGTGGATCTGCTGCACCCGCCGCGCCGGCACCGCGCGCAGGTAGGTCAGCGGGTCGAAGCCGTGGTTCTGGCTGTTGACGTAGATGTTGTTGACGTCGAGCAGGATCAGGCAGTCGGCTTCTTCCGCCACCGCCTTGAGGAACTCCCATTCCGGCAGGACCGAGTGAGCGAAGTCGACATAGCTCGACACGTTTTCCAGCAGGATGCGGCGGCCGAGGAAATCCTGCGCCTCGCGCACGCGGGCGGCGATGTGGTGCACGGCTTCTTCCGTGTGCGGCAGCGGCATCAGGTCGTGCAGGTTGCGGCCGGCAATGCCGGTCCAGCACAGGTGATCGGAAATCCAGGCCGGCTGAATGCGCTCGGCCAGAGCCTTGAGCTGGATCAGATGAGCGCGATCCAGCGGCGCGGTGCTGCCGATCGACAGCGACACGCCGTGCAGCACCACCGGATAGCGTTCGCGGATGCGCTCGAGCCAGCGCAGCGGCTTGCCGCCGCCGACCATGTAGTTCTCGCTGATCGCCTCGAACCAGTCGACCCGGGGCCCCTCAGCTGACGATCCCGACAGGATCGCCTCGTAATGATCGGTGCGCAGGCCCAGGCCGAAGCCGAGGACGGGCAGCGCGGAGCGATCGGGAGAATTCATGACGGGATTCTACCTTCGGAAAAAAAGAAACCCGGCCGCCCTTGCGGGCGGCCGGGTTTCGGTGCAATTACTTCGGTGCGTCCATCTTGCCGCCGGCCTTGGCGCAATCTTCCTTGGTGGCCATGGTGAAGCCCTGGCCCTTGCAGGAGTTCTGGCCCTTGCAGGAATTGCTGGTGCCCTTGCAGGAGCTCTGGCCCTTGCAGGAATTGCCGCCGACGCACTTGCCGGTGCTGGCAGCGCCATCGGCATAGGCCATCGGGGCCGCCAGGAACATGGCCGCAGCGGCGGTGGCGAGGGCGATACCACTCATCTTGGTCGCAACTTTCATAACAGTCTCCGAGGCCACTGGGGCCTTAATTTAGTGTGGTGATGCTGTTTGCTGGTGTGGCATCTTGCAGGGCCGGGGGGTCCTGCCCGCTGCACACGACCATCCTCCTGCAACCACCGGGACCGCACCAGCTTCGTGCGTTCGGGTTTTATGTCCGCCCGTCCGCAGGCCGCTACAGTCTTGGGGTGTGCCGCAGTGAATACTCTACTCCCGGCATTACGGATGCGGGGCGAGTTTGTGACGAGATGCTGCAAGCCGCCGAAACGGATGCTATATTTCAGTTAACTGCCTGCGGAATCAACGACTTTGCTCAAGCCAGCCCTGTTCTTCAGCTGCATCGTGGCACTGGGTTTCTCGGCCCAGGCCGACGACATCGTGATGCCCGCCGCTGCGCCGCAAGCGCAAATGACCGCGCCGGCGAGCCTGCCGGTGAAAGGCCAGACCATGGCCGAAGTGGTCAAACGCTACGGCGAACCGCAGCAAAAGCATGCCCCTGCCGGTGGCGACGCGCCGAAACACCCGCCGATCACACGCTGGGATTACGCCGCTTTCTCGGTATTTTTCGAGCATTCGCACGTAGTGGATGCCGTAGTGCCGGGCCAGCCGCCGCAGATCTATCACGCCGAGCAGCTGAAGCAGGCTTCCAGCCAATAAGCGCTGCAAGGGCCGGTTAACCGGCCCTTGCGTCATCCCGCCGCAAACTCGCGGCGGCACACTCCCGGCACACTCCTGCCTGCCCTTCCAGGGAATCAACTCGATGTCGTCCACATTCCTGCCGCCCGAGTGGGCGCCGCAAACCTCCGTCATGTTGACCTGGCCGCGCCGGGACGGCGACTTCGCGCGCCATTTCGAGGCGGTGGAGCAGAATTTCGTGGCCATCGCGGTGGCCATCGCCCGCCATGAGAACCTGCACGTCAACGTCGCCCAGGATGCCCCCGGCCTGGCGGCCCGGCTGGTAGCCGCCGGCGTGCCGAACGACCGGCTGCATGTCTACGCCATGCCCAACGACGACGTCTGGGCCCGCGATCACGGCCCGATCACCGTCGTGCGCGACGGCAAGCTGCTGCACCTGGATTTCACCTTCAACGGCTGGGGCGGCAAGTTCCCGGCCGAGCGCGATAACGCCCTCACCAGCCGGCTGCTCACCGTCAATGCCTGGAACGCGCCGGTCGAGACAGTGGATTTCGTACTGGAGGGTGGCGCCATCGAAGTCGACGGCAAGGGAACGCTGCTCACCACCGAACGCTGCCTGCTGGCGCCGACGCGCAATCCGAAGCTGGACAAGGCCGGCATCGAGGAGGTGCTGAAAGAGAAATTCGGCGTCAGCCGCATCCTCTGGCTCAAGCACGGCGACCTGCTCGGCGACGATACCGACGGCCACATCGACACCATCGCCCGCTTCAGCGATGCCGAGACCATCGTCTACCAGGCCTGTGAGGACCGCGACGATCCGCACTACGCCGACCTCGCGGCGATGGCGGAAGAACTAACCGCGCTGCGCACCGCCGAAGGCAAGCCCTACAAGCTGGTGCCGCTGCCCTTGCCGGCGGCGATGCACGATCCCGACGATGGCCGCCGCTTGCCAGCCGGTTACGCCAACTTCCTGATCATCAACGGCGCGGTGCTGGTGCCGGTCTACGGCGATGCCAAAAACGATCCGGTGGCGCTGCAGCGCCTGCGCCCCTGTTTCCCGGGACGCGAGGTAGTGCCTATTGAATGCAAGGCACTCATCCACCAGTATGGAAGCCTGCATTGCGTGACGATGCAGATTCCCGCCGCAAGCTGAGGAGTCGTCCCATGAACCTGATTACCGAAGCCCTCGCCAGCCCGCGCAAGGCGGCCCTGATCGGCGCCGCCACCGGCGCGGCCAAGGGCGTGCTGATCGGCGCCGTGGCCGGCAAGCTGCTGCTGTTCGTCGCCATCGGCGCGGCCGGCGGCGCGGCCACCGGTGCCGCCCTGTCCTGGCTCAATCGCCAGCGCCAGCCGGACCTGACGCAGGAGGCCGGGGCTTGAGCCGCATCCTGCGCGCCGGGCTGGTGCAGCAAAGCTGCACCGCGGACCGCGAGAAAAACCTGGCTGCATCCAGTGCCGCCATCCGCAAGGCCGCCGCCGAAGGCGCGCAGCTGGTGCTGCTGCAGGAGCTGCATACCGGCTTGTATTTCTGCCAGCACGAGTCCACCAACCTGTTCGACCTGGCCGAGCCGATTCCCGGCCCGTCCACCGAATACCTGGGCAAGCTGGCGAAGGAACTGAACATCGTCATCGTCGGCTCGCTGTTCGAGAAGCGCGCGCCGGGGCTGTACCACAACACCGCGGTGGTGCTGGAGCGCGACGGCACGCTGGCCGGCAAGTACCGCAAGATGCACATCCCGGACGATCCGGGCTACTACGAGAAGTTCTACTTCACCCCGGGCGACCTCGGCTTCACGCCGATCCAGACCAGCGTCGGAAAGCTCGGCCTGCTGGTGTGCTGGGACCAGTGGTATCCCGAAGCCGCGCGCCTGATGGCCCTGGCCGGCGCCGAACTGCTGCTCTACCCCACCGCCATCGGCTGGAACCCCGCCGACGACGCAGCGGAACAGGCGCGCCAGCGCGATGCCTGGATCACCATCCAGCGCGCCCATGCCGTCGCCAACGGCTTGCCGGTGCTGGTCGCCAACCGCACCGGCTTCGAACCCGATCCGACCGGCCAGACCGAAGGCTCGCAGTTCTGGGGCAGCAGCTTCGTCGCCGGGCCGCAGGGTGAATTCCTCGCGCAGGCCGGTACCGATAAAGGCGAAGTGCTGATGGTCGATGTAGACCTGGAACGCAGCGAGAACGTGCGCCGCTGGTGGCCGTTCCTGCGGGATCGGCGCATCGATGCCTACGAGGATTTGACGAAGCGTTTCCGCGATTGACCAGACAGTAGCCCGGATGAAGCGAAGCGGAATCCGGGATCACTCGCCAAACGCCACACCTTCAACGTCGGAACAGGCACCACCCCAGTCCGACGGGAGTTCGCCTCGCTCCACAAAACCGTGAAACGAAGAATGCGGCCAGTCGATTACCTTGGCGACAATGCCATGCTTGACCGGGTTGTAGCGAACGTAATCCACATGCCGCTTCAGATCCTCATCGTCGCGGATTGTGTGTTCCCAGAAACGGCTTTGCCATAAATCGTATCCGACAGCGCCAATACGGCGTTCAATCAGACCCGCCTTGGCGACCGAGCGCGAAAAACCGGCTTTTATAAGCCGCCACCGAGCGGAATAGTCAGCATCTTCAGCGGGCAGAGTCCATACCGCGTGCAAGTGATCGGGAAGGACGACAATTGCAATGGTTTCAAATGGCATCCTTTTCTGTGCAATTGCGTAGGCTTCACGCAACTGTGAGATGCAGTCGATCAACAAACTCGACCGCCGATCCCGCAGCGTCACAGTGAAGAAATAAGTGCCGCCTTCGACGCGATTGCGGCGGTAGAGGACCATGCGGAGGCGCAGTCCCGGATTCCGCTTCGCTTCATCCGGGCTACTTTAGAATTCCGCCTTAGACTTCCGCCGGATTGCTCTCCGCCGCTTCCACCGCCGGCGTACGCCAGCCGCTGCGCACCCCCCAGAAGTAGAACACCAGCGCCGCCACGGCGACGCAGAGCTGATCCCAGCCGTAGGGGATGTAGTCGTGCCCCTCGAACTCCTTGCTGCCGGCCCAGGACAGGGCAGCGACGGCGGCTAGGTAGGCGATCAGCCACCAGGCGCCGCGCAGGTGGCGCGCGAAGTCGCTCCACTGACCCTTGGCCTGGTAATAGAGGTACACCGGCAGCGGCAGGATCAGCAGCAGCATGATCTCGCCGGTGTGCGGCCAGCGCGCCCAGAACAGCATCAGGGTGGCGAGGATGAAGGCCATCGGCGCCAGGATGTGCAAGCCGGGCACACGCAGCGGGCGATGCATGTTCGGCGCGGTGCGGCGCAACACCATGACGCTGATCGGCACCACCAGGTAGGTGACGATGGTAGCGACGGAGATCACCGCCGCCAGCTTGCCCCAGCCGCGGAAGAAGAACAGGAAGATGAAGGACACCAGCAGGTTGAACCACATCGCCGGGCGCGGGATGCCGAAGCGCGGATGCACGTTGCCGAAGATCTTCGGCACGGTGCCGCTGCGCTCCATGGCGTAGATCATGCGCGCGGTGGTGGCGGTGTAGGTGGTGCCGGTGCCGCTGGGGCTGACGAAGGCATCGGCGTACAGCATGATAGCCAGCCAGTTGAGATTCAGCGCCAGCGCCAGCTGGGCGAAGGGCGAGCTGTATTCCAGCGCGGCCCAGCCCTCGTGCAGATGCTCCGGCGCCACCGTGCCGAGGAAGGCGACCTGCAACATGAGATACACCACGGTGCTCAGCGCAATCGAGCCGAAGATGGCGAAGGGCACACTGCGCCCCGGGTTGCGCGCCTCGCCCGCCAGGTTCACCGGGCTCTGGAAGCCGTTGTAGCTAAAGACGATGCCGCTGGTGGCCACCGCGGTGAGGATCGCCGCGACGTTGCCGACATGTTGGCCGCCGTGGATGCCGACCTGGAAGTTTTCCCAGTGGAAGCCGGTGGAGATCAGGGCGACGGCGGTGACCGCCGGAATGATCAGCTTGAAGAAGGTGATGGCGCTGTTGGTGCTGGCGAAGACTTTCACGCTCCAGAAATTGAGCAGGAAATAGATCACCACCAGCACGGCCGAAATGGACAGGCCGGCGACGGTCAGCTCGCCCTGGCCATTATTGGCGTGCACATACAAAGCCTGCGCCCAGGCCCAGGGCCAGGAGCTCATGTACTGCACCGAAGCTTCGGCTTCGACCGGGATCACCGAGACGATGGCGATCCAGGCAGCCCAGCCGGCGACGAAGCCGACCAGGGAGCCATGCGAATAGTGGCCGTAACGCACCGCGCCGCCGGACTCCGGAAACATGGCGCCCAGCTCGGCATAGGTGAAGGCGACGAACAGGATCACCACCGCGCCGATCAACCAGGCGTAGACAGCGCCTGGGCCGGCGAGCTGGGCGGCGCGCCAGGCGCCAAACAGCCAGCCGGAGCCGATGATCGAGCCGAGGCCGGTAAACATCAGGGCGATGGCGCCGACGTCGCGGCGGATCGCGCTTTCATTGGACATGCAGGATTCCCCAAAAAAGAAAAGCGATCGCAATCGGGACGCAAATTCGGCGCCGCAACCGCGTGGTTCGGGCTGCAACTGCCGGAATTTTTCCTTCCGATTCAGCGATCAACGAATAATCCGACTGTAACCCGCTTGACTCGGCCCGCGCCATCCCGATAATTCGCTGCCTAAGCAGTTAATGCCGAGGCAGAAGATGTTAAAGCAGTATTACCATGCCGACACGTACAGCACCCTCAACAGCATCGGTTATCTGGTGAAGCGCGCCCACGGCCTCAGCCTGGATGCGCTGGAGCCGGGCCTGGCCGAGCACGGGCTGACCTTCACCCAATATGCGGTGCTGATGGCGCTGCGCGACGACCTCGCGCTCAATGCCAAGGACATCTGCATCAAGCTGCGCCACGACAGCGGCGCGCTGACCCGCGTGCTGGACCAGCTGGAAGCGCGCGGCCTGGTCGAGCGGCAGCGCAGCGCCGAAGACCGCCGCGCCATCAAGCTGCTGCTGACACCGCAGGGCCATGCCGCGCTGAAGACGGTAGTGCCACTGGTGGTGGAGCGGATCAACGGCGCCATCAAGGACTTCAGCCCGGCCGAGATGGATGAACTGCTGCGCCTGCTCAACAAACTGATCCTCGGCCTGCATGACGAGGTCGCGGCCCAATCCGGAGCCTCAGCATGATGCACATCCGCAAACTGGGTTTGGCGCTGAGCGCCGCCCTGCTCAGTGCCTGCGTGCTGCCGCCCAAGGATGCGCCGCGCGACCACCTCATCAGCGACACCGCGCTCGGCCTGAGCACGGCCACCACGGCGCAGTTCGGCGACGGCTGGTGGCATGCCTACCAGGACCCGCAACTCGACCGCCTGGTCGAAGCGACGCTGGCCAACAATCCGACGCTGGCGCAGGCGATGGCGCGGGTACGCGAAGCGCAGGCCATGGCCGACACCGCCCACGCCGGCCTGCTGCCTTCCGTGTCTTACGACGCCAAGGACACGCGCCAGCGCTTCAGCAACAACGACATCATCCCGCCGCCCTACAACGGCGGTGTCTACTGGGAAGGCCAGCAGGGCCTCAACCTGTCCTGGGACATCGACTTCTGGGGCAAGCAGGCGGCGCTGATCCGGCAGGCGCGCTCGCAGACTGCCGCCGCCAACCTGGATATCGCCAGCGCCCGCCTGGCCCTGGCCGGCGCGGTGGCGCAGTCCTACGTGGAGCTGTACCACGACTTCGCTCTGGCGGAAGTGGCGCGTCGCACCGAGGAACAGCGCCTGCACATCCTCGATATCACCCGCAGCCGCGTGAAGGCCGGGCTCGATACCAACGTCGAGCTGCGCGAAGCCGAGGGCGCGGTGCCGCAGGCCCATGTCGAACTGACACAGGCGCAGGCTGCAGTGGCGCTGGCCATCCATCAGCTCGCCGCCCTGTCCGGCCGCGGCGCCGACGCCTACGCCGAGATCAAGCAGCCGCATCTGAACCTAGACGCGGCGCTGCCGCTGCCGGAAGCCCTGCCCGCCGACCTGCTCGGCCGCCGGCCGGATGTGCTGGCGGCGCGCGAGCGGGTTGAAGCCGCTACCGCCGGCCGGGTCGCGGCCAAGGCAGCGTTCTATCCCAATGTCAGCCTGACCGCTTTCGCCGGCACCAGCGCCATCGGCTTCAAGACGCTGTTCGAGGCCGCCTCCGGCGCTTATGGCGTGGGTCCGGCGATTCACCTGCCGCTGTTCGACGCCGGCCGCCTCAAGGCGGACTTCCGCGGCGCCAATGCCGAGATCGACGACGCCGTGGCCGGCTACAACCAGACCGTGCTGCAGGCGGTGCGCCAGGTTTCCGATCAGCTCAGCACCATCGACGCCCTCAACTACGAGCTGGGCGAGCAGCAGAAATCGCTCGACTCGGCGGAAGAGGCCTATCGCCTCGCCGGGGAACGCTACAAGGCCGGGCTGTCCGGTTACCTGTCGGTGCTGAATGCCGAGACCCAGGTGCTCAGCGCCCGCCGCCAGCGCGTCGACCTGGTTTCGGCGCACGCCATTTCCCGCGTCACCCTGCTGCTGGCCCTTGGCGGCAGCTTCGATCCGTCCGCGCCGCTGCCGGCGCAGACCGCATCAACCAACTAATAACGCATTCAAGGTACGAGAACTGCCATGAGCAATCCCAACCCTACCGCTGCTGCTCCTGCCAACGGCAACGGCTCACGCCGCCGCGGCCTGCTGATCCTGTCCCTGGTGGTGGTGCTCGGCGCCATCGGCTACGGTGCTTATTGGCTGCTGGTGGCCCGCCACTACCAGAGCACCGACGATGCCTATGTCAGCGGCGACGTAGTGCAGATCACCAGCGAGGTGCCCGGCACTGTGGTGGCCCTGCACGTCGACGACACGCAGAGCGTGCAGCGCGACCAGCCCCTGCTGGAGCTGGACCCGGCCGACGCCGAAGTGGCGACCGGCAGCGCCGAGGCCAACCTGGCCCGCGCGGTGCGCCAGGTGCGCACCGTGTTCGCCCAGGGCGGCCAGTTGCGCGCACAGATCAACGAGCGTCAGACCGAGCTGAAGCGCGCGCAGGACGACTATCGGCGCCGCGCCGGCCTGGTCAGCGACGGCGCGGTATCGACCGAGGAGCTGTCGCACATGAAAGACAGCGTGACGCAGGTCCAGGCCAGCCTGGCCGCGGCGCGTGAACAGCTCAACGCCACCACCGCGCAGATCGACGGCACCACCATCGCCACCCATCCGCAGGTGCTGGCGGCTGCCGCCGCGGTGCGTGACGCCGCGCTGGCGCTGCATCGTGCCCATATCACCGCGCCGGTGGCTGGCGTGGTGGCACGCCGCTCGGTGCAGGTAGGCCAACGCGTCGCGCCGGGCACGCCGCTGATGGCGGTGGTGCCGCTGGACAATGTCTGGATCGACGCCAACTTCAAGGAAGTGCAGCTGGAAAACATGCGCGTCGGCCAGCCGGTCGAGCTGCATGCCGACCTGTACGGCAGCGACACCGTGTATCACGGCAAGCTGGTCGGCCTGGCCGCAGGCAGCGGCAGCGCCTTCGCCCTGCTGCCGGCGCAGAACGCTTCCGGCAACTGGATCAAGATCGTGCAGCGGGTGCCGGTGCGCATCGCGCTCGATCCGAAGGAGCTGAAGGACCATCCGCTGCGGGTGGGCCTGTCGATGACGGTGAAAGTGGATATCCGCGACACCTCGGGCCCTCTGGTGGCCAGTGAAGTGCGCACCCTGCCGATCCCGAGCCAGGCCAGCCTGGGCAACGATCCGGCGGTGGAAGCGCGCATCGCGCAGATCATCGCCGACAATGCAGGACAGGCCAGTGCCAGCCTCGACGGCACGGCCCGCATGGCAGCGAAGTCGAAGCCGGTTGACGGCACCGTGGCGGGCGCGGGCCAGCCGTGAGCGCAGCCGCACCTACCGCCGGCGCTGCCCCAGCCGATCCGGCAGCGGCGCCCGCGCCGCTGTCGCCGCTGGTCGGCGGCGCCATGGCGGTCACCGCGCTGGCGCTGGCGCTCGGCACCTTCATGCAGGTGCTCGATACCACCATCGCCAACGTCTCGATCCCGACCATCGCCGGCGATCTCGGCGTCTCCGCCGACCAGGGCACCTGGATCATCACCTCCTTCGCCGTGGCCAACGGCGTGTCGGTGCCGCT
>FTIF01000681.1_pt3 | contig 9889 bp, 6 predicted proteins | sample 1658001 | NCBI WGS metagenome assembly FTIF01 (sample SAMEA3914789, study PRJEB12502) | metagenome | biome: forest; material: soil | place: Canada | collected 2011-07-03 | depth 0.3 m | reverse complement strand
CCCGAATTCGTGGCGCAGGGAAACCGGGTTATGGTCGTCGGCTTCGCTAGGGGGAGAATCAAAGCCACGAATAGGACATTCGAGGACCATTGGGTCTTCGCCATTACCGTTCGAAATGCCAAAGTGACGAACATCCGGGAGTATATCGACACGCAAGCACTGGCGCGGGCCTCGCTTGCAGGGACAGACTAATCATGGCGTTCGTCTTGGGGATTATCTTATTTGTCGTTGTACTGGGCGTCACCGACGCTCGGCTGCCTTGGCCATCGGCAAAGGGAAAGCGCGCATGATCGCAGGACATTTCGGGCTTGCGGCAGCAGGCAAAAGGGCGTGAGACAGCCACTCCCCTGTGGGCATTAATGCTGGCCACGGTCTGGCTGGACGTGATATTCGTGCCGCTTGTTTTGAGCGGTTCAGCAACCGTAGCCCGGGTAGCACTCCGTGCTTCCCGGGGCTTTTGCTCTGCGGTGGCGCAACCCCGGGTAGCGCTTCGCGCTTCCCGGGTTACTGGCTGCTGTATTCCAGGTCTTCGGGTGGTCCCATGTATGCCATGTATTCCATGTATGCCACTTTCCAGCAGATGGAATCCATGGCATGCATGGTGGGCTAGAGCAGCAACCGTAGCCCGGGAAGCACGGAGTGCTACCCGGGGGTTTTGCTCCGGCGGTGGCGCAACCCCGGGTAGCGCTTCGCGCTTCCCGGGCTACTGGCTGCATCGGCCGGATGCTTGAAGCAATGCTTAAGCATCGATCAGGCAAAGCTTAAGCATGGCTGCAGGCATTGCCCAAGCACTGCTTGAGCAATGCACGTCACCTTCACCTTCACCTTCACCTTCACCATTACCTTCACAGAACAGCGGGCTTTTCCCTTACAGGAGATCTTCCTGCACAGGGCTCCGTTCCGGACCCCTGTGCACGACGGTGTTTTCTGTCTGCAAAACAGGAAAAGCGTTTGCCGAGTAGCGGCCTTGTATGAGGGTGTGGCAATCCATGCTGACTTCACTGGATCTGGATCTGGATATGGTGCGGCAGCGCGCTTTTGCTCACAGCGTCATTGCACGGCGAGCCTGCATGAAGTGAAACGAAATCCGTGGCTTCTCTGCTTGGCGGAAATCCCGGATTCCACTGCGTTTTTTTCGGGCTACTTTCACCATCAATCATGCCGTCAAAAATCGAACGGCTGCCCCTTGCAGTTCGGTAGAAATCGGGATATAAAGTGTAGTGCTCGAAGTGTTGCGAACACAGCAAGCAAACCCGCCTTGAGCGGGTTTTTTCGTTTCTGATCTTCGAGATAGTCAGTCAGCTTTCCAGCGAGCGTAGGCTGCCTATCTTCTCTTCGCTTATCCCGGCACATGACCACCAAACCCCGATGCGATAAGCTCGGAAGCATCGGTTTCTTTCCTCTCCAGCACGCTCATAACCCTTTCCCATGAATCGCGTTTACCTTTGCTTCGCCCTGGCCCTGTTTGCGTTCTCCACGTTCTCTGCGCCCAGCACGGCCAGCGCTGCGGACGCTCCTGCCCAGGTGCCTACCGCCGAGGAGCTGCAGCACCTCATCGTGCGGGAGACGAAGGTCGGCACCGGGCCTGGCGCGGAGCTCGCGAACATCGTGGAGATGCAGTACACCGGCTGGCTGTATAGCCCGCTCATGCCCGACCTGCACGGCGCGCAGTTCGACAGCTCCGTCGGCCGTGGGCCGTTTTCCTTCATGCTGGGAGTCGGCAGCGTGATCAAGGGCTGGGACCAGGGCGTGGCGGGAATGAAGGTGGGCGGCAAGCGCACCCTGATCATTCCGGCGAACCTGGCTTATGGTCAGAACGGTCAGGGAGACATTCCGCCGGGAGCGACGCTGATCTTCGATGTGGAGCTGGTGGGGATGAAGTAGGCGAGCGCAAGGGCGCAATAAGCGAAGCGCATTGCGCCCAACTCGCTGGCGGCGGCATGCGCCAGGCCGTGACGATGTCATTCCCGCATAGGCGGGAGTAGGGTGGGTGGAGCCGCGTAGCGGCGTAACCCACCATTCAGCCGTAGCGGTGTAACGGTGGGTTGCGCTCCGCTCCACCCACCCTACGCTTGCTGTACATGTTGCGGGCTTGGTTTTCGAGTTGGCGCTCGGGGATTACTATCCCATAACCAATGCCCGCAACACTTTCCCGCAAATACTAAAAATTATTCCGGACAGCAGTGCGCTTTCGCGGGAATGACGGAAAAATTAATCGGACGCGATTTTGACCTTGAGCGTAGTGCCATTGAGGTCGAGACCCGCCGTTTACCCCGAAGCTTTCAGCAAGCCTACAACCGGGCCTTTGCTTGAGTCCGCGCATGACCACAAAACGCCCAATGCGGTAACCTGCTCTCCATCTGACCCGGGAACATAGTCAGAGCGGGTCTCAAATGACAGGGAGGTTGACCATGTTGTCCAATGGATTGATTGGCGGATTGATTGGCCGTGGCCTGGCGCTTGCCGGGCTGCTTTTCTCTTTTGCCGTCGTGCCTGCGGCTACCGCTGCGGACAGCCCGGTAGGCTCGGGCAATGTGGCGGTGGCGGACCCCGAGGTGCCGCGTCCGCCGGGCACGCCCTGCGTGGTGCAGCTGTTCAGCGACGACACCTTCAACGATTTCGCCACGCGGCCTTTCAGCTATACGCCGCCCAGCGGTTGCGGCGGCGAGGGGCAGCACTGGTCCAAGGTGGTGCTGGAAGCGGACTTCTCCGTCACCGCCGGCATCCAGTTCGACCGCACCGCCACCATCTGGCTGGGCGGGGTGAATCTGTACTTCGGCACCACCCAGGAGCCGGGCAAGGCGCTGGCGCCGAGCTGGCATGTGGAGCGTGACCTCACCGATTACAGCGCGCTGCTGCGCCAGGCGGGGCAGGGGCAGGCGATCATCGGCAACGTGGTCAACAGCACTTATACCGGGGTGATCCACGGCAGCGCGCGGCTGCTGTTCTATCCCGCCTCGCCGTTTGCACGGCCGGGGCGCTTGCCGGACGCGGTGTACCCGCTGGGCAGCGATCCGGTGGGCAGCACGGTGACGCTGAGCAACTCGAGTGCCCAGCTCACCAAAACGCTGAGCCTGCCGGCGAATGTGGAGCGCGCCTATCTGGACGTCTTCACCCAGAGCCAGAACGCGGACGAGTTCTGGTACACCTGCGTGCCGGACCAGTACGCAGCCCAGGTGCAGGAGTGCGGCGGCGGCAACTTCCGCGAGGCGGAGATCAGCATCGACGGGCAGGCGGCCGGCGTGGCGCCGGTGTATCCGTGGATCTACAGCGGCGGCATCGACTTCTACCTGTGGGAGCCGACGACTGGCGTGCAGACGCTGAACTTCATGCCCTACCGTGTGGACCTCACGCCCTTTGCCGGCGTGCTCAGCAACGGCACGCCGCATACCGTGGCGGTGAGCGTGGCCGGGGCCAACAACTACTTCTCCGCCACTGCCAGCCTGCTGGTTTATCTGGACCCGTTCGCGCGGCATGTGGGCGGCGGCATCGTGCGCAATACGCTGCAGGGTCAGGCGCCCACGCCCACCATCGCCAGCACGGTGAGCACGGATGCTTCCGGCAACGTCACCGGCGACATCACCACCAAGCTGAGCCGGCACTTCGTCATCGAGGGCTATGCGGATACCTCGCTCGGCCGCGTGCAGCACCGGGTGGAAGGCAGCGTGGGCTTTGACGACACGCAGAGCTTCAACATCGCCGGCCCCAGCTACAACCAGATCAGCAGCCAGATCACCACCGCGGAGAGCCACAGCCGCAGCAGCATCGGCCCGCTGGTCACCGCCGACTACCGCGAGCAGGTGCGCTATCCCTTGCGCGTGAACTACACCCAGGTCACGGCGGCGGACGGCAGCATCGCCGCCACTACCAGCACCCACCAGGGCTTCGAGAAGAGCGAGGAACATGGCGCGGGCGAGACGCTGTACTCCGCCCATGTCTACAACACGGTGGACAGCGGCGACACCCTGGACCTCAACGCCGGCTTCCACGTCACCGGCCACAGCGGCCAGCACAGCACGCAGTCCTTCGAGTTCGACGACTCCCTGGGCGGCTGCTACCGCAGCAGCGTAGAAGCGGCCGACGACCTGGTGACCCGCTACGACAGCGGCAACGGTTGCCCCGGCAGGAGCAACCGCCTGTATTGGTTCAGTCATCCGGATGGATCGCCGGATGATGGGGATGGGATACCGGGCTGGTAGGGATGGTGTGGCAGGCTGCGGTCAAGTGCAGCGGGAGTAGGGTGGATGGAGCCGCACAGCGGCGTAACCCACCATTCGGCCGTAGCGGTGCAACGGTGGGTTGCGCTCCGCTCCACCCACCCTACGGTTGCGGGCTGTTGTTGGCGGCGGCGGCATGTGCAAGGCCGTGACGGATCAGGCTTTCGTAGGGCGCAATAAGCGAAGCGCATTGCGCCGGATTGGCGAACCCTTCATTCGGCGCAATGCGCTTGGCTTATTGCGCTCTACCTGAGCTGGTAGGGATCGTGTAGCCGATACGCAGTAGCAACCGTAGCCCGGGAAGCACGAAGTGCTACCCGGGGCTTTTGCTCCGGTGATGGCGTAACCCGGGTAGCGCTTCGCGCTTCCCGGGCTACTGGCTGCTGGTTGATCCACGCCGATCAAGGTGAACGGTGGATCAGGGCCTGCTCTCTCTTCATCCGTAATAACGGCATAGCCAAAGATGCTTTCCGTTGGGCGAAACGCGTCGGTACCATGTCGTACGTTTTGACGGCCACCAGCCACAGCCGTCAGAGCAAGGACAGGGCCGACGCAAGCCTTTGCTTGATGCCGGCAATGGACTATCTACACAAAAGGGACTTCAGTGATCACTCATACGCAACTATGCCGGCCGCTGGCCGGCTTCGCCGCTGCTGTGCTTTCGTTTGCCGCCTGGTCGCAGGACACGCCGCCGGCAGTGCCGGACGATGACAAGGCGCAGAAGAAAACAACGCAGCTTGAGCAGGTGACGGTGACCGGCTCGCGCATTCCGCGCGCGAGCGTGGAAGGCCCGGCGCCGGTGACGGTGATCCAGGGCAAGGATCTGGATGCGATGGGTTACCGCAACGCCTTCGATGCGATGAGCGCGGTGACGCAGAACACCGGCTCGGTGCAGGGCGAGGATTTCGGCAGCACCTTCACGCCGGCCGCGAACGTGATCAGCCTGCGCGGCCTGGGGCCGAACCATACCCTGGTGCTGGTGGACGGCCGCCGCATCGCGGACTATCCGGTGGCCTATAACGGCTCGGTCAATACGGTCAACCTGGCGAATATTCCCAGCGTGATGATCGAGCGCATCGAAATCCTCAGCGGCAACGCGTCGGCGATCTACGGCTCCGATGCCATCGCCGGGGTGGTGAATATCGTGCTCAAGAAAAAGGTGGTGGGCACGGATCTGAGCGCGCGCTTTGGCGGCACCCAGGAAGGCGGCGGCGACAATCAGCGGCTGCAGCTTTCCACCGGGCAGCATTGGGGCAAGCTCGATGCGCTGTTCGCGGTGGAGCTGTCGAATCGCGAGCCGATCCGTTACGGCGACCGCGAGCTGAGCAACAGCTATAGCCGCGATGCGCTGCCGGGCCAGTCGGTGCCGGCGATTGCCTCGGTCAGCGATCCCACCACGTCCAATTACTTCGACCCGCCGAACGGCTGCGGCGCGCTGTCCGGCCTTCAGGGCGGCAGCGTGGTGCCGATCACACCGTCGGGGTCCACCGGCAGCTATTGCAGCAGCGACCGTTACTACAACAACCGCACCATCCAGACCCGCAGAAAAGCGGCGACCGGCTACGCCAAGCTGGACTACGATCTGAGCGACAACGCGCAGCTGTTCGGCAATTTCACCTACGGCTATGCCGATGTGGATACCAATGTGCGCGCGCCGAGCTGGTCGCTTCCTTCCGGTGCTTTCTGGAACGACAAGACCGGCCGGCTGGAGTCCTGGAGCCGCGTGCTGACGCCGGAGGAAACCGGTAGCGTCAACGCCAGCAACTATACCTATGACGAATATTCCTGGAACGCGGTGGCCGGCATCCGCGGCGATTTCGACGCCTCCGCCTGGCATTACGAGGCAGCCTACAACCGCTCCGCGGATACCAGCAACCAGGGCCGCAGGCGTTTCCTGGCAGGGCTCGACAATATCTTTCTCGGCCCGCAGACCGGCACGCATCCGATCACGGTGGACAACGGCGACGGCACCAGCACGACCTACAACTACGCTTCCTACAACGCCGATTCGACGCGCCTGTTCACGCCGTTCACGCCGACGCAGTACGGCGCGCTTTCGGCCCGGTCGGTCAATCACGACACTGCCTACACGCAGGACCTGAGCTTCACCCTGAATAACGGCAATGTGCTGCAGCTGCCGGCAGGCCCGCTGGGCGTGGCCGGCGTGGTGGAGGCCGGCAACCAGAACTATCGCATCCACAACGATCCGCGAATCAACCAGGGCGCCTATTGGAATACCACCCAGGCCAGCAATTCCAGCGGCGACCGCAACCGTTACGCGGTGGCGGTGGAAGCCAACGTGCCGCTGCTGGCGGGCCTGCCGCTGGTGTCGTCGCTGACTGCGACGCTGGCCGGACGTTACGACGACTACCACATCAGCGGCGGCGGCAATTCCAGGAGCACCTACAACCTCGGGCTTGAGTACCGTCCGGTCGAGACCTTGCTGGTGCGCGGCACTTACGCCACGGCGTTCCGTGCGCCGGACATGAATTACCTGTTCGACCAGGGCACCACCGGTTATTACCCGAGCCAGACCGATTACTACGAGTGCCGCCTGAGCGGGCAGCCGGCGAACGTCAGTTGCAGCGACGCCTACAACATGAACTACCACCAGACCGGCAACCGTCATCTGGCTCCGGAGACCGCCACTTCATTCACCTATGGCCTGGTGTGGTCGCCGAGCAGCCATTTCGATTTTCAGGCCGACTACTATCGCGTTTCGATCAAGAACGAAGTCGCCGACCTGAGCGCCGACCGCATCCTGCAGCAGGAAGCCGATTGCCGGTTTGGGAAGACCGTCAGCGGCACGCCGGTCGATCCGAATTCGGCGGTGTGCGTGGACGCACTGTCGCGCGTGGATCGCAATCCCAGCAACGCGCCTGCCAGCCCGAACATGGTGCAGAACATCCACGTCAATCCGATCAACGCTTCGGGCGAAAGCACCGCCGGCGTCGATCTGAGCGGCAATGTGCGCTGGGATGGCGGCCGCTACGGCCGCTACACCCTGCATTTGGCCCATACGCAGGTGCTGAATCACCGCTATCAGCAGTTCGCGGGCGATCCGACGGTGGACTATCTCAACGATGTCTCGCAGCAGCTGGACTGGCGCGCCAAAACCCAGGGCAACGTCAGCTGGCGTCTCGGACCCTGGAGCGCAATGGTCGAAGGCGAGCGCTACAGCAGCATCCCCAACAACGCCTACACCGGCCGGCGCGATATTTACGCGGTGGCCAATGTCAGCGGCAGCTACGTCTTCAACAAGCGCCTCAAGCTGAGCCTGATCGTCAACAACGTGGCGGATACCTATCCCGAGGACAAGACCGGCGGCTGGCCCAACTACTCCGCCGGCTGGTACGACGAATACGGGCGCCAGTGGTGGGTGCAGCTCGATTATCACCTGGGTCCGGGCGGGAACACTTGAAGCAGCCGGGCTGCGCTTATTGCACCTTTGAGCTGTCATCCCCCGACTACAGCCTCGCGGGCAGGCTCTGAGCGCAGCGGAAGTAGGGTGGGTGGAGCCGCGCAGCGGCGTAACCCACCATTCAACCGTAGCGGTGCAATGGTGGGTTGCGCTTCGCTGCACCCACCCTACGCCGGGCTCGGTCCGGGTGGGGGTACCTGAGGCGGCCGGGGCAGCCTCCATTGCAACCCTGGCGCCTGCCGCAGCATCAAACGGCTATCTGCCTCATGGAGCAACCGGCATGAACCCATCGCAGCGTTCGATCCCGAAAGCCATCCTGTGGGGCGGCTTCGTCGCCGGCACCATCGATATCGGCGCCGCCTCCGTGATCAACTGGCTCAGCCCGGTGATCATCATGCAGGCCATCGCTTCCGGAGCCCTGGGCAAGGCGTCTTTCCAGGGTGGCCTGTACAGCGCGGCTCTGGGGGTTGTCCTGCAATGGGCCATGGCGATCCTGATCGCGACGATCTACGTCCTCGCGGCCGCACGCATTCCCCGGTTGGGCAGGCAATGGGTGGCTGGCGGCCTGCTGTATGGCGTGGTGGTCTACTTCGTGATGACCTACGTGGTCGTGCCCCTGTCCGCAGCAGGGTTTTCACATGGCTTCCACCTGCGTTCGTTTATCGAAAACATGCTGGCGATGCTGCTGTTCGGGTTGATTGTGGGTTTCTTCCAGCGGCGTTTCGCCGCCGCTTGAGCTAAAGGGTCAGCGGGTGTAGCCCGAATCAAGTAAAGCGAAATCCGGGGCTTCTCTGCTCGCCGGGAATCCCGAATTCCACCACGTTTCGTCCGGGCTGCGCTCGCGCACTCGCGCGGATGCTATTGTTGCCGGATGAACAGCCTGAATGCCCGGGCGCTCCGCTCAAGTCTCCTCGGCGCCCTTGCCCTGGCGGCGCTGCTGTTTATTCCCGCGGGGACGCTCCACTACTGGCAGGCCTGGGTCTTCATGGCCGTCTTCGTCGGCGCGTCGGGCGCGACCACGGTATATCTCGCGATAAAGGATCCGGCGCTTCTCGAACGGCGCATGAAGGTGGGGCCGGCGGCGGAAGCGGAGGCGGCGCAAAAGATCATCATGCTCATCGCGCTGACCGGGTTCATCGTCACCATTGTTTTTCCCGCCTTCGACCACCGCTTTGGTTGGTCACCGGTTCCGGCCTGGGTGGCGCTGCTGGGCGACGCGCTGATCGCGTTCGCATTTCTCTTCATCTTCTTCGTCTTCAGGGCGAATACCTACGGCGCCTCCACCATCCAGGTAGCCGAGGGCCAAAAGGTCATTTCCACAGGCCCGTACGCGGTCGTGCGCCATCCGATGTATGCCGGGGCGCTGTGCATGCTGGCCGCTGTGCCGCTCGCTCTTGGCTCGTGGTGGGGCCTGTTGGTGCTCGCCCTGTTTCTGCCCGCGCTGATCTGGAGGCTGCTCGACGAGGAAAGATTCCTGGTCAAAAACCTGCCGGGCTATGCAGAGTATCGCAGCCGGGTGAAGTATCGGCTGCTGCCGCTTCTTTGGTAGCGCCGGTAGCCTGCGTAGAGCGGTTCGAGACCCGCCGTTTACCGAGGAACTCGGGTCACGACCCATCCTGCTTGAGCCGAGGCCGGTCCGCGGGCGGCGGCAGGATTACCCGATCCTGCCCGATGCCGGCCGAATTTGACTGTCATTCCTGTCATATGTAAGATATTTCTTACACGTGATTCAAGGAGCTGTCCGTTGCCGATCACCGGGGACCAGTTGCTTGCCAGGCTGGCGGCGCTTGCCAATCCGCATCGCTTGCGGATCATCGCGGCGCTGACTTCGGGTGGCCGCAACTATGTCAGCCAGCTGGCGCGCGAAGTCGGCATCAGCCGCCCCTTGCTGCATCTGCATCTGCAGAAGCTGGAAGAGGCCGGTCTGGTCAGCAGCAAGCTGGAGCTGTCCAGCGACGGCAAGGCCCTGAACTATTTCGAGGTGGCGGGCTTCGACTTCGAGTTGACGCCGGCGGCCATCGTCAAGGCAGCCAGGTCCCTAAGAGCTTATCCGTGAACAAATCGCACCTGCGACGGAGGTCATTTTTGCGCAGTGCAAGTCGGACAGAGTGCGGCATGGTGATTCCATGGTGCGCTCTGGCCGGCGCAGCAATGCGCAAAAATGGCCCCGTCCCTTCGGGTTGCGCCCAAAATCGCGCCAGGCTGCGTTGTCAGCCTCGGCCATGGAATCACCATGGCCGGGGCCTTCCGC
>FTIF01003787.1_pt1 | contig 9901 bp, 9 predicted proteins | sample 1658001 | NCBI WGS metagenome assembly FTIF01 (sample SAMEA3914789, study PRJEB12502) | metagenome | biome: forest; material: soil | place: Canada | collected 2011-07-03 | depth 0.3 m | reverse complement strand
CCCGACAGCTCGAACAGGTTGCGCCCCTGCAGCAGCGCCTGCCCTTCGAACGTGGCGCTGCCGCGCAGCAGCTGGACGACGGCCTTGCCGGTGGTGGTCTTGCCGCAACCCGATTCGCCGACGAGCGCCAGCGTCTCGCGCTCGGCCACCGAGAACGAGATGTCGTCCACGGCATTGAAGAACCGCTTGCCGCGCTGCAGCAGGCCCGAACGGATCGGAAAGCGTACGCACAGGCCCTTGACGTCCAGCAGGGTGCCTGTCGGCGCCGCCACGGCGCGATCCGGGGCACGCACGGTGTCGACGCGGGTCGATGCGCCCGCGTCCGGTGCAATCGATGCACCAGGAGTGAACAGCAGGCACCGAACCGAGTGCAGGCTGCCCGCCTGTTCGCGCCCGGAGATCTCGGTGAGCTCGGGCACGGTGCTGGCGCAGTGCGCCATCACGCGATCGCAGCGCGGCGCAAAGCGGCAACCGCCGAACTGCTGGGTCAGGACGGGGACGGTGCCGGGTATTGCCTGCAGCGCCTGGCCACGGCGGCGGGCGTCGGGCAACGCGCGCAACAGCGCACGCGCATACGGATGCCTGGGGTCGGCGAAGAAATCCTCCGCCTTCGCGACCTCGATGATCTGGCCGGCATACATCAGGGCCACGCGATGCGCCATGCCCGCGACGACGGCCAGGTCATGCGTGATCAGCAGCAGGCCGAGGCCCTGCTCCTTCTGCAGTTCCTTGAGCAGGTCGAGTACCTGGGCCTGTATCGTGACGTCCAGCGCCGTGGTGGGTTCGTCGGCGACAAGGAAGTCGGGCTCGGTCGCCAGCGTCATCGCGATCATCACGCGCTGCTTCTGGCCGCCGCTCATGCGGAACGGGTAGTCGTCGATGCGCCGCTCGGGCTCGGGAATGCCGACGCGGCGCAGCCACTCGATGGCCTTCGCGCGCGCTGCCGAGCCGCGCAGCGCCGTGTGGGCCTCGATCGCCTCGACGATCTGCGCACCGATCTTCATGACCGGGTTCAGGCTGGTGGACGGCTCCTGGAAGATCATGCCGATGCGCCCGCCGCGCACCGCGCGCATGCCGGCCTCGGACAGCGCGAGCAGGTCGTCGCGATCCAGCCGCACGTCGCCGCCGGTCACGCGGCCGTTGTCGGGCAGCAGACGCATCAGCGCGAGCGCCGTCATGCTCTTGCCGCAGCCGGATTCGCCGACGAGCGCGAACGTCTCGCCGCGCTGGATGGACAGGGTGAGGCCGTCGATGGCCTTCACGAGTCCGAGTTCGGCGTCGAGCGCCACCTTGAGGTCCTGAGTCTGGAGCATGCTCGTCGTTCCTAGTTCGGGGCGACCGGCTTGCGCGCGAGGCGCGGGCGGAACGCGCGGGCGCGCGGGTCGAACGCGTCGCGCACGCCGTCGGCGAACAGATTCACGGCCAGCACCACCGTCACCATGAAGCCGAACGCGGCAGCGAAGCTCCACCACACCACGGGGTCCAGGCTCATCTCCTTGCGCGCCAGGTTGATCATGCCGCCGAAGCTGTTCATCGACGGATCGACGCCGACACCCACGTACGACAGCACGGCCTCGTAGAGGATCAGCGACGAGAAGTCGAGCACCGTGACGATGAGCATCAGGTGGGCGACGTTGGGAAAGATGTGGCGCACCATGATGCGCGTCGAGCTGACGCCGAAGGCGTTCGCGGCCTGCACGTAGTCGAGCTCGCGCAGCTTCAGCGTCTCGGCGCGCAGCAGTCGGCACAGGCCAGCCCAGCCGGTCAGGCCCAGCACCGCGCACAGCAGGAACAACTTGACATCGGCCCGCTCGACGCCGGTCTCGAACATGTCGGGGTGCTTGTCGAGGAACACCTGCACCATCAGCACGCAGGCCGCGATCAACAGGATGTTGGGCACCGAGGACAATACGGTATAGAGGTACTGGATCACTTCGTCGACCCAGCTGCGGAAATAGCCCGCCATGATGCCCAGCACCACCGCGAGCGGCAGCGTGGCGATGGTGGCCAACGAGCCGATGACGAAAGCCGTTCGGATGCTCTTGAGCGCCTGGTACAGCACGTCGTTGCCGGTGGTGTCGGTGCCCAGCACGTGATAGACGCTCATCAGCGACGCCGTCATTCCGATCAGCGTCGCCAGCACCATCACTGTCCACAGCGCCGCGCGCCAGGGAATCTCGCCCTCATTGCGCCAGACGCTGCTCGCGGTGTCGACGAAGCCGGCGCGACGGCTGCGCGCCACCAGGCCGATGAGCGCGAGCGCGGCCAGCGCGGCGAACACGAGTCCGCGCAGCAGGCCCACACCGCCGCGCGACAGCAGGTCACTGCGCCACTGGTATTCGGGATCCGACAGGTGCGCACCGCCGTGCAGCAGGCGCGGCGCCATGCGCACCATGCGGCCGTTGACGGACACGGTGTCCATCGTCAAGCTCACGTAGTCGAACGGCCGCGAGTAGGTGACCTCGCGCGAGTCGATCAGGTCGGACAGCACGAGGTCCAGCAGCGAATGCGCCTGCGCCTCGTACTGGACCGACCCCGCCGGCGCGCCGGCCGTCGCGCCCAGGCGCAAGCGGTAATGCACGCTGTCGGCGAGCGTCAGCAACAGGCACAGCCCGAGCACGAGCGCAGAACACATGGCCGGCGCGTCGCGGAACACGCGGCGCCAGCTGGCCGCGAGATTGGGCGAGCGCACGACGGCCATGGCGTACGCCAGGAAAAAGACGACCAGCGCCCAGATCGTGACGTCCGTCCAGAGGGGTACGAACTTGAACATTCTCTTCAGCCCAGGCGGACCCGGGGATCGACCCAGGTGTAGACGACATCGATGAGGACGTAAGTCGCGATGTAGAGGAGCGAGCCGACGAACACCATCGTGCGCACGACGGCGAAATCCTGCTTCGTGATCGCGTCGATCACGTAGGCACCGAGGCCCGGCAGCCCGAAGAAGCTCTCGAACACGAGGCTGCCCAGGAACACATAGGGCAGGTAGGAGCCGGCGCTGGTCACGATGGGAATCAGCGCATTGCGCAACACGTGGCGCACGAGCACCACGGACTCGGCCAGGCCCTTGGCGCGTGCAGTGCGCACGTAGTCCTTGCCGATCTCCTCGAGGAACATGGCGCGGTACAGGCGCGCCTCGGTGCCCAGGCGCGACAGCAGCGACAGCGCCACGGGCAGCACCAGGAACTTGACCACGTCGAGCCCCGGCACGTAGCCCGAGATCGGTGCAATGCGCAGCAGGCGCGAGAACATGAACTGGCCGACGATGATGTAGAACAGGCTCGAGATGGACAGCATCACGACGCACACGACCACGCCCCAGAAGTCGAGCCGCGTCTGGCGAAACATCACCAGCAGCAGCGCGAATGCTGTGCTGGCGATGACCTGCAGCACGAACAGCGGCACCGCCAGTTGCAGACTCACCCACATCCGCCGTGCCACCTCCGGCCCGATGTCACCGGCGCTTTCGGAGTCGGCCCGGCCGAAGCGGAGCTCGAACAGCGACACCGAACGGTCCCAGAAGATGGTGTCGGTCACGCGTTCGCTGCCCTGCTTCGCGTCGTTGATGTAGAGCGGCTTGTCGTAGCCACGCTCGATCTTCCACTTGTCGATGAGATCCTGCGTGATGTGCTTGCCGCCGATGTTCAGGCGAGCCATGTCATCCGGCGTGTTGACGGTGAAGAACAGGAAGAACGTGAGCAGGTTGACGCCCAGCAGGATCAACAGGCCGTAGGCGAAGCGTCGGGTGAGATAGGAAAACATCAGGCGACTTTGGGGTTGCTTCGGGTGATGCCGAGGACTTCGCCGCGCGCATTGGTGCGTTCGCGGCGCTTGAAGCTGCGGTTGGCGATCAGCAGGAGCAGAGCGAACAGCACGAGCAACGCCACCATGGGCCACCAGATGGGCTTGTTCCAGGCCGCCTGGGCGCGGCGCCGCTCGTCGACGTCCAGGCGCAGGTAGCGCCCATGGTCGCGAATCAGGATCGCCGGCTTGGAGTTGTAGACCCAGTGCTGCACCGCGGCCGACGCGTACGGGAAATAGCCCCAGGCCCACGGCGCGTCCTTGCGCAGGATCGTGACCATCTGGTCGATCAGCGCCTGCTTCTGAGGGCCGTCAGGCAGGCTCTTCATCTGGTTGAACAACGCGTCGTACTCGGGGTTCTGGTAGTTGGACGTGTTCTCGCCGTCGGACACGCTCTTCGAATTCGGACCGTAGAACAGGATGAGGAAGTTCTCGGCGTCCGGATAGTCCGCGTTCCAGCCGGTCCAGAACACCTGATGCTTGCCCTTGCGCACCTTGTCCTGGAATTGGTTGTTGTCGGTGGCACGCACCTCGAGCTGGATGTCGAGCTTGGAGAACTGGCGCACGACCCAGTCGATCTCGATCTTGCGCTCCGGCGTGGGCAACGCGTAGAAGTCGTAGTTCAGCACCAGCGGACGGCCGGTGCGCACGTCGCGTCCGTCGGGGTAGCCCGCCTCCACCATCAGCTTCTTCGCCTCGTCGAGGGAGCGCCGCACCGGCACGCCGTTGACCAGTCGGTGGGTGATCGGGTTGAGGCCCTCAGGCGTCTTCTCACGCGAGCCGAAGATGCCGGTCGGGATCGGCCCCATGGCGGTGGCGCCGGCGCGTTGCGGGAAGATCTTGGAGAACTCCTCCCAGTCGATCGCGATGGACACGGCCTCGCGCAGCTTGCGGTTGCGCTCCTGCTGCTCGGGCGTGTCGCCCTTGCCGATCACCGGATCGAGCATGTTGAAGCCGATCGTGTAGCTGTTGACGTCGTCGAAGCGATCGAGGCGGAAGCCCTTGGCGTCGTAGTCCTTGCGGATCTCCTCGGAGTTCTGCTTCTCGACGATGTACTCGAGGCCCTTGTCCGTGCGCTCGAACACCTCGAGGTCGTAGTAGCCCTGGCGGAACTTGGCGCGCTGGGGCACCTGCTCGCGCTCGCCGACGATCACGATCTTGTCGACGAACGGGGTCTTCTTTCCGCAGTCGTCGAGCAGGCCGGCTTCCTTGTCGCCCGGCGCGCCCTCGCAAGGATACGGCTCGCCGCGGTAGTTCGGATTGCGCTCCATCACCTGGAGGCGATCCTGGTGGTACTCGGTGAGCATGAACGGGCCCGTGCCGACCGGCCAGATGTCGTAGGTGAGGCCCAGGGCAGCCATGCCGGGTTGCGCGTAGAACTCATCCGCCTCCCACGGCACCGGGGCCATGAACGTCATCGCCATCCAGTAGCTCCACTGCGGATAGCGGCCCTTGATGCGAACGCGGAAGGTGTATTTGTCCGGCGCGGTGGCGCCTTCGAGGGGGAACTTGCGGAAGTCGAGGAACGGACGGTCGAGGCTGGATGGGTCGGTGCCGGCGCGCAGCCGCGCGTCCTCGCGCTTGATCGTGCCGCCGTATTCCTTCAGCCCGAGCACGTACTCGGAGAAGATGCCGTAGATGGGCGTGATGATGCGCGTGGTGGCGTGGCGCTTGAGCGCGTAGACGAAGTCGTCGGCCACGAGTTCGCGCGTGCCCTGCACCGGGAATTCGAGCGGCGACGAGCGCTGCCCGAGTTCGCCCGGCTTCAGGTGGTGATACAGGAAGTTGCCGGCGGCATCCTTGGCGAAGGCCGGATGCGGCTGGTACAGGATGCCGTGCTTGAGGTGGACGTCGTAGACGCTCTCGGCGATCTGGTCGCTGGGTGCGTCGTCGGGCAACTGCTTGCCGTCCTTGTCCAGGTAGCGCGGCTTGGCGACGTCCTCGGCCGCCTTGCCGATCAGCGTGTACGGTCGCTTCAGGTAGTGGTAGCCGTAGGGCGGCTCGTAGATCTGGTACGTGAAGGTGGTGTCGTTGGACCAGTAGGACGCCACCGAATCCATGTGGCGCGGCGACCCTTCCTGCATCGCACTGAACAGCGTGTTCTGACTGGCGGCGCCGCTTTCCCAGGGGCTGTTGTCGCAGCCGGCCAGCAGCAGCAGCAGCAACGCGCCGGCTACCCATCCGCCAACGCGACTCCAACGACCAAATACACCGCCCATGCGGATCTCCAGAACTCGAGCCGCGAACCCGAAACAGGGGATGACCCCGACGGCTCGCCAACAAAACAAAACCGCCTCCGGCAGCCATCGAGTTGTGCCCGAGGCCGCACGAGGCGTGCGCGCAAATTTTATGGGCGCCGCGCCGGCCCGCCCCTAGGGGTTTTCAGCCCTTGCTGCACCGCAACAAGCAAGGGCAGTGCCCATTCCCGTCAGCCTGCAGCAAGCCTGACTAGACAACCCTGTGCATCCCGCTCAGCGAGCATGGCCGTGGTCGGCATGACCATGGTCGTGATCATGCTCGCCGTGGTCATGGTGATGATGCGCATGATCCTCGTCCCAGCCGAGGAAGACGTCGCGGCCCTGCACCACCAGATGGCCCTTGACGCCGAACGGCACCGTCACCTTGGTCGGCACGTGGCCGAACGGGAAGCCGGTGAGGATCGGCACGTCCACCAGCGAGCGCAGGGTCGCGACCACGGTCTTCAGGCTGTAGCCGCGATCCAGCGGCGACTTCTTCCAGTCGGTGAATGCACCAAGCAGGATCGCCTTCTGCGACGCCAGCACCCCGGCCTGGTGCAATTGAAGCAGCATGCGTTCGACGCGGTACGGGTGTTCGCCGACGTCCTCGAGCATCAGCACCCCGCCCTTCACCCGGGGCCAGTGCGGTGTGCCCAGCAGCGAGCACAGCATCGTGAGGTTGCCGCCCCACATCAGGCCGCGGGTGTCCAGGCCGTCGAAGCCGGCCTCGGTGCGAAAGCCCACGGCCTCCAACGCCCCCGTCATCGCCTCGGCGAAGCAGTCGGGCGTCACCTCGTCGAGTTCGGGACGGCCGAAGTCGTCGCAGGCGAGCGGGCCCCACCAGCTGGGTGCCTTCTTGTGCGCCAGCAGACCCATCTGCAGCGCCGTCAGGTCGCTGTAGCCGACCCAGCGGGTGCCCGCTTCCACGCTCCTGGCCAGCAGCGTCCAGTCGATGCGGTCGAGCAGGCGCGTGAGCCCGTAGCCGCCCCGCGTGGCCAGCGCGACGTCCGGCTGCGCGCGCGCGACGCGGTGGATCGCCTCGAGGCGGATGTCGTCTTCGCCCGCGAATCGCTGGTGACGGGCCAGCGCGGCCTCGTCGATCGTCACGTCGAAGCCGTAGGTCTCGAGGCGCTTGGCGGCAAGGCGCAGCGGCGCGGCAGTGGCCAGCACGCCGGCGGGGGTGTACAGGATCAGCGAGGTCATCGCGTCGCTCCTCGTTGGTCTGGGGAATCGTCCGGGGACGGGGGATCGATCTCGGTGGCGACGCCGACCGGGATGGCATCGTCGTCCGAGGCTGCGATGACGTCGGCCACGGGGATCGCTTCGTCGTCGGCCGGCGCCGGCGCGGCCGAAGTCAGCGCCGCCTGCCGGGCCTTGTGCGCGGCGCGCCGCTCCGCGAAGAACTCGCGCAGCAGCGTGCCGCATTCGGCCTCCATGCAACCGCCGACCACGGTTGTCTGGTGATTGAGCTGCGGCAACGCGAACAGGTCGACGACCGAGCCCGCGGCGCCGGTCTTCGGATCGCGCGCGCCGAACACCACGCGCTTGAAGCGCGCATGGATCAGGGCCATGGCGCACATCGCGCAGGGCTCCAGCGTGACGACGAGGGTGCAATCGGGCAGCCGATAGTTGTCCAGCAACTGGGCCGCATGGCGCAAGGCCACCAGCTCGGCATGCGCGGTGGGGTCGGTGGTGGTGATCGGCCGGTTGTAGCCGGTGGCGACGACCCGCGGCACGCCGTCGGCGTCGTCGCGCAGGATCACCGCGCCCACCGGTACTTCGCCGACCAGCCACGCGTTCTGCGCCTGGTCGAGCGCCTGGCGCATCGCACTCTCTTCAGCGGGGCTGAACGGCGGCGGCAGGTCTGCGGCGGCAGGTGGCAAAGGCGTGCTCAAGGGGATCGCGGCGCTCAACGCGTGCCGTCTTCGCCGGCGCTCGCCGCCTGGTCGGCCGTGTGCTGCGCCTCGGCCTTCATCGCCTTGTCGAGCTCGCGCTGGTACTGCGCCACGCTGGGCGAGCTGCTGCCGCCGAACGGCGCCGACGCCGCGTCGGACGCCGCCGACGCGGGCAGGAAACGCTTGCTGGCCTGCAGCTGGCTGCGCATAGCCAGCGCGACGACGGCCAGCACGATCAGCAAGGACGCAAAGGTGAGCATGGCTCTCATGGCATGGCTCGATGGCGGATTCAAAGGACGCATTATCGTTGCACGGCGGCAATGCCCACGGCGACGATGCACCCGCACTTGCCTGGCTACGATGAACGCCTTCCATCAACGCCGATCGAACGCCATGACCCAGCTCCAAGACATCCCCGTCGCCCGCATCGACGGCCAGCCCGCCAGCCTCGGCGCCTACGCCGGCAAGGTGCTGCTGGTGGTCAACGTGGCCTCGAAATGCGGCCTGACGCCGCAGTACGAAGGCCTGGAGAAGCTATACGAGGACAAGCGCGCGCAAGGCCTGGAAGTGCTCGGCTTTCCGGCCAACAACTTCGGCGCGCAGGAACCCGGCACGGACGCCGAGATCAGCGAGTTCTGTTCGCTCAACTACGCCGTCAAGTTTCCGCTGTTCTCCAAGATCTCGGTGCTGGGCGCCGACCAGCATCCGCTGTACGCCGGCCTCACGGCAGCCCAGCCGACGGCGATCGGCGACGGCCCGTTCCGCGAGCGGCTGAAGGGCTACGGCATCGCGCCGACGAATCCGGTCGACGTGCTGTGGAACTTCGAGAAGTTCCTGGTCGGCCGCGACGGCCGGGTCATCGCGCGCTTCGCGCCGGACGTCACCGCGGACGATCCGCGGCTGACCGAGGCGATCGACAAGGCGCTGGTGGCCGCCTGAGCTTCAGGCCTGCAGCGGCCAGCGGCCGAGCACTTCGTGCTTGTGCGCGCCGACGTGGCTGTCGATCAGGACCAGCTCGTGCGCGCGCCAGCGCACAGGCTCGATCGCTGTCTCGGCGATGCGCTTGCCGCGATAGGACTGCGTCATGTGCGGCGTGATGTGCTGAAGCTTGATGCGTTCGCCCGTATCGGCGAGCATCATGCCAACCATCAGATGCAAGGCCACCAGTCCGGCGCGGCCCTCCTGATCCGAGCTCTTGAACACCAGGGGGTTGCCTTCGCCGCCAAAGGTCGCGACCTGGTCGAAGACGACTTCGAACGGGGCGCAACGCACCGCAGCTGCGGCGCGACGCCAGCGCGCAACGTCGGCCTCCGGGCGCACGTCGATGTACGCGCCCACCGCGTACAGCGAAACATGCAGCCTTGCGGCCTCGAGCAAACGGCCGCCAATGCCGAGCTGACGATCTATCAGCTCAGCCCGTGCATGCAGGCTGGCCGAATCGGCCTCGTCGGAAATGACCGCCAGGAACAGTGAGTGAGGCAGTCCCGGATCGCCACCTGGACGCAGCAAGAACGACACGGGCGGAGGCGGAACCGGCGGCTCCGGAGGAGCGTTGTCGAAGAACGAAAGCTGGTCGAACAAGGCGATTCTCCCTTCAGTCACGGTCAAGGCTTGATGGCAATAACTGTATGTTCATACAGCCATCAATCAATGTCAAGCCTTGCTGCAACCCTCAACCAATGGCCGCAGGCTCGCCGATCACTCCCACTCGATCGTCGCAGGCGGCTTCGAGCTCACGTCGTAGGTGACGCGGTTGATGCCGCGCACCTCGTTGATGATGCGCCCCGACACCTTCTTCAGCAGCCCGTACGGCAGCTCGGCCCAGTCGGCCGTCATGAAGTCGCTGGTCTGCACGGCGCGCAGCGCGACGACGTAGTCATAGGTACGGCCGTCGCCCATCACGCCGACGCTCTTGACCGGCAGGAACACGGCGAAGGCCTGGCTGGTGAGCTCGTACCAGTTCTTGCC
>FTIF01003596.1_pt2 | contig 9948 bp, 7 predicted proteins | sample 1658001 | NCBI WGS metagenome assembly FTIF01 (sample SAMEA3914789, study PRJEB12502) | metagenome | biome: forest; material: soil | place: Canada | collected 2011-07-03 | depth 0.3 m | reverse complement strand
CCCCGCCAGGATGAGCACGGCACTTCGAGAGCGCAGCGCGGCGCTGCCCGAGGAGGTGCGTAGCCACGCCTGGAAGGCGCAGATGCGCCTGTGCAAGCGCTTCGCGCAGCTGTCTGCCCGAGGCGTCCAGGTCAACAAGATCTGCGTGGCCGTCGCGAGAGAGCTCGCAGGCTTCGTCTGGGCGATCGCGCGCCAGGCCACGCCACCGGCACAGGCCTGATCGACCAGGCAAGCGGCCTGCGGCGATGCGGTGCAGCTTCACGATTGGAAGAACCCTCATCGACACTACCCACGGAAAGGCCTTCGGCAACCCGCGAACCTAGAGCGAGGTAGCTTCCACGACGGATCGATGCACGGCGGTAGCCAACCCGCGGATATCAGTCTGATCCATCGTCGCAGCAGACCTTGCGCCGCATCGCCACAGGCCGCTTGCCAGAACCATTGAAGTGATTGACCAGAGCGGCCATATCAGTGTCCTGTTTGATTCTTGAGCCGATGCTCTACGACAGTGTGCATTGGAGAGGGCAATTGCGATCTTCCTCGAGGTGCTCTACCGGTGAAGGTCGACGTGGGCCGCGTGGGCGGTGCCTTGAGCGTCGCGTGACGGCGCTTTGCCTGCGGCGCTTTTTTTGCCAGGCGCTGCGCGCCTGGCAAAAAAAGCGCCGCAGGCATCATCAACGGGAAAGGACGCCGCTATGAGACACATGGCAAATCCATCGGCTTTATTGAGTTCCTCATAGCCTGCAACACCATACCTAGTCGGCATACCTCAGCGGCAGCGCCGTCGTGAACTTCAGCTGCTCCATCGCGAAGCTGGAGCTGACGTCGAACAGCTGCGTGCCGGCGATCAGGCGCTTGTAGACGCCGTCGTAGGCCGCGATGTCGGGCACGACGATGCGCAGCAGGTAGTCGATGTCGCCGCTCATGCGGTAGAACTCCACCACCTCGGGGATCGATTCGACGGTGGCGTGGAACAGGTCGAACCAGGCCTGCGTGTGCTGGCTGGTCTTGATGTTGACGAACACCGTCACGCCCACGTTGACGCTCTTCGGATCGACCAGCGCGACGTGGCCGGTGATCACGCCGGCCTCCTTCATGCGCTGGACGCGGCGCCAGCAGGGCGTCGTCGACAGCTGCACCGCGGCGGCGAGTTCGGCGATGGGGGTGTCGCAATCGAGTTGCAGCATCTCCAGCAACCGGCGGTCGATGGCATCCAGTTTCATCAAGAGCCTTTTTGGAAGAATGGAATTCTAGATCGGGCCGGCGCTGACGCGACGAGAATTCGACCCCGCGGCACACTTGGCGCGCCCGCCGTGCGACGATGCCGCCCCTATGACGGTGCCGCTCTCGCTCGCTTCCCATCCCTCCTTTCTCCGCTTCTGGGCCGGCCGCGTTGCCGGCACGATGGGCAACCAGATGCTCATGGTGGGCGTCGGCTGGCAGATGTACGACCTCACGCACAGCGCGTGGAATCTCGGCCTCGTGGGCCTGTTCCAGTTCGTGCCGGCGCTGGCGCTGGCGCTGGTGTCGGGCCACGTGGCCGATCGCCACGATCGCCGTCACATCGTTTCCGCGGCGCTGGCGTTGCAGTGGGTGGCCGCACTGGTGCTGCTGCTGTCCACGCACGAGCGCTGGATCTCGCGCGACCTGATCCTGGGCGTGTCGCTGCTGCTGGGCGTGGCGCGCTCGTTCCAGATGACCGCGCAGCAGGCGCTCACGCCGCTGCTGGTGCCGCAGGCCTTGCTGGCGCGCGCGATGGCCTTGAGCTCGTCGGGCAACCAGGCCGCGATCATCGGCGGCCCGGCGCTGGGCGGCTTCCTGTACGCCGCCGGCGCCAGCGTGGTCTACGTCGTCTGCGCGGTGTTGTTCGTGCTGGGCGCGAGCCTGGTGTGGAGCGCGCGCTACGAGCACAAGCCGGCGCCGCGCGCGCCGGTGACGATGGACACGCTGCTCGCCGGCGTGCGCTTCATCCGCGCCAAGCCGGTGGTGCTGGGCGCGATCTCGCTCGACCTGTTCGCCGTGCTGCTGGGCGGCGCCACCGCGCTGCTGCCGATCTTCGCGCGCGACATCCTTCACGTGGGCCCGGAAGGGCTGGGCCTGCTGCGCGGCGCGCCGGCGATGGGCGCGCTGCTGATGTCGCTGGTGCTGGCGCGCTGGACGATCCGCAGCCGCGCCGGCGCCATCCTGTTCTCCTGCGTGGCGGTCTTCGGCCTCACCACCATCGTGTTCGGGGTGTCGCACTCGTTCTGGCTGTCGATGGTCGCGCTGTTCATCAACGGCGCGGTCGACATGGTCAGCGTGGTCGTGCGCCAGACGCTGGTGCAGCTCGACACGCCCAACGAGATGCGCGGCCGCGTCAGCGCCGTCAACTCGATCTTCATCGGCGCCAGCAACCAGCTCGGCGAGTTCGAGTCGGGCGCGACGGCGGCCTTGTTCGGGCCGGTCGGCGCCGTGGTGCTGGGCGGCGCGGGCACGCTGGTCGTCGTCGGCCTGTGGATGCGCTGGTTCCCCGACTTGCGGCGTCGCAAGAGCCTCACCGAGGCCTGATCAGGCGGCGATCACATGCAGGTGGTCGTCGGCGTCGGACGCCCCGGCCACCGGCTTCAGCCGTGGATGTGCAACGGCGGGAACGCCTTGACCAGGTCGTCCAGCGCCTTCATCTGGGCGAGGAACGGCTCCAGCTGGTCCAGCGCCAGCGCGCTCGGGCCGTCGCACTTGGCCTTGTCCGGCTCCGGATGCGCCTCGAGGAACAGGCCGGCGAGGCCCACGGCCAGGCCCGCGCGCGCGAGCTCGACCACCTGCGCGCGCCGCCCGCCCGACGCGGCGGCGCCGGACTCGCGCTGCTGCAGCGAGTGGGTGACGTCGAAGATCACCGGCGCGTCGCCCGTGGTCTTCTTCATCACGCTGAAGCCCAGCATGTCGACGACCAGGTTGTCGTAGCCCAGGCAGGTGCCGCGGTCGCACAGGATCAGCTGGTCGTTGCCGGCCTCGCGGAACTTCTCGCAGATGTTGGCCATCTGCGACGGGCTGAGGAACTGCGGCTTCTTGATGTTGATGACGCGGCCGGTCTTGGCGAGCGCCACGACGAGGTCGGTCTGGCGCGCCAGGAAGGCCGGCAGCTGCAGCACGTCCACCACCTCGGCGACGGCGGCGCACTGGTGCGGCTCGTGGACGTCGGTGATCAAGGGCACGCCGAAGGTGGTCTTCACCGCCTCCAGGATGCGCAGGCCTTCCTCCAGGCCCGGGCCGCGGTACGAATGGATCGACGAGCGGTTGGCCTTGTCGAAGCTGCCCTTGAACACATACGGGATGCCCAGCTTGGTCGTGACGCGCACGAATTCCTCGGCGGCACGCAGCGCGAGGTCCCTGGACTCCAGCACGTTGATGCCGCCGAACAGCACGAACGCGCCGTTGTTGCTGACAGCTATGGTCGGGGTGATCTTGACGGTGGACATGGCGTCTCCTTGAATCGCAGCCGGCATTTTGCAACGGCGCGGCCGGGGCGGCGCCGTCACTGGGCCGGCACGGTCGCAACAGTGCTCACATCCGGATACGCGGTGGGGTACCTGGACGGACGCGACGCGTCAGCCGGATGTCGGAAGTGACTCAAATGGTCGCCTCGGCGAGTGACAAATCTGGTCGCATCGGCCGGACGCGGATCCGGCCCGTTGCGCTGAGCGATCGGCGACGCCCGTCAGTTTGCATCTGGATACATCAAACCGGCGTGCGACGCGACTTCGGGCATGCGATTTGCGAATCAATGGCAAAGACCGGTCCGGTGACTCGAGGTGATGGCCATGGTGGTCTCGCGATGAACGACGAACAAACGCCCGACAGCGACCTGCGGCGCCGCCTGCTGATGCTGGCCGCCAGCTTCGCGCTCGTGTCCTGCGGTGGCGGCTCGTCGGCGCCGTCGGCCACGCCCCCGTCGCCGCCTCCTTCGCCGCCGCCGCCGCCACCACCCGCTCCGGTTCTCAATCCACCGCCGCCGCCGGCGCCCGGGCCGGCGCCGCTCAAGAGCGCCAAGCGCGGCGTCGCCTACGATTTCGCCGCGCTGGCCGACCTGCAGGCGCTCTCCGCCGGCGTGAGCTGGTGGTACAACTGGGGCGTGCATCCCAACAGCGGGCTGCCGTCCAACGCGGTGGCGCAGGTGGCGATGGACTACCTCCCGATGCTGTGGAACGCGAGCTACGACGCGCCCTCGGTGGAGGCCTACATCAAGGCCAACCCGAACATCGAGTACCTGCTGGTGCTCAACGAGCCCAACCTGGTCGACCAGGCCGACATGACGCCGGCGCAGGCCGCGGCCGCGTGGATCGGCTACGAGGCGGTGGCCGCGGCCACCGGCGCGAAGATCGTCGGCCCGGCGATCACCTGGGGCACGATGCCGAACTACAGCGACCCGGTGATCTGGCTCGACGCGTTCATTGCGGCGTATCAATCGGCCAATGGCGGGCGCAGTCCGCAGATCGACTATCTCGCGTTCCACTGGTACGACTACGGCCTGGACGCCCAGCTCGATCGCCTGACGAAATACGGCAAGCCGTTCTGGGTCACCGAGTTCGCCAACTGGCATACGGGCGACGGCACGGTGGCGATCGACACGCTCGCCAAGCAGGAGGCGCAGATGACCGACATGGTCAACACCTGCGAGACCCGTGCCGACGTGTCCCGCTACGCGTGGTTCACCGGCCGCTGGAACAGCGACGCGCATTTCACCAGCCTGCTGGGCGCGGGGGCCGGCGTGCTGACCGACCTCGGCAAGCTCTACCTGACGCTGCCGTTCACTCCGGCCTGAACGGCGCCTTGGTATCGGCCGGCAGCGTGACGCCGGCCTCGCCCGGCAAGGTCTCGGGCGCGTTCTGCTGCACGGCCTGCTGGTTGGCGCGGATGTAGTCGTAGCGATCCAGCGTCAGCGCGGTGGCCGTGGCCTCGTCGCGCAGGATCACCGGGCGCAGGAAGACGAGCAGGTTGGTGCGCTTGCGCGTGCGCGAGAGGTTGCGGAACAGCGCGCCCACATAGGGAATCTGCTCCAGCAGCGGGATCTGTTCGCGGTCGACGCTGTAGCTGTCCTCGATGAGCCCGCCCAGCACGATGATCTTGCCGTCGTCGACCACCACGTTGGTCTCGATCGCGCGCTTGTTGACGGTGGGGCCGGAGCTGGCGGTGCCGGTCGCGGCGGTGGCGGCCACCGACGACGACTCCTGGTAGATCGCCATGCGGATCGTGCCGTTGCTGCCGATCTGCGGCCGGATGCGCAGCGTGATGCCGACGTCCTTGCGCTCGATCGTCTGGAAGGGGTTGGTGGTGCTGGACGACGAGCTCGTGTAGGAGCCCGTGACGAAGGGCACGTTCTGGCCGACGACGATCTTGGCCTCCTCGTTGTCCAGCGTCACCAGGTTGGCCGTCGACAGGATGTTGGTGCCCGAGGTGGTCTGGATCGCCTGGGCGACGGTGCCCAGCGTCAGGCCGGTGGTGGAGGTGATGTTGAAGATCGACTGCCACTGCAGGCCGACGTCCAGCGCCTTGCTCGCATCGACCTCCACCACCACCGACTCCACCACCAGTTGCGCGCGGCGCGTGTCCAGCTCGTCGATCGCGGCGCGCAGCTCGCGGTACTGCGGTTCGGCGGCGGTGATGATCAGCGCGTTCGACGCCGGGTCGGCCTGGATGTAGCCGCCGATGGACGGCGCGGCCACGCCGGTGACGGGGGCCGTGGTCTGCGTCGAGGCGGTGTCGCTGCTGCTGCTGGAGGATGTCGACGTCGCCAGCGTCGCACTGACGGGCTTGCTGGCCGACGTGCTGTCGCCGCTGCTGCCCACGCGGCTGGCGTCGGTAGCGAACGCGGCGCGCAGCACCGTGGCCAGCCGCACGGCGTCGGCGTACTTCAGGTACACCACGTGGATGTTGCTGCGCGCCGCGCCCACGCGATCCAGGCGCGCGACCAGCGCGCGGATCGCGCCCAGGCGTGCAGGCGTGGCGCCCTTGACCAGCAGCGCGTTCATGTGCGGATCGGCGAGCACGACGAAGCCGGCCGTGCTCGCGGGTGCGGCCGCGGCGGGACTCGCACCCTGGCCTGTCGACGGGGCGGTCGTGCCGGTCGCGGCGGCGGTCGGATCGGACAGCCGCTGCACCAGGGTCGCGAGATCGGACGCCAGCGAGTACTGCAGCGGGATCACCTCGACGTCGGTGGCGCTGGGCGTGTCGAGCGCGGCGATCAGCGCGCCCAGGCGCGCGAGATTGCTCGCGTAGTCGGTGATCACCAGCGTGTTGTTGCCGGCATTCGCGTTGATGGTGTTGTTGGCGCTGATCAACGGCCGCAGCACCGTCACCATGCTGGTGGCGCTCTCGTACGACAGGCGAAACACCTGCGTCAGCACCTGGTCGCCCTGGTGCGCGACGCCGCCCACCATCAGGACGCCGGTCTGCAGCTTGGCGTCGGCCTCGGGCACCACCTTGAGCAGGCCTTCGGACTCCACCACCGAATCGCCGGCACCGCGCAGTGCCGCCTGGAACAGCGCGAAGGCCTGCGCCCGCGTCACCGGCGTGTCGCTGAACAAGGTGACGGTGCCCTTCACGCGCGGGTCGACGACGATGGGTCGATCCAGGATCGTGGCCATCGCCCGTGCGGCGGCGTCCGCATCGATGCTGGGGAAATCCAGCGTGTAGGTCTCGCGGTGGAGCGCGCGTGACGCGTGGGTGCCCGCATGCGCGGGAGCGGCGAGCGCAATGGCGAGGGCCAGCGCGGCGAAGGATGCGGGAACGGAGACGGTCATGTGGCCGCGAGTGTGTGCGGCGCCTGCCCGGCGCCACGTGTCGCCGGCGCGCACATTTGTCAGCGCCGTGCGGCGGCGCCGACACATCCGAACGTGGCAGCAACGTCCGGCGCAGTCCTTCACGGGGCGGCGACGGGGCCGTTCACGAGGCGGGCACAGGCTCGGCGCGGCATCGGCAGGTTCGGACACAACATGTCGGCGCCGGAAAACGCGAGCAACAGCAGCGCAGTGCGCCGCGGGCACAGTGCCCCGCTGGCGCCGCTCGTTCCTCGCCGCAACCCCCGCCTTCCCGGAGAAGACCATGCCCCCGATCCCACGCGCCGCGTTCGCGCTCGCTCTCTGCATCCCGCTGCTTCATGGCTGCGGCGGCAGCTCCGACGAGGGCTACGTGCGGCTCGTCAACACGACCACCGACTACAGCACGATCAGCCTCTACGAGTCCGACAACGCGCTCGGCGATGCCGTCGCCACGGACAGCGTCGGCAGCTATGCCGGTGTCGGCCCCGACACCTACGAATTCGACCTGCGCACCGCCGGCTCCAGCAGCACCGCGGCCTCCACGTCCCAGGCGGTGGCCACCGGCGACCACTTCACGCTGGTGGCCTACGTGGACGCCGGCACCTTGAAGACGGCGACGCTCACCGACGACGCGGACAAGCCGACGTCGGGCTACGCCAGCCTGCGCATCTTCGACGCGGCGCCGGCCGTGGCCGCGAGCGTGGACGTCTACGTCACGGCCACCGCCTGCGCCGCGCTGACCAGCGCCGACTCGCCCGTCGCGACCGCGGTCACCGGCCTGCAGGACGGCTATGCATCGGTGGTGGCCGCCACGGCGGGCAGCTCGTGGCACGTCTGCGTGACGGGCACCGGCGACCATACCGACCTGCGCCTGGACATCCCCGCGCTGACCCTCACCAGCCAGCAGATCGCCACGCTGATCCTCACCAAGAGCAGCGGCGGCGTGCTGCTGAACGGCCTGCTGCTGAACCAGCAAGGCACGCTGACCTCGTATGCGAACCCCGACGTGCGCCTGCGCCTGGTGGCCGACGCGGCCAACGGTAGCGTCGTCTCGGCGAGCGCCAACGGCACGACGCTGGGTGACAGCTACGCGTCGCCCACCGTCAGCGCCTGGCGCACCGTGAGCGCGGGCGATCTCGCGTTGACGCTGTCGATAGACGGCGTGGCGATCACCAAGACCGGCCTGTCCGCAGCGGCCGGTGGCGACTACACGCTGCTGGTGGCCGGCAGCGCCGCTGCGCCGACGATCAACCTGTTGACCGACGACGACTCGAGTCCCACCAGCACGTCGTTGCCGGTGCGCATGAAGCTGGTCAACGGCCTCAACGGCCTCAACGGGCTTTCGGGCAGCGCGATGCTGACCTCCAGCGGCGTGGTCGTGGGCGACAGCGTGGCGTTCGGCGCCGCGTCGGACGACGCCAACATCGCGGCCAGCGCCGCCGCGGCCGACCTGCTGGTCACCTCCGCCGGCACGACGCTGTGGGAGGTGAGCGGGCAGACGCTCACCAGCGGCAGCGTCTACACGGTGTTCCTGCTGGGCGACGCCACGGCGGTGCACGGCGTCCTGCGAGTGGACAACTGAGCCCGCAGGCCGCGGCTCAGCCGCGCTGCGCGGCGAGCACGCACAGCATCTCGGCGGCCACGTGGGCGGCGGCGATGGCGGTGATCTCGGCGTGGTCGTACGACGGCGCGACCTCGACCACGTCCAGGCCCACCAGCTTCGCCGGCACCAGCCCGCGCAGGATGGCGAGCGCCTGGGCGCTGCTCAGGCCGCCGGCCACCGGCGTGCCGGTGCCGGGCGCGAAGGCCGGGTCGAGGCAGTCGATGTCGAAGGTCAGGTAGCTGGCGTCGGTGCCGACGATCTCGAGGATGCGGGCGACGGCGGCTTTCGGGCCGTGCTCGTGCACCCAGTCGGCGCCCAGGATGTGCATGCCCATGAAGTCGTCGTTCCACGTGCGGATGCCGATCTGCACGGAGCGCTTCGGATCGATCAGGCCCTCGCGGATGGCCTTGTAGAACATCGTGCCGTGGTTCAGCGAATCGGGCGCATCGTCGGCCCAGGTGTCGCAGTGGGCGTCGAAATGGATCAGCGACAGCGGCTGGCCGTGCTTCTCCACGTGGGCCTTCAGCAACGGATACGTGATGAAGTGGTCGCCGCCCAGCGACAGCATCGTCGTGCCGCCGGCGATGATGCGGCGCGCGTGGTCGGCGATGCTGTCGACGATCGTCGACGGGCGGTGGTGGTCCAGCGGGCAGTCGCCGTAGTCCACCACGGCCAGGCGATCGCACGGGCCGAAACCCCACGGGTGCAGCTTCTCGTTGAGTTGTGCCGAGGCGGCGCGGATCGCGGCCGGCCCCAGGCGCGCGCCGGGGCGGAACGTGGTGGCCAGGTCGAGCGCGATGCCGGTGACGGCGACGTCCACGCCGGCCAGGTCGCGCGTGTAGCGGCGGCGCATGAAGGACAAGACGCCGGAATAGGTGTTCTCGCTCTCGTAGCCCAGGTGGCCGCGGCGATGGATGGCATGATCGATGTCGCGGACAAGTTCTTTCATGGGGAGATCCGGTTGATTTCAGATCGCCATGCTCGCAGGACGACACGCCGCTGCCCATTAGCCAGTTCCGCCGAGATATGAATATTTCTGATAGCGCGGCGCGCCGCGAACTGCCGTTCTCCGGCCTGGTGGCGTTCGAGGCCGCGGCACGGCTGGGCAGCATGTCGGCCGCCGCCGACGAGCTCGATCTCACGCAATCGGCGATCAGCCAGCGCGTGCTCAAGCTGGAGGCGCACGTCGGCCAGCGGCTGTTCGTCCGCCAGGGCCATGGCGTGCGGCTCACCGGCGCCGGCGAGTTGCTGATGGAGACGGCCACCGACACGCTGCGACGCCTGCGCGCCGGATTCGACCGCATCGAGCCCTATCGCAACAAGGACTCGCTGCTGCTCGCCTGCCCGTTCGACTTCGCGCACGGCTGGCTGATGCCGCGGCTGGAGGCCTTGCGCGCGGCGCATGGCGGGATGGAGGTGTGGCTGATGTCCGAGCAGGACGTCACGGCGATCGATCGCATCGACGTCGACCTGATCGTGTCGCGCAAGCTGCTGCAGGGCACCGACATCGAGTGCGTGCCGCTGCTGGAGGATCGTGCGATCGCGGTGTGC
>FTIF01017818.1_pt1 | contig 9949 bp, 7 predicted proteins | sample 1658001 | NCBI WGS metagenome assembly FTIF01 (sample SAMEA3914789, study PRJEB12502) | metagenome | biome: forest; material: soil | place: Canada | collected 2011-07-03 | depth 0.3 m | reverse complement strand
GAGCTGGAGCAGGGCACGGTCGAATGGGTGCCGACTTACGACGGCGTGCTGACCGAGCCCAAGCTGTTGCCGGCGCGCACGCCGAATATCCTGGTCAACGGCACCACCGGGATCGCGGTGGGCATGGCCACCGATATTCCGCCGCACAATCTGCGCGAACTGGCTGCGGCCTGCCAGCACCTGCTGAAGCACCCCAAGGCGACGGTGGCGGAGCTGATGGAGCACCTGCCGGGACCGGACTATCCCACCGGCTGCGAGATCATCAGCGACGTCAACGAACTGAAGAAGATCTACGAAACCGGCAATGGCCAGGTGCGTGCCCGCTCCCGCTGGGAGCGTGAGGACGACGGCAACATCGTCATCACCCACCTGCCGCACCAGGTCTCGCCAGCCAAGGTGCAGGAGCAGATCGCCGAGCAGATGCGGGCGAAGAAGCTGCCGCTGATCGAGGATCTGCGCGACGAGTCCGATCACGAGACCCCCACGCGCGTGGTGATCATTCCGCGCTCCAACCGCGTCGATGCCGATGCGCTGATGGCGCACCTGTTCGCCACCACCGATCTGGAAAAGAGCTACCGCGTCAATCTGAACATGATCGGCCTGGACGGCCGGCCGCGGGTCAAGAACCTGCGCGAGATCCTGGGCGAGTGGCTGCAGTACCGCACCGATACGGTACGGCGCCGGCTGGAGCATCGCCTGGCCAAGGTCAACGAGCGCCTGCATATCTTGGACGGCTTGCTGGTCGCCTACCTCAACATCGACGAGGTGATCCGCATCATCCGCTTCGAGGAGGACCCCAAGGCCGAGCTGATGCGGCGCTTCGGGCTCTCCGAGATCCAGACCGACGCCATCCTCGACCTGCGCCTGCGCCATTTGCAGAAGCTGGAAGAGATCAAGATCACCGGCGAGCAGGCCGAGCTCGCCGCCGAGCGCAAGACTCTGGAAGACTTGCTCGCTTCCGAGACCAAGCTGAAGAAGCTGGTCGGCCAGGAGCTGGCCGAGGACGCGAAGAAATATGGCGACGCGCGCCGTTGCCCGATCGTCGCGCGTCCCGCCGCGCAGGCGCTGGAAGCCGCCGAGATCCTGCCGTCGGAGCAGATCACGGTGGTGCTGTCCAAGGCTGGCTGGATCCGCTCGGCCAAGGGGCACGGCATCGATGCCGCCGGGCTCAGCTACAAGGCCGGCGATGAATTCCTCTGCGCGGTGGAAGGGCGCAGCAACCAGTTGCTGATCCTGCTCGACAATCGCGGCCGTGCCTATTCGCTGAATCCGCGCGAACTGCCTTCGGCGCGTTCGCAGGGCGAGCCGGTCACCACCAAGCTGGATTTGCAGGATGGCGCAACGGTGATCGGCTTGATGTTGGGCGAGTCCGGCGACCGATTCGTGCTCGGCGGTGGCGATGGTTACGGCTTCGTCGCCAAGCTCGATGACCTGCAAGGGCGCAACCGCGCCGGCAAAGCGGCAATCAGTGTGGAGCAGCCGCCGTTCATGCCGCTGGTGACGCGCGATCCTGCCGGCGACCGTCTGGCGCTGGCCACCGCGGAAGGGCGGCTGCTGGTGTTCCCGGTGAGCGAGCTGCCGGAAATGGCCAAGGGCAAGGGCAACAAGCTGATCGCGCTGAAGGGCGAGGACCGCATCGTTGCCGCCGCGGTGCTACCCGCCGGCTCGCCGCTGGAAGTGCTCAGCCGCAAGCGCACCCTGACCTTGAAGCGCGGCGATCTCGAGCATTACGTCGGCAGCCGCGCCAGCCGCGGCAACCATCTGCCGCGCGGCTACATGCAGGTCGATGGCCTGCAGGCGCTGCGCGACAAGCCGGCCGATTCCAAGCCCGATGCCGGCTCTTGAGTTCGGCGCCGAAATCTCCAGAATTGAATGACGGAATCTTCTCCTGCCCGTTTTAATCCATGAAACGTATATTGCTGTTCTTACTGACAAATATCGCCATCGTCCTGGTGCTGGGCGTGGTCTGCAGCGTGCTCGGCGTCGACCGCTTCCTGACGCGCCAGGGTCTCAATCTGCCGATGCTGCTGGCATTTTCGGCGGTGATCGGCATGGGCGGCTCGTTCATTTCGCTGGCCATTTCCAAGTGGATGGCCAAGATGACGACTGGCGCCCAGGTGATCACCGAGCCACGCAGCGCCCAGGAGGCCTGGCTGCTGGCAACGGTGGAGCGCGAGGCGCGTGCCGCCGGCATCGGCACACCTGAATTGGCGGTGTACGAGGCGCCGGAGCCCAACGCCTTCGCCACCGGTGCCAGCAAGAACCACGCGCTGGTGGCGGTCAGCACCGGCCTGTTGCAGTCGATGACGCAGGAAGAGATCGAAGCCGTCCTGGGGCACGAGATCAGCCATGTCGCCAACGGCGACATGGTGACGCTGACCCTGATCCAGGGTGTGCTCAACACCTTCGTGATCTTCCTGTCGCGCGTCATCGGCTATTTCGTCGATGGCGCCCTGCGCCGCGACGACGATCGCGGCGGCGTCGGCATGGGTTACTACATCACCTCGATGGTGATGCAGGTGCTGCTCGGCTTCCTGGCGACGCTGATCGTCTGCGCCTTCTCGCGCTGGCGTGAGTTCCACGCCGATGCCGGCGGTGCGCACCTGGCCGGCAAGCGCAAGATGATTGCCGCGCTGCAGCGCCTGAAGTCCCTGCACGAGCCGTCGACGCTGCCGCAGAACATGGCGGCGTTCGGCATCGCTGGCAGCGTGGCGCAGCTGTTTGCGACGCATCCGCCGCTGGAGGAGCGCATCGCGCGGCTCCAGACCGGGGAGTGAGGGGAGCAGCTTTGCGCAAGAAGCCCTGTCACGCTTCAGGATGAGGCTGGGCCAGGGCGGGCATTCTCCCTGGCTTCAAGCGCGCAGGATGTCTTCGAAAAGCCGTTCGAAATCGTCCTGCCACTGGGGCAACTGTACGCCGAAGGCTCGCGCGATCTTGCCGCAATCCAGCCGGGAATTTGCTGGCCGCTGCGCCGGCGTCGGATAGGCTGAAGCGGGTATGGGTGCAATTTCGCGGCAGCGCACTTCCTGCGCATCCGAGAGACGCAGCCGGTCGACGATGGTTCCGGCGAATTCGTACCAGCTGGCCTCGCCGGCGCCTTGCAGGTGGTAGATGCCGCTGACGGCATCATCGCCGTCGTCCGGAAGTTGCGCGGCGAGCTGTGCAGTGGTTTCGGCGATGAGGCGGCTCGAGGTCGGCGCCCCGACCTGGTCGGCGACGATGGAGAGTTTTTCGCGTTCGCGCGCCAGGCGGATGATGGTTTTGACGAAGTTGGCGCCGTGGACGCCATACACCCAACTGGTTCTGAGTATGAGGTGGGGCCCGCCCACCGCCGCAATGGCCTCTTCACCGGCCAGCTTGGAGCGGCCGTAGGCATTCACCGGCCCGGTCGGGTCGGTCTCGACATAAGCGCCTTGCGGCCGGTCCCCGGCAAAAACGTAGTCGGTTGAATAGTGGATCAGCCAGGCGCCAAGGGACGCCGCTTCCTGTGCCAGCACAGCGGGCGCGCGTGCATTGATGGTGAAAGCCAGATCGGTCTCGGTTTCGGCCTTGTCCACCGCGGTGTAGGCGGCGGCATTGACTATAAGCCCGGGACGCAGCTGCCGCACCAAGGTCCGTATGGCGCCCTCGTCCCTCAGGTCAAGGCTGGCGCGGTCGGCGGCAATCACTTCGCCAAGCGGGGCCAGCGCCTGCACCAGCTCGTGCCCGACCTGGCCGTTACGGCCGATCAGCAGAATCCGGCCGCTGTCGGTGGCCATCAGGCGAATACTTCAGCATCGCGCAACAACACCCCCGCCGCATCCTTCTTTGCCAATGCCGGCTCGAAGTCGATCGGCCAGTAGATGCCGATCTGCGGATCGTTCCAGATGATGCTGCGCTCATGCGGCGGCGCGTAGTAGTCGGTGGTCTTGTAGAGGAACTCTGCTGTGTCGGAGAGCGTAACGAAGCCGTGCGCGAATCCGGGTGGCACCCATAGCATGCGCTTGTTCTCGCCGGACAATTCCATTCCGGCCCATTGGCCGAAAGTCGGCGAGGAGCGGCGCAGGTCTACCGCCACGTCGTATACCCGGCCTTGCACCACGCGCACCAGCTTCCCCTGCGTCTGCTGGACCTGGTAGTGCAGTCCGCGCAGCACGCCGCGGCTGGAGCGTGAGTGGTTGTCCTGCACGAAGTCGGGATCGACGCCGGTGCCTTCCGCAAATAACTTGCGGTTGAAGCTTTCGTAGAAGAAGCCGCGATCGTCGCCGAACACTTTCGGCTCGATCAGCACCAGGTCGGGTATTTCCAGGCGGGTAAAGTTCATGATTCAGAAGATATTGATGCGCAACAGTTCTTTCAGGTAGCCGCCATAGCCGCTCTTGCCCAGCTTCACCGCCAGCGCTTCGAGCTGTGCACCATCGATATAGCCGAGACGGTAGGCGATCTCCTCGGGACAGGCGATCTTCAGGCCCTGGCGCTTCTCGATGGTCTGCACGTACTGGCTCGCTTCGATCAGCGAGTCATGGGTGCCGGTATCGAGCCAGGCATGGCCGCGTCCCATGATGGTGACCTGGAGCTCGTTCATTTCCAGGTAGCGGCTGTTCAGGTCGGTGATTTCCAGTTCGCCGCGGGGCGAGGGCTTGAGCGACTTGGCGATCTCCACCACGCGCTGGTCGTAGAAATACAGGCCGGTGACGGCGTAGCGGGATTTCGGCTTGGCCGGTTTCTCTTCGAGGCTGACCGCACGTCCTTCGGCATCGAACTCGACGACACCATAACGTTCCGGATCGTGCACCGGGTAGGCGAATACGGTGGCCCCCTGTGGGCGTTGATCGGCGGCCTTCAGATCCTGGGCCAGGTCATGGCCATAGAAGATGTTGTCGCCGAGCACCAGCGCGGCGGGCGCATCGCCGAGAAAGGATTCGCCGATGATGAAGGCCTGCGCCAGGCCGTCCGGCGAGGGCTGGACGGCGTAGCTCAGGTTCAGGCCCCATTGCCGGCCATCACCGAGCAGTTGCTGGAAGCGCGGCACGTCCTGCGGCGTGGAGATGATCAGGATGTCGCGGATGCCCGCCAGCATCAGGGTCGACAGCGGGTAGTAGATCATCGGCTTGTCGTACACCGGCAACAGCTGCTTGGATACGGCCAGCGTGACCGGATACAGCCGGGTGCCGGAGCCGCCGGCCAGGATGATGCCCTTGCGTGAGCGCGAAGCAGCAGTGTCGTTCGACATGGAGTAAGTCTGGAAGAGGAAGGTGGTTCGAGCAGGCAGTTCGGTGAAGGTGCGCGCGAACTTCAGGTGCCGTACTGACGGTTGATCCAGTCGCGATAGCCGCCGCTCAGCACACGCGATACCCAGGGCTGATTGTCCAGGTACCAGCGCACCGTCTTGCGGATGCCGGTTTCGAAGGTTTCGGCCGGGCGCCAACCCAGCTCGCGCTCGATCTTGCGCGCATCGATGGCGTAACGACGGTCGTGGCCCGGACGGTCCCTGACGTAGGTGATCAGATTCTCGTGCGGCGTCACCGGCGAATCCGGATGCAGCTCGTCGAGAATCGAGCAGATCAGCCGCACGATGGAGATATTGGTCTGCTCGTTCCAGCCGCCGATGTTGTAAGTTTCCCCGATCCGGCCGCGCAGCAGCACCTGGCGGATGGCATCGCAATGGTCGCCGACATAGAGCCAGTCGCGGATGTTGAGACCGTCGCCATAGATCGGCAAGGGCTTTCCGGCCAGCGCGTTGGCGATCACCAGCGGGATAAGCTTTTCCGGAAACTGGTAGGGGCCGTAGTTGTTGGAACAGTTGGTGGTCAGTGTAGGCAGGCCGTAAGTATGGTGCCAGGCCCGCACCAGATGATCCGACGCTGCCTTGGAAGCGGAGTACGGACTGTTCGGCTGGTATGGCGTGGTCTCGCTGAACTGGGCGTCGTCCGGCCCGAGGGAGCCGTAGACTTCGTCGGTGGAAACATGCAGGAAGCGGAACGACTGCTTCGCCTCATGGCCAAGGCCCGACCAGTAGCGCTGCGTCGCATCGAGCAGGGTGAAGGTGCCGTTGACATTGGTGCGCACAAAATCGCCCGGTCCCAGGATGGAACGGTCGACGTGGCTCTCGGCTGCGAAATGCACGACCGCCCTGGGCTGTAATTCCATCAGCAAGCCGCTCACGAACCCCGCGTCGCAGATATCGCCCCGGCGGAACAGGTGGCGTGAGTTGCCCTGGATACCGGCGAGGTTTTCCATATTGCCGGCATAGGTCAGTGCATCCAGGTTGGCTACCGGTTCGTCGTTCCGAGCCAGCCAATCCAGTACGAAGTTCGAGCCGATGAAGCCGGCGCCGCCCGTCACTAAAATCACAAAAGCTCCATTTTCGTGTTGTCGAACAATTGAAACAAAATACATTCCTGAAGCTGCACGGATGTGAACTGTTTAACCGGCGGTGGGATCAGTTCAGGCTCGGCGGACGTATGCAGCGGGCAGCCAGACCCTGTACCGCAAGAGCTGTGCCGGGGGGATGGGCGAGGGACTGCGAAAAACGGCTGCCGCGCCTTGGAAGCCGTGGTGACCCAGGCGGCAGGGATTTTACCCCCTTCCTCCGGCGATATCGCTTGCCAGGAGTACCACTTCCGGCTCCTGTACATGATAGCCCTGGATGAAGTTCACCCCCATCTGCCACAGGCGCGCCATGACATGGGCGTCCTCGACGTGGGAGACGATGGTCTTGAGGTTGCGCTGCTTGGCCGCTTCGACCAGGTCGCCGAGGCGCTTCTGCGTGTCCTTCTCGCTGAACTTCTGCGTGAAGGAGGGGTGAAATTTGATGAAATTGGCCGGTATGTGATCCATCAGCTGCGCCGAGTTGGCGCCGATGCCGAAATGCTCGACCGCCAAGCCGGCGCCCATTTCGCGCAGCGCCTGGGTCAGGGCCTTGGCCTTGCGCACGTGGTTCTGGATCACCACTTCCTGAATCTCGAACACGATCTCGTCGCTCTTCAGCGGCTGGTCCTGCACCTGGGTCTTGAGCCAGGCGATGAAGCCGTCGTTGTCCTTCAGCGTGTCCTCGGACAGCTTGACGAACAGCACCGAAGCTTCCTTGGAGGCCGCGCGCTTGGCGATGACACTGAGCGCTCTGGCCACCACCCAGCGGTCGATGGTGCGCATCAGATTGAATTTCTGCGCCGCCGGCAGGAATTCGGCGGCGTGCAGTTCCTTGCCGGATTCGTCCAGCATGCGCACCAGCACATCGAAATGGCTGCGCGATTCGCCTTCGAGGCTGGCGATGGACTGGTAGGCCAGCTTGAGGCGGTTGTCCTCGATCGCCTTCTTCACCTGGGCGGCGCGGCGGGCTTCCTCGCGCTCCACCTGGTTGGCCTTGGCGGTGGCGCCCAAGGCCACGATCTGGTTGCCGCCCCGTGCCGAGATCTTGCGGGCTTCGTCGGCAAGCTGGCGGATCACCTGCTCCGGGGCTTCCTGGCCGCCGAGCGGGAACACGGTAATGGTCAGGCTGATATGCGCCTCATGCTGCCGCGCCGCGAAGATATGGCCGGAGATTTCCTTGCGCAGGAACTCGGCGAACTGCTCGGCTTCGTTGTAGTTGGGGCGCTGCACCAGCAGGGCCAGTTCGTCGGTGGAGAAGACGAAGGACTGGTCCTGCGGCCCGAGGCGGGTGTGCACCGTCTCCGCCAGCAGGGAGGTGACTTCCTGGGCGTCGGCATGGCCGATGCGCTGTTCCAGCGCCTCGAAAGAGTCGATGTGCAGCAGTATGGCGGTGCGCATGCTCTTGCCGTCGGCGGGGGCTGCTTCGGCCAGCGCGTCGCTGAGCACGCCGCGGCCGTGAAAGGCGGCCTGCGCCGACGCGGGACGGCCTTTGCCGCCCTCGGCCCGGATCAGCAGCTCGATCACGCTCTCGCCGTCCTGGGTGCCCAGGATCAGCTGCGCCTTGACGTGGACCTGGCCCTTGCGGCCGACCAGCACCAGTTCCAGCGGCTCGCCGTTGTGCTTGCCCTTCTGCACCGCGCGCAGGCGTTCCTTGATCTTGCTCTGCTGGTCCGGCGCCACCAGGTCGATCAGCGGCTGACCGGCCAGTTCTGCCGGATCGTCGTAGCCGAGCAGGTGGGTGAAGGCCAGGTTGGTGTTGGCCAGGATGCCTTCCTGCACGTGCGCCACGGCGTCGGCGGTGCCTTCCGTCAGCTGCTGGTGGCGCGACTCGAAATCGGCCAGGCGCTGCTGCGTCAGCCGCAGGTTGCGCATGTGGTGATGCTTGACGAACTCGCGCACCACCACCAGTTCCAGGTGTCGCAGGTGGCGCAGATCGTCGTAGGACACGAAATCCTGGGCGCCGGCGGCGAGGGCGGCAACCGCGTCCTCGACCGAATGGTCGTTGCTGATGACCACCACGGGCAGGTCCGGGCGTAGCCGGTTGACCAGCTCGATGACCTTTTCCGGAGGGGCTTTCCGGACATTCTCGTCGCACAGCACCAGATCCGGCGGATTGCGCTGCAGCACGTCCTGCAGGTCTTCCAGGTCGGTGATCCAGGCCACCCGCAGGGGATGGCCGGCATTGCGCAGGTGGCTTTCGATGCGCTTCGCCACTTCCTCGGCGGTGGTGACGACGAGCAGCACCCCGGAGGCTTCGCTCAGCAGCGCGGACGGCAGTTGTGTCATCGGCTTGCTCGTTACCATGGCAGCAGCGTCTTCGCCGGCGCCCCCGGCTGCTCGCGCGCCAGGCGTGGCACCAGATAGCCCGGCAGCGTGGCTGCCAGTTCCCCCATCAATTTGATCGCTTTTTTTTCGTTCACCTCGAAATGTCCCGCTCCCTGGACGCGATCGAGTAGGTGTAGATAGTAGGGCAAAACGCCGCAGGCAAACAGCCGCTCCGATAAAGCCGTCAGGGCAGCCGACGAGTCGTTGACGTTCCGGAGCAATACCGACTGGTTGAGCAGGGTGGCGCCGGCGCCCCGTAGGCGGTTGATGGAGGCTTCCACCGCGGCGTCGATTTCGTTGGCGTGGTTGACGTGCAAGACCACCACTTTCTGCAGCCGGGTGCGGCTCAGCCAGCCCAGCAGGGCCTCGTCCACCCGTTCCGGCAGCACCACAGCGGTGCGCGTGTGCAGACGCAGGCGTCGCACGTGGGGAATGCGCTCGAGCTCGGTGACGAAGGCAGACAGCTTGTCGTCGGTCAGCGACAGCGGGTCGCCGCCGGACAGGATCACTTCCTCGATGCTGGGGTCCGCCGCGATCTGTGCCAGCGTCTCGCGCCAGTTGCCGCGCGAGGCCACGCTGTCGCCATAGGGGAAATGGCGCCGGAAGCAGTAGCGGCAGTTGACTGCGCAAGCCCCGGTGGCGATCACCAGCGCCCGGCCGTGGTACTTGTGGATCAGGCCGCCGGACTTGAGTTTGGCCAGGTCGCCGACCGCGTCGCTGGAAAATCCGGGGGTGTCGGTAGCCTCGACGCTGGCGGGCCATATCTGGAGAAACAGGGGGTCTTGAGGGTCGCCTTTTTGAATGCGGCTGACAAAGGCTTTCGGAACACGCAGCGGAAAGTCGCGTAAGCGTTGGTGGTCGAGTGCAGGCAGCAACGGATCAAGGGCAAGCAGTTTCAGCAATTCGGACGCGCGCGTTACCAGCGGCGCACGCAGCCATGAGGGGGCTGCTTCAAGCCGATTGTCCAAATTTGGAAGTGCCGGTGAGATCATTGTTAGATTACATGACGTATCCGTCATGTAATCCGGGGCTTGTAAGGACATTTGAGGGGTGGACGGGCCAGGTCAGGATGGGTATAAACACAATTCAATAACTTCATTGCTTGGACTTGCTGAAAACGGCAAGAAACTTGCAAAGCCAAGATCAGTTCGGTGATGACAGTCACATTTTGGCAATTGCAGTTCGGCTATCGTTAGGTCACTGCGTAAATTCGGATGATTCCTTCGTCTTGAATGGGGGTATCTGGCGTGATCAATATGAAGTATTATTATAT
>FTIF01281956.1_pt1 | contig 9966 bp, 7 predicted proteins | sample 1658001 | NCBI WGS metagenome assembly FTIF01 (sample SAMEA3914789, study PRJEB12502) | metagenome | biome: forest; material: soil | place: Canada | collected 2011-07-03 | depth 0.3 m | reverse complement strand
GGGATGCTGACCAGGTGGATCAGGGTCAGCCCCAGGCCGATGGCCAGCGGCGCGAAGCCCTTCGGCGCGCCGTGATGGGTGGAGCCGAGGATGATCAGCAGGAACATGAAGGTCATCACCACTTCGCAAGTCGCCCCGGAGAGCAGCGAGTAGCCGCCGGGCGAGTGCGCGCCGTAGCCGTTGGAAGCGAAGCCGGCGCTGACGTCGAAGCCAGCGCTGCCGCTGCCGATCACATACAGCACTGCGGCACCGGCGATGCCGCCAAGCACCTGCGCCGCGATATATGGCGCCAAGTCGCCTGCGGGGATGCGCCCGCCGGCCCACAGGCCCACCGTCACCGCCGGGTTGAGATGGCAGCCGGAGATATGGCCGATGGCGTAAGCCATGGTCAGCACCGTCAGGCCAAAGGCCAGTGCCACGCCCAGAAATCCAATACCCACATGCGGAAACGCCGCAGCCAGCACCGCGCTGCCGCAACCGCCGAATACCAGCCACCCTGTCCCGATGAACTCCGCCGCTGCACGCCTTGCGATCGTCATGGCATCCCTCCTTATGTTTTGTTGTGGACCAGCCCGCCTATTCTGCCCCAGTCCCCTGAAGAAAGCGTATCGCCTGCGACGCAAGCCATATCGCGGACGACAGCCAGCCGCGGCACATGCATCGCGCTGAGCAGGCAGCGCTGCAGAGCCTGCAGGCGGTGCTGCGGGATTCCGGGCTGGGCCCGATGCGACGGAAAAACAGGTGCGAACCCGCCCGGCGGCGCCGTTCCTGCCGGCGGCGAAACAGGCGATGGAGCCACTGCCGCAGGAGTCTCCGGGCATCCGAACACAACCATTACATTTCTTTACATGTCTTCACAGTCCCCAGTGATTTACATGTTTTGCGCAGAGTCCGGGATGCAAGTTAGGCGTGCTTCTTAAAAGCTTCACAGGCGCGTCATCTTGGCTATCTAGGTTCCCCCACCGAACTGCCCCAGGGCGGTTCCAGCTGCTGCGAATTTCATCCTAAATTTACAGGGGACGAGGAATGCTCAAACGAATTGGTATATGCCTGGCAGCCGCCGTGCTGGCAGGCGCCGCCGGTTGTTCCGGCGATAACGGCGCCACCGGCGCCACGGGTGCGACCGGCCCCGCCGGTCCTGCTGGCCCCGCTGCGCCGGGACCCGGCGCCTATGATCCGGCGCCGGGCATTACGACCGCCACGCCGATCAAGCACTTGGTGGTGATTTTCGGCGAGAACATTTCGTTCGATCACTACTTCGGCACCTATCCGTATAACGTCGATCCGGCCAATCCCACCGATCCTTCCAAGTGGAAGCCGTTCCGCGCCGACGCCGTAGTTCCGGCTGCGGGTTCGGTCAACAACTACATTGCGCAACCGACGCTGCTCACGGCGAACCCCAATGCCGCCAACACCGCCGGCAATGGCAGCAATGCGATCAACCCGTTCCTGTTGTCCGTGGCGGCCACCGGCAGCAAGCCGCACGGCCGCGCGGTCACTGCCAGCCAGGACCACAGCTACAACGGCGAGCAGATCATGTATGACGCCGGCAAGCTCGACCTGTTCCCCTCGCGCGGCCATGCCGACGACGGCACTTCGGCCGACCCGACCGTGAACAAGGGCCTGATCATGGGCTACTACGACGGCACCGCGGTCACCGCCTTGTGGAACTACGCCCAGCAGTACGCGATGAGCGACAACTCCTACGGCCAGTTCGGCCCGTCCACCGTCGGCGTCATCAACCTGATCTCCGGCCAGACCAACGGCGTGCAGGCGGTCAACTTCGCCGGTGCCGCGCTGAGCGGCGCCGACATCGTCGATGGCAACAACGGCTACTACTCCGTCATCGAGGATCCGTCTCCGCTGGATGACGTCTGCTCCACGCTGACCGACATCGGCGGCGGTGTGGTGCGTCTGACCGGCCAGAACATCGGCGACCTGCTCGATGCCAAGAATGTCACCTACGGCGGCTTCGCCGGCGGCTTCGACCTGACCCGCGTCAATGCCGATGGCAACACCGGCTGCTCGCGCGACTCGCAGAACTCCCTGCACCCAGCCAAGGGCGTGTTCGACTTCGTGCCGCACCATGCCTTCTTCAACTACTGGGCAACCACGGCCAACGATACGCACCGCCGTCCGACCTGTCTGAGCCAGACCACGCCGGACTACTTGTGCATCGGCAAGAGCAGCGATGCCGCCATCCACAACTACGACGTCGAGGACTTCTTCAACTCGGTCAATGCCGGTTCGTTCCCGGCGGTGAGCTTCCTCAAGTCGATCAAGGTCGAGGATGGCCACGGCGGCAACTCCGATCCGCTCGACGAGCAGGCTTTCGTGGTGCGCGTGGTCAACTTCCTGCAGCAGCGCAGCGACTGGAAAGACACCGCCGTGGTCGTGCTCTACGACGACTCCGACGGCTGGTACGACCACCAGGCCGGCCCGCTGCTGGCGGCCTCGCACACCGCCCAGGACTTCCTCAACGGTGCCGGCGCCTGCACCAGCGATCCGTCGACCCTGTTCCCGAATCCCGCAACCCCTGCGACCACGCCGAACGGCCTCAACGACAAGCCGGCCGATGGCCGTTGCGGCCCCGGTCCGCGTCAGCCGCTGCAGGTGATCTCGCCGTGGGCGAAGAAGGGTTTCATCGACCACAGCGTGACCAACCAGGCCGCGGTGATCCGCTTCGTCGAGGACAACTGGCTCGGCGGCCAGCGCATCGGTCACGGCTCCTGGGACTCGATCTCGCTGGATGGCAAGGCGGTTACGGACAAGACCGAGAACTCGATCTACAACCTGTTCGACTTCTCCGTCACTACTCCTGGCAACGTCACGCCGTTCCTGCTGAACTGCAACGGCACGCCGGCCACCACGGCCCCGGCCAACTCCGCAGCGGGCAAGAATGACGCCTGCGCGGCCTGGTTCGACAAGACCTGAGGCAAGCTGTTCCGGCACCGGTCGCCGCTGCGCGGCGGCCGGTGTCGCTTCGATCCGCAAGCGGCGGGCACGGGGTTTTCCCCCGTGTCCGCCTTTGCCATTTAATGAGACACCGATCCCCGACTCCGAAAATGTCCCTGAATCGCCGCAGATTCCTCCAGCACGGCGGCGCACTTGCCGCCACCCTGATCGCAGGCAAGACCGCCGGCACGGACCTGCTTCCCGGCGCGGCCCTGTGTCGCGCCCCGCGCCTGCGCAAGGCCAAGCTGCTGGTGCCGGCCGGCCCGCCGCGGCAACAGCTCAATGCGCTGACTCTGGCCCGTTTTGTCGATCCCCTGCCGATCCCTGAAGTCGCGAGCCCCGCCGGCAAGCGCGCCGATCCCTTCGACGTGCACCGCCAGCTGCCTTACTACCGCATGTCGATGCGCGAGATCGAGCAGACCGTGCATCGCGACGTCAAGCCGACGCGCTTCTGGAGCTATGGCAATGCCGTGCCCGGACCGGTGATGGAGACGCGCAGCGGCGAGGGCCTCTGGGTGGATTGGGGCAATGCCTTGCCGACCCGCCATTTCCTGCCCATCGATAACAACCTGCACGGCGCCGAGGCGGACAAACCCGAGGTTCGCACCGTGGTGCATGTGCATGGCGCCAAGGCGCCGCCGGTGAGCGATGGCTATCCGGATGCCTGGTATACGCCCGGGCATTCGCGGCTGTATCACTACCCCAACCTGCAGGACGCGGCCATGCTGTGGTACCACGACCACACCATGGGCATCGAGCGGCTCAATGTCTACGCCGGCCTGTTTGGACCGTTCATGGTGCGCGACGCGGCGGAGGATGCACTGGACCTGCCGAAAGGCGAGTACGAAATTCCGCTGACCCTGTTCGACCGCAGTTTCGATCGTGAGGGACAGCTTTACTACCCCGACACTGGCGACCCCGAGGCGCCCTGGGTATCGGAGGCGGTGGGCGACGCCATCCTCGCTAACGGCAAACTCTATCCCTACCTGGATGTTCAGCCGCGCGCCTACCGCCTGCGCCTGCTCAACGCTTCCAATGGCCGCAGCTTCGACCTGACCCTGGCCAACGGCCAGGGCTTCCACCAGATCGGCAGCGACCAGGGCCTGCTGCAGGCGCCTGCGCCCTTGAAAAATCTGTTCCTGGCCCCGGCCGAGCGGGCCGACCTGATCATCGACTTTTCTCAGCATGCCGGGCAGAGCATCGTGCTCAAGGACCATCGCCTCAACGACGTCATGCAGTTCCGCGTCGCGGCGGGCAAAGCCACGCAGCTGGCGCTGCCGACACACCTGCGCGACATCGAGCGCATCGCGGAAGCGAGCGCCGTCAAGACCCGCACCATGACGCTCAACGAATACGCCGATCCGGTCAGCGGCGAAATCACGCTGCTGCTGCTCAACGGCAAGCACTGGCACGATCCGGTCACCGAGAAACCCGAGCTGGACACGGTGGAGATCTGGGAGCTGGTCAATCTCACCGAGGATACGCATCCGATCCATCTGCATCTGGTGCGCTTCCAGGTGCTCGACCGGCGCTCGTTCTCCCTGCAGGAATACCGTAGCACCGGAAAGCTGGTCTACCTGGGCCAACCGATTCCACCGGCGGTCGGTGAAACCGGCTGGAAAGACACGGTGCAGGCCTATCAGCGCTCGGTTACGCGCATCATCGTCCGTTTCGAAGGCTACGCCGGCCGCTACCTGTGGCACTGTCACATCATGGAACATGCCGGAAACGACATGATGCGCCCGATGGAGGTGCTGCCGGCGCGGCGCAAGGCATAGGGCGGGCTGCGCCCACCGCCGGCGCCCCGCGCCTGAGCCGGGCGGCGCCGTCCGTTCGGCCGTGGGCGGCAAATGTGCTTACATAGGCGCCGTCCATTCATCTCCACCCGGCATGCCACAGCACCACAATCTGAGAATCGGCATCGACCTCGGCGGCACGATTATTAGACATTGTCCCAGAAAGTCCTAAGAAATCCCGTTTAATTTATTAATTGTTTGTTTTCAATAACTTTATTATTCAATAATATTCCAGTAAATCCCGAGTCATCCCGCCCGTTTTGCGTAGCTAGATGTGTAGCTGGAGTCGCTTTATGCTGCTCTGGCTACACAACTATACGGAGTTACACATATGGGCCGGATGACCGATGCTGCTATTCGCAAGCTGTTGCTCGAGGAGCGCTCCCTTGCCATCGCTGATGGCGAGGGCCTGACGTTCACGATTTCCGACAACCTCACAGCGTCCTGGATTGTGCGGTATCGCTATGCCGGTAGGCCGCGTGAGATCACCCTGGGCCGATGGCCGCAGCTCGGCCTGAAGGAGGCTCGGCTGGAGACGAGCAGGGTCCGGCTCGATATAGCAGCCGGAAAGGACCCCGCATACGAGAAGAAAGTCAGGAAGGAGCGTAAGCGCGGCACCTTCACCATCGCCGAGCTCTTCGAGGAATATCTGGAGCAGCGTGGCCCGGAGCTTTCCTCTGTCACGGTCAAGAACACGCGGTCTCTGTTCGAAAAGGACGTTCTTCCTCGAATCGGGTCACGACTCGCCCGCGATTTGACCCCACAAGAAGTGGTTGGTCTGATCCGGACAGTCAAGGAGAGGTCGCATTCCGTTGCCCGGCGCATATGGGAATCTCTGTCGACCGTAATGTCCTATGCCTGCGCCTCGTCTGTGATTGATGAGAATCCCTTTAGGAATTTGAAGCCTGCGGCAGTGCTGGGTAAGAAGCCCTCTGTGCGCAAGCGCCTGCAGCTGACCCCGATCGAGTTGATGTCCCTTTGCACGGAGCTTGGCGAGGTCGGGCCCGTCAATCGGATTGCCGTTTTGATCCTTCTGGCAACCTGTGTGCGCAAGTCCGAGTTGCTGGAAGCCCGTTGGGAGGAATTCGACCTACGGACTGGAATCTGGACGGTGCCTGCGGCGCGTCGGGGTAACAAGGCTCGTCGGGAATACACAATTCCCCTGGCGCCGATCGTGGTGGGTTGGTTGCGGGAGCTTGAGCCGTTCAGGAGCGAATCTGGCTACCTGCTGCCGCGACAAGCGAGGAACTGGCGCGGCAGTGCGCAGCACATGAGTCGGACCACGCTGAACGTCGTGATCAAACGTCTGGGTGGACCGATGCGGGACTTTTGTCCGCACGATCTGCGAAGCACTGCGCGCTCCTATCTGCGGACACTGGGCTGCCGGGATGATGTGATCGAGCGGTCGCTGAACCACTCGCTGGGAGGTCTGACCGAGATCTACCAGGCGGGTGACTTGATTGAAGAGCGGCGAGAGGCGCTCGGGTTATGGGCCGAGTTGCTCGGTGACGCGCATCTTGGCCGCATGCTCGAATCCCGCGTATTGCCGCCGTTTATTCGGAAGCGGTGGAAGGAGGAGTTCAATTCCATTGAGTCTCAGCCAGACCTTACAACCCCTACGGCCGACTGTTCCGATTTTCCCGGGCGGACCGCGCAGCCTGTTTTAGCTGCCTCTTCAAATGGCTGCAGCTGAGGTCAACCTGTGTTGGTTAGACGAAGTCCGCTATTGGGATTCGAGGTCAAGTCTGCTTTGCGGCCCGAAGCAGACACCGTTACCCGGGGCCGAAGTCAGCCGAGGGGCATCCGCCGGCGTCGGGACCGTAGCTGCTAACAAATCATATGGACCAGCACGGCTTCGATCGAGCTGCCGTCGGATGGGTCGCCGGTGATAAAGCTCCGGTAGACGTAGGACTCGATGAGCCGCGTCAGCAGGAAGGCGAATTCCTCGGCGGGGATCGGCAAGCGCAGGCGGCCGGCAGCGATTTGCTCGGCCAGCAGCTGCTGCACTAGGCGGACCAGGCGCGGCTGCAGCTCGCCCTGCCGCGAGGTGAGGAAGCGCATTGCGGTTTCGCCTTCGCGCTCGAGGAAGGCTTGCATGCCGCCGTTCGACATCACTGCCAGCGTATAGCGCGCCAGGATGCGCGCAACGCGCTGACCGCCCTTCGCGGTGACCTGCCGGCCCGCCGACTCGAAGGTGCGTTGCGTCAGCCACCACAGCGTTTCCGCGATCAGCTTTTCGCGGCTGCCCACCCAGCGGTAGATGGTGACGCGGTTGACCCCCAGCTCGTCGGCGATCTCGCCCATATCGATGCGCTGCCCGGCCAGGAACTTGCGCTTGGCCAGATGCAGCGCGTCGAGTGCGGTGACGGCCGGCACTTCCTCGTTGCGCAGCAGGCGTGTCAGCGCGGTGGCACTCTTCGCTCTTTTGGTGACCAATGCGTGCGCTCCGGGTGGCCTAGGGGATTGACAACATAATTGTACCTATGTTGCGATAATGCAACAAAGATCATAAAATGTTGCAGTGGCTGGAGGCGTCATGAAGAACAACAGACTCATGGGAGCGCTGGTGCTCGCCGCTTGGGGTATGGTCGGCTGCGGCAGCAGCGAATCGACGGGCGACGGCAGCGATAACGTGTTGCCGTCCTCGCCGACCGTGGCCGCCCAGCAGTCGAGCGGGCCAGGCACCACAGACGCGAAAAGCTGCGATGTTCCCTACGGAGATGCGCCAGCGCAGCTGGCCGACTTGACCACCGGACTCGGCTCCGGCGCGCTTGGCGATGTGCTGAACCTGACCAACCAGTGCCTAGTCGACGGCGGAGAAACCCTAGCCTGGACCGATGCGACCGGCCAGCCGCGCAAGGCCTGCCTGCTCACACCTCCGGGTGCGACCAAGGGCACGCCGTTGCCGCTGGTGGTGTTCCTGCAGGGCTCGCTGGTTCCGGCGACGCCCCAGCTGATCCTCAGCGACTGGATCGGGCGCTACAAGACCCAAGACCTGACCGGCGATGCGCAGCGGCCCGGTTTTACCCTGCTGATGCCCATTGGCCGCAATACGCATCACTTCTATCCGTATCCCGACGACTATGCGTTGGGCTTCGACAACTGGTACCGCAACCTCGACCGCAGCAGCCCATACCTGAGCGTGGATGTGGCCGCCATCGACGCGTTCATCCAGCAGGTGAAGGACCGCGGCATCGTCGACGACGATCGCCTCTATATCACCGGCTGGTCGAACGGCGGCGCCATGGCCGAACTGTATTCGCTGAATACCCCCGAAGTGGCGGCCACCGCCACCTATTCGGCGACAGCGCCTTTCAGCGACTGGCGCGATCCTTGCGCTCAGGCGCCGTTCGCGACGACGCTGCCGCCGGCCATGGACATCCACAATTCCTGCGATGTAATCGGCACCTGCCAGACCACCACTGCCTATCACCTGCAAATGGCGAAGATGTTTCCCAAGCTGGTGCAAAAGGTGGTGCTGCTCGACGAGGCACGACAGCAGACGAATGCCTGCGACGCGCTGTGCGCCAACGACACGATCGAGGGCAATCCGCTCGGGCTCACCAACCACCTGATCTGGCCGCTGCAGTGGAACGATCAGATGTTCGAATGGCTGCGCGACCATCCGCGCAGTTCCAGAAAGTAAACCGCACCCAGGCTCATCCCGGACCCCGCTCGAGCATGGCTCGGTTATAGCGGCGGCTGCATAGTGGCGCTTTCGGACCTGCCAATGTTTTGTTCGTATCAAAGCGGACTTCCTCCAAGCATGCTTTATAGAACGCCTTTGTGCAGGGCCTCTATGAGAAAGTCCGCCATCAACGTCGCCTGTCTTCCCCCGTCAGCAGCGAATTTCTCGGCCACCAACTGGGGATGACAAAATGGCAGCACTGCGTTGAACACGCAGGTACTGCGTGCTTCGATCGATTTGGCGGAAAACTCCCCGGAGTGCACGCCGTCGTTTATCACAGCGCGGTATAGCAGGCGCATGCGCTCGACGTGATCGCCGATCACGCTCCATTGTTCATCCATTGCTTTGCGCACGATCTCGTGTACCTGTGAATCCTTGAGAAATTGCGCGCAGGCGAAGCGGTGCATTTCCGCAATCAACTTCTTCAGACGTTGCGAAGCCGGCCGTGCCTCTGCCGCGATCTTTAGAGCCAATTCTTCCTGCCGCTTTAGAATTAACTCGGTGATCGCCTCGTTGATTGCTGCCTTGCTCTCAAAGAAGCGGTAAACATTGGCTGGAGACATGGCGCAGGCCTTTGCGATTTCCGCTACGGTGGTCTTGGCGTAACCATAAGAGCGGAACACGCGCTCTGCCTCCATTAGAATGCGATCACGGGTATCCGGCTGAGTGTGTGCAGCGCTACGCATGGATATCATCAATATCCGTCATCGACGCTGTGGGCTTGTTGGCCAGTTGAACGCAGATGGTCCTGCGGGCGGTTTTCAACTCACGCAGATGGACTGCGCCTTTCCTCGTAAAGCGTTCTCCACACCACCGTGGTGATGACTTCGGCAGCTTTCAGAAGCTGGGCCTCATCGCCGTTACGCACCATCCGATAGGCCACCCGTTCGCACATCCAGACCAGGCCCATGAACGTCGCTTCATCGACTTCCTGTCGAATGAATCCCGGCGTGTCTCCGGCGTGGATAGCTTCCAGTGCTCGCTTGGTATATGCCGTTAGCAGATCACTGAACGCCGCATCTACTTCCGCATCGTAGCTCGCGGTTTCAGCGAGCGCGGCAAACACCGCCCGGTGTCGCTTGTAGGTTCTCAGGGTCTCGATCATGGCCAGCTTGAGTTGCTCGCGGGTCGCGCGGGTGACGTCATCAAGCCATGATTTCGAACCTAGCGTCATTTCCACGGAGATCTTTTCCGAGAGCCTGCGGATCAGATCGCCCTTGTCCTGGAAATACACGTAGTAGGTCGAACGACCGATGCCAGCTTCCTGGCAGAGCTTTTCGACACTCAACTCCGTGAAGGAATACCCGCTCGAGATCAATCGTTCCGTTGCCTCCAGCAGCAACGCTACTTTTTCATCGTGCTGATTGGCGCGCCGCTGTCGATTGGAGCGGGTTGCCGAGCTGGAGCCGTCCGGAGTGTTTGTCATCGTTTTTTCTTAAAGAACATGTGGAGGATACCGTACATTTAGTCTGGACATAGTGTCTAGACATATAGTCCCAAACAAGGGTATATAGGGGTCTCTCGGAG
>FTIF01005222.1_pt2 | contig 9980 bp, 9 predicted proteins | sample 1658001 | NCBI WGS metagenome assembly FTIF01 (sample SAMEA3914789, study PRJEB12502) | metagenome | biome: forest; material: soil | place: Canada | collected 2011-07-03 | depth 0.3 m | reverse complement strand
GCGACCGGCGCCAGATCCCGCGCAATGGCGTACTGCGGCTGCTCGATGTGCACGCCCACGTTGGCGCGCAGCAGGTTGGCGCCGGCTATCAGCAGGTCGTCCCCGAGGCGAACCGCCGGCTGCAGCGGACTTGCGGCCGCCTGCACGCTGGTGAGCACCGGCGGGCGCGATCCGTAGGCGACCGGCCCGCGATCGTCGGCGCCGCGCTTGAGCACCGGCAGCGCGCTGCGGCCCGGCGCCTGGCTCTGGATCAGCACGACCGAGATCGAATACGCCATCGAGGGCCGGTAGCGCGCCTGCATCGCCGTCCACAGCTTGGACAAATCCTCGGAGCCGAGGAACACCGGCGTGATCTTGATCTGTTCGGCCTGGTCGGCCAGGTCGATCGCCGACAACGTGCCGAAGGGCCCGGGCAGCAGCGAGCCGTCGACGGGCGCCGGCGCCCCGAGGGCGATGCGCAACTGGTCGCGCGTCAGCACCGGCGTCTCGTGCAGCACCTGCATCGCGTAGCCGAGCAGCACCTCGGCGTTGAAGTCCTGCGCGCCGTAGGCGGTGAGCAGGTAGTGCAGGTCGAGCGCGAGGGGCGGCGACGTGAGCTGCAGGCCGGCGCTGCTGCGCGACGGCAGGTCGACGTTGCGCCAGCCGCTGTTGGCCGTCACTTGGTACAGGAACAGGTTGAGCTGGTTGTTCTCCGTCGTGCCGGTCGTCACGCGATCGGGCGGCTGCGCGGTGATCGAGAAGCTGCCCAGGCTGGACAGGTCGTGGTCCATCAGCCCGTCGTTGAGCAGGTCCTTGAGCGACGCCGTGACGGCCGCGATGGCGAGGGCGCTGCTCATCGCGCGGCTCCGTCGCGGCCACGCAGGTAGTCGTCCAGCGACAGCTTGGGCGCCGCGGGGCCGGTCGCGCGCGGCCGGTCGGCGGTCGCCGCCTGCGCAGCGCGTATCTCGACACGCCCGATGCTGATCTGCACCGGTGCGGGCGCGGGCGCGGCGGCCGCGGGCGTGTCGCGCCGCGACGGCAAGCCGGCCCGATCGCGCGCGCGTGCGACGGTGGCGAGCGTGGGCGAGGTCGCGCGATGTTGCAGCGTGCCCGCCAGCTGCACGGGCTCCTTGACGGGCCGTGTGGCGGGCACGACGGCGGCCGCGGGATCGCGCGGAGGCCCGGCGCGCAGCAAGGTCGGCATCGGCTCCTCGTTGCTCGAGCCTGCGCTCGCGCGCGCGAGCGGCGCAGATGCATCGGCGGCGCGCGCTGTGGGGTGCGCAACCGGCGCGGCAACGAACAGGGCGGCGGGCGCGGCGTCGGATCGAGCCGAAGGATCGGCGCGCGGCGCGAGGGGCGCATTCGCGGTCTGCAGCAAGCCGGGTGGCGCGTGGTGGATCGTCGGCGCGGGCAGCGGCTCGCGAGCCTCGCGGTGCGGGGCCGTCACGTGCACTTCATGGGCGCGTGGCAGCGGCGTCGGGGCCGATGCCATGCCGCCGCTCTCGAGCCGCGCGTCCGCCGGCGCGAGCAACGGCGCCGGGGCGTCGGCCGCGGGCTCGAACAGCGCACGCGGCCGCCGCTCCAGCAAGGGCAGCCGCCCTTCGGCGCGCGCGACCAGCGTGGCGAGAAAGCCGGGCATCAGGCCCCCACCATGTCGAGGTAGATCTGCCGGCGCGTGGGGCTCAGCGCGAGGATCGCGTCCTCGCTCCAGCCATAGGCGCGGGCCAGCGCGTGCACGTCGGCGAGCGCACGCAACGCCCAGTCGTCGAACTCGCTCCACAGGTAGGAGACGACGTCGAAATGCGATTGCCAGTGAGCGCCGCATGCCGGGCAACTCACGGCGGTGCGCACGTCGGCGCCCGGGTCGTGCAGCGCCATCTCGGCGTCGAGGCTTGCGACGAGTTCGTCGGGCAGCGACGCCGGGTCGATCTCGTCGGCACCGCACCGCGCGTGGCTCACGCAGCGACGCAGCAGTTGCCGGGCCGGATCGGCTGCGCCGGCGTGCTCGAGGACGTCCAGCAGGTCGGCGCTGGTCGGCAGCCGGTAGTCGACTGCATAGTCGCACCAGCGCAGCTGGAAATCGCCCGTGGCCGCGGGCGGATCGCCACGGATCTGGTCGACGCTGAATTCCGACTCGAGGCGCTCGTCGCACTGCGGGCATCGGACCGTCGTGCGCAGGTCGCCGCCGAACAGGTGCTCGTGCAGGTGCAGCAACGCGTCGTCGCGCGTGCCGATGGGGGCGTGCTGCCATGGCGCGCCGTCCGGCGCCGCGCAGCTGTCGGCCAGCAGGGCCAGCGCGCGCCGCACCGGATGCGCGCGCTGCTGCTCTTCCCATACGCGCAGCAGTCTGGAGGCGCTGGTCGCGAACATGATGGTGCGGCGCGGCCGTTCAGGCCGGCTGCGTGTAGGAGATCTCGGTCGGCTCGGGGGTGTCGGTGTCCCGCTCCCAGCCCTCGTTTTCCAGCTTGATGTGCTGGATCGCGACGGCGTTGGCATTGGCGTCGAGGTCGGGCAGCGCCTGGAACTCCGATACCCAGGCACGGTATACCTTGTAGGCGAGCGCGAGCTGGCCGGTCTCGTTGTAGACCTCGATGATCAACTCCTTGCGGAAGTCCTTCAGCGACGATTCGGCGCCGAGTCCCGCGCCGAAGTTCCACACCTTGTTGGCCCACTGTTCGAATTCCTTGTCGTGCGTCACGCCGCGTTCCAGCGTGATCGCCTCGAACTCGGTGCGGCCGGGCGACTTGCGGCTGCTGCTCGGGTCGCCGCCGTCGCGGTGCTTGACCACTTCGGTCGTGCGCTTGAGCGCGCTCACCTTGCTCACGCCGGCCACGTAGCGGCCATCCCACTTGACCCGGAACTTGAAGTTCTTGTACGGGTCGAAGCGCTGCGCGTTGACTGAAAACTGTGCCATTCATGTTCTCCTCGAAGGTGGATCCAGTCCGGCGCGTCAGGTCGGGATGTCGCCGGCGATCTGCTGCAGCTGGATCACGACGAACTCGGCCGGCTTCAGCGGGGCGAAGCCGACGATGATGTTGACGATGCCGGAATCGATGTCGGTCTGCGTCGTGGTCGTGCTGTCGCAGCGCACGAAGTAGGCGTCCTTCGGAGAGGCGCCCTGGAAGGCGCCCTGGCGGAACAGCGTTTGCATGAAGGCGCCGGCGTTGAGCCGGATCTGCGCCCACAGCGGCTCGTCGTTCGGCTCGAACACGACCCACTGCATGCCGCGGTACAGGCTTTCCTCGAGGAACAGCGCCATGCGGCGCACCGCGAGGTATTTCCAGTCGCTCGCGATGCTGTCGGCGCCCTTGAGCGTGCGCGCGCCCCAGACGGTCGGCCCGTTGTTCGGGAAGTTGCGGATGCAGTTGACGCCCAGCTGGTTCAGCGCGCCGTTCTCGGGGTCGGTCAGCGTGACGCTGAGCGAGAGCACGCCGGACAGCGTGGCGTCGAGGCCCGCGGGCGACTTCCACACGCCGCGGTTCGCGTCGGTGCGCGCCATCACGCCGGCCACGGCGCCGCCCGGCGCGAACGGCTCGATGCGGTTGTCGTGCAGCGGGTTGCTGAAGTTCAGGCGCGGGAAGAACATCGCGGCGTTCGCGTCGCGGCTCGCCACGTTGACGATCGCGCCCGACGCCGCGGCCGCCGACGCATCGGCCCAGCTCTGCGGCGCATCGACGAGCACAAAGGCGCGGCGATCGTCCGCGTAGCTCACGATGGTGTCCCAGTCGGTCTTGCTCAGGTCGATGTCGGCCGTGTAGGGCGGGATGACCAGCAGGTTGAACAGGTCGACCTTCTCGAGCTGGTAGATGCCGGCCTTGGCGGCGCGCATCCCGTTGGCCGCGTACAGCTCGTTGGCGGTGATCGGCGAGCCGTCGGCGTTGGCCGCAACGGTCAGGGCGACCGCGCCCGGGCCCTGGAACGGATCGGACGAGACCGGCGCAGGCGGCGGCGCCGGCGGCGTGGGTGCCGGCGCCGGTGCGGGAGCCGGGCCGGGCGACGGACTCGGCGCGGGCGGTGCCGGCGGCGTGGGCGCCGGTGCGGCGATGGACGTGGGCCCGCGCAGCAACTGGCTCGCCTGCGCCAGCACCGCCGTCACGAAACGCGGATGCGTGCTGACGACGGACACGCTGCGGAACTGTTCGATCGTGCCGGTGTTGAAGTCCTTGGCCTGCAGGTTGAACATCGTGTTGGGCGGGTTCGCCGCCACGACGTCGGGATCCAGGTCGGCGTCGACGAGGATGCTCACCTGCGCGGACCAGGCCCCTGGCGACGCCGCGGTGAACGCGGCCGCCGAGCCGTTGGGCAGCGTCACGGCGGCGCTGCCGGTCAGCGCGCCGTTGTGCACGCGCACGATGTACGCCGTGGAGCCGCCGTTCTGGAAATACTGGTTGACGGCGTACGACAGGGTGCTGTCGACCCACAAGCCGCCGTAGGTGCGTTCGAAGTCGGCATAGCTGTAGATCTGCGTCGGGTTGTCCACCGGGCCGCGCAGCGCACGGCCGGCGAAGGCCGTGATCGACGTGGCGACGCCGATGATCGTGTGGACCCCGCTCGACACCTCTTCGATGTACACGCCGGGATAGGAAAGGGCAACTGGCATCGCGGGCTCCTGGTCTGTCGGTCACTTCATGCGTTCGGCTTCGCATCACTGCCGTGTCGGCGGTGTCTGCGAAAACAGGAACGTTCCATCCATCAATCTCAGGCGGCGCATTTCGTTGTGCGCCACCAGCAGGTTCAGCGCGCGTTCGACCTGCTCCAGCGTCACGTTGGCGTGTGCCGGTCCCAGCCACCATCGCGCCACGCCGCCGACGGCATCGGCGGCGAGCGCGTGGCCGGCAAGGTAGTCCCTGATCGCTTGTGCGATGGCTGCCACCTCGCCCTCGTCGTCTGCACGCATGGATTCCATCCAGCAGTTCTGTGGCTGTGGATTGCAAGCTCGGTGCCAGCGCGTCGTTGCGACGCAAGTGCTTGATGGCATTGAAGAAAGCCTGGCGCCTCGCGATCTGCGGGAGGCGTGCCCGACCCATCGCCCGAAAGAAGGGGGCGCGAGCGGCGCGTGGCGGCACTCCGCGACGCCGTTGGCTTGCAGCGCGGCGGACACGGTGCTCGGCGGCGCGACGGCCGGTGGGTTCGATTCGACCCCGCATGGGTCGAACGAAACCCGCGCGGCGCGGCGACCGGATGATTCAACGGGCAGCCCGGCGGCCGCTGGCCGGCGTCAGGGCCGGCGGCTGCCCTGCGCGCGCCGGCGAATCGCCTCGAGCGCCAGCGCGCGCGCCTGGTACGGATGCTGGCAGCGGAAGATGCAGCGGCCGTGCGTGTTGTGCGCGAGCTTGGCGCACAGCACCTGCGAGCGGCCGGTGAACAGCCGGTAGGCGTCGACGGCGAGCTGCATGCCCAGCAGGGGCGCCAGCAGGTTCAGCCAGGTGGCGGCTGCGACGCCGCCCGAAGCGTCGACGGCCAGCAACTGTGCGGGGTTCATCCCGAAGCCTGACAGCGGCGCCGCGCACGCCACGACCATCGCCACCAGGACGCCGTACACCACGCCGGTCCAGCGGAACCAGCGCGCGTGATTGCTCGTGAAGAGGATCAACAGCATGGCCGTGGCCGACAGGATCAGCTCGGTTGCGAATGCGGTCCACGCGTTGGTCGGACCGATTGAAGTCGACAGCAAGGACGGCAGCGTCGTGGACGCCGGCAGTCCCGGCATGGCGGTGCGCAGCAGCGTCACCGCGGCCATGGCGCCGGCCACCTGGGCCAGCATGTAGAACAAGACGTCCCGGTGGCCGATCTTGCCGAGCCGCAGGTAGGCGAGGGTGATGGCCGGGTTCAGGTGGGTGCCCGAGCGCCGGCCCCAGGGCGAATAGATCATCGCCATGATCGCCAGGCCCATTGCGGCGCCGGTGAGCAGGCGTCTGAGGGGCAGGTCGGAAGCCGCCGCGCCGGCGCCGGATGGGCTCTCGAGCCAGCCCGAGACAAGGCCGGCCGCCACGACGAACAAGGCCAGGAAGAGGGCCTCGACGGCGTACTCCGGCCAATGGCGGCGCAGCGTGGCGGCCCACGACAGATCCGCCTCGGATGCCAGGACGGCCCCCGGCTCCGGGCGCGGCATGGCTCGGCGATCCCGGAACTGGCGTCCCGACGACGGCAGGCCTGGGGGGTGGGTGGGCGGCATGGAGGTGTTCAAGCGATGGCTGCAGCAATCGATGTTCCGTGGCACGACAGCCTGCGCGACCGGATGGAATCCATTTGCATTGAAAACAAGGACTGTATATATTTACAGTATGCCCGAGCGACGCACCATCCCGATCACGCCCTTGCCGCTGGCGCCCGCCGGCGGTGGGTTCCGGGTCGTCGATCCGGCCGATGCCCCCTTGGGCCGCGCCACCGGTCCGGCGGCCGTGCTCAAGGGGCGCGGCACCGCGTGGGCCATCGCGCACCGGTTCCAGCAGGACGCCCGCGAAGCGATCGACGACGGCTGGGGCACGCTGGATCAGGCGGCCGACGAGCAGCACCTGGCGCCGGGCACGACGGTCGTCGAGGAGCACGCCGGGCGCATCCTCAGCACCAACGATTCGCCCGACATCTCGTTCGACGTCGCGATCAATCCGTACCGGGGCTGCGAACACGGCTGCATCTACTGCTTCGCGCGTCCCACGCACAGCTACCTCAACCTGTCGCCCGGCCTCGATTTCGAGACCCGCATCATCGCCAAGGTCAACGCCGCCGAGCGACTGCGCGAGACGCTGGCCAGGCCGGGCTACGAGCCGAAGTACATCAACCTCGGCTCGGCCACCGATGCCTATCAGCCGGTCGAGCGCAAGCTGGGCATCACGCGCGCGATCATCGAGGTGCTCGCCGAGTGCCGGCACGGCTTCGCGCTGGTCACCAAGTCCTCGGGCGTGGAGCGCGACCTGGATCTGGTGGGCGAGATGGGTCGCGCCGGCATGGCCGCGGTCTACATGTCGCTCACCACGCTCGACGGCGACCTGGCGCGCATCATGGAGCCGCGCGCGACGGCGCCACACCGGCGCCTGCGCACGATAGCAGCGCTGGCGCGCGCGGGCGTGCCCGTGGGCGTGAGCGCGTCGCCGATGATTCCGTTCATCAACGAACCCGAGCTGGAGCGCATCCTGGCGGCCGCGCGGGATGCCGGTGCCACCAGCGCGTTCTGCACGGTGTTGCGGCTGCCCTGGGAGGTGAACCCGCTGTTCCAGCAATGGCTGGAGGCCCACTTCCCGGATCGCGCGGCGCGCGTGATGGCGCGCGTGCGCGACATGCGCGGGGGCAAGGACTACGACGCCGCTTTCGGCACGCGCATGCGCGGCAGCGGCCCGTGGGCGCAGATGCTGCGCGATCGCTTCAATCTGGCGGTCGCCAGGCTGGGCTTCAGCCGCGAACGCCAGCCGCTCGACATGACGCAGTTCGTGCGGCCCCGGGCCGCCCCGCGTGCCGCGCCGGCATCACGATCACGAGAGGCCGATGCGGCCGGACAAGGGAGTCTTTTTTGAACCGAACCGACGAATCTCGACGCTCGAGCGTCTCGCGACGTCCCTGGCCGTTCTATGCGACGGCGGCCGGGTCCGACGGCTTGACGGCGCCTGCAGCAGGGTCGGCGACCGCGCCGGCCACGGGCTCCTTTTCCCGCGCGCGGATGGCCAGGCCACCGGACTGCCGCCCGTTGTCGGCGGCCAGCGGGGCCACCGGCATGCCGCCTGCGTAACGCCGCTTGAGCTCGTCGGCCATGTCCAACAGGTCGGCGGCGTCGGAGATCTTCTCGGCATGGCGTTGCAACACCATGCGCGACATGTCGATCAGCTTGGCGTTCATCGTGCGCGTGCCGGCGGCCAGCAACGCCTTGACGGCCGCGCGCGGCTCGCCTGCGAGGCTGTGCGACATCGCCTGTTCGGCGAGCGCGGTGACGGCGTCGTGCTGGTCGCGGATGCGGGTGGCGAACGGCAGGTGCGCCTGGCCGGCGCGGGCCAGCAGTTCCGACAGGCTGCGCGTCGTGCAGAAGCGCAGCGCGAGCGTGTCGATCCAGCCCTCGGCGGCATCGAGCTGCAGCTCGGCCGCGGTGAGGTGAGCCAGCATGGCCACCATGTTGGAGCCGGCCTCGAAGTCGAAGCTGGACTCCTTGATGTCCTCGGCCATCGCGCGCACCGCGGCCACCACCTGGGCGACCTGGCGCTGCAGCATCAGGTTGAAGATGCCGATCACGCGGGAGAAGCGCTGCAACCGGATGCTGCCGGGCGCCTTCTCGAGCGCATGCTTGATGTTGTCCAGGCAGCGCTGCAGGCCCTTGGGGTCGCGGTCGGTGAAGCGCGTCACCGCGAGCAGCACGATCGTCTGGCAGTCGAACATCTTCGAGCTGATGCCCATCAGCGTGGCGCGCTCCAGCGCCTTCCTGGCTTCGTCGCTCTCGCCCAGGTAGAACGCCAGCATGCCCTGGCGTTGCAGGCGGGTGATCGAGCCCGGCGTCAGCTGCGTGGCGGTGCGGTAGGTGGCCAGTGCCTCGGCGAACTGGCCCTGGTCGACCTGCACGCGGCCCATCACGTCGTAGGCGTCGGCGAAGCCGGGTTGATCCGCGATCAGGCTTTCCAGCGTGCGCCTGCCGGCCGGGCCGGAACCGGATTCGATCTGCGCGCGCGCCACGCCCAGGCGCGCCCAGGGCAATGCCTGCGTGGCGATCACGGCCTCGTACATCGTGCGGGCCTGGTCGTGCTGGCCGACGCGCAGCAGCAGTTCGGCGCCGATGCGGGCCGCGTAGAGCCAGTAGGCGGCCTTGGCCTCGAAGCGGCGCACGCACAGCTGGGCGGCGAGTTCGAACCGGCCGTCGTCGATGGCGATGAAGATGTCCTTGAGGATCTTCTTGCGCTGGCGCGCCTGCTGGATGCGTGCCGACAGCGCCTGGGCGGTGTGGGGCTTGAGCAGGTAGCTGTCGAGCGCCGATTCGGCGGCCTCGGCGACGGCCGCGTAGCTGGCCTCCGAGGTCACCATCACGAAGACGGTGGAAAACGGCAGCAGCTGGGCGCGGCGCAGGTCATTGAGCAGATCCTGGCCCGAATAGTCGCCGCCCTGGAAGACCTGCTCGCACAGCACGATGTCGAATTCGCTCGCTTCGAGCTGGCGGCGCGCATCGTGCACGCGGCCGCACTGGACGATGGTGCCCACGCCGAGGTCGCGCAGTTGCGCTGCCTGGATGCTGCGTGCGGTCGGATTGGCATCGATCACCAGCGCCCGGCAATTGACGATGTCCGCGTCGAAACCTCCCCGGCCCGCGCCGAATGCGGCGGGTGGCCCAGGTTTCATTTCCGACGGAACACGCTTCATGACGCGAACAACCCCCTTCCGGGGCACCGGATGGATCCCGTCTCCAGGGTATCGGCCGCATCGGGCGGGAACTTGAAGGAGGCGGGTTCGGCAGTCGCGCAAGGAGAGGTCGGTCGGCGTCGGGACTCCGGCAGCGCCGACGGCGATGGATTCCAGCCAGGTTTCGGCCGCACTGGAAGAAGGCCGCTCGGAGGCGGCCTGATCTTCACTTACTTGAACAGATCCTTGACACGATCCGTCCAGCTCTTCGAGTTGGGCGAGTGCTTGTCGCCGCCCTTGCGCAACGACTCGTCCAGCTCCTTGAACAGCTTGCGCTGGTGCTCGGTGAGCTTGATCGGCGTCTCGAGCGTGATGTGGCAGTACAGGTCGCCCGGGTAGCTGGAGCGGATGCCCTTGATGCCCTTGCCGCGCAGGCGGAAGGTCTTGCCGTGCTGGGTGCCCTCGGGCAGCTCGATCTCCACCTTGCCGGTGAGCGTGGGCACCTCGATGCTGCCACCGAGCGCGGCCTGCGTCATCGGCACCGGCACCGTGCAGTGCAGGTCGTCGCCGTCGCGTTCGAAGATGTCGTGCTGCTTGATGCGGATCTCGATGTAGAGATCGCCCGACGGGCCGCCGTTGGGGCCCGGCTCGCCGTTGCCCGACGAGCGGATGCGCATGCCTTCGTTGATGCC
>FTIF01003921.1_pt1 | contig 9990 bp, 9 predicted proteins | sample 1658001 | NCBI WGS metagenome assembly FTIF01 (sample SAMEA3914789, study PRJEB12502) | metagenome | biome: forest; material: soil | place: Canada | collected 2011-07-03 | depth 0.3 m | reverse complement strand
CAGGCCGACCGCTACGGCCGCGTGATCGCCTGGGCCCTGCATCATCGCTGGCGCATGGGGTGGGCGGCGTTCCTGAGCCTGGTGCTGGCGGTGGCGCTGCAGGCCGCGTTCGGCGGCTCCGATTTCCTGCCAAAGTCCGACAGCGGCACGCTGGCCGTCGATATCCGCATGCCGCCCAGCAGCAGCCTCGACTACGCGCGCATGAAATTCGAATCCGGCATGGCTCTGGCGAAGACGCTGCCCGAGACGGTGGCCACGAACGGCTTCATCAATGCGAACACGGGCCGCATCTACATCGACATCGGCAAGAGCACGCAGCGCAAGCGCAGCGCCACCGAGATCGGCAACGACCTGCGCAAGCAGATGGCGCGCCTCGTCGGCGCCGAGTACACGGTGCTGGACGACCTGAGTAACGGCGCGCAGAAGCCGGTGCAGATCCGCTTCCACGGCACCGACTCGCGACGCCTGCTGGCGATCACCAACGACTTCATGGACAAGCTGCGCCAGGTCAAGGGCGCGGTCGACGTCGGCCTGTCCGAGCAGGATCCGCAGCAGGAACTGCGCATCGATCTCGACCGCGGCCTGGCCAACTCGATGGGCGTGTCGGTCAACGACGCGGCGCAATCGCTGCGCGTGGCGTTCGCGGGCGTCGAGGCGGGCGACTGGATCGACCCCACCGGCGAGGCGCGTGACGTCGCGGTGCGCCTGGCGCCGGAGGATCGCGTCGATGCGAGCAATATCGAGCGCCTGCCGATCGCCATCGCCGGCAGCGACCGCATGGTGCCGCTGGAGCAGATCGCCACCGTCACGATGGGCAAGGCGCCGTCCAAGATCCAGCACGCGAACTCCAAGCGCATGATGGTGGTCACCGCCAATGCGCAGGGGCGCTCGTCGGGCGAGGTCACGGCCGACGCGATGAAGATCGCCAACGCGATCGCGTTCCCTCCCGGCTTCGGCATCGAGCTGGCCGGCGCGTCTCAGAGCCAGCAGGAGGTGTTCAGCAACCTGGGCATCGCGCTGATCTCCGGCGTGCTGCTGATGTTCCTGGTGCTGGTGATGCAGTTCGGCTCGTTCACCGCACCGATCCCCGTGATGATCTCGCTGCCGCTGAGCCTGATCGGCGTGGTCGTCGCGCTCGTCTCCACTGGCGGCACGCTGAACCTGATGAGCATCATCGGGGTGATCATGCTGATGGGCCTGGTGGCGAAGAACGCCATCCTGCTGCTCGACGCCGCACGCGTCGAGGAGCGCGAGGGCATGGATCGCGAGGAGGCGCTGATGCACGCCGGCAAGAAGCGGCTGCGCCCGATCATGATGACCACGTTCGCGCTGATCGCCGGCATGCTGCCGGTGGCCATCGGCCTGGGCGAGGGCGGCGAGTTCTATCGCCCGATGGCGGTCACCATCATCGGCGGCACGATCACGTCGACGATGCTGACCTTGCTGGTCATCCCGTGCTTCTACGACAGCATCGAGATGATGAGCGTGCGCTGCGCCGAGAAGTTCCATCGCCGCTCCGAACGCTGGACTGCCGTCGGAGGCCTCGTGCTGACGTTGCTTGAGTTCCTGGCCTTCGTGACGACGCTGCGCTTCTTCTATCGCGCGGCTCGCCACCTCTTCGGCCTGCCCACCGGCGGCCTGTGGCGCAAGGTCTCGGCACCGGTGCCGGCGCTGCACGCGTCGCAGCCGGCGCTGGGCGTCTGAAGGCGGTGCGGCAATGACCGGACTGACGTTCGTCGCGGCCGACACCTTGCCGGCCGCCGACCTGCACGCGGCGACCGTCGCCGCGTTCGCCGACTACCTGGCCGGGCCGTTCCAGATGACGCTGGAACAGTTCGCGTCGTTCATCGGGCGCCAGGGTGTCGATCTCGCACGCAGCCGCGTGGCCCTGCACGACGGCGCCATCGGCGCGTTCGCCTACGTCTGCCCGCGCCCGGAGGTGGGGCGGTGGCGACTCGGCGTGATGGGTGCCCTGCCGGCCGCGCGCGGCAGCGGCGCCGCGCCGGCGCTGCTCGACGACTTCATCGCGCGCGCGCGAGCCGAGGGACTGCCGCGCGTCGAGCTCGAATGCTTCGCCGAGAACGAGCGCGCGTTGCGGCTGTATCGCAGGCGTAGCTTCGAGCTGGTTTGCCCTCTCAATGGATGGAGACCTGTGGAGGCGTCCGCACCCGCACAGGCGTCCGCGGGTGACGTGCGCGCGGTCGATCGTGCCGCCGCGTTCGCCTGGCTGGCCGAGGCCAACCGGCGCATCGCGTGGCTGCCGTTCCCGAACACTGACCGCTCGCTGTCGGCCCAGCCGCGGCCGCTGACCTTCTGGCAATGCGGCAACGCGCAGATCGCGTTCAGCGTGGTCGAAGGCACGCCGACGCAGATCCACAGCCTGGTCGATCTCGACCCCGCGCTGCGCGACGCCGAGGTGCTGGCGCATGCGGTGCGCGCGGCGCATCCCGACGTGTTCGCGCCGCCGATCCTGCGCGACGACCTCGGCGGCGAGGCACTGCGCCGCGCGGGCTTCGCGCCGCACGGCATGAGCCAGGTGCTGATGCAGCGGCCGGTCTAGGCGTCCGACTGCGCCATCGCGTGCAGCTTCTCCAGCGTCGCCCAGTTGCGCCCGGTACCGCGCTGTCCCAGCAGCTTGCCGACGGCCTTGACGATGCGGCTCTCGATGGTGCCGTTGGCGCACCACAGCCATGCCGCGTGCTTGCCGACGGCGAACGCCTCCGGCGCCCAGTCGCCGTCCGCGAGCGGCTTCAGCGCAGCGAGCGACGCCGCGTCCTGCGTGAACATCACGATCAGCTTCGAATCGTCGTCGGCGTGTTGGCGCAAAGGATGTTCGGCGATGGCCGCGGCGATGTCGGCCGCGGTCTTGACGACGACCTCGCAGTCGACGCCGGTGTGTTCCAGGATGGCGGCCTTGAGCTTGCTTGCGTGGCTCGCCGGCGTGCCGGCCTTCGCATCGAACACGGCGTTGCCGCTGTTCAGGAGCGTACGCACATTGGCGTAGCCCAGGGATTCCATCAGCGCGCGCAGGTCGGCCATGGCGATGCGCTTGGCTTTGCCGACGTTGATGCCGCGGAGCAGGGCGATGTGGCGCTTCATGCGCGCATTCTCCCCGAGCGGCGGGATGACCCTGTCGGACGGGACGGCAACGGTCGCTACACTTCCCCGCTGGCTTCGCGGCAATGACAGCGCGAGTCGCGCCCCCGCCGTCGTCCATGCCCCACTCGTCCAAGCCAGCCCGCCTGCCCGTCCATCCGTTGCGCCGCCTGCTCGGCTACGCCCGCGGCTATCGGCGCGACATCGCGCTGGCCACCGTCTATTCGGTGCTCAACAAGTTCTTCGACGTGCTGCCCGAACTGCTGATCGGCATCGCGGTGGATGTCGTCGTCAATCGCAAGGCGTCCTTCCTGGCGCGGCTGGGCGTGGCCGATCCGAAGGAGCAACTGCTGCTGCTCACCGGCCTGACGATCGCGATCTGGCTCGGCGAGTCGTTGTTCGAATACCTCTACGAGCTCCAGTGGCGCAGCCTGGCGCAGAGCCTGCAGCACGAGATGCGCATGGAGGCGTACACCCACGTGCAGCGCCTGGAGATGGCCTACTTCGAGCGCAACCGCACCGGCAACCTGCTGGCCATCCTCAACGAGGACGTCAACCAGATGGAGCGCTTCCTCAATGGCGGCGCCAACGACCTGATCCAGGTCTTCGTCGGCTCGCTGATGGTGGGCGGCGTGTTCTTCGTGCTGACCGCCAAGCTCGCGGCGCTGTCGCTGATCCCGGTGCCGCTGATCCTGTACGGCGCGTTCTGGTTCCAGCGCAAGCTGGCCATCCGCTACGCCGCGATGCGCGAGGCCGCCGGCGCGATGGCCACGCGCCTGAACAACAACCTGCAGGGCATCGCGACGATCAAGGCCTACACGGCCGAGGATTTCGAGGCGCACCACATCGCCCAGGCCTCGATCGCCTACCGCGAGCGCAACCGCGAGGCGATCCGGCTGTCGGCCGCGATCTCGCCGGTGATCCGCATCGCGATCCTGGCCGGCTTCAGCGTGACGCTGCTCTACGGCGGCCTGATGACGCTGGACGGCACGCTGGGCGTCGGCAGCTACTCGGCCCTCGTCTACCTGACGCAGCGCCTGCTGTGGCCGCTGACGCGGCTGGCCGACCTGACCGACCTCTACCAGCGTTCGATGGCCTCCATCGAGCGCGTGATGAACCTGCTGCAGACGCCCGTGGCCATCCCGTACGCGGGCCGCGCGCTGCCGCGCGCGCAGGTGCGCGGGGAACTGGTGTTCGACGACCTGAGCTTCTCGTACCAGGCCGCCACCGTGGGCGCCGATCCGCGCGCATTTGCAGACGTGCTCGCGTCGGGGCTGGTGCGGCCGGCGCTCGACGGCATCTCGCTGCGCATCGCGCCCGGCCAGACGGTGGCCTTCGTCGGCAGCACCGGCAGCGGCAAGAGCACGCTGATCAAGCTGCTGCTGCGGCTGTACGACACCGCCCCGGGCCGCATCCGCCTGGACGGCATCGACATCACGACGCTCGATCTGCAGGAGCTGCGCCGCGCGATCGGCTACGTGTCGCAGGACAGCTTCCTGACCGACGGCACGGTGGCCGAGAACATCGGGTATGGATTGAGCAATGTCTCGGAGGCCGACGTCGTGCGCGCCGCGCAGGCGGCCGAGGCGCACGAGTTCATCCGCGGCCTGCCGCAGGGCTACCGCACGCCGGTGGGCGAGCGCGGCATGAAGCTGTCGGGCGGCCAGCGCCAGCGGCTCGCGCTGGCGCGCGCCATCCTGAAGAATCCGCCCATCCTGATCCTGGACGAGGCGACGTCGGCCGTCGACAACGAGACCGAGGCCGCGATCCAGCGCTCGCTCGACAAGCTCGTGCAGGGCCGCACCAGCATCCTGATCGCCCACCGCCTGTCCACCGTGCGGCAGGCGCATCGCATCCACGTGATGGAGGCCGGCCGCATCGCGGAGTCGGGCACCCATGACGAGCTGGTCGCCCGCGGCGGCCTCTACGCGGCGCTGTGGCGCCTGCAGACCGGCCAGCGCGAGCCCGCGCCGGACGGCACCCGGAAGGAGTTTTCATGATCGTGCGCATCGACATCGACAAGACCGCCGACTCGTTCGGCTACCGCGTCAGCTACGAATCGGAGGAGATGTACGCCGACGACGGCCTGGGCTCCATCGTGGAATGCCTGGTGGCCGCCGTCGAGGGCATGCCGCCCGAGGCGGTGGCGGCCGAGCTCTGGTACGACCGCGTCGTCTCCGGCACCTATCCGCTGTCGGTGATCGGCATGAGCATCGAGCAGGTGGCCCAGCACGCGCTCAACACGACGGCCATGATCGACGACGTGATGCCCGATCGCTGACCCCTTGGCCGGCCCCGGCGCCACTGAATCGCCGGTTCGCGCCATCCATTGCGATTCGCGGGATAGCCGCCGAACTGGGGGCCGCTCAAGATCAAGGGCACAAGAATTCTCCACGTTGGGGAGCGGCGCATGTCGGTGATGACGCACGATACGAAGTGGCGACTGCTGGTCGGCGCGGCGCCGGTCATCGGGGTCGCCTTCTTCGTCTGGGCGGCCGCGCAGGGCGACGCCGATGTCGCGCGCTCGCCGACGGCGCGCGCGATCCTTGCCGGCGTGGCGGCCCTCGGCACCGCGGTGGCCTGGTGGACCGCCCGCCAGCTCCGCGCCGCCCCCGCCGTGCCGGTGGCCAAGGCCAGCGCGATGGCGCGGGCGGGCCAGCTAGGCGCGCTCGTCGCGATGCACGGCCGGGCGCGACCCTTGCCCGATGCCGTGCCGTTGATCTCGCCGGATGGCGAGCTGTGCCTGTGGTTCGAGCACGGCGAGCAGGTTGCCCACCGCGACAGCGCCAGCGACAGCGTGCGCCCGTTCCTGCTGGTGGACGACAGCGGCGAATGCATCGTGCTGCCGGCCGGCGCGGACGTGACGGGCAGCGGTCCGGTGCCGGTCGTGCGCACTCGAACCGGCCCGGCCAGAACCCCCGACATCGCCGGCTCGCACGACCTGCAGGCCGGCGAGCGCCTGTTGCGCAACGGGGACCGCATCCATGTCGTGGGACGCTTCGTGGCCGCCTCGCCGGAGGCCCTGGCATTGCAGGCGGAGGCCGCGGCGCTGGTGGCGCGCACCGAGGCCGCTCAGGCCGTGCTGCGCAGCGGCGATCCGTTGCCGTTTCGGGACATGCGATCGGCGGCCCTGGCAGGCGGGGCGTTCGTCGCCGCGCCGCCGCTCGTGCGGCACGGCGTCGCATTGCCGGTGATCGTGGCGCCGGACGCGAGCCAGCCGTTCGTCATCCGCATCGGCGCGGACGAAGGCGAGGGCGGCCTCTACGGCTTGCTGGCCGCGGTCGACGGCCTGGTGCTGGTCGTCTCGTCGTCGCTGGTGGCATGGTCCATGCTTGTGCCAAGCTGAGCAGCGGCCGGTTCGCCGCCTGAAGAGGTGCTGATAGCATCGCGGCCTTTCAACCCTGGCCGACGCCGGCCGCGCCACGAGCGCGGGAGGTCGCCGTTCCGGGGTCCATCGACCGCCCTGCCGGAGCACCGAACCCATGAAGACCCGTCTGCCGCTGATCGCGGCGCTCACGTTGTGCCTGTCCTCCGCGTTCGCGGACGAAGGCATGTGGACCTTCAACAACTTTCCGTCGGCCAAGGTCGGCGCGGCCTACGGCTTCGCGCCGGACCAGGCCTGGCTCGACCACCTGCGCATGGCGTCGGTGCGCATCGCGGGCGGCTGCTCGGCCTCGCTGGTGTCGGCCGAAGGCCTGGTGATGACCAACCACCACTGTGCCCGCAGCTGCATCGAGAACATCTCCGGACTCACGCACAAGGACTACAACCGCGACGGCTTCTTCGCGAAAGCCCCGGCCGACGAGGCGCGTTGCCCCGGCATGGAGATGAACCAACTGACCGACATCACCGATGTCACGAAACGGGTGCAGGACGCCACGAAGGACACGAAGCCGGAGGCGTTCAACGACGTCCAGCGGGCCGCGATCGCCGCGATCGAGAAGGAGTGCGGCACCTCCGACGACGTGCGCTGCGAGGTCATCACGCTGTACCAGGGCGGTCGCTACGATCTCTACAAGTACCGCCGCTACCAGGACATCCGTCTCGTGTTCGCGCCCGAGGATCGCGCCGCGTTCTTCGGCGGCGACCCGGACAACTTCAACTTCCCGCGCTACGACCTCGACGTGTCGATGGTGCGCATCTACGGCGGCGACGGCAAGCCGCTGAAGAATGCCGAGCACCTGGCCTGGTCGGACGGCAAGTTGAAGGACGGCGACCTGACCTTCGTGTCGGGCAATCCGGGCGGCACCTCGCGTGGCCTGACGGTGGCCCAGTTCGAGGACGAACGCGACGACAAGCTGCCACGCAACCTGCTGTACCTGGCCGAGCTGCGCGGCTACACCACGCAATACCAGGAGCGCGGCGCCGAGGAACGGCGCCAGAGCAACGACATCCTGTTCGGCGTGGAGAACAGCCTCAAGGTCTACAAGGGCCGGCACGAGGCGCTCGCCGACAAGGCCTTCTACGGCCAGCTGGTCGCCAACGAGAATGCCTTGCGCGCCCGCGTCATGCAGGATCCGGCGCTGGCCAGCCAGTACGGCGGGGTGTGGGACGCGATGGCCGAGCTGGTGCGCAAGGACCAGGCCTGGCGCAACGACTACACCGCGCTCGAGCGCGGCGTGCGCACGTCGGCGCTGTTCTCGATCGCACGCAACCTCGTGCGCCATGGCGACGAGATCGGCAAGCCCAACGGCGACCGCTTGCGCGAATTCGGCGAGTCGCGCCTGCCGCAGATGAAGGCGGCCACGCTGGTCAACGAGCCGATCTACGACGAGCTCGAGATCTCGATGCTGACCTGGTCGCTGACGCGCATGCGCGCCGACCTGGGCGCCGACAGCCCGATCATCAAGCGCGTGTTCGGCAAGCGCAGCCCGGCCCAGATCGCGACGGACGTGGTCAAGCACACGCGCCTGAAGGATCTGCGCGTGGATGCGCACGGCAACGTCACCGGCGGCTACCGCAAGGAACTGTGGGACGGCGGCAAGGCGGCGGTCGACGCCTCGCACGACCCGATGATCGAGCTTGCGCGCGCGCTCGACCCGGACGCCCGCGCGATCCGCAAGAAGGTGGAGGCCGAGGTCGACGGCCCGATGAAGCGCCAGCAGGAGCTGCTCGCGAAGGCCCGCTTCGCCGTCTATGGCGACAGCACCTATCCGGACGCCACGTTCACGCTGCGGCTGTCGTACGGCACCGTCAAGGGCTGGGTCGAGGGGGACAACACGGTGTCGCCGTTCACCGACATCGCCGGCGCGTTCGATCGTGCGACCGGGGCCGACCCGTTCGCGCTGCCGGATTCGTGGATCCGTTCCAAGGGCAGGCTGAACCTGGCCACGCCGATGAACTTCGTCACGACCAACGACATCATCGGCGGCAACTCCGGCTCGCCGCTGGTCAATCGCAAGGGCGAAGTCGCCGGCCTGATCTTCGACGGCAACATCCATTCGCTGGGCGGCGACTATGGCTACGACCCGGCGCTGAACCGCTCGGTCGCGGTCGATTCCGCCGCGCTGCTGGAGGCGATGGACAAGGTCTACGGCGCGGGTCGCCTCGTCAAGGAATTGACGGGCCCGGCCACGGCGCTGAGCGCGGCGAAGTAAGCGGTCGCAGCCCCATCAGGACGGCGCGCGGGTCTCCGGACTCGCGCGCCGTCGTCGTTTCTCAGCGCCTCCACCAGCGACTGCGCGTCGCGTCGATGCTCCACGCGCCGGCACCGGCCGCCGCGAGGAACAGGAAGACGAAGCAGAACAGCACCGCCGGCTCGCCCTGGTTGAGCAGGGGCATCAGCGGGTCGCCCTTGCTGGCGTGGGCCATGAAGTAGGCCACGGCCATCTCGCCCGCCAGCACGAAGGCGACGACGCGCGTGAACAGGCCGACGATCAGCAGCGCGCCGCCGACCATCTCCAGCACGCCGGCCAGCCCGATCAGCGACATCAGCTGCACGCCGTCGTACATCGGCACGTGCGGCACATGGAACAGCTTGGCCGAGCCGTGCATCATGAACAGATAGCCGGACACGATGCGCAGCAGCGCCTGGGCGTGAGGCGCGTAGCGTGCGGCGGTGGAATTGAAGGACATGGCGCGGTCTCCCAGGCAATCGTGACGATCTCGGCAGCAGGCGGTGGCCGGCAAGCCACGCGCCCGCTGCCCGGCCGCTGGTTGCGACTACGATGGGCGGCTGCGAGTGCACGCGCGCTCCCAGGTCAGACCTTCGCCCGGATTCCCCAGCTTGCTTCGTCGCACCGTTGCCCGCGTCCTCTCGAGGGCCCTCCCGCTGAAACGCCCGTCGCTGCCGCCCGTCGGGCTCGCGCTCCGTGGCTCGGCGTTCGGCCGCGCCGCGGGCATGCCGTGGCCGCAGCCGGGCGTGAGCCAGCCGAGCCTGGAGCGCTGCCTGATCCTGGCGCTGCTGCTGCACATCCTGTTGTTTCTCGTCGTCGGCACCGCGCCGGGCGGCGATTCGCCGCCCGGCAGCCGCAAGGCCGGCGAACTGGTGGTGTACCTGCCCGAGGCCGACGAGTCGCGCGCGCTGCTGGCCAAGGTCGCGCCGCCCCTGCCCGCGCAGGCGTCGCCGACGCCGGCCGAAGCGGCCTCCGCCGCGACGCCGCTCGCCGAGGCCAAGGCCGCCGATCGGCCGCCGTCCGCGGCGGCCGGGACCCTCACCGCCGCGGCCGAGGCGAACGCCATCGTCGAGCCGTCCATCGTCATCCGCGATGCCGCCACGCCACCGACGCCGGCGCCCACCGAAGCCCCCGCGGCCACCTTGCCGCTGCTGCTCGCGCGCAAGGCACCGGTGTCGGCCGGGCAGGCGTCGTCGTCGCTGCCTTCGCCGCCGACGCCGCGCCCGTTGCCGGCGGCGCTTCCGGCGTCCGCGCCGGCACCGCTGCCCGCGCCGGCGCC
>FTIF01004879.1_pt3 | contig 9995 bp, 9 predicted proteins | sample 1658001 | NCBI WGS metagenome assembly FTIF01 (sample SAMEA3914789, study PRJEB12502) | metagenome | biome: forest; material: soil | place: Canada | collected 2011-07-03 | depth 0.3 m | reverse complement strand
CCCCAGTCGACGCCGAGCTGCTGCAGCCAGTCGTTGGCCACCGTCAGCTTGTCGGACGCGCCGAACGACGCGTGCGCCAGGCCCAGGTCGGACACGCGACGGCGCACCGCCGGCGAATCGCGGCCGGTGATGACGATGGGCGTGATGCCGCCCTTGCGCAGCATCAGCAGGCCCTGGCCATCGAGCACGTTGAAGCCCTTCAGCGTCTCGCCGTCGGCGGTGATCCAGATCGAACCGTCGGTGAGCACGCCGTCGACGTCGAAGATCGCGGCCTTGATGCCCGTGCCGGCGCCCTGGGCCTTGAGCAGCACCTCGGGCGCGAAGCTGAGGTGCGAAACGGGAGTGGACGCCATCAGATGACTTTCGCGCGCAGCAGGTCGTACGTGTTGAGGGCGCCCACGAGATCGCCTCGGGCATCGACCACCAGCAGGCTGGTGATGCGATGGCGCTCCATCAGGTCGGCGGCGTCGACGGCCAGCGCGCCGGCGCGGATCAGGTGCGGGCGCGGGTGCATCACCTCGTGCGCGACGCGCAGGCGCAGGTCGGCGCCGGTCTCGATCAGGCGACGCAGGTCGCCGTCGGTGAAGATACCCACCGGTGTATTTCCGTCGACCACCGCCGTGAGGCCCAGGCCCTTGCCGGACATCTCCTGCAGCAGCGTCGAGAAGCTGGCGTCGCGCGCCACGCTGGGCACGCCGTCGCCGGTGCGCATCAGGTCGGATACGTGCATCAGCAGCTTGCGGCCCAGCGCGCCGCCGGGATGCGACAGCGCGAAGTCGGTCTCGCGGAAGCCGCGTGCATCGAGCAGCGCCACCGACAGCGCGTCGCCCATCGCCATCTGCGCCGTGGTGCTGGCGGTGGGCGCGAGGTTGAGCGTGCAGGCTTCCTTGTCGACGGCGCACGACAGCACGATGTCGGACACGCGCGCCAGCGACGAATCGGGCCGGCCCGTGAGCGCCACCAGCGTGACGCCAAGGCGGCGCAGCGCCGGAATGATGGCGCTGAGCTCGTTGGACTCGCCGGAGTTCGAGATCAGCAGGCAGACGTCGCCCGACGTGACCATGCCGAGATCGCCGTGCGCGGCCTCGGCCGGGTGCACGAAGAACGACGGCGTGCCGGTGGACGCCAGCGTGGCGGCGATCTTGCGGCCGACATGACCACTCTTGCCCATGCCCATGACGACGACGCGGTGCTCGCAGCGCAGGATCGTCTCGACCGCGCGCGCGAATTCGGCGGTCAGGCGGCGCTGCATTCCCAGCAGCGCGTCGGCCTCGATCGCGAAGGTTTCGCGGGCCAGGTGCAATGCGCGTTCGGCATCGAACGGCAAGTCGTTTTTCAAAGTGGGCTGCCTGTGTTCTAGGATGAGAGGATTCTAGTGTCCCGGGCCCCCCACGAGTGCGTGTCGGGCGTGGTGCTGCTCGACCCTTCAATTGCACGGTTTTCCCGCGCCCAACCCGGTCCCGCATGGCCTCGACCCTCGAACTCGTCCTGTTGTATCTCGCCGCGGCCATCGCCGGGGTCGTGGCATTTCGCATGCTGCGGCTGCCGCCGGTGCTGGGCTACCTCGTGGCGGGCGTGCTGATCGGGCCGAATGCGCTGGAGCTGGCGCACGACACGGCCGGCGTGCGCGGCCTGGCCGAGTTCGGGGTCGTGTTCCTGATGTTCGTGATCGGGCTGGAGTTCAATCTGCCCAAGCTGCGCGCGATGCGCACGCTCGTGTTCGGGCTCGGCGCGTCGCAGGTGGTGCTGACGATCCTGGGGGCGATGGGCGGCAACCTGGCGCTGATCTGGGGCTTCACGCTGCTCGGGCGCCACTGGGATCTCGGCTGGCAGGCCGCGGCGGTGCTCGGCAGCGCGATGGCGATGTCCAGCACGGCGCTGGTCGTCAAGCTGATGGCCGAGCGGCTGGAGCTGGAGAGCGAGCACGGACGGCGCGTGATGGGCGTGCTGCTGTTCCAGGATCTGGCCGTGGTGCCGCTGCTGGTGATCATTCCGGCGCTCGGCGGCAGTACCGGCAGCCTGATGGCCACGCTGGTGCCCGCCGTCATCAAGGCCGTGGTGGTGCTGGCCGTGCTGCTCTCCGGCGGTCAGAAGGTGATGCGCTGGTGGCTGACGGCGATCTCGCGGCGCAAGAGCGACGAGCTGTTCATGCTGAGCCTGCTGGGCGTGACGCTGGGCATGGCGGCGCTCACCGAACTGGCGGGGCTGTCGCTGGCGCTTGGCGCCTTCGTGGCCGGCATGCTGATCGCCGAAACCGAATACAAGCACCAGGTGGAGACCGACATCCGGCCGTTCCACGACGTGCTGCTGGGCCTGTTCTTCATCACGATCGGCATGAAGCTGGACTGGCACACGCTGGCCGACGAGTGGGTGGTGGTGATCGTGCTGACGACGCTGCCCATCGTCGCCAAGGCCGCGCTGGTGGCCGGCCTCGCGCGCATCTTCGGCGCCGCTCCGGGCGTGGCGCTGCGCACCGGCCTGTACCTGGCGCAGGCCGGCGAGTTCGGCTTCGTGCTGCTGAGCCTGGGCACCGACCGCCACGTGCTGCCCGAACGCTGGGTGGCGCCCGTGCTCGCCAGCATGGTGCTGTCGATGCTGGCATCGCCGTTCCTGATCCTGCACGCCAACCGCATCGTGATGAAGCTGGCCAGCAGCGACTGGCTGATGCAGTCGGTGGCGCTGACCAGCATCGCCAAGCGCGCGATCACCGCCGAGAAGCACGTGATCATCTGCGGCTACGGCCGTTCGGGCCAGAACCTGGCCCGCATGCTGGAGGTGGAGCGGATCCCGTTCATGGCGCTGGACCTGGACCCCGACCGCGTGCGCCAGAGTTCCGCCGCCGGCCAGAACGTCGTCTTCGGCGATGCGGCGCGGCTGTCCAGCCTGATGGCGGCCGGCCTCGCGCGTGCCAGCGCGGTGGTGGTCAGCTATCACGACACGCCGTCGGCGCTGAAGGTGCTGCACCTGGTGCAGACGCATGCGCCGCGCGTGCCGGTGGTGGTGCGCACCATCGACGACACCGACCTGGAGGCGCTGCGCGCCGCCGGCGCCACCGAAGTGGTGCCCGAGGCCATCGAGGGCTCGTTGATGCTGGCCTCGCACGCGCTGGCGCTGGTGGGCGTGCCGATGCGCCGCGTGATCCGCCTCGCGCGCGACGCGCGGGACGCGCGCTACGGCCTGCTGCGCGGCTTCTTCCACGGTGCCGACGACGACGACGGCGAGCAGGTGCGCCTGGCCAGCATCACGATTCCCGCGAATGCCCAGTCGGCCGGCCGCACGCTGGGCGAGACCGGCGTCGCCGCCGTCGGGGTGCAGGTGGTTTCGCTGCGGCTGTCGAACGGCCGCGTGCTGCAGCCCAACCCGGACCAGCGCCTGGCCGCGGGCGACACGCTGGTGCTGGCCGGCATGCCGGAGCGGCTCAAGGCGGCGGAAGAGACGTTGACGACGGGAAGCTGATCGGCGCCCTGTCGCCGCGATCCCGATTCAGGCGACAGGCGTGCCGCGCTCGAGCGTGCCGCGCATGCGCTCGGCCATCACCGCACCGGAGGCGCGCAGGATCTCGTAGGCGAGCTCGGGCTGGCTGGCCAGCATCTCGTCCAGGCGCGGGCGGCTCAGCGCCCAGACGACGCTGGGTGCAATGGCATCGACCTGCGCCATGCGCATCGTCTCGCCGAACAGCGCCGGCTCGCCGACGATGGCGCCGGCACGCAGCAACGCGATCTTGGCCGCCGACGTGGCCGTGCCGCGGACGTAGACCTGCAAGGTGCCGGACTCGAGGAAGTACATCGTGCGATCGGAATCGCCCTGGTAGATCAGGACGTCGCCGCCCTTCATGTCGCGCCGGATCAGGTACGAGCCCACCACGCGCCAGTTCTCTGGAGAAAAGCGCGGCCGGAACGCGTCGTACGCGTTCAGCGTGTGAATGGCCTGAACCAGATTTGCAACGTTCATCATCGAATCCTCAGCGATGGCGCCTGACCCTGATCTGAGTCGTGACAAACCATCGTGCCTGTTGACAGGCATTTGACACCAATTGTCACGTCCTGCCCCGGCGACAGCAAGGCAAAGCGCGACGTCCGTCGGTGCATGGGCGCCGTCTGTCGCGTCCGTGGAACGAGCGCGATCCTGCGGACACTCTATCCGCCGGTGACAGCGGCGGCGGGTGCTCACTTCTTGCGCCGCGAGGCCTCTCTTGCGAATACCTTAACCAGGGGATGGCGCGATGGGATGACGTCACGTGTCGTCAAGTAAAACCCGCGCGAGGATGCTTCGAACTGGGTCGAAGACATGTCGGAAGACGACGCAAAGCTTCGTAAATCACGCCGGCGTCTGCGAACCCGTCACTTGCCGATGCAGAACCGCCCGAAGATTTCCCCCAGCAGATCGTCGGCCGTGAACTGCCCGGTGATCTCGCCGAGCGCGCCATGGGCCAGGCGCAATTCCTCGGCGAACAGGTCCAGCGCCGCGTCGCGCTGATCGGCATGGAACTGCGCGAGCTGCAGGTGTTCGTCCGTGCGCGCGAGCGCCTCCACGTGACGCGTGCGCGCGATGAAGACGCCGTCGGGCACATGCGTGGCACCAGCGCGTTCGAGCAGGGCGTCGCGCAGCGCGTCGAGGCCGGCGCCGGTCTGGGCGGACAGCGCGAGCGCGCCCGCGGGCAGCGCGTGGTCGGGCGCGAGATCGCGCTTGTTGAAGACGTGCAGCGGCTCGGTCGCATGCGCGCGGGCCAGGTCGGCGGCGATCGCGGCGTCGTCGGCCCGGGCCTGGGGATCGTCGGCTCGACTGAGGTCGTGCAGGAACAGCACGGCGTCGGCGTCGGCGATCGCCTGCCAACTGCGTTCGATGCCGATGCGCTCCACCTCGTCGCTGGCGTCGCGCAGGCCGGCGGTGTCGATCACGTGCACGGGCACGCCGTGGATCTGGATCGTCTCGGTGATGCGGTCGCGCGTGGTGCCGGCGATCGGCGTGACGATGGCCAGCTCGGCGCCGGCCAGCGCGTTGAGCAGCGAGCTCTTGCCGACGTTGGGCGCGCCCGCGAGCACGACGCGCAGGCCCTCGCGCAGCAGCGCACCCTGGCGCGCGCGCAACATCACGGCTTCGAGCTGCGCGCGGATGTCGGCGAGCTGCCGGCGCGCGCCGGCGCGCTCGAGGAAGTCGATCTCTTCTTCCGGAAAATCGAGCGTGGCCTCGACCAGCATGCGCAGGTGCACGATGCGCTGCGCCAGGCCGGCGATCTCCTTGGAGAACGCGCCGGCCAGCGAGCGGCCTGCCGAACGCGCGGCGGCCTCGGTGCTGGCGTCGATCAGGTCGGCGACGGCCTCGGCCTGGGCCAGGTCCAGCTTGTCGTTGAAGAACGCACGCGCCGTGAATTCGCCGGGGTTGGCGATGCGCAGCCCGATGCCGCGGCCGGCCTCCAGGCAGCGCGCGAGGATCAGCTGCAGCACCACCGGGCCGCCGTGCGCCTGCAGCTCCAGCACGTCCTCGCCGGTGTAGGAATGCGGCGCGGGGAAGTGCAGCGCCAGGCCCTGGTCAAGCGCCTGGCCTTGCGCGTCGAGGATGGGCCCGTAGTGCGCCACGCGCGGCGTCAGCGGCTTCGCGCACAGGGCCGCGATCAGCGTGGACAGGTCGCGCCCCGAGGCCCGCACGATGCCCACCGCGCCGCGGCCGGGGGCCGTGGCGATCGCGACGATGGGGTCGTTGAGGTGGGCGAGGGAGGTGGCGGTGTTCATCTCGCGATCATTGTCGCGCGCTCGCCTGCGGCGACCCTGAAATGAAGACGCCGCGATCGGCGCAAGCCAGGCTTGCATCGATCGCGGCGTCCCCTATTCGCCTTGGCGGGCGCGTCAGCCCTTGACGATCTTCGCGTCCGTGGCCTTGAGGGCCTTCGGCTTGGCGCCGTTGATCTGGCGGTTGATCAGCCATTGCTGGACGATCGTCAGCGTGTTGTTCGTGACCCAGTACAGCGTCAGGCCGGCCGGGAACGAGAACAGCGCGGCGCTGAAGGCCAGCGGCATCAGCCACATCATCTTGGCCTGCATCGGATCGGCCGGCGTCGGCTGCAACGAGACCTGCAGCAGCGACGTGGCCGTCATCAGGATCGGCAGGATCGCGTACGGGTCCATCACGGACAGGTCGTGAATCCACAGGATCCAGGGCGCGCCGCGCATCTCGGCGGACGACGTCAGCACGGTGAACAGCGCGATGAAGATCGGCATCTGGATGAAGATCGGCAGGCAGCCGCCCAGCGGGTTGACCTTCTCCTCGCGGTAGATCTTCATGATCTCCTGCTGCTTCTGCTGCGGATTGTCCTTGTAGCGGGCGTTCAATTCCTGGATGCGCGGACCGACGGCCTTCATCTTGGCCATCGAGCGATACGCGTTGGCGTTGAGGCCGTAGAACGCGATCTTCAGCAGGAACACCAGCGCCACGATGGACCAGCCCCAGTTGCCGATCACCATGTGGATCTTGTTCAGCAGCCAGAACAGCGGCTGGGCGATGATCTTGAGCAGGCCGTAGTCCTTCACCTGCTCGAGGTTGGGCGCCAGCGGCGCGAGCAACTGCTCTTCCTGCGGACCGGCGAACAGCGTGGCCTTGACCGTCTGCGTGGCGCCCGGCGCCACCGTGCCCACCGGCGTGAACATCGCGGTGAAGTAGGTCGTCTGCGCGTGCACGCTGGCGTCGAAGTGGCCGACGCTGTAGCTGCGCGTGGTGCCCGGCGGCAGGATCCAGGCCGACGAGAAGTAATGCTGGATCATCGCGACCCAGCCGTTGTTCGAGGTCGCCTTCGGGTCGACGGTGTCCTTGGCCTTGCCCTTGTCGATGTCGGAGAAGCTGATCTTGTGGAACGTATCGTCCCGGTAGACGGCCGGGCCGGTGTACGAGCTCGGGCCGTTGAAGTAGCCGCCGGGAGGCGTGCGGCCGTCGCGTACCAGTTGCAGGTACAGGTCGGGCGCGATCGGGGCGCCGGAGTGGTTGATGACTTCGTGCGTGACGTCGATCGCGTAGCTGCCGCGATGGAACGTGTAGGTCTTGACCAGCTGCACGCCGTTGACTTCGGGCGACTCGAAGCGCACCGCCAGCTCGTTCTTGCCGTCGGCCAGCGTGCGCTCGGTGCTCGCCACGCGCATCACGATGTGCTGCAGCGCGTCGCGGCCGGGCAGGCTGGTCAGGCCCGTCTGCGCGGCATAGAACTGCGCGCCGTTGGTGTCGAACACCTTCACGTCGGCCTTTTCGGGCACCGGCTCGTGCATGCCGACCAGGCGCTTGAGCTGGCGCCAGATCTCGCTGTGGTTGTCCACTTCCTGGTACTTCAGCAGGTCGAGGTCGATCAGGTCGCCGCCGCGCGTGTCCAGCGTCGCCTTGACGACGTCGGTCTGCACGGTCAACTGCTGGATCGGCAATTCGGCGACGACGCCGGACGCCGCGCCCGAGGCGGGCGTGGCCGCGGCGACGAGCGCCGCGTTGTCGACGATGGGCGCGGAAGCCGACGGCTGGGCCACGACGGCCTTGACGGGACGCGGCGCGAACAGCGACGGTTCGCCTTGGTAGACGCGCCACTTGTCGAACAGCATCAGCAGCGACATCGTGAAGACGACCAGCAGCAGGGTGCGGCGAAAATCGGTCATGTGGGGGTGTTCGAGAAGTTTGTTTTGTCGGTCGCGGCCGTCGTCGGCATCGCGGCGGCCGGCACGGAGCCGGTTTCGGAATGCAGCAGGCCGGTGAACAAGCCTGTTGCTGAACGCGCAGATGGGGACGCTTTCGCGCGATCCCAGGGCATATTGTCGGGGACCTCGTCGCAGCCGCCGTGACAGTACGGATTGCAACGCAGGATGCGCCAGCCGGCGAGCCCGGTGCCGACGATGGCGCCGTGGCGTCGCAGCGCCTCGATGGCATAGACGGAGCAGGTGGGCGTGAAGCGGCAGCTCTGGCCCACCCACGGGCTCAGCAGCAGGCGGTAGCCGCGCACCAGGCCTATCAGCACGGTCCGCGGCAGGTGCAGCAAGGCGGTCAGGCCGCGCATGGCGTGCCTTCGGCGGAACCTGGCGGCGGCGGCGCGGCGACCTTGGCCTTCTTCGCGGCCTGGCCTGGCTTGCCCTTGTAAGGTGCGTCGCCCGGCGGGCGCGGCTTCACGCGATCGCGTTCGCCGCGCACCGCACGATCGAACAGCGCGCGCAACTCGGCCCGCGCCGCTTCTTTCAAGGCGTCGGAGGCCGCGCTCGGGTACTGCTTCGGATCGAACGGCGAACGCTGGCGCACCACCCACAGGCCCGGCTCGAGCTGCGGCGCGCAGGCGGCCGCCACGTTGCGGATCTGGCGCTTCACCAGGGTGCGGGTGACGGCCCGCTTGGCGTGGCGCTTGGGCACGACGAGGCCCAGCCAGCGATCGAAACCGGTCGTTGAAGCTCGGGTTTCCACCAGCCCGGACGGGCCCGGAACCTGCAAGTCGTCCACACCTGATGCCAGGGCGTCGGCTCGGCCTGTGGATAACTCTGTAGACAAGCTGGCAGTAACCGGTGCATGGCCGGTCGCATCGGGTTCGGGGCTCACGTTCGAGTCTTCGGTCGTGGTCACGGAACGCGCCATCGGTCGCTTCAAAGGCAGCGGCCTGCCGTCCAGGTGATGGACTGCAAAATGGGGGCTGCGCAGACGCATGGGCGTCGCGAGCACGCGCACGTAATCCGCCGGCCGGACAATGCGGCCGAGCAGCGAAGAATCGAGGTCGCCTGCGGTCATGGCCGCCGGCCCGGTGTGCCGTGAAGCAGGAATCCAGGACCGGGCAACGCGACCACCCTCGAAGGGGCAGACACATCGACACAGGCGTGGGCGATCGAAACCGCCCGGGAATTCCTTACCGGCGAAGCGTTCAGTCCGACGTCTGGAATCAGACGGCGAGACGCTTGCGACCCTTGGCACGACGTGCCGCGATGACGGCACGGCCGCCATTGGTCTTCATGCGAACGAGGAAGCCGTGCGTACGGGCGCGACGGACTTTGGAAGGCTGATAGGTACGCTTCATGATGAAAAATCTCCGGGGAACCCTCGATTAGAGCAGAGAAATCCGTTAAGAGTCAACGACTTGCCACGTACGGCCGTGCGATGCGGGGGGATTGACCGCGCGCTTCTTTCTGTGGATAACCGTTTATTTGCGGTTCCGGCGCGGGTAGAATCTGCCGGCTTGAGAAGAACTTGTCCACAATGTCCCTAGACCTTTGGCACCGGAGTTGCGAGCGTCTCGCTACCGAGCTGCCCGAACAGCAATTCAGCACCTGGATCCGGCCTCTGCCGCCGGCCGACTTCACCGATGTCGGTGACGGCGCGGTCGCGCTGGTGCGCGTGCCCAACCGCTTCAAGCTCGACTGGATCCGGTCGCAATACGGCTCGCGCATCGAGTCCGTGTTGACCGAACTCGCCGGCAAGCCGGTGCGCCTGGAGCTGTCGCTGGCCCCGCGCAGCGAGCCTCCCGCGCCCGGCCACGCCGCCGTGCCCACCGGCAGCGGCTTCATCACCACGCATTCGCCGCAACGCATCGGCGCCGTGTTCGAGCAAGCCCTCGCCACGCCGGCCAACGGCCATGGCGCCGCCCCGGGCAGCGTGCCGGCGCAGGCGCGTCCCATGCACATCGCGCCGGCGATGAACTCGCACCGGCTCAATCCGGCGCTCACCTTCGACACGCTGGTGGCCGGCCGCGCCAACCAGATGGCCCGCACCGCCGCGCTGCACGTGGCCGGCGCGCCGGGCGCGATGTACAACCCGTTGTTCGTCTACGGCGGCGTCGGCCTGGGCAAGACCCACCTGGTGCACGCCGTCGGCAACCAGTTGCTGAAAGACAGGCCGGATGCGCGCGTGCTCTACCTGCACGCCGAGCAGTTCATCTCCGACGTCGTCAAGAACTACCAGCGCAAGACCTTCGACGAGCTGAAGGCCAAGTACCACTCGCTGGACCTGCTGCTGATCGACGACGTGCAGTTCTTCGCCGGCAAGGAACGCACGCAGGA
>FTIF01005306.1_pt2 | contig 10009 bp, 12 predicted proteins | sample 1658001 | NCBI WGS metagenome assembly FTIF01 (sample SAMEA3914789, study PRJEB12502) | metagenome | biome: forest; material: soil | place: Canada | collected 2011-07-03 | depth 0.3 m | reverse complement strand
CCGGAACTGCGCAGCCAGACCCTCGGCGTGCTGGCCGACTCCAAGTTCGCACAGGGCAAGTACGCCGAATCCGAAGCCGCGTACACCCAGCTGCTGGCCCTGACCCCGGCCAGCGATGCCAACCACAAGGTGGTGGTGGAACAGCTGGCGGCCTCCATCTACAAGCAGGGCGATGCCGCCCGCACCGCCGGCGACATGCGCACCGCCGCGCAGTTCTTCCAGCGCGTCGGCCAGGTGGTTCCCGATGCCAGCATCCGGCCCAATGCGGATTACGATGCGGCCTCCGCCTTCGTCGCCGTGCAGGATTGGCGCGCCGCGGAAGCCGCACTGGAAAGTTTCCGCTCGCGCAATCCGCAAAGCACCCTGCTGGCCGATGCCGACAAGAAGCTGGCCTTGTCTTATCAGAAAGACAACAAGCCCGGCCCGGCCGCCGAGGTCTACGCGCGCCTGGCGCAGCGCGCCAGCGAGAGCGAGGACAACCGCCGCGACGCCGCCTGGCTCTCCGCCACGCTCTACGACCAGGCGCAGCAGCCGCAGCCGGCGCAGGCAGCGTACCAGTCCTACATCAAGGCCTATGCGCAGCCGCTGGATCGGGGCATCGAAGCGCGCCAGCGCCTGGCCGTGCTGACCGCCGGCGACAGCGTCCGCCACCTGTACTGGCTGCACGACATCATCAACGCCGACAGCGCCGCCGCCGGCACCCGCACCGAGCGCAGCAAGCTGGCCGCCGCGCAGGCGCAGCTGGAGCTGGGCCGCATCGATGCGGCCAATGCACGCGGCATCGCGCTCAACGCGCCGCTCGCGGCCAGCCTGGCCAGGCGCAAGCAGGCCACCGAGAGCGCCATCGCCACGCTCAACAGCGCTGCCGGCTACGGCTATGCCGACATCACCACCGCTGCGACCTATGAAGTCGGTGCGGTATACCGCGACTTCGGCCAGGCCCTGCTCGATTCCGAGCGCCCGGCCAAGCTCAAGGGCGACGAACTGGAGCAGTACAACCTGCTGCTGGAAGAGCAGGCCGATCCGTTCGAGCAGAAGGCCATCGAGGCGCACCGCGCCAACCTGCAGCGCTTCGGCCAGGGCGTGTGGAACGACTGGATCCAGAAGAGCGCCGCCCAGCTGGCCGAGCTGGCCCCCGTCCAATACGGCAAGACCGAACAGCGCGAGGATGCGTATGAAGCACTTCGTTAAAGCCGGCGCACTCCTGCTGTCGGCCCTGATGCTGGCCGCCTGCACCGCACCGGCTCCGCATTACTACGGCGCCGTTCCATCCCATGCTGCGCCGATGCAGCCGGCGGCAGCGGACGTGGCCGCTGCCAATGCCGCCGCGGCCAAGGGCGATCCGGAGCAGCGCTTCCAGATAGCGCTGAAGCTGATGAAGGACCACCAGCCGCAGGAGGCCCGCGATGCTTTCGCCGGCCTGGCGCAGGACTTCCCGCAATACTCCGGGCCGCTCAACGATCTCGGTGTGCTGCAGGCACAGGGCCGGCAGCGCGACCAGGCCATCGCCAGCTTCGCCCGTGCCATCGCCGCCAACGGCAGCAATGCCTTCGCCTATGGCTGGCTCGGCATCCTGTATCGCGAGAGCAGCGACTACGCCCATGCCGAGCAGGCTTACCGCAAGGCCATCGAGCTGAAGCCGGAAGATGCCGCGGCGCATCTCAATCTCGGCATCCTCTACGAGATATACCTCAAGCGTCCCGCCGAGGCCCTGACCCAATACCGCGAGTACCAGCGCATCGCCGGACAAAAGAATCTGATGGTCGGCATCTGGATCAAGCAGCTTGAATCGAAGATGCAGCCCACCAGCATAGCCGCGGTGGAGACCGCTTCAGGAGCCATGCCATGAAGCCCGGCTTCGCCTTGCTGCTGGCCCTGCTGTGCTGCGTCGCCAACGCCGGGTCGCCGAAGCCGGCCGCCGCGGCGAGCCCGTCCGAGACGCCCGCCGTCGACACCATGCAGCAGAAGCAGGCACGGGAAGCCGGCACTACCATCGTCGGCGAGCGCGATTCGGACGTCGGCCTGTACCTGACGCCATGGAAGGAAGAGCAGGCCGACAACATCGATCCGCCGCCCAGCCTGCTCGACGAGCCGCCGCAGCCGCTCGATGCGCGCAGCTTTGCGCGCCAGGTGCGCGATGCCGTCACGGTCACTGCCTACCGGCGCGAACAGCGTCTGCCGAATCGCTAGGCCTGGCGCTGAATCCGGCAGGGGACACAACATGGCCGCGCATGCGATCCGCTGGGACAGCTGGATACTCGCCGAGGAGGCAGACCGCAGGTTCCGCCGCATCTGCGCCGCCACCGCAGCGCCGCTGCTGGCCCTGGCGCTGCTGTTCACGCTATGGCAGCTGGAGCTGCCGGAAAAGAAACTTGAACCGCCGCTGCCCAAGCGCACCATCGAACTGATGCAGCCGAAGCGGGTGGCACAGGCTGAGCGCAAACCATCGCCGCGCGGCGAGCCCACGCATGCGGCGCCGCGGCCGGCGCAGCCGCAACCAGCCGCGCCCGCAGCGAGCGCGCGCGAAGTGGCGCAGCGCTCCGGCCTGCTGCAACTGCGCGACCAGCTGGCCAGCCTGCGCAACCAGTCGCTCAACACCCTCGGTGGCCAGCGCCTGGTATCGACGGTCGTCGCCAGCGCCAATGCCAGCGGCGCACTCAGCGCAAGTGGGCTGGCCGGCGGAGCGGCCGCCACCAGCGGCGGCATCGGTGCCGGCGGCAGCGTCAGCGCTGGGCAGGGCGGCACCGGTTTGGGCACGCGGCGCACCGGCGGCGTGCAGAGCCCGTTTGCCGGAGCCGGTGGCGGCGGTGGAACAGGCGGCGACGGCCGCGGCGCCACTCGCAGCCTGGCCGAGATCCAGGAAATATTCGACCGCAACAAGGCGCCGATGGTCTCGATCTACAACCGCAGCGCACGGCAGACGCCGGGCATGGACAGCGGCAAGATTGTGCTCAGCCTGCTGATCGCGCCGGACGGCTCGGTCACCCGTTGCGCCATCGTCTCCAGCAGCTTCAACAATGCCGACTTGGAGCAGAAGATCCTGGCACGGGTGCGCCTGCTCAATTTCGGCGCGAAGAACGTACCGCCTTTCAGCTATCCGAATTATCCGATCAGCTTCCTGGCTTCCTGAGCGCAGCGACGGTTGATGTTGTCGCTGTGAAACATGGCATGCTGATTGCTTGATTTAGTGCACATGGAGCCGACCACGAAGTCGGCTCCCACCGGACATCGACGTCCACGTTAACGGCAATGCAGCCGCCAACGTGGACGTTTTTTTTGGCCCCGCTTTTTGTGTTTCGGCAGACAGGACGCCGATGAGCACCGTGTTGAAACGTGACGACCGCATTCAGGGTTTTCCCCGCAGCGCCAGAGCTGGTATTGCCCCCACAGCCTCTGGTCATTTCGCTGCGGCGCGCTCAGCGAAGCGCGCCGCAGCTTTCTTTTTCGCCCCCTGAGCGGTTCTTTCCGGCCGCCGTGACATCCGAATTCTGGTGTGCCTCCTGCCGCCGTCATCGGCCATCGAACCTGTTCGGCGCCAAGGTGGACAAGCTCCGCCCCTCCTTCCATAACTACTGCCGCGATTGCCTGGCACGCCGCAAATTGGCAATGCAGACGGTGAACAAGGCGCGCGACGAGGCGCGGTGAGCGAACCCGCATCGGGCACGCCGCTGAATCCCCATGGCAAACTGATCCGGTTCGCGTCGGAAGCGCACGGAAATGCAGGTCTGCGCTCGACTGCGGCGTCATCCTGGCCCGGTCTCGGGGATCGCCCGGTCTGACCGCTTCCGTGGCCATTCCCAAGCAGGCAGGGAAGTGCTCGCCGCCGCCCGATCCGGACCCAGCCGCAGATTCGGGCCGCTCATGTCAAAATAGCCGTCCCGGCCGGGGGTGGCTCAGGGGCTGCGCTAGTCCGTATTGGGGATGAGCGCCGCTGTGAGCGCGGGCAAGATGTGCCACCGTGCAGGGGCATCGGAAGGGATTCCGGTTCGATATGGCCATGGCTGGCCAGGCCGCTGCGCAGGCAGCGGCAGCGCCGCATCGGCGCTCCACCATTCACTATTCACTCGTACTGGACGCAAGCGCAGAAATGACCGAACAGAAGTCCACCAACGTCACCTGGCACGATGGCGAAGTAACCCGTGCCGAGCGGGCCAAGCTGCTCGGCCATAGCGGCGCCACCCTCTGGTTCACCGGCCTGTCCGGCAGCGGCAAGAGCACCGTGGCGGTGGCCCTGGAGAAAGTGCTGCACGGCCAGGGCAAGCTGTCCTACCGCCTGGACGGCGACAACGTCCGCCTGGGCATCAACAAAAACCTCGGCTTCAGCGCCGAAGACCGCGCCGAAAACATCCGCCGCATCGGCGAGATCGCCAAACTGTTCGTCGACACCGGCGTCATCGTCCTGTCCAGCTTCGTCAGCCCCTACCGCGCCGACCGCGACCTGGTCCGCAAGCTCCACGAAGAAGCCGGCATGGCCTTCATCGAAGTCTATGTCGAAGTGCCCCTGGCCGAAGCCGAAAAGCGCGATCCCAAGGGCCTTTACAAGAAAGCAAGAGCCGGCCTGATCAAGAACTTCACCGGCATCGACGACCCCTACGAAGCCCCGGAACAGCCCGAGCTGATCCTGCACACCGACAAAATGAGCCTGCAAGACGAAGTCCAGGCCCTGCTCGGCCTGCTGCAGCAGCGCGGCATCCTGCCCGCCTGAATATCGCCTCCGCCATACACCCCTACATCACGCTACGGACAGTCCCATGATCCAGCCGCACGGCAGCACCGAGTTGAAGCCGCTGTTTGTCTATGACACCGTCAAGCACCAGGCCCTGCTCAAGGAAGCCGAAAGCCTGCCCAGCCTGCTGCTCAACTCCGCCGCCGCCGCCAACGCCGTCATGCTCGGCGCCGGCTACTTCAACCCCCTGTCCGGCTACATGAGCCTGGCCGACACCCTGGCCGTGGCCGAGCACCTCAAAACCAGCTCCGGCCTGTTCTGGCCCGTCCCCATCGTCAACCTGACCAAAGAAAAGGGTCTCAAGCCCGGCCGTATCGCCCTCAGAGACCCCAATGTCGAAGGCCACCCGGTCTTGGCCGTGATGGATGTCCAGGCCGTCGAAAGCATCAGCCCCGAGCAGATCGAATGCGTCGCCAAGCACATCTTCGGCACCCTCGATCCCAAGCATCCCGGCGTCGGCACCTTCACCAGCCTGGGCGACACCCTCCTGTCCGGCCCCATCCAGGTGCTCAACTTCAGCTATTTCCAGACCGATTTCCCGGACACCTTCCGCACCGCCGTGGAAATCCGCAACGAAATCCAGGAGCGCGGCTGGAAGAAAGTCGTCGCCTTCCAGACCCGCAACCCCATGCACCGCGCCCATGAAGAACTGTGCCGCATGGCCCACGACCGGCTCCAGGCCGACGGCATCGTCATCCACATGCTGCTGGGCAAGCTCAAGGAAGGGGATATCCCGGCCCCGGTGCGGGATGCCTGCATCCGCAAGATGGCCGAGCTGTACTTCCCCAAGAACACCGTCATGATCACCGGCTACGGCTTCGACATGCTCTATGCCGGCCCCCGCGAAGCCGTGCTGCACGCCATTTTCCGCCAGAACATGGGGGCCAACTACTTCATCGTCGGCCGGGACCATGCCGGGGTGGGCGACTACTACGGCCCCTTCGACGCCCAGACCATCTTCGATACCAGCGTCCCCAAGGATGCCCTCAAGATCGAGATCTTCCGCGCCGACAACACCGCCTACAGCAAGAAGCTGGACCGGGTGGTGATGATGCGCGAAGCTCCGGACCACACTCCGGAAGACTTCATCAATCTGTCCGGCACCAAAGTGCGGCAGATGCTCGGCGCCGGTCAGGCCCCGCCGCCGGAATTCTCCAGGCCGGAAGTGGCCAAGATATTGATGGCTTATTACCAGGAAATCGATGCGAAGAAGTAGCCCGCAAGAGCGCTGCAACAAAAGCCCGGCATAGCCGGGCTTTTGCTTTTAAGGGGCTACAGAAATGAGTGACTGCGGAACGCGTATTGTTCTTGTGGGGAAATCGCTGTCATGTTGCTTGCCGGTCAGGAGCCGCCGGTCGCGCCTTAAGGTCAACTGGCTCAGTTCAGCCCGAAGCGGTCGGTCATTCAGCGGCGGTTAGCGACTTACTTCGGCCCAAAGCGGAGCCAGCAGCAGCGAAATTCGACGCAACAAAGCCGCAATCGGAGGCGTCGAGCAAGCGGATTGGCCTCGATTAGTGCGCGTGTTGGCGATCCTGGAGCGGTGCTTGACATGCAAGTCTCGACTTGCCTACTATACAGGCAAGTAACTACTTGCATATAGAACATGACAGAGCGCCACGACACCGACCTGCTGTTCAAGGTCCTGGCCGATCCCAGCCGGCGCAAGCTGCTGGACCTGCTGCATGCGCACGACGGCCGCACACTCAACGAGCTGTGCGAGCACCTGGATATGACGCGGCAGGGTGTGACGCAGCACCTGGGCCTGCTGGAGGCGGCGAACCTGGTCGCCACCGTGCGCCGCGGCCGCGAAAAGCTGCACTTCCTCAATCCGGTGCCGCTGCAGGAAATCTACGAGCGCTGGATTGCCAAGTTCGAAAAACCGCGCCTGAAGGCGCTGGGCGACCTGAAACGACGACTGGAGAAAACCAATGGCTAGATCGACCTTTGTCTATGTCACCTACATCCGCACCACGCCGGAGAAGCTGTGGTCGGCGCTGACCGAGGATACGGAATTCATGAAGCAGTACTGGTTCGGCGTGCACTGCCAAAGCGGGTGGACGGTGGGATCCCCGTGGAAAATGGTGGCCCCCGACGGGCACATTCTCGACGCCGGCGAGATCGTCGAGGCCGAGCCGCCGCGGCGCTTGGTGATCCGCTGGCAGAACCAGTTCAAGCCCGAGCTGAAGGCCGAAGGTGAGTCGTTCTGCACGATGGAACTGGAGCCCAGCGGGCCAGCGGTCAAGCTCTCCATCACCCACACCATCGAGCGCGAACCCTCGCTATTTATCGCGGCGGTGTCCGGCGGCTGGCCAAAGATCATCTCCAACCTGAAGTCCCTGCTGGAGAACGGCTCAGCTGTTCTGCAAGACCCTTACCCGACAAGCAATCAGCGCTAGATGCCTACGGCCAAGCACCCTGCGTCAAGAATGGAGACAGGCATGACGACGACTCAAAGGTTTCTTGGGGCGCTGATGGCGCTGATGATCGCCGTCAGCACGAGCGCGCAGTCGGCTCCGTCATCCACTGCGGCCGTAAACATCGTCCTCGTTCACGGCGCACTCATCGATGGCTCGAGCTGGCGGGGCGTTTATGACGTTCTGACCAGGGACGGCTATCGCGTCAGCATCGTGCAGCAGCCGCTGACCGGGCTCGACGAGGATGTGGCCGCGACCAAGCGCGTCCTCGACCAGCAGGACGGCCCGGTCATCCTCGTCGGCCACAGCTATGGCGGCTCGATCATCACCGTTGCCGGCAGCGACCCCAAGGTGAAGGCGCTGGTCTATGTTGCCGCACTCCAACCTGATGTCGGCGAGACCAGCGGTCAGCTGGCCGCATCGATGCCGGGGGCGACGCCGAACGACGACCTGAAGCAGACCAAGGACGGCTTCATCTTTCTCGACTCAAAGAAATTTGCCGCCGACTTCGGCGCCGATCTGCCCCGGGCGCAAGCAAGGCTCATGGCGAACGCGCAGATGCCAGTGGCGGCAGCCGCCTTCAACGCCAAGCTGACCGCCGCCGCCTGGCACGACAAGCCGAGCTACGGCATCGTCGCGACCGAGGATTGTGCGCTCAATCCGAAGCTTGCGCGCTGGATGTACAAGCGCTCAAGAGCAAAGGTGACCGAGATCAAGGCCAGCCATGCAGTCTACATCTCCCATCCCGCCGCCGTCGCCCAGGTGATCGAGACAGCCGCGCGCGCCGTCAAATAAGCGGACTGGATAGTAGTTCTCACAAAAGGAGCCCTCCGATGAAGCTATGCGCCTTTTCGCCGTCCGCGCGGGTGCTCGCCATTATGGCTCTGAAGGATCATCTTGAGATTGAGTGCGAGGTTCAGGCGATCGATCTCAGCAAGGGCGACCAGCGCAAACCGGAATATGCTGCGCAGAATCCCAACCGGAAAATTCCCATGCTCGAAGACGATGGCTTCGTGCTTTGGGAATCGAACGCGATTCTCTTCTATCTCGCGAACAAACGGCCTCAGAGCGGGCTTTGGCCGCGCGAGGCAAAGAGCCAGGCCGATGTCCTGCGCTGGCTCACCTGGCAGAGCGCACACTGGGATGCGGAGTCGATAGGAATGGTTGCTTTCGAAGCGGCCTCCAAAAGCGTGCTCGGGCTTGGGCCGGCAGACCCCGCTTTCATCGCGCGCGGGGAACAGAATTTCGCGCGCTTCGCCGCCGTACTTGATGAATCGCTTCGGGAACGCTCGTGGTTAGCTGGCGATGCTCTCACAATCGCTGACTTCTCGGTCGCTGGACTGGTTCCGTCGGCAGGGCGATTCGGGCTGCCCGCGCTGAATTTCCCCGAGATTGCACGATGGTACGCCGCCATCGCGGCGCTCCCGGCGTGGCGCCGTGCGCTGACGGCGAGGGACGCATCGATGGTTGCATGGCAGACGGCTCATGCAGCCAGCGCACCCGCGGCAAGAATGAGCCAAAGATATTGGCCCGTTTCCTAAACCAGGAGAATCGCATGACGCAAACCTTAGTTCACAGCATTCCGGGCAGCCCCTACGGCCGCGCAGTCCTCGCAACCCTGGAGGAGAAGGGAGCCACGTACCGCCTGGCAGTAGTAGCGCCCGGCACTGCAAAAAGTCAGCCGCATCTGTCGCGCCATCCCTTCGGGCCGATGGCGAAAATTGCACCAACTCCCCATAGCGGTCCCTTGCGATCTGCCGCTTGAAGCTGCGGCCAGCTCAACCTTGATTCAGGCAATCCCCCTGGGTCAATCCGCGGCAATCCGCACGCCGTCTCAAGCGCTAGCGCCTGCGCGCCTCCCGGCTGCCGCCAACGCCGCGCTGGTCGCGCTGCGCCATTCCTCCATCATGGCGCGGTAGTGATCCTCCCCAAGGAACTCCCGCACGAACTTCCGTCCCGGCGACGTCAGGCCGGTCAGCGTGTAGCGCACCCTGACGTCGGTGCCGCCGGAGGCCGCTGCGCTGCACACCACGTCCACCAGGCCGATATTCGAGTCCTTCGCCAGCCGGGCATAACTGACCCGTCCATCTTCGGGGCGGTAGTCGATGACGATCCAGGTGGTCTCGCGGCCGTCATGGCCGTGGGTGCGGAAGCTGCTGCCGCGCTCTTCAGCGCCGCTCAGCATCTCCGGTTCCCAGCCGGCCGCCCAGGCACGCTCGCCTTCCGCCGTGAACAGGGGGAAGACCTGCGCCGGGGGCGCATCGAGATGAAAGCTGCCGACCCGGCTGGCGGGGGGAGTGGACATGGCGCAAGGGCTCCAGAAGCCGAGACAGACAAGAAGGACCAGGATTTTCCATTTTGCGGCAAATGACGACGCGGGCATGGACCTGTTTCTTTGATGCATATGTACCAATGTACCAAATGATAAAATCACCGACAACTCATGCCATCCTTCGAGCTGTCCTTCAGTGCCGGAATCCGCCATGCCCTCCGCCAAATCCCCCAGGCAGTCGCCGCCCCGCGAAGTCGAGCGCATCCAGACCGGCGTGCGGCTGGAAAAGCGCCTGCTCAAGGTGCTCAAGGGGCTGGCCGAATACCTCGACATGTCCCTGGGCGACCTGCTTGAGGGCATCGCCCTGCATGCGCTGGAGAACAAGACGCCGTTCAAGGGTTTGACGCTGGAGAAAATCACCGATCTGAAGCGGGTCTATGGCCTCGATCTGGGCGCCGAGGACAGCCACCGCATGCGTGACCGCTGAGTTTCCTGAGAGCCTGTAACAGGATGAATCGCGCCTGCGACGGAGGTCATTTTTGCGCAGTGCAAGTCGGACAGAGTGCGGCATGGTGATTCCATGGTGCGCTCTGGCCG
>FTIF01000221.1_pt1 | contig 10033 bp, 10 predicted proteins | sample 1658001 | NCBI WGS metagenome assembly FTIF01 (sample SAMEA3914789, study PRJEB12502) | metagenome | biome: forest; material: soil | place: Canada | collected 2011-07-03 | depth 0.3 m | reverse complement strand
GAGCCAGGCGCTGCGTATTCGCCCGCCGGCAGCGAGGTGACCACCGCCGCCTCCGTCAGGCCGTAGCCGTTGGAGCCCACGCGCTTGGCCCCGAATCGCCGGCGCCAGGTGTTCTTCATTTCTTCTGTGAATGGGTTTCCGCGCACCGTATGCACCTGTCCAAAGCATCGGCGCATGGCGTCGTTGTCTTCAGCCTGAGCCAGCAGATTCCCCATGGAGCCCAGAATGGAGACCACGGTTGCGCCGCTGTGCTCGATCTCCGGCCAGAATCCCGAAACCGAGAACCTCGGCCCCAAGGTTATCGTGCCGCCAACCAGCATCGTGGAGATGACGCCCGTAGAAATCGCATTCAGGTGAAAGAAGGGCAGCGGCGTCCACAGAATGTCATCCGGGCCGGCCGGCGCCGCGCGCAGTTGTTGGCGGGCGAGGTTGCACATGTAGTTCGAACTCAACATGCAGCCCTTTGACGGCCCGGTGGTGCCGGAGGTGTAGATCAGGGCCGCAAGAGCGGCTGGAACAGGTGAGAATGGAACCGGCGCCTCGTCTTCCCCGCGGTGATCGTCCAAGGGCTGGATGGAGACCGCACAATCGGGAACGTCGGCCAGGGCGCCCCGGTGAAGGATCAGGCGCACGTCCGGCAGCCGGTCGACCACCGCGACCACGCGCGGAAGATACTCGGCCTCACAGATGACGATCGCTGCGCCGGCGTCTCCAACCTGGTGACGCAAAAATTCGCCGCGGAGCGCAGTGTTCATGGGCACGCTCACCGCGCCGATCTTGTTGATGGCCAGCCAGGCCGCCACAGCGTCGATATTGTTGTCCAGCATGGTGACGACGGTCTGGCCCGGCGTCACGCCCAGCCCGGTCAGCGCGTGAGCCAGCCGGTTTGTGATCCGGTCCACCTCGCCATAGGTGTGGCCTTCCCCGGAGATGTTCAGGAAGGTCTTGTCGGGGACACGCGCCACCGCCCGCGCCAGGGCCTGGATCGCCGTGTCTTCCTCGCCGACAACCCAGCCGTCCGAGTGCGCCATTGCGGCCTCCCTGCGCGCGTCCGAACTTTTCCGAACACTATTCAGATTTGTGTCGACGTTATGAGTTAAGGTGCGGCCTTGTCAACGCATCCAAATGTGATGTTTCATCGGAAAAAATTCGAAGGACCCCGATTACGGTATGGCCAGCGATGTAAGCATCAAGTCGATCGACGGCCGGCCCCTGAAGAAAAAAGGAGCCAACACGCGTCAGCGCATCCTGGATGTGCTCGAGGCCCTGCTGCAGGACAGCGCCGCCTCCGAACTGCGTGTCGCGCGTATCGCCGAGGCGGCGAACGTCGCCATAGCCACCTTCTACAGCTATTTCGAGTCTCTCGACGCCGCCTTGCTCGCGCTCGTCGAACAGGAAAAGTTCGCCTACGCCCGGGTCATGAGCCTGCTGCGCGCGCCCTGGCCTGAATCAGAGGTGGTGGCGCGGGCGCGGGCGTTCGTCACGGCCTATTTCGAGTTCTGGGATGAACACCGCGCGGTTTTGCGCCTGCGCAATCTCCGCGGCGACGAGGGAGATGCTCGGTTCCTGGCCGTGCGTTTCACCTTCACCGTGCCGATCATGGACGCGATCGCCGAGAAACTCGCGGTCGCCAAGGCCGCAGGTCGGCTACCGCCGCATGTGCCCGCCCTGTCCTTCGCCGCTGTGATCCTCGCGGCGCTGGAGCGGAACGGCTCCTGCTACATCCACATCAACCGCAATAGCCGCGCCGATCTCATCGAGGCCAGCCTCCAGACCCTGGTCATGTGGCTACTTGGCGCGGCGGCGATCGCCAATGACCAGGAGCGTCGGCCATGAACGCGGCCGGACTGCGCCGCCGCATCGAGATCGCCAGCCGCGTTGGGCTCGGCGAGGAAGGCGAGGCCCGCGCGGCGCTGGAGGACGATTTCCACCATTTTCGAGTTTGGGTGCGCCACCGCGACGGGTTGGTGACGGCGACCGGCGCCGAAGCGCCGCGCCACCCCTATACAACCTGTCCGCTTGCCGCCGGACGCCTGGAAGAGCTTATCGGCATGCCGCTAATCCCGGCCTCAGGGGCGGTGTTCCGCTGGACGGATGCACGATTGCAATGCACGCATATGCTGGATCTGGCTGGCCTCGCTATCGCCGCTTCGGCCCGTGGAGATGGACGCCGGCGATACGATGCGGAAGTTCCCGACCGCATAGGCGGCCACACGTCGGCGCGTCTGCTGTGTGATGGGCAACCGGCTCTGGCCTGGGATGTTCACGACGACCACATCGTCGCCCCCCCGCCGTTCGACGGCTTGGCGCTGGGGACGGGCTTTGCGCGGTGGATCCAAGAAAACCTCGCTCCGGATCAGGCGGAAGCTGCGCTCGTGCTGCGCCGTTGTGTGATGATTTCGAGGGGAAGAGGCGTGGACCTGGACGCGCAGCGGAATGCCGAACCGCTCGGGCGCTGCTTTAGTCAGCAGCCGGAACGGGCCCCCTCAGCCCTGCGGGTGCGCCACTCGACGCAAGATTTCAGCAACACGGCGGGGCGTCTTTGCCAAGAGGATGACGCCTGGATAAATTTCTGTATTTAGATTTTTATTCTGTATCTGATATGTAGCTCGGCCAACGCCATGGGCTGGCGCAGATCACACACGAGCGTCACCCCGCATGACCCTGGCACGCACGATCCTCCACGAGGCCAGCCTGGCGAGCGCCGACGCTTCGCCAACCCGCCCAGCGGATCGAGACCGGCGCGGGCCCTGCCGCACCCGGAGGTCCAGCGTGCCGGATCGACTGAACCAGCGGGTTCGCCTCGTTGACTCGGCCGCGAGCATCCGCGAAGTCTGGACCAGCTCAGGCATGGGGGACGCGATCATGGCCAGGCCGGGATCGGAACCCACCGATGACGAGCCCAGAACCACCGCCCTGGCGCGTGGGGTGCAGATCCTGCAGTGTTTCTCGACCGCCGCCCCGGCGCTGAGCAGCCGGGAGATCATGGCGCGCACCGGTTTGCCGCGGCCGACAGTGTTCCGCCTCACCCGCGCCCTGCGCCAGCTGGGTTTGCTGAGTTATTCAGAGAGCCGTGCGGTCTTCACGCTAAGCCTGGGCATGCTGACCCTGGCGTCGCCGGTGCTGGCCCGCATGACCGCGCGGCAGATCGCCCGCCCCCTGATGCAATCGCTGGCGGACCACGCCCAGGGACAGGTGAGCATGATGGTGGGCGAAAACCGCCATATGATCGTCGTCGAGGTCGCCCAGGGCGCCAGTTCGTCCGTCTTTCGAATGGAGATCGGCACGCGCGTATCACTGGCCCGCACCGTGACGGGCCGCGCCTACCTGCTGAACCTGCCGCAAGCCGAGCAGCAAGCCTATCTGGACCATTCGGCCGAGGGTGACGCCGAACGGAGACATCGGCTGGAAGCCAAACTGGCCGAAACCGCCGCTGACCTGGCCGCAAAGGGCTACGCAACCGACGAAAGCGAATATGTGCGCGGGCTCTTGGCGATCGCAGCGCCCATGCGCAGCGCAATCGAAGGCCAACTGGCGGTTTTCTCCTGTTCTGTCCCTTCGTTCGTCGTCGACGCGGCGCGCGTGAACGACATCGGCCTGCGCCTGAGCGCGCTGGTCCGCAATGTCGAAGCTTCCGTGGGCCACGTTGACGAACTTCCACCCGCAATCCGCGAAATCTCAGCCAGGACCCGCCGCCCCGAGCGGTGAGCGTCCATGCGACCGTTTTGGAGTCCCGCCCATGCGCACCGTCTTTCGTGAGGACCACGAAATTTTCCGCAGCCAGGTCCGGCGGTTCATCGACCGCGAGATCGTCCCCCACCACGCCGAATGGGAACATGACGGCATCGTGCCCAAGGAGATCTGGCTTAAGGCCGGGGCCGAGGGCCTTCTCTGTGTGACCATACCCCAGGAATACGGCGGTCCCGGCGGCGATGTCGGCCATGCCGCCGTGCTTATCGAAGAGCTGGCGCGCGCCAACGCCACGGCCGTGGGTTTCACAACCCACTCCGACATCGCCGCGCCCTACCTTCTCGCCTATGGAACCGAAGAGCAGAAACAGCGGTGGTTGCCCGGCATGGCCTCCGGCGAACTGATCTGCGCCATCGCCATGACCGAGCCAGGCATCGGCAGTGATCTGCGCTCATTGCGCATGGCGGCGCGGCGCGACGGCGACGACTACATTTTGGATGGTCAGAAGACCTTCATCTCCAACGGCATCAACGCCAATCTGGTGATCGCCGCCACCAAGGTGGAGCCCACCCCGAGCGGCAAGGAAATCACCCTGATCTGCGTCGAAGAAGGCGCCGCCGGCTTCAGCAAGGGGCGCAAGCTCGAAAAGATCGGGCTGAAGGGGCAGGACACGTCGGAGCTTTTCTTCAGCGATGTGCGGGTTCCGGCGGCCAATCGGCTCGGCGATGAGCACAAGGGCTTCGGCTACCTCACTCACCAGTTGGCTCGCGAACGGCTGGTGATCGCCATTCGCGCGGCGCAATCCATCGAGACCCTGCTCGAGGAAACCATCGCCTACACTCGCGAACGCAAGGCGTTCGGCCAGACCGTGTTCGACTATCAGAACAGTCGCTTCAAGCTGGCCGAGGCCAAGGCGCAGGCGACTATGCTGCGCGTGTTCGTCGACCATTGCCTGGGCCTGCTGATGAACGGCGAGCTGACGCCCGATGTGGCGGCCATGGCCAAGCTGGTCGGTTCGGAGATGCAAAACCGCCTGCTCGACGATTTCGTCCAGCTGCACGGCGGTTACGGGTTCATGAGCGAATTCAAGGTCAGCCGCGCCTGGGTCGACGCCCGCGTGGCGCGCATCTATGGCGGAACCTCGGAAATCATGAAGGAAATCATCGCCCGCACCCTGTAAGCAGGATTTGCGGAATTGGCCCGGTTCAATCCTCAAGCGGCGGACGCGTCTTCCTCTGGATAGCCGCGCTGCACATAGGTCATCCGTCCGCCGGCCAGCATCAGGGCGCAGAACATGTTGAGCTCGACGATCTGTTCGGTGGTGAAGTGACGCGCAAGCTCGGCAAACACCGCCTCGCCGATGGCGAAGTAGTCAGCCGCGAACAGTTCGGCATAGCGCAGCGCCGCCTGTTCCGAGGGGGAGAAGCGCGTGTCGTCCCAGGACAGGCAGGCGATGTCCTCCTCGCTGACCGCGTCGGACTTTCGGGCGATCTGACAGGCGTTGCATTTGGTGATGCTGGCGATCTTCAGGCGCACCAGTTCGCGCAGACGATCATCAAGGCAGCCGTGAACATGGATCTGTTCGAGAGTCTGCAGCCAGGCCAGCGCCAGGCCGGGACGGTGAGCCCAGATCTGAACAGGAACGGTCGATGACAGCATTCGGCTCGCCTGACCCCGCGCCACAGCCCCCGCCAGTTCCGGCTCCAGGTTCTCCAGCGGGACCGGATCGATCAACGGCATTGGTGGCCTTCCAGAAAAATATCAGACAGCAGGCGACGCTAGTCTTGGCGATTTGCCCGCACAAGCCGCTGCAGCGTGCGAAGCTGGCCGCATTGGCTCCGATCGAACAAGGATATTGATATGAAAGCCGTGATGGTACGAGCCTTCGGGATCCCAGAGTCCTTTCACGTCGAAGAGGTGGCCGATCCACCCGTCGCGCCGCAGGACGTGCGCGTGCGGGTGCGGACTTCAGCAGTCAATTTCGTCGACGGTCTGGTGTCGAGCGGCGCCTATCAGGTGCGACCCGATCTGCCGTTCACCCCTGGCGGAGAGTTCGCCGGCATCGTGGACACGGTAGGCGCCGACGTGACCGGCCTAAGCCCCGGCCAGCGGGTTTGCGGATCGACGATCCGCGGCGCCTGGGGCGAGCTCGTCACGCTGAATGCGGCCCTTGTGTTTCCAATTCCCGAGTCCATGACGTTCGTCGAGGCTGGAGCCTTCCGCGTCAGTAACGCCACCGCCTACCACGCGCTGGTTCAACGCGCAGCCTTGCGGGCCGGCGAGACGGTGCTGGTGCTGGGAGCAGGCGGCGCTGTCGGCTTTGCCGCGGTGCAGATCGCCAAGGCGCTCGGCGCCCGGGTGGTGGCTTCGGCTTCGACACCGAACAAGCGGAGCTTGGCGGCCGGCGCTGACGCGGTGGTCGATGCCCGGGCTCCCGACTGGCGCGAACAGGTCAAGCAGGCTGCAGGCGGTCGCGTCGATGTAGTGGTCGACCCCGTCGGGGGCGAGCTGACCGAACTGGCGTTCCGCTGCCTCGGCTGGGGTGGCCGTCACCTGGTCATCGGCTTCGCCGCCGGCGCGATCCCTCGCCTGCCCACCAACCTTGCGCTGGTCAAGGGCGCCGCCTTGATCGGGGTCGATATTCGCCAGTTCAGCCTGATCGAGCCGACGGCCAGCGCGGCCAACATGCGCGCGCTCTTCCAACTCTACCAGGAAGGCCGGCTGATCACGGCGCCCGCGCGCATCTTCCCCCTGGAGAATTTCGCCGAGGCGATGAACGCCGTGAACAGCGGAGAAATCGTGGGCCGCGCGCTGTTGACCGTCTCCGACTAGGCGGATCGCGGCGATCGACACCCGTTCGACCAGCCCGATCGGGGATGATTTTGTACATTTTTGGGACGACTGTATCGATTTCGCGAATGACGTCGCTGTGGTGTGTGGGATAAGTCCCGCGAACGCCGCGAGGAGGCCGACCATGACAATGGCGAGGAAGCTGCCGCTGCTGACCCAGGAGACCGAAGCCTTCTGGCGCGGCGGCGCGCGGGGCGAACTGCGCATCTTCCGCTGTCAGGCCTGCAAGACCTGGATCCATCCGCCGACGCCGATCTGCTTGCGTTGCGACAGCCTGGACGTCGGACCGGAATCGGTTTGCGGCCGGGGCCACGTGGCGAGTTTCACCGTCAACCATCAGGCCTGGGCGCCAGAACTGGATACGCCATTCGTGATCGCCATCGTCGAACTGGTGGAGCAGCCAGGCCTGAGGTTTCTAACCAACGTCGTCGGCTGCGCCGTGGATGAGGTGGCCATCGACATGCCCGTGCGGGTGGTCTTCGAACAGCACGAGGATATCTGGCTTCCCCTGTTCGAGAGAGACCCGCCCAAGGGAAACGCCTGATGTTCGATCGCGTGTTTGAAAAGGATGTGGCGATCACCGGCATCGGCCAGTCCGAAGTCGCGCGCCCCTCCTCGAAATCCGCGCTCAGGCTCTCGGTGGACGCCTGCCTTGAGGCCATCGCCGACGCTGGCCTTACTCGGGCCGATATCGATGGCGTCGCCTGCTGGCCGGGCGACAACAACAACGGCGACAGCTTTTCACCGGTCGGCGCCCCGGCGCTGAAGAGCGCGCTTGGCCTCGAGGTGAACTGGTATGGCGCCGGCTATGAGGGACCGGGGCCGCTCACGGGCGTCATCGAAGGGGCGATGGCGATCGCCGCGGGACTGGCTCGCCACGTGCTGGTGTTTCGCACCATCACCGAATCGAGCGGGCGGGCGGGCAACCGCACCACCAATGCCTTGAGCAACAAGACCAGCGGCCGCGACAGCAGCTACTATTGGCAGTGGTACACGCCATTCAACGCCCTGTCGGCGATCAACATGATCGCCATCTACGCTCAGCGGCACTTTCATGACTACGGCACCAAACCCGAACAGTTGGCGCAGATCGCCCTCACCTGCCGCCGTCACGCCGCGCTGAACCCCAAGGCGATCTACCGCGATCCGATGACCATGGACGACTACATGGCTTCGCGGATGATCTCGACGCCGCTGCGCATGTTCGATTGCGATGTCCATTGCGACGCCTCCACCGCGATCGTGTTGTCGCGCAAGGATGTAGCCAAGGATCAACCCAACCCGCCGATCCGCATCGAGGCGATCGGTTCGGCCCTGCATCAACCCTGGTCCTGGGACCAGATATCGCTGACCGAGATGGTCACCGGCGAGGTGGGCCGGATGATGTGGAACCGGACGGATCTGAAGCCATCCGATGTGGACACCGCCCAGCTCTATGACGGCTTCTCGATCCTGACCTTGATCTGGCTGGAAGGCCTGGGCTTTTGCCCCAAGGGCGAAGGCGGCCGCTTCATCGAAGGCGGCGGTCGCATCGCATTGGATGGTCAGCTGCCCCTGAACACCAACGGCGGCCAGCTCTCCGGCGGACGCACCCACGGCCTGGGCTATGTACACGAGGCCTGTCTTCAATTGTGGGGGCGAGCCGGCGAGCGTCAACTCGCCAGACCCCGGGTCGCCGCCGCCGCCGCCGGAGGCGGTCCTCTCGGCGGCAGCCTCCTGCTCATGCGCGACTAAGAAGCCGCGGCTCAGGCCGCAACGACACGGTCCAAGCATGGTCCCATTCCGCTGCGCGGCGGGGCGGATACTTTCGCGCGCCGTAAATGTGTGAACTCTATTTTTATCATATGAAATAAGGTGCGTTGACCAAGACGCCGTCCCCACCCTATGGTTCTGTCGCTCAGGACAAGAAATTTTGGCCATTAAGGTCACAGATAAGGGTCGACACGCAGATGCAAGACGTCAAGGAACAGCCGACGCTCGACGTGGCTTCGTACGCCGTCAGGGACCGCTATTTCGGCAAGCCCTACATCGACCGCGACGAGCACCGCGACGCGCCCTATCCGCACCGCAACGTCCACGGTGGATTTGAGAACACGGACACCCGCTTCACCTTCTACTTCCCCGCTAAGGAAGAATGGGGCGGGCGAATGTACCACCCGCTGGAAGGCGCCCATGCCGGGCATGAGGAAGCCTTCGCCGGCGCCATGGGCGCTCTGCTCGGCGGTCTCGAAATGATGACCAAGCTCGGCGGCTACATGGTCGAATCCAATTCAGGTCACATCGGCGACGACATCGACCCACGGGCGGGCGTCGACCCGGGCCTCTACGGCTACCGCGCGAGCGTCGAAAGTGCGCGCTTTTCCAAACACGTCGCCAAGCAGGTCTATGGCCGCGAACCGGACTACAGTTATGTCTGGGGCGGCAGCGGCGGCGGCCGGCGTTCTCCACTGTGCCTGGAATATTGCGACGGGGTCTATGATGGCGCCCTGCCCTTCATGGGCGGTGGTAATATTGAACCCCATGGCGCCAATTCGCGCGTGCGCAGCGAACAGCCGCTCTCCTTTGGCTCGATGTTCAACGTGCAACGACTGTTGGAGGGCGAAAAGCTCGACGTGGTCATCGACGCCATGCAACCGGGCGGCAGCGGAAACCCGTTCGAAGGCTTGACCACCCACGAACGTGAAGAACTCTCCAATCTCTACAGGCTCGGCTACCCGCGCGGCGACGAGCTGATGATCTCAAAGCCTATGGGCCAGATCTGGCTCTGGTCTTCCATCGCCGACATGCTGCTCGAAGAGGACGCCGACTACTTCAAGGCCTTTTGGACCCGGCCGGGCTATGTGGGCCACGATCAGCCTGAAGCGGTGCAAGGCGACCTGATCGACATCACCCTTCCGGTCACGCGCATCATCACCGCCCAGGAACTGATGAGCGAGGAATTCGCCGGCCCTGAATATGCCGACGCCAAGCCCATGGCGATGATGATCGCCTCCTCTAGCGGACAGTGGGATCTGCCGATCGCCATCGAGGTCAAGGGCGTCGGCAAAGGATATCGCCGCGGCGCGGGGGTGCTGATCGCCAACGGCGACATAGCCGGTCGGCAGCTTTATTGCACCCAGAGTGTCGGCGACCTCTTCTTCTGTGACGGCCGCAAGGAATCCAATCTTTATCGTTTTCGCGGCCTGAAGGTCGGCGACATGGTTCACATCGACAACCACGCCTTCCTCGCCTTCTGCTATTCCTATCGTCATCACATCTCGAACGACCCGATGAACGACTTCCTGCGCGTGGATGGCGAACCCCTCTATCCGCAACACGGCCTGCCGATGCAGTAGCCGCTGATGGGCGTGCCCTATTCCGGGCAGTACGAAGGCAAGCTTTTGTGGATCCACCACACCCACGACGCCTCCCTGTGGCCGCCCCAGGGCGTGATCTACAAGCGCGCCGTCGAGGAGGTTCAGGGACCTGAGAAAGCGCGCGAGCGCTTCCGGAT
>FTIF01001256.1_pt4 | contig 10047 bp, 11 predicted proteins | sample 1658001 | NCBI WGS metagenome assembly FTIF01 (sample SAMEA3914789, study PRJEB12502) | metagenome | biome: forest; material: soil | place: Canada | collected 2011-07-03 | depth 0.3 m | reverse complement strand
AGATCAGCCAGATCATCGGCGTCATCGACGAGATCGCCTTCCAGACCAACCTGCTGGCGCTCAACGCGGGCGTCGAGGCGGCCCGGGCCGGGGACGCCGGCCGCGGCTTCGCCGTCGTCGCCTCCGAGGTGCGGGCTCTGGCCCAGCGCTCGGCCGAGGCGGCCAAGGAGATCAAGAAGCTGATCACCGCCTCCAGCGGCCAGGTGGATCAGGGCGTCAAGCTGGTCGGCGAGGCCGGCAAGGCCCTCGACCGCATCGTCACCCAGATCAATGAGATCAACACCGTGGTCGGCGAGATCGCGGCGTCCGCCCAGGAACAGGCCGACGGCCTTGGCCAGGTGAACACCGCCATCAACCAGATGGACCAGGTGACCCAGCAGAACGCGGCCATGGTGGAAGAGTCCACCGCGGCCAGCCACTCGCTGCTGCAGGAAGCCAACGAACTGGCCCGCCTGCTTGGCCGCTTCAACATCAGCCAGTCCGGCGAGGACTACGGTCACCAGCCCGCCCGTCCGACCCGCCAGGCCGCCGAACAACGGCCCCCGGTGCGCAGCGAGCGCGTGCTGAGGGCGGTGGGCGCCGGCCGCCACGCCATGGCCGCCGAATTGCAAACCCGTATCGACGACGGCTGGGAAGAGTTCTGAGCGCAAGCCTGAGCCCAACGCGATGGGGCCCGGACCGAGCGATCGGTCCGGGCCTTTTCGTTTTCGGCGCCTTGGCGACTAGCGCCGGTCGTCCCAGCCGCGCCGCGCTGCCTGGGCGTGGCCCTCCCTGTCGCCGAACCAGCCGCCCTGGCCGCTGCCGCCACCGCTGCGTGAGCGCCCGCGGTCATCGTCATCGTCCCGGTCGCGGCTGCGGTAGCCGCGGTCGTCTTCGTCCCGGCTTCGAGCGCGCGAGCCGCCACGGTCCTCCCAGCCCTCGCGGGCGGCGCGGGAATGGCCTTCGCTGTCGCCGAACCAGCCGCCCTGGCCGCGATCACTGCGGCTCCGGCTCCGACGATCATCATCGTCGTCATAGTCCCGTCCGCCGCCGCGGGACGAGAAGCTGCGGTCCTCGCTGGCGCGGGAGCGCGAGCCGCCGCGGTCTTCCCAGCCCTCGCGCGACGCGCGGGAATGGCCCTCGGGATCGCCGAACCAACCGCCGCGGCCACGATCGTCATCCTCGCGGCTGCGGGAGCGATAGCCGCGATCGTCGTCGTCATCGCGGTAGGAGCGGCCATACCGTTCGCCGCCGCGTTCCTCGTCCCGGGAACCGCCCTGCATACGGCCGCGGTAACGCCCACCCCGGTCATCCTCACCATAGTCCCGCCCGCCGGAGCGGTAGTCGCGATCCCGATCGTCGTCGCTCATGAAACGGCCGCGCTCATCGCGATCCTGGTCGCCGCGTCCGCGTGAACTGTAGCCGTAGCTGCGGCCGCGGTCGTCGTCGTCGCTCATGAAGCGGCCACGGTCGTCGCGCTCTCTGTCATTGCCCCGGTCATTGGATTGTCTGGCCATCATTTCCTCCTGATTTGTTTGACGTTCGAATGGGTGCAGCGAGATCAGGCGCGGCAATGGCAAGGCGTCCTGCCGGGCCTTGGTCAGCAGCGCCTCCTTACGTTTCATCAGCCGGCCGCCGAGCTCGGCGGTGTTGACGCCGGCCTTCTGGGCCTTGGCGAAGACGCCGTCAGACGCCTCCTCTTCCTTGATGTGGGTGGTGATCTCTTCTGCGAGCACCTTGACCTTTGCGTCGCGATACTCATCCTGGCGCAGCAGCAGATCCCGGATCAGGACCTTGGCGCAGTCGTGCTCGACCTGTGCTTCGTCCAACTGGTCCTGGGTCGAGCCCTGGCGGCTGGCCGGATAGAAGATCTCCTCCTCGACCAAGGCGTGGACGATCAACTCCTGGCAGATCTGCTCGATGAGTTCGTCCTTGGCGGACTCTTCCGCGCCCTCGTATCGCTTGAACAGGGCCTCGACCTTGCGGTGATCTTGCTTGAGCAGGCTGATCGCGTCCTGGGCGTTTCCCGCGGACTTGGCCGCCCCCGCCGGCGAGTCGGTTGCGCCGGAAGAGGCGCTGGCTTGACTGGAGGAGGCCGCCGCGGCCTGCGGGGTCTTGACGGCCCCGGAGTCGGGCGAGGTGTCGGCCGCCGCCGCCTTTCCCTCACCGGGCGCCGTCTCATTCTCTTTGGGCATAGTTCCTCCACAACGGGGCTGCGCCCGTTTGTTCTGGGGTATGTCAGTATATGGGCTGCTTGCGCCCGACGGACTGCTTAACAGGGGCGCTAGATTTAAGTTCCAGCGATATTTCAGGCAGTCAGAATAAAGTTATGGCTCTGTTTTACATAGGATAATGGCCCGCCAAAACTGGGTCGGCCAACCGACATTCACGGCGCCGAATTCGGCGCCGGAGCTCGCGGCGCGGCCACGTAGCCGCACACCGCCGCGGCGCGCTCCAGGTCCAGAAACTGCGCCGCGCCGCCGCGAAGATCGAGCAAGTGGTCGCGCCGCATCTGCTGCAGCACCCGGTTGACGTGGACGAGGCTGAGCCCCGTGGCGTCCGCCAGCATCTCCTGCGTGGCGTTCAGCGTGAATGACCCTCCCTCCGCCAGCCCGACCGCCGCCAGGCGGTCCCTCAGCTCCAGCAGCAGGTGGCACATGCGCTCATAGGCGGTCAGCCGCCCAAGGCGCAGAACCTGATCCAGCAGGAAGCCCTCATGCAGGCAGGCCGCGCCGTGCAGGGCCTCCCTCAGATCGCGCCAGCGGGGGTCGGTTGACGTCATGGCGGCCCGGACGGGAGCGGCGTCCAGGGTCTTCACCGAGGAGAGGGCGCAGGTCGAGCCCAGCGCCCTGGGGTGCTCGCAGAATGAGAGGCCGATCGCATCGCCCGGCAGAAGGAACTCCAGGATCTGGCGCCGGCCGTCGGGAAGCTTGCGCATCCGCGCCGCCCAGCCGGACACCAGGAATTGCGCCGGCGGGGTTTGAAGCTCAGCCATCAGTTCGGTGCGAGGGCGCGCCGTCTGGAAGCCTTCCAGGGATCGCAGCATCTGGACCGTCGCGGGGCCTAGCGGCGCGGCTTCGGTGAGCCGCCGGACGATCACCTCGCGTAAGCCGATCTGCGCCGCGTTCCCAATGCGGATCATGGCTGTCTCCCTGACGCTAAACGTCGTCGGATCAGCGGAGTTCAGGGGCGTCCCCGCGCCGCGGCGATGGCGGCCGACGGCGGTCTCGCCGGATCAGGAGCGCCGTTTTTCGACAGCGTTGGCCTCGAAGTCGCGCTTGGCCTTGGCCGCGTGGCCGTGGTGGACGTCGCCCTCGCCGCCGCCGCCGGAGACCCTGCTGTGGCGGCTCAAGTGGTCGGGGTCGTCGGGATCCTTGACGATGGGATCGGGGGGCGGCTTGGAGCGGTTTTCGTGCGATGCGCCAGGTCCGCCCCAGCGCCTGGTCCCGGGATGCTTGGGACTGGCCACCTCAACGGTCCTGGATGCTACGCAGATGGGTGGTGTTCTGACGCAGGTTGGCGGCGCGGCCCTGGTGGGCCAGGTCGGTGTCGGCGTCGCCCGGTTGGGCGGACTGCAGGCCGGTCTTGCCGTCGCGGCGGTCCCGATGGCCGCCGGCGATGGCGGGCTTCTCGCCTCGGAAGGCGCGCTGCTCGGGAGGGATGGGCGGGGCTTTTGACATGGCTTGCTCCTTGGAAGACGGAACCGCGGCGACCTGTGGCCCCGGTTTCGAGCTTGGCAGGCTGTCATGCCGCCGCGCCGCGCCTTCGGAGATTCAACCCCCTGGGCGCGGCGGCGTTGCGAGGGCCACGGCAGGTTTTTGCGCTCGGGCCCGGCTAAGGCGTGTTCGCCGGGAAGGGCCGACCATCGGCCAGACCCTGGGTGAGCTTGAGCACCGCGAAGCGGGCGTCTCCGTCATTGATCCTGTTGAAGGCCGCCAGAAGATCGAGCGCGCCGGGCGTCTCAAGGTCTGCAAATATCGTCTCGCCGATGCTCGCCTCGCGATCCTCGCCGACCAGGAACGCCACGCTCGTTTCCAGCGCAGCGGCGATCTCGACCAGTCTGCGGGCCGACACGCGCGAGGCGCCGCATTCGTATTTCTGGATCTGCTGGAACGTGACGCCGACCGCGCCGGCCAAGTGGCCCTGGGTCACGCCAAGCCAGCGGCGGCGAAGGCGTATGCGGCTGCCGACACGGGCTTCGATCGCCGCTGAACCATTCCATCTGGCCATTTTCACCCCTCCACGCTGGCGCGCCTCATGCGCTCCGTCGTGTCGTCAAGCGTAGCGATGGCGACATTCCCCTATAGCAACGCAGCGATGGGGGAGATGGAACCATACGTTGCGCATTGGAATTCAGCCAGACAAAATGCCGGCATGACGCGACAGGCAGTCAGGATTGACTACGAACGTGGCCGTGTATTCATCTGTCTCTGCGCCCTTGGTGGGGAGGCGACTTCGATGATGGAGTATCGGCTAAGTCTGATCGATGGCGTCGGCCGCCTTGGTCGGGTTATAGACTTACAATGTCAGGACGATACTGATGCGATCGAGGTCGCTAGCGTGCTGCCAGCGCGTGCGCCATGGAATTGTGGCAGTTCGACCGTTTCGTCAGACGCTTTGAGCCAGGCGCGCCTCGGGAAGGCTGGGACCGGGTATCTACCCCCGTCCGGGTCGCCGCATCGCCTCTCAAACGGGCAGCGTCTTGCCCATCTCCCCGGCCAGGTCGCGGATGAACTGCCAGGCGACGCGGCCCGAGCGGCTGCCGCGCAGCTGTGACCATTGCAGGGCCCGGCGTTCCAGGTCCTCGCGCTGCAGGCCGAAGCGGTCGGCGTAGGCGTGGATGGCGGCCAGGTAGGCGGCCTGATCCATGGGCGGAAATCCGATCCACAGGCCGAAACGGTCGGAGACCGACACCTCCTCTTCGGCATCCTCGGCGGCGGCTATGGCGCCGCGGCCCTCAATGTGGTCGCGCGGCATCAGGTGGCGACGGTTGGAGGTGGCGATGAACAGGGTGTTCTCCGGCGGACCGGACACGCCCCCTTCCAGCGCCGACTTCAGCGCCTTGGCCGCCGCCGCGCCTTCCTCGAACGACAGGTCGTCGCACAGCACCACGAAGCGTTCGTCCCTGCCGCGCAACTGCTCGAACAGGGAGGGCAGGGCGGCCACCTCGTCCCGGTCGATCTCCACCAGGCGCATCAGCGGCGCGGCGCGGGCCACATCCATGAACGCGCCCTTGGCCAGCGAGCTCTTGCCCGTGCCGCGCACGCCCCACAGCAGGGCGTGGTTGGACGGCAGGCCGACGGAAAACCGGCGCAGGTTCTCCACCAGCCGCGCCTTCTGGCGCTCCACCCCGATCAACAGGTCCAATGGCAGGGCGTAGTCCGGCGCGGCGATGAAGGCGCCGACGGCGGGGTCGTGCCGGAAGAGCCGCGCGCCTGAGAAGTCCGGCCGGATCGCGGCCGCCGGCGCCAGGCGCTCCAGGGCCTCGGCGATACGCCTCAGGTCGGTCTTGTTGTCCTGGTCCATGCGCCGTTCTCCTAACGATAGTGGCCGCATTGCAAAAGAGCAGGCGAGCGCATAGCTTCCGCCGACTTTGCGAAGGGCCGTCTGGGCGGCGCTTCGCCATCGGGATTCCGGAGAGACAATGACCGCTACGACCGCCCTCGTCCTGGCCGCAGCCACGCCCGCCGCCGCCGGCGCGGGGGGACTTCTCAGCCCGGACTTCCTGCAAATGATCGGTCTGCCGATCATCCTGATCCTGCTGTTCTACGTCATGCTCTGGCGGCCCCAGCAGCGCAGGGCCAAGGAGCACGCCCAACGCCTTGAAGGCATCAAGCGCGGGGACACCATCGTCATGTCCAGCGGCCTGATCGGCAAGGTGGTCCGTGTCGAGGACAAGGAACTGGGCGTCGAGATCGCCCAGAACGTCTCCGTGAAGGTGGTCAAGGCGATGGTCGCCGATGTCCGCTCGCGCGGGGAGCCGGCCGCGGCCAACGACGCCAAGTCCTAGGCTTAGGACAGCACCGCAGACATGCTCGCCCTTTCGCGCTGGAAGATCATCGCCGTCAGCCTGTCGCTGATCTTCGGCATCCTGTTCACCCTGCCCAACCTGCTGCCGCAGTCGGTCCTGGACACCATGCCCGGCTGGCTGCCGCACCAGAAGCTGAACCTCGGCCTGGACCTCCAGGGCGGTTCGCACCTGTTGCTGGAGGTGGACACCGACGCCCTGAACAAGGAGCGCCTGACCAACCTCACCGAGGACGTGCGCACGCGGCTGCGCAGCGAGCAGATCGAGTTCACCGACCTGACCAACGCCGGTGGCAAGGTCACCGTCCGGATCACCGACCCCGCCCAGGTGGCCACGGCCTACAAGGCGCTGAACTCCGGCCTTGGCGAGCGCACCGCCACCGGCGGCAAGGACGTCAACGTCACGACCCTGCCCAACCAGACGATCCAGGCCGTCTTCGCGTCCCAGGCCGCGGATGCGGCCGCGCGCGCCGCGGTGGCCCAGTCCATTGAGATCATCCGCCGCCGCATCGACGCCCTGGGCACCAAGGAACCGGGCATCACCCAGCAGGGGGCCAACCGCATCGTCGTCGAGGCCCCCGGCGAGAGCGACCCCGAAAAGCTCAAGGCGGTGATCGGCAAGACCGCCAAGCTGACCTTCCAGATGGTGGACGTCACGGTTCCGCCGGAGGACATCGCCGCCGGCCATGTGCCCCCGGACGACGAGATCCTGGCCAGCGACGACGGCCACTCCGCCAGCTATGTTGTGAAGAAGCGCGCGGTGGTGACCGGCGAAATGCTGACCCGCGCCGGCTTCGCCAACGATGAGAACGGCCGCCCGGCGGTCAGCTTCGCCTTCAACAGCGTCGGCGCCCAGCGGTTCGGCAAGGTCACGGCCGAGAACATCGGCAAGCCCTTCGCCATCGTCCTCGACAAGCGGATCATCTCCGCTCCGACGATCAATTCGGCCATCACCGCGGGCAACGGCATCATCACCGGCAACTTCACGCCCGAGAGCGCCACCAACCTTTCGATCCTGCTGAAGTCCGGCGCCCTGCCGGCGCCGCTGAAGGTCGAGCAGCAGACCACGGTGGGAGCGGGCCTGGGCGCCGATGCGGTGCGGGCCGGGGAGATCTCCCTGGCCATCGGCGCGGCGGCGATCTTCGCCTTCATCATCCTGGCTTACGGCCTGTTCGGCATCTTCGCGGCCATCGCCCTGGTCATCAACGTGCTGATGATGGTCGGCGCGCTCTCCATGACCCAGGCGACCCTGACCCTGCCGGGCATCGCCGGCCTGATCCTGACCATGGCCGTGGCCGTCGACGCCAACGTGCTGATCTACGAGCGCATGCGCGACGAGGCCAACGCCGGGCGAACGCCCATCGCCGCGGCCGACACCGGCTACCGACGAGCCATGGTCTCGATCCTGGACGCCAACGTCACCACCATGATCTCGGCCCTGATCATGTTCCAGTTCGGCGCCGGCCCGGTGAAGGGCTTCGCCTGGACCCTCTCCATCGGGGTGGTCACCTCGGTGTTCACCGCCATCGTGGTGACCCAGCTTCTGATCGGGCTCTGGTTCCGTTTCGCCAGGCCCAAATCCCTGCCGATCGCCTAAGGTGCATGCGATGAAATTCTGGCCCCTCATCCGCCTTGTGCCGCGCCACACCCACTTCAACTTCGTGGGCCTGGCGCCGTTCGCGGCGATCCTGTCGGCGATCCTGATCGTGGGTTCGGGCGTGTCCATCCTGACCCAGGGCATGAACTTCGGCGTCGACTTCGCCGGCGGCACCACCATGCAGGTCACCACCCCCGGCCCGGCGCCGCTGGGCCAGATCCGCGCCACCCTGGAGCGGATGGGGGCCCACGATCCCGCCGTCCAGGGCATCGGCTCGCTGAGCAGCGCTCAGGTCAGCTTCCGCTCGGTGAAGGGCATGGACACCAACACCGCGGCGACCTTCGTGGCCACGCAGCTGCAGCAGAAGTTCCCCGGCCTCAAGGTCTCCGGCCAGAGCACCGTCGGTCCCAAGGTCTCGGGCGAGCTGATGTGGGGCGGCATCAAGGCCCTGGGCATCGCGATGCTGCTGATGCTGTTCTACATCTGGTTCCGTTTCCAGCTGCAGTTCGGCCTGGGCGCGATCCTGGCGCTCTTCCACGACATCGTGCTGACGGTGGGGCTGCTGTCGGTGACGCGGATCGAGGTCTCGATGACCTCCATCGCCGCCTTGCTGACGGTGATCGGCTACTCGATGAACGAGAAGGTCATCAGCTTCGACCGGCTGCGTGAGAACCTGCGAAAGTTCAAGACCACGCCCCTGCGCGACGTCATCAACCTGTCGGAAAACGAGCGTCTGTCGCGGACCCTGATCACCGGCACCACGGCCCTGCTGGCCCTTTCGGGGGCCCTGGTCGATCCGGGCAATCCGCTGTTTCCCCTGGTCTTCACCATGGCCTTCGGGATCATCATCGGCACCTATTCGTCGATCTACGTCGCCCTGCCGGTGATCCTGCTGTGGGGCGCGCGCCGGGACGACAACGACGCCGCGCCGATCGAGCCGGTCCGCACCCGGCTCTGACATGCGCCAGCCGCCCTCCATCGACGCCTATGGCGACGGCGGGTTCCGGGTCTCCGGCGTGTGGCGGCCGGGCTCCCTGCTGATCCTGGACGACGCCCCGATGGGCTGGTCGGTGACCTCCCTGGCCGCCCTGACGCCTGCCGACCTGGCGGCGGTGATCGAGGCGGGCGCGGCGGTCTCCGAATTCGTCCTGCTGGGAACTGGCGCGACCCAGGCCCTGCCGCCCCGCGACGTGCGCGAGGCCCTGCGCGCCGCGCGCCTTGGCCTGGAGTTCATGTCCACCGAGGCGGCGGCGCGGATGCACAACGTCCTGGCCTCGGACGGCCGCCGCTTCGCCAGCGCCCTGATCGCCATCTGACCCCTTTGCGGCGCATTCGCGGCGGCTTTGCGGTCGGCGGGAAAGGCGCTATGCCAAGCTCCTAGGGCAGGGAATCGTAAAGGGGCTCATAGATGGCCGGCTTACTCTCGAACTTCCGCAACACCATGATCCTCAGCGTCTTCCTGGCGCTGATCATGATCGGCGCCTATTCGCAGAGCCCGCACGGGATGGACATCACGTTCTGGCAGGCGGTGTTCCGCTGGATGCACGTGGTGTTTGGCATCCTGTGGATCGGGCTGCTGTACTATTTCAACTTCGTCCAGATCCGCGTCATGCCGGCGATCCCCGCCGAATTGAAGCCGGCGGTCTCCAAGTACGTCGCCCCCGAGGCGCTGTTCTGGTTCCGCTGGGCGGCCCTGTTCACGGTGCTGGCGGGCATCTGCCTGGCCGCCCTGCGCGGGCATGACTACGCCGCCAAGGTGTTCACCTTCGGCTTCGCCGGCGGCTACGGCCCCGATGACCGCGGCTACACCCTGATGGGCATCGGCATCTACCTGGCGCTGATCATGTTCCTCAACGTCTGGGGCGTGATCTGGCCGAACCAGAAGATCGCGCTGGGCATCAAGGAGGCCGACGCAGACGCCAAGGCCAAGGCCGCGCGTATCGCCATGCTGGCCTCGCGCACCAACACCCTGCTGTCACTGCCGATGCTGACGTCGATGGCGATGTACCAGACCCTCTTCGGCTAAAAAGGTATCCAGGACTGGACGGAGGGCCCGCCGGTCTGGCGGGCCCTTTGCTTTTTTGAAGCCCCTTTGTCTTGAGACCATGGCGGACACCGACGAACTCGACGACCTTGACGACCTGGTGCGGCGCGGCGATCCCGATCGCTGGCTGGCCAGCCGCCTGATCGAGAACCCGGAGGCGCGGGCCGACGTCATCGCCCTCCTGGCCTTCGACCTCGAGCTCGCCCGCGCGCCGCGCCGCGCCTCCAACGCCCTGATCGGCGAGATCCGCCTGACCTGGTGGCGCGAGGCCCTCGACGAGATCTACAGCGGCGCATCGGTGCGCCGCCACCCCACGGCCCTGGCCCTGGCGGAGGTCGTGGCGCGCCATGGCGTCGAGCGGACAGTGCTGGAGGGCATGATCGACGCCCGCTACGTCGAA
>FTIF01002171.1_pt1 | contig 10058 bp, 8 predicted proteins | sample 1658001 | NCBI WGS metagenome assembly FTIF01 (sample SAMEA3914789, study PRJEB12502) | metagenome | biome: forest; material: soil | place: Canada | collected 2011-07-03 | depth 0.3 m | reverse complement strand
GAGGTGACGCCGCTGCTCACCCGCATGGTGGCGCAGCATCGCTTCCTTGACGCCTATATGGCCTGGCAGCAGTTCCTGCCGGCTTCGGCTACGCGGATGCGCGCCAATGTTCGCGACGGGGACTTCGATGGCCAGCCAGGCGCGGCCCCGTTCGGCTGGAAGTTCGAAAACGGAGCGGGGGCCAGCGCCCAGGTCCTGCAAGGACCGATCGCCGGCAGCGGCGGCAGCGCGCTGAAGGTGTCCTACGACGGCGTGTCCACGGCGACGCCGGCGCGCCAGTTGCTGGTCCTTGGGCCGGGCAACTACCGTTTGTCGGCGCGCATCTATGTCTCCGCCCAGCGGATGGGCGCGCATCTGGCCTGGACCGTGCGCTGCGCCGAGGACGAACGCTCGCTGGCCGCCACGCCCGACACGGCCCTCGAGCCGGGCTGGAACGTCGTGGTCGCCGACTTCCAGGTTCCGGACAACGATTGCGAGGGTCAGTGGCTGGCGCTGACCGCCATTCCCGGCGAGCGCACCGACGATATCGAGGTCTGGTACGACGGCGTCAACGTGCGCCGCGCCCCGGTCCCGGCCGGCTGATCCCGCCCAAGTCTCGCTCCGCGCGAAAAAATGTAGCGGCAGGCGAACGAATTTCGAGCGCCGTCAGTTGGACGATTGGGCAAGCCCAATGTTCAAGGAGTGCTGTTCCATGTCGTGGAAGATCGCGGCCGTCGCCGCTACCGGTCTATGCTTCATCTCAGGCCAGGTCCTGGCGCAAAACGCCAGCCTGCCGACGCTCTCGGGCCTTCAGGGCGCCGTGTACGTCGACCAGGGCAACGGCTTCACGCGCGCTGACGCCCGCACGGTGCTGCACCGTGGCGATCGCGTCATGGCCTCCCACGGCGGCCTGGTTCGCCTGAGCTACAAGGACGGCTGCAACGTGCAGGTCAACTCGCGCACCCTGGCCACGGTCGGCGGCCAGTCCCCCTGCGCCGGCGGTTCCGCTCCCAGGTTGATGAAGGCCGACTATCAGTCCGAAGCCCCGCCGCCGTCGTCCGGCAGCTCCGGAGGGGGCGGTTTCGGCGGGATGAGCACCACAGGGCTCGTCATCGGCGGTGTGGCCGCGGCTGGCATCATCGCGGTGATCGTGGCGGCCGCCACCGACAAGGGCTCCTCCGCGGTGGGGGGCAGCAGCGGGGGGACGTCCGGCGGCGGCGGCGGGCCCGTCAGCCCGTAGCGGCTTGGCCCTCACGTCGGGGTAACCGATGAGCGCCGACGCCGCAGGCGAGGTGTTGCTCGGCCGGGCCACGGTCCGGCCGGCTGTCGGCGTGACCGAGCCAGCGCCGTGGCAGCCCGCCGCGGCGCTGTTGCTGGTTTGCCTGATGTTCGGCGGCGCGAGCCAGGGCAACGCCCTGCCGGTCGCGCTCACCCAGGTCTGCGCCGTGGCGGTCCTGCTGCACGAGGCCTGGCGTCGCCGGGCGCTCGGGCCGCCGGCCAATGCGCGCCTTGGACTGGCCTTCATCGGCCTGGCGGCGGTGTTCCTGGCGGCGCAGCTGGTTCCGTTGCCGCCCGCCATCTGGTCCAGCCTGCCTGGCCGAGGTCCCCTGGCGGATGATCTGCGATTGGCCGGCGCGGGCGCGGTCTGGCGGCCGATCAGCCTCACGCCGGAGTTGACCTGGCGCGGTCTCCTGGCGCTGCTGCCGCCCACGGCGCTGTTTACGGCCACCGCCGACCTGGATGTCTCCGGGCGCCGGCGACTGGCCGCGGTGATCCTGCTCTTCGCCCTGGCCAGCGTGCTGCTGGCGGCCCTGCAGCTGGCGGGCGGCCCCTATTCTCCCTTGCGGTTCTACAGCATCACCAACGCCGACTCCGGCGTCGGCTTCTTCGCCAACCGCAACCACCTCGCGAGCCTTCTGGTGGTCAGCATGCCGCTGGCCGCGGCGCTGTCCGTGGACTGGGGGATGGAGGGGCGACGGGGATCGGCGCTGCGCGTCGCGGCCAGTCTGGGGGTCTATCTGCTGCTGATCGTCGGCGTGGGCGTGTCGCTGTCGCGGGCCGGCATGCTGCTCCTGGCGCCGGCCGTTCTGGCCAGCCTGGCCATCGCCCTGGCGGCACGCGGCGCCTATCGGCAGCGACCGGCGGCGTTGCTTTTGGTCGGCGCCAGCGTGATGGGGCTGTTCTTGGTTGGGGCGTTCAGTCTGGCCGCCGTGGCCCAGCGCTTCCACGCCGAGGGCGCCACGGACATCCGCTTCCAGGCCGCGCCGGTGATCGTCCAGACGGCGGCCCGTTACGCGCCGTTGGGTGCGGGGGTCGGAGCCTTCGAGCCGACCTACCGCGCGGCTGAGCCCATGGCGCTGGTGGCGCCCAACTACCTCAACCACGCTCACAACGACTATCTGGAGCTCTGGCTCGAGGCCGGCGTGGGCGGCGCCCTGGGCGTGCTGATGTTCGCCGCCTGGTGGGCGTGGGCGAGCTTCCGGGCCTGGACGGGCGCCTGGGGGCGGCGGACCGAGTCGCTTCTGCCGGCGGCGGCGAGTGCGAGCGTGGGGCTGCTGCTGGTGCATTCCCTCGTCGACTATCCGTTGCGCACGCTCGCCCTGAGCGCCGTCCTGGCCTTCTGCTGCGGGGTGCTCACCCATCCCCGACTGCCGGAGGGGGAATAAATGCCAGCAACCCGGAACGTTCGCGCGAGGCCCGAAGTTCAACAGTCAAATCCGCTTCTCCTGCGGCGTGATGGCGTTGTTCTGCGCCGTGGAAAAGCGCCGCTTCAGTAAAAGTGTGAATGCATGCTGATGCGCTTCGCCAAGAATGCTGCTCGGGGCGTATTTGCTCTGCTGGCCTTTGCGCTGGCCTATGGGCTAACCGCCGTCGGTAGCGCTCAGAGCGATTTATCCTTCGTGTTTTCGGTCTTTCCGGTGGCGGCCTTGTATGCGGCGGTCGCCATGGGGTTCGAGGCCGTCTTCCGCAGCGACCGTTCGGCTTGGCGGTTCACGAGCATCGCCGACGTCCTGGCGATCCTGCGCAATTCGACCCTGACGGCGCTCACGCTCCTGCTTCTGGTGTTCATCTTCGAGCGGGCGATCAGCCTGCCGCGGTCAACGCTGGTCATGGCGTGGCTGCTGGACATCGGCCTGACCACGGGCGCGCGCCTGATCCGTCGGGCCGTGCACGAGCGTAGCGTCGTCGCCCTGCTTCCACCCATCGGCCCGACGGTGACGGCGGCGGTTGACCGCGACACCCTGCTGGTGATCGGGGACACGGACCAGGCCGACGCCTTCCTCCGCGCCCTGGCGCTTGACCGAGACGGCGCCTACCACCCGATCGGCATCGTCGCGCTTGCCTCCGGCGACGCGGGCCGCGAGTTGCGGGGCGTCCCGGTGCTGGGCGAGGTCTCGAACCTGACCGAGATCCTGGATCGTCTGCTCACCCAGTCCCCGTGGCTGGATGCGGTTCTGTTTCTCTGCGATCCGACCGAGACCAGCGGCCTGACCGCGGAACACCTGGGCCGGCTGAAGGCGGCGCGGGTGCATCTGCTGCGGCCCAGCCGGATTACCGAACTGGGCGAGGGCGAGGAGCGCTCATCGTCCCTGGTCAGCATCAGCGTCGAGGAGCTGCTGGCTCGGCCGACGGTGAAGCTCGACTCCAGCGATATCCGCAAGCTGGTGAGCGGTCAGCGGGTGCTGGTGACCGGCGCCGGCGGCAGCATCGGCTCGGAAATCTGCCGCCAGGTCGCGGCCCTGGGGTGCGCGCACCTGTCCTTGCTGGACGCCTCGGAAATCGCCCTCTTCAACATCCACCGGGAACTGGGGGACAGCCACCCCAAGCTCTCCCGGTGCGACATCCTCTGCGACATCCGCAACGCCGAGCGGCTGCGCGCCTGGGCCGTGGCAGAAAAGCCCGACATCATCTTCCACGCCGCGGCCCTCAAGCACGTGACCCTGGTGGAGAACCACCCCTGCGAGGGGGTCCTGACCAACATCGTCGGCACCTGGAACGTGGCCGAGGCGGCGCGGGCCGCCGGGGCGCGGCGGATGGTGTTCATCTCCACCGACAAGGCCGTCGAACCCAGCTGCGTCATGGGCGCTACCAAGCGACTTGCGGAGACCGTGGTCCAAACCCACCGCGAGCGCGCCAGTCGCACCCGGTTCTCCGTGGTGCGGTTTGGCAATGTGCTGGGCTCGGCTGGCTCGGTGGTGCCGATCTTCAAGGACCAGATCGAGCGCGGCGGACCGGTGACGGTGACGCACCCCGACGTCGAACGCTTCTTCATGACCATCCCCGAGGCCGTGCAACTGGTGCTGCACGCGGTGGCCAAGTGCGAGGAAGGCCCCGAGGGCCGGTCCGGCGTCTATGTGCTGGACATGGGCAAGCCGGTGAAGATCCTGGATCTGGCCCGCCGGATGATCGAGCTGTATGGGCACGCGCCCGGCCGTGACATCCCCATCGTCTTCACCGGCCTGAAGCCGGGCGAGAAGCTCACCGAAGTCCTGGTGGACGAGTCCGAGACGGCCGAGCCGTGCGGGCCCGGCGTCATCGAGGTGACCCAGAGCGTGCCGACCCCGGGCCTCACCTGGACCCAACTTCTGTCGCTGGAAGCCATCGCTCGGCGCGGCGATCCCGACGACGTCCGCGCCTCGATCTTCGAACTCCTGGAGCGCGCGCGAGAGCCGGCCGCCGGCGGTCGCCGCAGCTGGGACGAAGACCGCGCCGCCACCGCATTCGCCGCCCAATGACCGGAGAGACCGTGCCCATGAGTAATCTTTCGACCCCGGCCGTCGCTCTGATCGGTTGCGGCCGCTGGGGCCGCAACATCGCCCGCGCGCTCAGCGCTCTGGGCGCCTTGAAGGTCGTCGCCGATCCGGCGACCGACCTGGCGGGGCCTATCGCGCGGGAACTGGGTGTGGAAGCCGTGGCCGACACCGCAGCGGTGCTGGTGCGGCCGGACATCGAGGCGGTGGCCATCGCGGCTCCCGCCGCCGGCCACGCCCGCCTGGTGCAGGCGGCCCTGGCGGCGGGCAAGCATGTCTTCGTTGAGAAGCCCCTGGCCCTGACCCTGGCCGAGGCGGAGGCCTGCGCCGAGGCGTCGCGCGCCGCCGGCAAGGCGCTGATGGTCGGGCACCTGCTGCAATACCATCCCGCCTTCCTGCGGCTGGTGAAGGCGGTGGAGGAGGGGGAGATCGGGCCGGTCCGGCACGTTTCCTCGCATCGCCTGAACCCCGGCGCCATCCGGACGGAGGAGACGGCGCTGTTCAGCCTGGCGCCGCACGATGTCTCGATGGTGCTGCGCCTCTGCGGCCCCAGGCCCGACGCGGTGGAGGCCATGAGCGCCGCCATCAGCGGGGCGGGCGTGCCCGACGCCTACTGGGCGAACATGACCTTCGGGGACGACGTCACCGCCCACATCCAGGCCTCGTGGCTGTCTCCGTTCAAGGAGCACAAGCTGACGGTGCTGGGCGACGCCGGGGCGCTGGTGTTCGAGGACACCGCCCCGGCCGAGCGCAAGCTGATGCTGTTCCGCGACCCGGTGAACCGGTCCGGCGCCGCGCCCGCCTACCGCAAGGGCGAGGGCGAGTGGCTGGCCTACGAGGCCGACGAGCCCCTGCGCGCGGAGATGGCGTGGTTCCTGGATGTCGTCCGTGGACGGCGGGCGCCGAGGACCGGGGCGGAGGAGGCCATCCGGGTCTTGACCGTCCTGCGCCGGATCGAGGACGCCGCCGCGCCCAAGCCGGTGAACACCGCGAGGGCCGCATGAACGAACGGCTTGGCGCCTTTGAAGGCGTCGGCGGACTGAAGGTCCTGCGCGACGCCCCCTTCGCCGTCACGGGGAAGCTCTCGACGCCCCTGGATGGACTCCTGGCGCCGCTGCTGTCGGAGCGTTACCTGGCCGAGGCCAACGCCTGCGCGCGCCTGGCGGCGGTGATCACCACGCCCGACCTCGCCGAGCGGCTGGACGGACGGCTTGGCGTGGCGGTGGCGCGGGAGCCGGATGTAGCTCACGCCGAGGTGCATGCGCAGTTGGCCGCGGCCCGGACGGCGGCGCTGCAGGCGCAATCGACGCGGATCGATCCCAGCGCCCAGATCGACGGCTCCGCCAGCATCGCGCCCTACGGCGTCGAGATCGGGCCGGGCGTCTTTGTGGGGCCGCGCTGCGCGGTGCTTCCCGGCTCCACGATCGAGGCCGATTGCGCCCTGCACGTGGGCGCGGTGATCGGCGTCGCCGGTTTCCAGGCCGCCCGCATCGGTGGACGCCAGCGCATCGCGCCGCAGCTTGGCGGCGTGCGCTTGGCCAGGGGCGTGGAGCTCCTGGCCGATGTGTCCGTGGCCCGCGCCCTGTTCGGCGGCGAGACCCTTGTGGGCGAAGAGACCCTGGCCGACTGCCACGTCTATATCGCCCACGACTGCCGGATCGGCGCCCGGGTCCAGATATGCGCCCTGGCCAACATCCTGGGGCGGGTCGAGATCGGCGACGACGCCTACATCGGCCCCTCCGCCGTGATCGTGAACGGCGCGCGCATCGGCGCCGGCGCCAAAGTGACCATGGGCGCGGTGGTGACCCAAGACGTGGCGGCCGGGACCACCGTCAGCGGCAATTTCGCCATCGAGCACCACCGCTTTCTCGATCACCTGCGCGCCATCCGAGGAGCCTGAGAGCATGGAATTCATTGACCTGAAGCGTCAGCGCGACCGGATCGAGGATCAACTGCGCGCGCGCATCGACAAGGTGATGACGCACCAGGCCTTCATCCAGGGCCCGGAGGTGGCGGAACTGGAAGGCGCCCTGGCGGCGTTCGCCGGCGTGCGCAACGCCATCACCTGCGCCAACGGCACCGACGCCCTGCAGGTGGCGCTGATGGCCACCGACATCGGCCCCGGGGACGCCGTCTTCGTGCCGAGCTTCACCTACACGGCCACGGCGGAAGCTATCCTGCTGCTGGGCGCGACCCCCGTGTTCGTCGAGGTCGAGGAAGCGACCTGCAACATCGACCTGGCCTTCGCCGAGGCGGAGATCGAGGCGGTGGCGCGGGAAGGCCAGCTGCGGCCGGCGGCGCTGCTTACGGTGGACCTGTTCGGCCGGCCGGCGGACGCCGCCGCGGCCAAGGCGCTCTGCGGGCGGCACGGCCTAGCCTTCATCTCCGACGGCGCCCAGAGCTTCGGCGCCCGGGTCGGCGGCCAGAGGGTCGGCGTCATGGCCGACATCACCACCACCAGCTTCTTCCCGGCCAAGCCGTTGGGCTGCTACGGCGACGGCGGCGCGATCTTCACCGACAACGACGACGCGGCGCTGCGCATGCGGTCGATCTGCCAGCACGGCAAGGGCGCGGCCAAGTACGACGTGGTCCGGGTGGGCCTCAACAGCCGCCTCGACACGCTGCAGGCGGCGATCCTACTGCCCAAGCTGGCGATCTTCGCGGACGAGATCGAGCGGCGGGATGCGGTGGCGAGGGCGTACCAGAACGCCTTGGCCGGCGCGGTCCAGACACCGCCGCTCCCCGCCCAGGACGACCGCCTGGCCTGGGCGCAATACACGCTTCAGATCGATGCCGACTGGCTGGGCGGGCGCGATGCGGCGCAGGCGCGGCTGAAGGCGGCCGGTGTGCCCAGCGCCGTCTACTACCCCAGGCCGATGCACCGCCAACCGGCCTACGCCGCCCTGGCGCGGCGCGACCTGCCGGTCAGCGACCGGCTCTGCGAGCGCGTGCTCAGCCTTCCCATGCACCCGTACCTGACCCCCGCCGAAGTGGACCAGGTGTGCGGCGCCCTTCTCGACAGCGGGGCCGGCGCGTCCCGTTCCCTTGAAACCGCAGCTTGAAAGAGGCCCAGCGACCATGGATAGCATCGAGACCCTGGCCGAAGCCCGTCACGTCACCTCGCCCGCCCCCGCCGCGTGGCCGAGCCAGAACGCCCTGTTCGACCGCCTGGAGCGCCGGGACGCGCGGGTCGGAGTCGTTGGCCTGGGATACGTCGGCCTGCCCCTGGCGGCCGCGGCCTGCCGCGCGGGCTTTCCCGTGCTGGGCTTCGACGTCGACGCCAGCAAGATCTCCAAGCTGAAGCTGGGCCAAAGCCCGGTCGGCACGGTTCCCAACGAGACGATCGTGGCGATCAGCGCCGAAGGCCGGTTCACGCCGGTGAGCGAGGTTCAGGCGCTGAAGACCGCCGACGTGGTGATCATCTGCGTGCCGACGCCGCTGGATCGTCACCGCAATCCGGACCTGTCCTACATCGTGGGCACCGGACGCATGCTCAAGACCATCCTGCGGCCCGGCCAACTGGTGGTGCTTGAATCCACCACCTACCCCGGCACGACCGAGGAGGTGCTGAAGCCGATCCTGGAGGAGGATGGCCTCAAGGCCGGCGAAGACTTCCTGCTGGCCTATTCGCCCGAGCGCGAAGACCCCGGCAACAAGAGCTTCGAGACCTCGACCATCCCGCGGGTGGTGGGGGCGGACGACGACCGCTCGCGCCGGGCGGCGGAACTGCTCTACGGCGCCATCGTCTCGCGCGTCGTTCCGGTCTCCAGCACCCGCGCCGCCGAGGCGGTGAAGCTGGTGGAGAACATCTTCCGTCTGGTGAACATCGGCCTGGTCAACGAGCTGAAGACCATCCTGGGCCAGATGGACATCGACATCTGGGAGGTGATCGAAGGCGCCAAGAGCAAGCCGTTCGGCTTCATGCCCTTCTATCCGGGGCCCGGCCTGGGCGGTCACTGCATCCCCATCGACCCCTTCTATCTGACCTGGAAGGCGCGCGAGTACGACACGCCCACGCGGTTCATCGAACTGGCCGGCGAGGTCAATGCCGCCGCCCCCCGCCAGGTGGTGGACGCCCTGGCCGAGGCGCTGGGCCGTCGCAGCAAGAAGAGCCTGAACGGCGCCAAGGTCCTTCTGGTGGGCCTGGCCTACAAGAAGAACGTCGACGACATGCGCGAGAGCCCGGCGCTGACGATCCTCAGGACTCTGGAAGATCGCGGCGCCGAGGTCGAGTTCCACGACCCCCATATCCCGATCATCCCCATGACGCGGGAGCATCCGGAGCTGGCGGGCCGGGAAGGGGTGGACCTGACGCCGCAGAGCCTGGCGCGGTTCGACGCCGCGCTGATCTGCACCGACCACGACGGGGTCGACTACCAGGCCATGGTGACCGCCATCCCGGTCGTGGCCGACTCCCGCAACGTGACCAAGAATCTGACCCACCTGCGCGAACGCATCGTCCGGGTCTGAAGCATGGCGAGGCGACTTCTCACCGTGGTGGGCGCCCGCCCGCAGTTCATCAAGGCAGCCGCCTTCAGCCGCGCGGTGGCGGCGGAAGGCGGCCTGGAGGAGCGCCTGGTCCACACCGGCCAGCACTTCGACGACAACATGTCGGGCGTGTTCTTCCGCGAACTGGGCATCGCCGCGCCGCACCGGTCGCTGGGCATCAGCGGCGGCGGCCACGGGCAGATGACCGGCCGCATGCTGGAGGCCCTCGAGGCCGCCATGCTGGAGGAGCGGCCGGACGCGGTGCTGGTCTATGGCGACACCAACTCCACCCTGGCCGCGGCCCTGGCGGCGGTGAAGCTGCACATCCCGTTGATCCACGTCGAAGCGGGTCTGCGCTCGCGCAATCGCCGCATGCCCGAGGAGATCAATCGCATCCTCACGGACCATGCGTCGGACCTGTTGCTGGCGCCCACGCGCACGGCCATGGCCAACCTGGAGCAGGAGGGTCTGGAGCGCCGCGCGCGGCTGGTGGGCGACGTCATGTACGACGCCACCCTGCACGCCATCGCCCAGGGCCGCCGCAGTTCGACGGTGATCGAGCGACTGGGCCTGGAAGGACGGCGCTACGCCGTCGCCACTGTGCACCGGGCCGAGAACACCGACGATCCGGCCAGGCTGGCGCGCATCGTCGCCTATTTGCGCGAGGCGGCGGGCGAGCGGACCGTGGTCTTTCCGGTGCATCCGCGCACGGCGGGCAAGCTTCGGGACGGGGGCGTCGACACCACCGGCCTGCTGCTGACCGACCCGCTGTCCTACTTCGACCTGCACCGCCTGGTGGACGGTTCGGAGCTGGTGCTGACCGACTCCGGCGGCCTGCAG
>FTIF01000199.1_pt1 | contig 10068 bp, 6 predicted proteins | sample 1658001 | NCBI WGS metagenome assembly FTIF01 (sample SAMEA3914789, study PRJEB12502) | metagenome | biome: forest; material: soil | place: Canada | collected 2011-07-03 | depth 0.3 m | reverse complement strand
GACATCGAGCGGATCGAGGTGCTTCGCGGGCCGCAAGGCACCTTGTACGGCCAGAACCTGACCGCCGGTGCGATCAAGCTGGTGTCCAGCGATCCAGGCGCCGATCCGGTTGCCTGGGTCTCGGCATCGCTTGGCAACTTCGGCGAGCGGGAGGCCCACGGGTATGCGAACGGCCGGCTGGGCGGTGGCCCGCTGTCAGGGAGTTTCGCGTTCTCCCGTCGAAGCAACGACGGCTTCGGCTACAACGCGACGCTCGACGAGCGTGTCAACAAGCTCGATGCAACGCAATTTCGCGCCAAGGTTCGATTGACCGCGACGCCAGATGTCGACGCCGTGCTGGCGGTCGACGGCCTGCAGGATCGCTCGGACACGAACACCACGGACTTCCCGCTCAACGCGCCGCAGACGCGCGCTCGCGTGACCTACACATCGGCGGACGTCGGCGCCTTCGAGCGTGACGCGGGCGGAGTGTCGCTGAAGCTCAGCGATCGGATCAGTCCGAATCTCATGCTGCGCTCCATCTCCGCCTTTCGCGCTTACCGGGACGACCCGTCGGTTGTCGACTTCGGCGGACTCGTGATCCAGCGATTCGGCATCGCGCAGACGGTTGACCAGCGCGTGCTTTCCCAAGAGCTTCAGCTCCAAGGTCACCAAGCGGCGCTGGACTTGACGGCGGGCGTGATGCTCGTCGGCGACGTCTTCGATTTCCATCGCTACAGCACGCAATTCCCGCTTGCCGCACCTGCTCCCATCTACACCGAGGCGCAGACGCACCAGCGAACCGTCGATGCGGGGCTCTATGGCCAGGCGAACTACGCGTTGGATGCGGAGACGCACCTGACCGCGGGCCTGCGCGTCTACCGCACGCGCCAGACTGCCCTCAACCAGTTCTGGGACACGGACGCCGACCAGGCTCGGACCAAGTCCGTCTACGTGACGCCGGAGTTGTCGACCTCGCGCGACGGCGTGCTTCCGCGGCTGGGGATCGACCGCCAATGGACGCCGGACGTGTTCGTCTACGCGAGCGTCGCCCAAGGTGCGAAGTTCGGCGGTTTCAATCGTGCGGCGCAATCGCTAACCTCCGCCGAGGTGGCAGCCAACCCGGAAAAAGTGACGACCTATGAGGCTGGCAGTAAGGGCCGTTTCGCAGACGGTCGCTTCACGGCGAACATCGCGATCTTCTACAACGACTATCGAGACTATCTCGCCTCGCTGACCAACACGACGATCAACGGCGTCCTGGTGACAGACTCGGTGCTCGTGAACGCAGGCAAGGCGTCGACCTACGGCGTCGACTTCGAGGCCGCGGCCAAGCTCACCAGGCTGACGGACTGGACGCTCACGCTCGAAGCACTGCGCACACGCATCGATTCATTCGAGAATCCTACGGGTGCACAAAGCGGCGACTTCGTAGGCAACCAGTTGCCCTACGCGCCGCGACTGTCCGCGGGTTCCAGCATCAATCAGGAGCTGCCGTTCGCCGATGGGTCGTCACTCACGCTGAATGCCTCGGTGCAGTATTCAGCGACCCAGTTCTCGGATGTCGCAAATACGCCGCGGTTGAAGATCCCCGCGCAGACCTACGTCAATCTCGCTGCGGGGTACATGACGGCGGCGCGCCACTGGTCGTTCTCGCTGAAGGTGAAGAACCTCACCAACCGGACGTATGTCCTGCTACGCCAGGTCATTCCGCCGCTTGGCGTGGACGCCGGGTTCTACGATTCTCCGCGCACCGTGCTGGCGACGGCGCGTTACGATTTTTGAGCCAGGTGGCCTCGATGCCATGAACACACCGTTCGATCGCGCATCGACGTTCGGGCGCTTCGTTCTCTTGCCCGCGCGCAAACTCCTGCTGGAAGACGGTCGGCCGGTCGCCGTGGGCAGCCGCGCGCTTGAGCTGCTCACAGCGCTCCTGGAGCGTCCCGGCGAGCTGATCTCGCGAGACGAGCTGATCGCGCGCGTATGGCCGGACACGATCGTCGAGGAGACCAACCTGCGCGTCCATCTGTCCGCACTGCGCAAGGTGCTCGACGACGGCCGCGACGGCACGCGCTACATCACGAACGTCACAGGCCGCGGCTACTGCTTCGTCGGCCAGGTCGATTGGCTGCCCGAGGCAGGGCATTCGAATCCGCCGGATGCCGATATTCCTCCGCAGGCCTCGCACAACCTACCGCTTCGTCTCACACGCCCGATTGGCCGCCAGGCGATCACCGCCTTCCTGGGCGCACGTGTCGCGCGCGAGCGGCTCGTGACGATCGCCGGGCCGGGCGGCATCGGCAAGACCACGGTAGCGCTCGCGCTCGCCGAGACGCTGCTGCCTGCCTACGAAGACGGCGTCCGGTTCGTCGAACTGGCTCCGATCTCCGAAGGCGCGCACGTCCCCGTCGCGCTGGCGGCGGCGCTGGGCGTGGCCGTGTGCTCGGAGGAGCCCTGGACTGCGATAGAGGCCTTCCTGTGCGACTTGCACATGCTCATCGTCCTCGACAACTGCGAGCACGTCATCGATGTCGCGGCTGAACTGTCCGAGCGCGTGCTCAAGGCGGCTCGCGGAATCCACATCGTCGCCACCAGCCGCGAACCATTGGGATCCGAGGGCGAATGGGTGTACCGCCTTGCACCGTTGGAGACACCCGCCGCTGGACAAGCCTTACTCGCGGATGCGGCGCTGAGGTACCCGGCCGTTGAACTTTTCGTTGAACGTGCACGGGCGAACTGCCACGACTTTTCCCTCACCGAGAGCACCCTGCCGCTGGTCCTGGAATTGTGCCGCCGGCTCGATGGAATGCCGCTGGCGCTCGAGCTCGCTGCTGCACGCATCGAAAGCCTTGGACTGCAAGGCCTGGCCTCGCGCATGGACGACATGTTCGCGTTGCTCCAGCGCGGCAGACGAACGGCATTGCCCAGGCACCGTACCCTGCAGGCGCTTCTCGACTGGAGCTACAAGCTGCTGAGTCCGGACGAACGATTGGTGCTGCAGCGCTTGTCCAGCTTTCGTACCGGCTTTGCGCTCGAATCCGCGGTCGCCGTCGCCAGCGGCGAGGATCTCGAGCCCGCGACAGTGGTCGACTGCGTCTCCGGACTTGTCGCGAAATCCCTTGTCGCGGTCGATGGCCACGCGGCCCGGTACGCATTGCTGTTCGTGACACGCTGCTACGCCGCGGAAAAGCTCGCCGCGAGCGGCGAGAGAACGCGGATCTCGCGACGTCACGCCGAGCATTTCCGCGATCTGCTCGAACGATCGGGATGGATCCGCGAAGATTCCGACAGCGTGACCCAGGATGGAGGCTACGCCGCCATGCTCGACGATGTCAGGGCGGCGCTGGAATGGGCATTCGGCCCCGATGGTGACCTCCGGATCGGTGTCTCCCTGACGGTCGCCGCCATCGACCTTGTGTTGGACCTTGGCCTGTGGGACGAGTTCTCCCCGCGAATGAGTGCCGCTCTAGCGGCAATTCCAGAGTCGGCTCCGGACGCTTCCGCGCTCGAGCTGCGCTTGCGGTCGACGTTGTGCCACTTCGGCGGCATCGTGGCCGATGGATCCGACGCCGATGAAGCAAGGAGGGCCTTCGCTCGCATCGATGACCTGATCGTGCGGGTGGATGCCAGGCGATATTCGCTGGAGGCCCTGTATGGCATGTGTGCCAATTCCCTCGGTCGCGGTGAATACCCTGCGGTCATCGCGTTGTGCGATCGCATCCGCGCGCTCGCGGACGGCCCGACCGATCCCGTCCTGCCAATGCTCTCGGAGCGTCTCCGGGTAATGGGCTGTCACTATCTCGGCGATCACGACTCTGCTCGCAAGCTCGCGACGCGTCTGGTCGATCACGGCAGAGACGCCCGCTGGCGCATGCAACTGGTGCCGCTTGCCGTGTCGATGCGCATCTTGCTGGCCAGGACCCTTTGGCTCGAAGGTTACGGTGCTCAAGCAACGCAGATGGCCCTGGAAGCCTTGCACTTGGCCACGGGAGGTCGACCCTTGTACCGCTGCCATGCCTTGGCGCTGGCGGTGATTCCAATCGCGCTCTGGCGTGGCGACAACGTGGCGGCCCGTGCGATGGTGGATCAGTTGATCGAGCACTCGACGCGCTACGCGCTCAGTCTCTGGATCGCCTGGGGGCACAGCTACCGCGTCGTGCTGGCCAGACGCGGTGCAGGGGGCGCCCTCCCAGACTCGAGTACGGCTTCTTGGAATCCTTCGGGCGGCGCGAAGGCGCTCGACATGATGGGAACGCTCGTCGATGACATGGCTGTCCCGAAGACGTGTGCGCGTGTCGACTCAGGCATCGTCGGCTGGTGCGCGCCGGAGATCTTGCGCTCACGCGCCGAAACTCTGCGTCGCCAGCGATCGCGCGCCGCCGACGGCGAAGTCGAGGCGTTGCTCCTGCGATCACTGAGCCTCGCGCGGACTCAGGGTGCGCTGGCTTGGGAGCTCCGCGCCGCGACGAGCCTCGCATCCCTTCGACGCGATCAAGGCCGGACGGGCGAAGCACTGGAGCTGTTGGCGCCGATCTCGAGTCGATTTGTCGAGGACCTCGAAGCGGTTGACGTGCGAGCCGCGCGCGAGTTGATCTGCACCTTGCAAGAGTCGCTGCTGCGGCAACTGGGAGGCAGGCATGGCTGAGCCTTCCGCTCGCGACCCAGGAGTCGGCCAGACGTTCGGGCCCTTCGAGCTGGCCCCGGGTCGCGATCGCCTCTGTTTCAGCGGCGTCGCGCTTCCGCTCCATGGCGACGCGTTCGCCGTGTTGGCGGTACTCGTCGAGTGCCAGGGAGGCCCGCTCGGCCGGACCGAACTGCTCGCAAAGATCGCACCGTCGGGCCATATTGGATCGAAGGAATTGTGGGATCGCGTCGTCGAGGTGAATGTCGTTCTCCGCGAGAACGCCGCGAGCGCGGGCCACGTGGAATACCACCCGAGCCAGGGCTTCGAATTCATCATGGCCGGACCGCCAACCACGAACGAAGCGCCCTCGAATATCGCATCCGACCTTGGGCAGCGGCGATTTCCATCTCGTCTGGCGCCCGTGTTTGGCCGCGACGAGGCCATCGCGAGCATCGCTGGCCAGTTGCCTCTTGGTCGCTTCGTCACCATCGTCGGCCCCGGCGGAATGGGCAAGACCACGCTTGCAGTGGCCCTGGTCGACCAACTCCGCGACGTCTATGCCGAAGGCATCTTCTTCGTCGATCTTGCACCGTTGACCGACGCACGGTTGATCGTCCACGCAGTGGCCTCAGCGCTCGGCGTATCGTCTGACTTCGAGCTCAGCCACCTGACGGCCTACCTGGGGCGCAGGCAGATGCTCATCGTCCTGGACAACTGCGAACACGTGGTCGAATCCGCAGCCGAACTGGTTGAAGCGCTGTTGTCGGGGTCTCCGCGCCTCCATGTCCTGGCGACGAGCCGCGAGCCATTGCGAGCCAGCGGAGAATGGCTCCATCGATTGGCGCCGATGCAACTGCCGCCAAAGGGCACCGAGCTCACCGCACAGGAGGCGATCGCATGGCCGGGCGTGCAACTGTTCGTCGAGCGCATGCGCTCCGCCGGAGCGAGCCAGCCCTTCGACGACACTGTTGCCGCCGACATCGTTGCGCTCTGCCGCCATGTCGATGGAATCGCGCTCGCCATCGAACTCGCGGCAGCGCGCGTCGCGTTGCTGAGTGTGCGAGGAGTGATCGGACAGATCGAGAAGCGCCTGATGTCGCTTGGCGGAGGACGCCGCGGAGCGCCGGCGCGCCACCGAACGCTGACGGCGATGATCGATTGGAGCTACGACCTGCTGGCCCCGATCGAGCAACGCGCTCTGCGACGCCTTTCCGTATTCAGCGGCGTCTTCACCCTGGAAGCGGCGGAGGCCATCGCCGGGTGCGACGCGCCTGGGCAGGTTCGGGGCGCGGTACTCGACTTGGCCGCGAAGTCGCTCGTCGCCACCGTGCCGCAGGCGACGAGTCCCGGTCTTCGTTTGCTGGACACGACGCGGGCCTACGCGTCCGCCAAGCTGGGGAACAACGACGAGTTCAATGCGACCCGGCTGCGTCACGCCTTCTACCTGCGCGAGATGCTGCAACGGGCCGAGCGTGAATGGGAGTCGATGACTCGCACGGTTTGGCGCGAGACCTATTCACCGTGGATCGCGGATGTGAGGGCGGCGCTGGCCTGGGCGTTCTCGCCTGCCGGGGATCCCGAGCTCGCCGTCACGCTGACCTGCGAAGCATTTGCGCTTTCCGACCAGACCAAGATGATGTCCGACTACGGCGAATGGGTCGCTCGTGCCCTGGAAGCCGTTGCTGCGCTTGTGCCGCCGCGTCCCCTGCTGGAAATGCGCCTGCGCATGTTTCCAGCGTTGCTTCATCAGCGGTTGCAGGCGGATCAGCCGGCGTCGCTTCCCTGGCTGTCAAGGGCACTGGAGGTCGCGCACGAGACGGGCATCGCGCGATACCAGACTGGGCCGATCCTGGCGCTGTGGGCAGAAGCGTTCCAGTCGGGCGATTATCCCGCGGCATCATCCTGGGCGGAGCGCCTGGCTCAGGTCGCGCACGATGCGGCGGACGAGACGTCGCGCCTGATCGCCCGGCGCATGCTGGCGCAATCGCTGCACTTCGGCGGGGAGCATGCACGCTCCCGAGCGTTGCTCAGTGACGTGCTCGAGAATGCCGGCCGCAAGACACCGCTCGCGTACGTCCCGTCACCCGTCGATGTCCGGGTATCGATGCGCATCGTCCTCGCGCGCATCCTCTGGTTGCAGGGCTTCGCGGAACAGGCGGCAGCCGTTGCGCAGGAGGGTGTCGAGCATGCCCTCGCCGACACCCCGCTTTCCGTTTGCCAGATGCTGGCGCTGGCGACGATCCCGATCGCATTTTGGAATGGCGACCACGACGAGTGTCGTCGCCGGGTCGAACAACTGCGGGAGCAGACGTCGACGCATTCGTTCGACTACTGGCAACCGTGGTGGCGCATGTACGAAGGCGTGCTCGCATGGCATGGTGGCGTCGCCGATATTTCGGTCGAGGCCCTGACGGAAGACCAGCCGCTCCACCGCAAATTGCTCGATCACCTGGCCACATTCGATGTCCGGCTCTTGAACGAGGCCACGAGCCGACGCGTCGAGGCGGGCACGGTGGGGTGGTGCGCGCCAGAGGTCCTTCGTGCACGCGGCGAGTCCCTGCTGGGACTTGGCGGTCTAGACATCGAAGCACAGGCCGAGGCTTTGTTCCTACTGGCGCTCGAGGGCGCACGGAAACAAGGTGCGCTCGCGTGGGAATTGCGTGCCGCGACCAGCCTGGCGCGGCTGCTGGTTTCTCAGGAGCACACAGAACGTGCGCGAGCGACGCTCGAACCCGTCTATGTTCGATTCACTGAAGGTTTGGCCACTGCCGATTTGCTCGCGGCATCCGGGCTGCTGGCGGAACTCGGCGTCGATCCAAGGCTGGGGATCACGCCGTGCGGCGCCTTGCCCTAGTCGATCGACCTGCGCTGCCGCCCTTTCGGCGCAAGCACAACGACCAACATGCCGGCCAGCAATGCCGCAGCGATCACCGCAAACATCGAAGTCGCTCCCGCGTTGCGTAGGAGCGGTAGCATTACCAGCGGCGCCAACGCGGCGCCGAGGCGGTTGAGCGCCCAGGCACCCGCGAGCGAGGATGCGCGCACGCGAGTCGGAAACAGCTCGGCAGAGTAGACGCTCAACACGGGAATGTAGAGCGACAGGAAAAGGTTGAAGGCGGTGGCTGCGACCACCAGCCATAGAGGTGAGTCCGTGGCGACAAATGCCGTGCCGCACCCAAGCATCGCCGCCGCGCACGCCATGAGCGCCACGCGCCGGTCAACGCGATCGACCGCGGTCGCCGCCAGCGCGGTGCCGATCGTCGGGCCGAAGGTCGAAAGGCCGATGTACAGCAGGGTGTCGGGCAATTTGAATCCCTTGTGCGCAAGTACGGCACCCGAGAGCAGCGGAAACGCGACCGTCGACCACGGACTGAGGAAGTACAGCGCGGCGACTTGCGGCCAGGAGCGCCTCAAGGGCGTGGAACTGTCTTCAGGCCGCTCATCGACGCCATCGTGATGTGGCCCATCTGGTGGATCGACACGGACGTCCAGCACTGCGTTTGAACGTTCGAACAACGAGAACGCCTCGCGCGCCTCGGCCGCGCGGCCTTTCGACTGCAACCACCGCGGCGATTCAGGGAGCGCCAGCGTCAGCACCCCCACGATGCTGGCGCCGATGCCACCGCAAACAAAACCCCAACGCCAGGCCTCGACGCCGAGCGGTTGTAACGGGCTCAGCCAACGCACGAGGAAGATGGCAGACGGCGGCCCGAGCGTCGCGATCGCGCCGGCGATGAAGATCATCAAGCCGCGACGCCGCGGCGGCATCAGGTCGGTCAGATACGCGATCATGACTGGCGGGTAGGCGCCGAGAGCCAAACCGGACAGGGCGCGCATCCATGCCAAGCCGGGGAGATCACGGGTCGCGGCTGCCGTGAGCGAAGTCAGCCCCATCCACAGCAGCAAGACGGTCAACGTACGTCGGCGGCCGTGGCGATCGGCCCACCAGCCCATCAACGGGGCACCGATGACGGCTCCGGCGTAAATCGCGCCCAGCAGCACGGACAGCTGCCGTGCGGGGGCCAAATGCGGCGGCGCCGAGAACACGGCTGCGAGAATGCTGCCCAGCGCGATCTCCAGCGTGTCGAAGCTCAGCCCGAACGCGCATAGTGCAACCGCAAGGCAGTGCAACGCGGTCACCGGCAGGCGATCCATGCGGATCCTGATATCGCTTTCATCCTCGGTCGCAAGCGTACGCATCGGTCTGGGCTCTGGTCGTTTCGCGGCCCATCCGCGACGCGGCTGCAGGCGACCCCGACGATATCCGATGCCAAGACCGCAGCGGTGAGCGTGCAATGCGCATCGCGAGGATGCAATCATCGGTCAGGCAAGGAGTGGCGTCGCAAGCGACGCACTCGATGACGTCACTGCAATCGGCGCGGCGACCAAGAAGCGAGCAGGCACACGAGCACCTGAGGCATAAGCTGGCCAGGCCACTTCACGGGAAAAGCTTGGCGGCAATCTTGGCGACATGACTCCCCTGGAAGCGTGCCATGGCGAGTTCATTCTCGCTAGGCATGCGGGAGCCATCAGGCGCCGCAATCGTCGAGGCGCCATACGGGCTGCCGCCGCTGATCTCGCCGAGCGACATCAGTCGGCTCTCCGAATAGGGCAATCCGACGATCACCATCCCCTGGTGCAACAGCGTGACGTGGAATCCCGTCACCGTGGTCTCGTGTCCGCCGTGCTGCGTCGCCGCGCTGGTGAAGACGCTGCCGACCTTGCCAATCAGCGCGCCACGCATCCACAACGGCCCGGTCTGATCGAGGAAGTTGCGCATCTGCGCGGCCATGTTGCCGAACCGCGTGGGCGTGCCGAAGACGATCGCGTCGTAGTCGGCGAGTTCCTCGACCGTGGCGATCGGTGCCGTCTGGTTCAGCTTCATGCCCGCCCCCTTTGCGACGTCTGCGGGCACCAGTTCGGGCACACGTTTCACGACGACCGTGCCGCCCGCGGATTGGACGCCCTCCGCGACGGCCCCTGCCATCGCTTCGATGTGTCCATAGGACGAGTAGTACAGGACGAGTACCTTTGCCATGGTTCAACTCCCGAGTGAATGGTCTGGTTGCGCAGCGCAGGCATGTGCCAGTCAGCGGTCGATGGCTCGAGCGTATTCAACGGGGCCACACCGCGGATCCACCGATCGGCGTGTCGAACGTCTCTCCATTGGGGGATACCGTCTTTCTTACGGCGACATAGTGATCGCAGTTGCAAACTACTTGCACGGAACGTCGCATAGAACGAAGTGCTCTGGAAGAGTGGCGGGGCCTATAGAAAACGACCTCGGACTATCCAAGGCTGGGTATCGTGACCAGATCGTCGCCGTGCGGCAATCACGCAGCCATGACCGTCTTGGCTTCGAGGAACGACTCCAATCCGAACGGGCCGAACTCGCGGCCGACGCCCGATTGCTTGTAGCCCCCGAACGGCGCCAGCGGGTCGTGCTGCATGCCGTTGATCGCCAC
>FTIF01349114.1_pt1 | contig 10081 bp, 8 predicted proteins | sample 1658001 | NCBI WGS metagenome assembly FTIF01 (sample SAMEA3914789, study PRJEB12502) | metagenome | biome: forest; material: soil | place: Canada | collected 2011-07-03 | depth 0.3 m | reverse complement strand
CCAGGCCTTCGATGATGTTCATCTCCCACAGCGGCCGGCTGCGGTCCATCAGGCTGCCGTGCAGGCGCGAGACCAGGGACAGCAGCTCGCGGATGCGCCCCGGACGGGGCAGGGCGGAGTGGCGCAGGTGGTAGTCCAGCTCGAACTCCTCGTCCTCCTCCCAGAACCAGTGGCCGAGCTTGAACACCGGGCGCAGGTTGAACGGCGACCTGGCCTCGGTGTGCTTGCGGAAGCTCTCCACCAGTTCCTGGATGAAGTCCGGTCCCGCCCCTGGCGGCGGCGAGTAGAGCTGCAAACCGGCAACGTGCATCGGCTGGCGCCGGTGCTCCATCCACAGGAACATCGCGTCCATCGGGCTTAACGGCTTCATTTTTATAATCTCCTCCTGCCGCCGGGGAGTATCCGCTTTCAGCTGAGCGCCGTACAGCGAGCCGATTCGCTGGTCCGCTCGTGGTCTTTTGCCGTGATTGCGAGCCGGAACTCCAGCCGCTAATCTGCGGTCCATTGCGCCGCGCCTTGCGGCCCCTCATTCGACCAGCTCCTCATGACGAAACCCGGTTTTCGCGCCCTGTCCACGCTAGGCTTCCTGGGCTGTGCCTTCGGCATGGCCTTCGCGCTTTACCTGCAGCATGCCAAGGGCTTCGAGCCCTGCGCCATGTGCATTTTCCAGCGCGTTGCGATGTGCGGCAGCGCTCTGTTTTTCCTGCTTGGCGCACTGCATGGCCCGACGAAGCCGGGCGGGCGCTGGGCCTATGCCCTGCTGGCGGCGCTGGCCGCGCTGATCGGTGCCGGCATCGCCGGGCGCCAGGTGTGGCTGCAGTCGCTGCCGGCGGACCAGGTGCCGGCCTGCGGGCCAACGCTGGGCTACCTGATGAAGCTGATGCCGCTGCAGAACGTCATCACCTACGTGCTGAAGGGCGAGGGCAATTGCGCCAAGATCGACGCGCAGTGGCTCGGCATCGCTCTGCCGGAATGGACCCTGTTCGCCTTCATCGGCCTGACCCTGTTTGCCCTGGCCGTGCCGCTGCTGGCAAGAAGAAGATAGTGGTCAGTGATTAGTGGTTAGTGGCTAGTAAAAGCAAGGCGGCAGGCTTTTACTAGCCACTAGTCACTTGTTTGCTAAATACCCTCCCGGAGACTCCTATGCCCCTCGCCACCACCGACCTTTCCGACGCCCATCCCGAAGCCCAGGTCTGCGAGCCCGATTTCGGCGACTTCGGCGGCAATCTGGATTTTCACGGCGTCATCGCCACGCTGAAAGTGTTCGAGGACAACACCCTGGTGCGCACCGCGCTGGAAGCGCCGGGCCAGGGCCGGGTGCTGGTGGTCGACGGCGGCGGCTCGCGGCGCTGCGCCCTGGTCGGCGGCAACCTCGGGGTGCTGGCGGTGAAGAACGGTTGGGCCGGCATCGTCGTCAACGGCTGTGTGCGCGACTCGGAAGAACTGGCGGCGCAGAATCTGGGCATCAAGGCGATGGGCCTGCACCCGCGCAAGAGCGAGCGCGGGCTGCACTCGGGCCAGGTCGACAAGGTGGTGACCTTCTCCGGCGTGACCTTCAAGCCCGGCGCCTGGCTCTACGCCGATGCCGACGGCATCGTGGTGTCGGAACAGCCGATCCACGGCTGACGTGAGCGCCGCCAACACCCGCAGCGGATGGAACGGCCCGGCGGCGGTCATCGCCTCCCTGGTCGGTTTCCTGGCCCTGGCGGTCTCGGCCTATACCGCCTACATCCAGCGTCAGCAGACCCGCGCCCAGGTGTGGCCGCGGCTGCTGGTCGGCGCACGGCCGGCCGATCGCGTGATCGCCATTTACGACAAGGGCATGGGGCCGGCCATCGTGCGCAGCGTCCAGGTTTATGTCGACGGCAAGCCGCAGCCCGACTGGGACCACGTGATCGCCGCGCAGAACCTCGGGCTTTCCGGGCGGCCGAAGTTCTCGACCATCGGCTCGGTGGTGATTTCGCCGGGCGAGGAACTGCATCTGATCAAGTTCGCCAACGACGAGGACTTCGCCAAGGCGGTGTTCAAGACGCCGGAGTTGCGCATTTGCTATTGCTCGGTGCTGGATGATTGCTGGGTCATGGACGAGCGCGAGAAAACCCCGGCGCAGCTCTTCCACGAGGTGAAGAGCTGCCCGGCCGACCCGGCGAGCGATTTCACCGAGTAGGCGCGGCGCCGAACCCGGGAAACGGGGGGCGTCGTTGCCTTTGCGCCGGCAACGCGCCGGTTACCGGCAACCGTCCCAAAGCAGTTGTGGCGGAAGGGGCGGGCGAGTAGCCTACGCCGCGTCCAATCACCCGTCTCCAGGCAATGAAAGACCTTACGCAAGGCCCCGTGACCCGGCAGCTGCTCGGCCTGGCCGGCTTCATGATGATCGGCATGATCGTGCAGATCCTGTACAGCCTGATCGATCTGTACTGGGTCGGCCGGCTCGGCGCCAGCGCGCAGGCGGCGGTGACCCTGGGCGGCAACATGATGATGCTGACCATGGCGCTGTCGCAGATGCTCGGCGCCGGCACCGGCGCCCTGGTGGCGCAGGCGGTGGGGCGCAAGGATCACCAGGAGGCGCACTTCCTGTTCAACCAGGCGCTGGGCATGGGCCTGAGTGTGATGGTGGTGTTCGGGATCCTGGTCTGGCTGGTGCAGGGCGCCTATAGCCGCGCCTTCAGCGCCGATGCGGAGACCGCCGGCTTTACCCTGGCCTACCTGCGCTGGTTCGTGCCCTCGATGGCGCTGCAGTTCCCGATGATGGCGATGGGCGCCGCACTGCGCGGCACCGGCAACATGAAGCCGGGCACGCTGGCCCAGATCTGCAGCGTGCTGTTCAATATCCTGCTGGCGCCGCTGCTGATCTTCGGCTGGCTCGGCTTTCCGCGGATGGGTGTCGAGGGTGCCGGCCTGGCCACTTTTGTGGCGGTGGCGGCGGCTTTGATCGGCCTGTCGCTGTACTTCCTGCGGCCGGCCACCTATCTGCGCGTGCGTCCGCGCCAATGGGCGGCGCAGGCGGCCACCTGGTGGCGCATCATCAAGATCGGCCTGCCTTCTGCGGTGGAGTTCGCCCTGATGGGCGCCTATCTGCTGTTCATCACAGTGGTGCTGCGGCCGTTCGGCGCCGCCGAGCAGGCCGCCTTCGGCATCGGCCAGCGCCTGCTGCAGGCCGGGATGATGCCGGTGATGTCGATCAGCTTCGCCGCTTCGGCCCTGGCCGGGCAGAACTACGGCGCGCGGCTCGGCCATCGCGTGCGCGAGACCTTTGCCGCCGCGCTCAAGCTGGGGCTGTGCTGCACCGTTCCGATGTGCATCCTGGCGCAGCTGTTCCCCGGCGAGCTGATCCGCGGCTTCTCCAGCGAGCCGGCGGTGGTGGCGGGCGGCGTCGAGTTCCTGCGCGTGCTGTCGCTCAACCTGATCGCCGTGACGGTGGCGTTTTCCTGCTTTGGCGTGCTGTCAGGCCTGGGCAATACGCTGCCGACCTTGATCAGTTCGGCCACCCGTATTGCGCTGGTGGTGGGACCGGCCTGGCTGCTGTCCTACCACGCCGGCTTCCGGCCGCTGTGGGTATGGCTGCTGTCGATTGCCGCCACGGTGGTGCAGATGTCGATGAACCTGTGGTTCCTGCGGCGCGAACTGCACAAGCGCCTGGGGCCGGCAGTGCCGCTGGCGGCCGTGGCGACACCCTGAGCGCGTGTTTCTGGGGTGTTTTTGCGGATTGTTTCCGGCAGGAAATTCGGGCCGGGAAGCGGTCGATTGCTCTCGTACGCGCCGACCGGGAAATCGCTTATGCCCGAAGCCGCGGCGCACTGCAATGGCCGCGGTGACGGAACCCATTGAATTTGTTGCATTGCAACGTAAAACGTGTTTGCGAGTATAATGCGCGCCTTTCGCGGCGTACCTTCACCCCAAGGGCGTCGTCAGAACGCGCGCCCAAGAACAGGCAGGAGTTTAGGATGAGCGTTAACAAGGGTATTGAAGTCATAGGTCCGTTGACTCCGGCGTACCGTAAGGTGCTCACGCCTGAGGCTTTGAAGTTCGTCGCCAAGCTGGTGCGCAAGCACGCGCCGCGCCGCGAAGCTTTGCTTGCCCTGCGTGAAGAGCGCCAGGCTCGCATCGACGCCGGCAAGCTGCCGAATTTCCTCCCGGAAACCAAGAAAGTCCGCAGCGGCAAGTGGACCATCAAGGGCATTCCCGCCGATCTGCAGGATCGCCGCGTCGAGATCACCGGTCCGGTGGACCGCAAGATGATCATCAACGCGCTGAACTCCGGCGCCAAGTGCTTCATGGCGGATTTCGAGGATTCCGCGGCCCCGACCTGGGAACTGATGGTGCAGGGTCATATCAACCTGCGCGATGCGGTGCGCCGCACGATCAGCTTCAGCTCGCCTGAAGGCAAGGAATACAAGCTCAACCCGGAAATCGCCACGCTGATCGTGCGTCCGCGCGGCTGGCACCTGCTGGAAAAGCACGTGCTGCTCGACGGCAAGCCGATCCCCGGCGGCATCCTCGATTTCGCGCTGTACTTCTTCCACAACGCGAAGGAGTTGATCAAGCGCGGCAGCGGCCCGTATTTCTACCTGCCGAAAATGCAGTCGCACCTCGAAGCGCGGCTGTGGAACGCGATCTTCCTCGATGCGCAGAAGGAACTGGGCCTGCCCAAGGGCACCATCAAGGCCACGGTGCTGGTCGAGACCATCTGGGCCGCGTTCGAGATGGACGAGATCCTGTACGAGATGCGCGACCACATCGTGGCGCTCAACTGCGGCCGCTGGGACTACATCTTCAGCGTCATCAAGACCCTCAGGAACCGCACCGACTGGATGGTGCCGGATCGCCTGCAGGTGACGATGGACAAGCACTTCCTCGACAAGTATTCCAAGCTGCTGTGCGAGACCACGCACAAGCGCGGCGCGCAGGCGATGGGCGGCATGGCTGCCTTCATCCCGGTGAAGAACAACGAGGAACTGAACCAGCAGATCTTCGCCAAGGTGCGCGTCGACAAGCTGCGCGAAGTGAAGAACGGACATGACGGCACCTGGGTTGCCCATCCAGGCCTGGTGCAGGTGGCGCTGGACGTGTTCAACGAGAACATGCCGGAACCGAATCAGGTTTCCAAGCAGTTCAAGTACGGCGTCAAGGCCGCCGACCTGCTGACCTGCCCGGAAGGGCAGATCACCGAAGCCGGCCTGCGCAACAACGTCAACGTTGGCATCGGCTACGTCGAGTCCTGGCTCAACGGCAATGGCTGCGTGCCGCTGCACAACCTGATGGAAGATGCCGCCACGGCGGAAATCTCCCGTACCCAGGTATGGCAGTGGCTGAAGCACGGCGCCACCATGGCCGACGGCCGCAAGGTGACGCGCGAGCTGGTGCTGCGCATCGTCGACGAGGAACTGGGCGCCTATCGCAAGCAGCTCGGCGACGAGCGCTTCTACAAGGGCCGCTTTGCCGAGGCCGCCGGCATCTTCGCCCGCATGAGCACGGCCAGCGACTGCGTCGAGTTCCTGACCCTGCCGGCGTACGAGTACCTGGATTGAAGGACTGCGATTGAAGGGTGGGAAGCGGATGCGGGAATGGAAAATGCAGGTGAAATGCCATTCCGACCCTTCCCAGTGTTTAAGTTTTTGACCATCGGGCTAAAGGCCCAAGAGGATCGCTGCAATGAGCCGTGACGAGCAAATCAAAGCCCTTGAGAAGGAATGGGCCACCAACCCCCGCTGGAAGAACGTCAAGCGCGGTTACACCGCTGCCGACGTGGTTCGCCTGCGTGGCTCCCTCCAGGTCGAATACACGCTGGCCCGCAACGGCGCCGAAAAGCTGTGGAATCTCGTCAACACCGAGCCGTACGTCAACTGTCTCGGCGCGCTGACCGGCGGCCAGGCGATGCAGCAGGTGAAGGCCGGCATCAAGGCCATCTACCTGTCCGGCTGGCAGGTTGCCGCCGACAACAACAGCTACTCGTCGATGTATCCCGACCAGTCGCTGTATCCGGTGGACTCGGTGCCGAAGGTGGTGGAGCGCATCAACAACAGCTTCACCCGCGCCGACGAGATCCAGTGGTCCAAGGGCATCGGCCCCGGTGACAAGGGTTATGTCGATTATTTCGCGCCGGTGGTTGCCGATGCCGAAGCCGGCTTCGGCGGCGTGCTCAACGCCTATGAGCTGACCAAGGCGATGATCCGCGCCGGCGCCGGCGGCGTGCACTTCGAGGACCAGCTGGCTTCGGTCAAGAAGTGCGGCCACATGGGCGGCAAGGTGCTGGTGCCGACCGCCGATGCCGTGCAGAAGCTGATCGCCGCGCGCATGGCCGCCGACGTCTACGGCGTGCCGACCGTGCTCCTGGCCCGCACCGACGCCGAAGCCGCTGACCTGCTGACCAGCGACCACGACGCCAACGACAAGCCGTTCGTCACCGGCGAGCGCACCGCCGAAGGCTTCTACAAGACCAAGAAGGGCCTGGCCCAGGCCATCAGCCGCGGCATCGCCTACGCGCCCTACGCCGACATGGTGTGGTGCGAAACCGGCACGCCGGACCTGGAGTTCGCGCGCACCTTCGCCGAAGCGGTGCAGAAGGCTGTCCCGGGCACCATGCTGGCCTACAACTGCTCGCCGTCCTTCAACTGGAAGAAGAACCTGGACGACGCGACCATCGCCAAGTTCCAGCGCGAGCTGGGTGCGATGGGCTACAAGTACCAGTTCATCACCCTCGCCGGTATCCACTCCATGTGGTACAACATGTTCGACTTGGCGCAGGACTACTCCAAGCGCGGCATGACGGCCTACGTGGAAAAGGTGCAGGAGCCGGAGTTCGCCGCGCGCGACCGCGGTTATACCTTCGTCTCGCATCAGCAGGAAGTGGGCACCGGCTACTTCGACGACGTCACCACCGTGATCCAGGGCGGCGCTTCCAGCGTCACCGCGCTGACCGGTTCGACCGAAGAAGAGCAGTTCCACTAAGCATCTGATGTTGCTGTAAAAAAGGGCCGCTCTGCGGCCCTTTTTCATGGCTGTGCGAAATCTCCCCTGATGCCTGTGCGGTTGCGGAAGAGGAGGCCCGCAGGCCGGGCTTCCTTGTTCTTGTGCCGACACCGCTATAAGGTGTGTCGCAAACGATACAGGGGGAGACTCAATGTTACGCAACATCGTTCTCGGCCTCGTTTTACTCGTCGCGCTGTTTTTCTCGGTCGGCCTGGTGCTGCCGGACCGGGTGCACGTACAGCGCAGCATCAAGATCCAGGCGCCCGACGCGCAGGTCTTCGCCTTGGTCAACAGCTTCCGCCGCTTCGATCAGTGGTCGCCCTGGGCGGACAAGGATCCGCAGATGAAAGTGCAGATCAGCGGGCCTGCCTACGGCGTCGGTGCCCACTACGAATGGACGGGCAACAAGGCGGTGGGCAGCGGCACCCAGGAGATCGTCGGTAGTACGGAGAACGCCCAGGTCAAGACCAGGCTGAGCTTCGCCGGCTTCGACCAGCCGAGCCTGGCCACTTTCGATCTGGAGCAGGATGGCCCGTCGACGCGGGTGACCTGGGGTCTGGAGATCAGCCTCGGGCGCAATCCCATCGGCCATTATTTCGGCCTGCTGATGGACCGGCAGATCGGCCCGGACTATGAGCGCGGCCTGGCCCGGCTCAAGACCCTGGCCGAGGGCGGCGATAAAACCGATTTCTCGGCTCTCAAGGCAAGCCTGGTGGACAGCACGGCGCAGAGCTACGCCTACGTTTCAGGCGCCACCACCACCGATACCGATGCCATCGGTAAGGCGCTGACGGTGGCTTACGGCAAGGTCGGCGTCTTCATGACTGCCGCCGGCCTGAAGCAGGCGGCACCGCCGATCGCGTTGACCCGCCGCTGGGACGAGCAGGCCAAGGTCTACGAGTACGACGCCGGCATTCCGGTGGATCGCAGCGATGCGCCGGCCTCGGCCAGCGTCAACGGCAAGCCGAGCGAGGTGAAGATGGCGCAGACCTATGCCGGGCCGGCGCTGAAAGTCGAGTACCGCGGCCCCTACAAGGACATGGGCAAGGCCTACGCGATGATCGAGGCTTTCAAGAAGGCCTATGTGCTGCAGGACAATGGCTTGTCGTGGCAGCAGTACGTCAGCGATCCGACCAAGACGCCCGAGGCGCAGCTGCTGACCGATATCTATGTGCCGGTGAAGTAGTCGGGGCCGGGAGTCGGGAATGGGGAACCGGGAGTCGTAGAAGTTGGGTGGGCGCGCTTTTCTTGCGATTCCCCATTCCCGATTCCCGGCTTGTATCCTTGTACCCCGATGAGCCAGCCGTCCCAGCCTTTCGATTCCCGCACTTTCCTGTCCCAGCTGACCACGCAGCCGGGCGTGTACCGCATGTACGACAAGTCCGACGAGCTGCTCTACGTCGGCAAGGCGCGCAATCTGCGCAAGCGTGTCGGCAGCTATTTCCTGCGTGCCAGCGGCAATCCGCGCATCGAAAGCATGGTGGGGCAGATCTGCCGCATCGAGGTGACGCTCACCCACACCGAGGACGAGGCGTTGCTGCTGGAAGCGACGCTGATCAAGGAGCAGACGCCTCGCTACAACGTCTCGCTGCGCGACGACAAGAGTTTTCCCTACGTGCGCATCACCGCCCACCAATACCCGCGCATCACATTTTACCGCGGCGCCAAGACCGGGCAGGACCAGTACTTCGGGCCTTACCCCAGCGCCGGCTCGGTGCGCGAAACCCTGCAGACGCTGCAGAAGCTGTTCCTGCTGCGGCCTTGCAACGACACTTTCTTTTCCAACCGGCGGCGGCCCTGCCTGCAGCATCAGATCAAGCGTTGTTCGGCGCCCTGCGTGAAGCTGGTTTCGGAACAGGACTATGCCCACGACGTGGCCAAGGCGGCGCGCCTGCTGGAAGGGCGGGGCGATGAGCTGGCGCACGAGCTGGGGGCGGAGATGGAGCAGGCCTCGGGACAGATGGAATTCGAGCTGGCGGCGCGGCTGCGCGACCAGATTGCGGCGCTGAACCGGGTGCGCGAGCATCGCGCCATCACCGGCGGCGCCGAGCAGCTGGACGTGATCGTCGCCGCGTCGCACGTTTCCAATAGCTGCGTCGTGGTGGTGTCGGTGCGCGACGGCATCAATCTCGGCCATGGCAGCTTCTTCCCGCGGCATCCGCCGGGCATGGCCATGGACGAATTGCTGTCCGGGTTCATTGCCCAGTACTACCTGGAGCGGCCGCCGCCGCCCGAGATTCTGGTGAGCGAGTTGCCGGAGGATGCGGAGTGGCTGGAGGCGACGCTATCCGCCAAGGCCGGGCGCAAGGTGCGCATTGCCCGGCCCGAGCGCGGCGCCAAGCAACGCTTGCTGGAGATGGCGGCAGGCACGGCGCAGCAGGCGCTGTCGACGCGGATGATGGAGGCCGCGAGCATGGATCAGCGCCTGCTCGAGCTGCAGCAGGCGCTGGACCTGGAGCAGCCGCCGCGGCGCATGGAGTGCTTCGACATCAGCCACACCATGGGCGAGAAGGCGGTGGCGTCCTGCGTGGTGTTCAACGAGGAAGGGCCGCTCAAGGCGGCTTACCGCAAGTTCAACATCGAGGGCATCACGCCCGGCGACGACTACGCCGCCATCAAGCAGGCGGTGGCGCGGCGCTATGCCCGCATCAAGGGCGGTGAAGTGCAGTCGCCCGATGTGCTGTTCATCGATGGCGGCAAAGGCCAGCTCGGCGCCGCGATGGAAGCCCTGAGCGAGCTGGGGATCGAGAACCTGCGCGTGGTCGCCATCGCCAAGGGGCCGACGCGCCGGCCCGGCCTGGAGCAGCTGATTCTGCCGGAGCAGGAGCAACCGCTGGTGCTGGCGCCGGATTCGCCGGCGCTGCACCTGATCCAGCGCATCCGCGACGAGGCGCACCGCTTCGCCATCACCGGCCATCGCGCACGCCGCGAGAAGGCCCGGCTGACTTCCGGACTGGAAGTGATCGAAGGCCTGGGGCCGGCACGGCGCCGCGCCCTGCTGAAGACGCTTGGCGGCCTGCCGCAGGTGAAGCGCGCCGGGGTCGACGATCTGGCCAAGGTGGAGGGGATCAGCCGTACGCTGGCGGAGCGGATCTACGCGCATTTTCATTGA
>FTIF01321463.1_pt1 | contig 10125 bp, 9 predicted proteins | sample 1658001 | NCBI WGS metagenome assembly FTIF01 (sample SAMEA3914789, study PRJEB12502) | metagenome | biome: forest; material: soil | place: Canada | collected 2011-07-03 | depth 0.3 m | reverse complement strand
GGCGGGGCGTAGTAGACGGCCGGGGGAGGCGGGGCGTAGTAGACCGGGGGCGGGGCATAGTAGCCGCCGCCGTAGGCACCGCCGCCGATCACGGCCGCGGCGCCGAGCAGCGCAGCGCCGGCGATGATGGGGCCGTAGCCGTAGCCGCCGCGATAGCCGCCGCGGTAACCACCGCCGTGGTAGCCATAACCACCACCGTGATAACCGCCGCCGCCATGGTAGCCGCCGCCGCCGTGGTAACCGCCACCACCGTGGGCTTCGGATACGTTGGGCAGCGCCAGGCTCAGGGCCAGGGCTGTAACTGCGATCACGCTTTTCATGACGGACTCCCTGGCCAGGGGAGATAGGGGGAATCTGGCCAGATTCCACTGTTATATACCAATGGGCTGTATGGAAACTGAACGGGGGGCGGGGAGGCGGTTGGGGAGGGAGTGGGGGTTTGTTTGTGGGGGTGTGTTGCGCGTTCTGTCTGGGGCGGAAGGGCGTGGCGGCTTGCGCGTTCCGCCTGCGGCGGAAGGCGGATTACGCTTCGCTAATCCGCCCTACGGGTGAGTGTAGGGGCAGAGTGGGGCTTGACATGTGACCAAAAGGTCACCTATTGTCTGAGCCATGGATGAGGTGTTCAAAGCGCTTTCGGACCCGACGCGGCGCAGCTTGCTGGATGAGCTGTTCAAGGAGGACGGGCAGACGCTGGGGATGCTGGAGGCGCGGCTGCCGATGACGCGCTTCGGCGTGATGAAGCATCTGCGGCTGCTGGAGCAGGCGGGGCTGGTGGTGAGCAAGCGGCGCGGGCGCGAGAAGCTGCATTTCCTCAACGCGGTGCCGATCCGGCTGATTCACGACCGCTGGGTCAGCAAGTACGCCGCGCCCTGGGCGGAGGCATTGAGTGGGTTGAAGCATTCACTGGAGGACAGGACGATGGAAAAGGTTTACGAGATTTACATCAAGACCACGCCGGAGCGGCTGTGGCATGCGATCACCGATACGCAGATGCGGCGCCAATGGAATTTCGGCGCGGTGGTGACGTCGGACTGGAAGCCCGGTTCGCGCATCGAGGGCAAGGGCGGCGGGACGCTGATCTTCGAGGGCGAGGTGCTTGAGATCGATCCGCCGCGGCGGCTGGTGCAGAGTTTCACGGCGCTGTGGGGCGAGGATGTGAAAAGCGAGGGCCCTTCGCGGGTGACCTGGGAGATTTCGCAGGTGCGCGATTCGTGCCGGCTGGTGGTGACGCACGAGCAGTTGCGCGAGGGCGCCAACGAGCAGCTGTACGGCGGCTGGCCGATGGCGCTTTCCGGCATCAAGACGCTGCTGGAGACGGGGGAGATTCTGACGACGCCGGGGTCGTTGCGGTGGCTGGAGGGGCAGGGGGAGCAGATGCCGGGGGTGCGTTGATGGTTGATGGTGTCGCGATGGTGGGTTTGTTTGCGGAGTTGTGCGGATTTGAGGCGGCCCCTCTCCCTAACCCTCTCCCCACAGGTGGGGAGAGGGGATTGAAAGGGTTGGCTTTGATGGCTTCAGGATTTTGAGGGTGGTGGTTTGCGCGTTCCGCCTGCGGCGGAAGGTGGGTTACGCGCCTGCGGCGCTAACCCACCCTACGGTGAGCTTGGACTGAGCGGCAATCCCGGGAAGCGTGTAGCGCTACCCGGGCTACGGGGAGCGGCGGGGTGGCTTGTGCGGCTATGCTTTGCAGGCGGCTGCCGTGACGGGAGCCTGAATCCCCTTTATATGGAACATCATGAAAAAGTCTTTCGCTGAACGTATTGCCTTGATGAATGCGATGTACAAGCTGCCTGCGAATGAGGTGCCGACGGTGCCGGAGGATGTGGCGGACCGGTTGCGGAAGTTCAAGGCGACGCTGGCGGATGAGGTGGATGAGATCGACGAGATTGTGGTGAAGGCGGAGGAGGGGGCGACGCCGATCGAGATTGCGGTGGCGCTGGCGGATCTGCTGGGGGATGTGATCGTGTATTGCCGCTCGGAGGCGCTGAAGTATGGGCTGCCGCTGGAGGCGGTGCTGGACATCATCATGGACAGCAACGAGAGCAAGCTGGGGGCGGACGGGCAGCCGATCTACGACGGCAACGGCAAGTTTCTGAAGGGGCCGAATTACTGGAAGCCGGAGCCGAAGATCGCGGAGCTGTTGCGCTCGCTCGGGACGGCGGGCTGAGGCCGGCGCGCGTGATTGCTTCGGGGCTTGCTGCGGGGTTGCTTCAGAAGGCGTCGATGTCGCCCAGGGCGTGGATCAGGCGGCGGGCGCGCTTGTCGGGCTTGGTGGGCGGCTTGGCGTAGCCGGCGGCGGTGAGGCGGCGCTGTTGGGCGGCGGCTTCGCGGGTGGTGCGGCTCTCCTCGGTTTCGCGGTAGCACTGTTGCGCTTGCGGCGCGGAGCCGCGCTGGGTGCTGAGGGCGAGGACTTCGATTTCGTAGCGGTCCTGGCCGCGGGTGATTTCCAGGCGGTCGCCGATGTGCATGGCCTTGGCGGGCTTGGCGGAGCCGCCGCCGACCTTGACCTTGCCGCCTTCGATGGCCTGCTTGGCCAAGGCGCGGGTGCGGAAGAAGCGGATGGCCCAGAGCCAGACGTCGAGGCGCGTGATTTCCTGTTCTGGTGTTTGCTTGCTCATTGGCGACCTCCTACTGGGGTGGCCTGTGGGTGGCCTGGTTGTGGGCGTCGTGCTGGGGATGGGTGGCATTTTAGTGGCTTTTTCCGGTGGCAGGCGCGGGCGTGTCGGGCATTGGCGTGTGGGCGGGCCAGATCCTTCGCCGCGCTCAGAGCCTGCCCCCGAGGTTGTAGTCGGGGGATGACAGGGGTTGGGATTTCCGCTTTGTAGCGCTCGTGCGTTCTTGATGTGAGGTCTTTGCTGAATCACACAGGGGCGGCGGCAGCGGGATGGGCCGTGACGCTCCTTCAGAACCTGGGAGAGATCATGGGCGTTGCAGGATACGGGGCTATGAGCCGGCGCGAGTTGTTCCGCATGATCGGCGCTACGGCCGGCGGCGCGGCGATGTTCCAGGCGATGAGCAGCATGGGCTTTACGGCGGAGTCTCCTTATCAGGGGCCGATCCAGCTGCAGGGGACGCCGAAGGGCGCCTCGGTGCTGATCCTGGGGGCGGGCATTGCGGGGATGACGGCGGCGTATGAATTGCGTAACGCCGGTTACCAGGTGCAGGTGCTGGAATACAACAACCGCGCGGGCGGGCGTAACTGGACGCTGCGCGGCGGCGACAGTTATACGGAGCTGGGCGGGCTGACGCAGAAGTGCGAGTTCGACAAGGACTTGTATATCAATCCGGGGCCGTGGCGCATTCCTTATCATCACCGCGGGCTGCTGAGTTATTGCAAGCGGCTGGGTGTGCCGCTGGAAGCGTTCGTGCAGGTGAATTACAACGCTTATCTGCATAGCAGCAAGGCCTTCGGCGGCAAGCCGCAGCGTTATCGCGAGATCAAGGCGGATTATCACGGGCATGTGGCGGAGCTGCTGGCGAAGGCGACGCGGCAGAATGCGCTGGATGCTTCGATCACCCAGGAGGATCGCGAGAAGCTGCTGGAGTCGCTGCGCAGCTGGGGCGCGCTGGACAAGGATTTCACTTACGGGCCGAGCGAGGCGAGCAGCGACCGGCGCGGTTATCAGAAGGAGCCTGGCGGCGGGCTGACGGCGCGGCCGATTCCTTCCAAGCCGATCGGGCTGAGCGATGTGCTGGATTCGGGGCTGTGGCAGGGCATTCCCAACGGCGATACCTTCGACATGCAGACGGCGCTGTTCCAGCCGGTGGGCGGCATGGGGCGCATCGGCGACGCGTTCGGGCGCGAGCTGGGGCCGCTGATCCGCTACAACGCGAAGGTGATCGACATTCACCAGGACGATGGCGGCGTTACCGCGACTTACGAGGACCGCAGTGCGCCGGGCACCACGCTGAAGGCGACGGCGGACTGGTGCCTGTGCACGATTCCGCTGCCGGTGCTGGCGGAGATTCCGATGAATGTGGGGCCGGCGCTGTCTTCGGCGATTTCGGCAGTGCCTTATGCCTCGGCGATCAAGGTGGGCTTGCAGTTCAAGCGCCGCTTCTGGGAGGAGGACGAGCATATCTACGGCGGCATCAGTTACACCGATCTGCCGATCACCAATATCGGCTACCCCAATACGGGTTATCACAGCAGCGGCAAGGGCGTGCTGCTGGGTGCTTACATCTGGGGGCTGAATGCGATGGAGTTCACGGCGATGACGCCGCAGCAGCGGGTGCAGAAGGCGCTGGAGTACGGCAGCCAGATCCATCCGCAATACATGAAGGAATTCGACAACGGCGTGGCGATGGCCTGGCATCGTTCGCCGTTCACCATGGGCTGTTACGGCATGTGGAGTTCCGATGCGCGGGCCAAGCACTATGACGATCTGTGCCGCATCGACGGGCGCATCGCGCTGGCCGGCGAGCATGCTTCCTTCCTCGGCGGCTGGCAGGAGGGGGCGGTGACTTCATCGCTGGATGCGATCGGGCGGCTGCATCAGCGGGCGGTGGCGCAGGGGGTGAAGGCATGAAGCCTTCAACTTTGCGCCTGCGTCTCGTGGGCGGCGCTGCGTTGTTGCTGGGCGCGGTGGGCGTGACTCATGCCGATGATTCTTCGTTCACTTCGACGGCGGGGCTGGCGAGCGTGAGCGGCGAGCAGATTTACAGCCAGATCTGCCAGGGCTGCCATATGTCGCAGGGAGAGGGCGCGGTCGGCGCCGGGCATTATCCGAAGCTGGCGGGCAATCAGCGGCTGGCTGCTTGGCAGTACATGGCGGTGACGGTGCTGAATGGGCACGATGGCATGCCGCCGTTTGGCCTGCCGGCGGACCAGGTGCAGGAGATCCGCACGGTGCATCTGAGCGATGCGCAGGTGGCGGACGTGGTGAATTATGTGCGCAGCCATTTCGGCAATGCGTACAAGGACAAGGTGACGGCGGGGCAGGTGGCGGGGTTGCCGCATCCGGGGGTGATGGGCGGGCCTTGAGGGGCGGCGAGCTGCCTGTCCAGGGTGAAGCTCCGAATTTCGCTTCGCCGCATCCGAGCTACGTTTACTAATCCGCCTTGTGCGGGGTGCTGGAAGCCTTGTGATAGCGATACTCGTGGACAAGCCACGTTGTGATGCCGAAGCCCGCCCCGGCTATCAGCCAAAGCGCCGCAGACGCCGGTACGGAAAGCCTGGGATGAGGAACGAAAAACGTCATCGTCACGAACATGGGAACGCCCCATGATGCAACGCCCGTGAGCAATGCGTAGCGAAGCATGCCTCCCTCGCGAGCCTTTGCCCAACGTTCGATTTCTTTTGGTTTCATTGGTGTTTCTATTTTTCAGGCCTGATTGGAACGAACAGGGGCGAATTACACTTGCGGTTTAACACGAGTCGATACGACAGCTCTTTGGTATTGCTTGGTACCGCGATATTAAGGCCGATCGAAGTTTCGCGCATGAATGCCAGGTTGTTACGGGTGGCGGCGCGTTCCGCCTGCGGCGGAAGGCGGATTACGCTTCGCTAATCCGCCCTACGCGGGCTACGTTTACTAACCCATGCCGCGGACAACGAACATCGCCCCTGCATAAATTAACCCAGGGCCTATCAGCCACTTTATCCACTTGGCGGTGCCACGAGACCACGAAAAAAAACGGAGGATTGGGCCTCGCTTGACAGGCATTTCTTTGTCGCCCCAAAAAAGAATAATGAAGCCGCAAATAATTGCGGTTATTCCGATTCCGATTAGCATGGAAAATTTACACCTTTGCTGCGTTAATCCGCCTTATGGCTGACAGCTTCCTCGTAACACGTATCGCACCAGCCCCCGGTGCTTGGCCCGCGTGGATCGTGCCGCGCATGACCAGCTTTCCCGCAGCGGCACCAAGCGCAATAGCCGTAAGGAAGATTTTGCTTTTCCAAAAGCGAGCGCCCCTCTTGGTCGTGCCACAGGGAGCAATAGCAAGGCCTCAACTTGTCATCAACAGGCTGCGGCGAAATGGCTTTCATGAGGTCCAATGCCTACACGCAGCCGCCGACCTACTGCGAAGCGGGGGGGGGCGGTCGGCTGCAGTGGATTGTTGGGCGGCATTTGTTTCCTCAGCCTCCAATCGAGCGAATGACCCTCGCCGGATTTCCGCCGACTAGAGTATTCGGGGGAACGTCCTTGGTGACTACGGAGCCGGCCGCTACAACGGAGTTTTCGCCCACTGTCACCCCGCCGATGATCGTTGCGCCGGCTGCGATCCAGACGTTTCTTTCAATCACTATGGGCTTTGCGACTACGAAGGCGCGTCGTTGAGAAGGCTCGATGGGATGGCCAGACGTAATGAGGCTCACGTTCGGGCCGATCATCACATCGTCGGCAATGTCGAGGCCGCCAAGATCATAAAAGGTGCAGTTCTGATTTACGAAAACATTGCGCCCGACGCTGATATCGGACCCGCCAGTGGTGTAGAACGGTGGGATCAATGAGAAGCTGTTGTCCACCTTCTTGCCGATGAGCTCGCTGAACAGGGCGCGGATTTCGTCCGCATCGTTGTACGTCAAACGGTTGAGGTTGGCGGTGATCGCCATCGCTCGTTTGATGTTTGCCGCCATGGCCGCTGATTCCGGCGTTCTCCTGGGAATTATCTTGGTGCGATCGTCATTCGCCATTCATTATTTCCCTCTGCCGGAAGTCGAGCGAGCGTTCTGCCTGCGATGGCCGTGCTGTGGAATCTGTTGCCGTCCTACGCCCGCGCTCAACCGACGGCCGTAGCTGTTTATGGCCGGTCGATTGGAGTGCATGGTTGGAGCTGATTATGCCCGGCGGCCCAGCCATCTAGGCTCCTCAAATTTACCGCCGTTGTCTTCAACCCGGCTCTTTACGCATGTGGCAAATGCGTCGAACCGATTCAGCGAGCTATCAATTTTGAACACTGTGCCGGTTCTGCCGACGATTCTGAGGCTCCGGCCGCCCTTTGGCACAAGCACGATCCCGGCTGATTCGATGTCCGAATATCGAAGCTCTCGGCTATGAAAGAGGGATCGGGATTGAATGCTGTTTTCGTTGAGCGACACTCGAAGTGTTTTCCACTCGGTGTATATGGCCGTCAAACATAGGCCAACTATTGCGTCGGTAAACAGGGAAGGCGATTCTTTTACGTGAGTCGCTAGATAGGCATATGCGACCGCAAGGACTGCGATAATCCAGGAATAGCGATAGTAAAACGTTCTTGGAGTGCTGGCCTCGGAATTCATTTTGAAGTCACTTGGGCCCAAGACCGATTAGATCGAACAGGGCTGAGTCGCGCTTGCGGTTTAACACGGCAGTCCATTCGGCAGCCCTGTGATATTGCTTGGTACTGCAATATTAAGGCCGATCAGGGTTTCGCGTATGAACGCCAGGTTGTTGCAGGTGGCGGCGCGTTCCGCCTGCGGCGGAAGGCGGATTACGCTGCGCTAATCCGCCCTACGTGAGCTGCCGGGTTAGCCAGCATATAGCCCGAATAGAACACGATGCCTCCCGAATGCGTCGCGTACCTTAGCAAGCGGTGAACATTGTGGCGCAGGAGGTTCAGCGACAACCCAATATTCGCTGTTGTCACCGAACGGCTCAATGACTAAAAATGTCTTTCCATCTACTACGAACTCACAGAAGTCATCCCGACCACCGAACCTGAATGGCAACTGTTTCCGAACCAGCCGAGCGCCTTGAATAGAACGCACGATCTTTGGCACTGCGCGACGACGAAGAAAAAGGTTGCTGACGGAGAAGCCGGTGACGATGCCACTATCGTTCCTCATTTCCGTAGTCTTCATGCCGGCTAACGCTGATTAGATCGAACAGGGCTAAGTCGCGCTTGCGGTTTAAAACGACAGTCCATTCGGCAGCCCTCTGGTATTGCTTGGTGCTGCAATATTAAGGCCGATCAAGGTTTCGCGTATGTGCGCCAGGTTGTTGTAGGTGGCGGCGCGTTCCGCCTGCGGCGGAAGGCGGATTACGCTGCGCTAATCCGCCCTACGTGGGCTGATTGGGCCGGGCAGGGTTGAGTAAACGTAGGTTGGGCTTCGCTACGCTCAGCCCAACCTACTCTTGCTATCAATGAAGATCGCCTCACGATCATCTCAATCGATAATTATTGGCCCGAAGGGCCACCAACGCTATGGACAGATGGTTCGGCTTCGGCATCATCAAGCCAGCCATCCATATTCTGAACGGCCTGAATTCGATGCCATATTTCGTTTGGAATTGAAGTCTGCCATACGCCTCCTAATAGAAGTGCGAAAGCGTTATTTGACTTTGCCTCTGCTTCAATTCGATCTATCAGCACAGGAGAATATGATCCTAGTAACGATTCTAGTGAACCGGCCGCCAACAATCCAAATGCGGGATTACTTGCGCGCGGCTCGATCTGGTCGAGTTCATTGAGTATCTCTTGAAGATACTCGTCTGGTGTCAGCCGCTTACCCATGCTGTGATGTCCAACGCTGATTAGACCGAATAGGGCTGAGTCGCGCTTGTGGCTTAACACGGCAGTCCATTCGGCAACCCTCTGGTATTGCTTGGTATCGCAATATTAAGGCCGATCAAATTTTCGCGTATGAATGCAGTTGCGACGAAGTGTTGGCTTCAGCTGCTGGGATCGACGCGGGCGCGGAGGCGAGGGGTGGCGAAGTCGAGGAAGGCGCGGAGCTTGAGGGGCAATAGGCGCTGGCTGGGGTACATGAGGCTGATGGGGACGGGTGGGGTTTGGTATTTGCGCAGGAGGATGCGCAGGCTGCCGTCGGTAAGGGCTTCGGCGATGGGGTAGGACATGGTGCGGGCGATGCCGAGGCCGCCGAGGGCGGCTTCGATGACGGCTTCGGCGGTGTTGGCCCGGAGGCGGGGGCGGATGGGGACGCTGGTGGCGAGCTTGGGGCCGAAGTGCCAGCGGTCGCCGGGGGAGAGGGCGTCGAAGCTGATGCAGTCGTGCTTGGTGAGGTCGTTGGGGGTTTTGGGGGTGCCGCGGCGTTTGAGGTAGGCGGGGCTGGCGAAGACGGCGTAGTGGGCGGTGCCGACGCGGGTGGCGATGAGGCTGCTGTCGGGGAGGGCGCCGATGCGGACGGCGAGGTCGATGTGGTCTTCGAGGAGGTTGACGATGCGGTCGGTGATCTGGAGGCGGATGTGGATGTCGGGGTAGGCCTTGAGGAATTCGGTGACGACGGGGACGACGTGGACGCGGCCGAAGACGAGGGGGGTGCTGATGACGAGTTCGCCGGTGGGGGCGCGGTATTCGCCGGCGGCGATGCGCTCGGCTTCGCCGACGTCTTCGACGATGCGCTTGCAGGCGGCGAGGTAGTTGCGGCCGGCGTCGGTAAGGACGAGTTGGCGGCCGCCGCGCAGGAGGAGGCGGATTTTGAGGTGGGCTTCGAGGTCGGAGATTTTGCGGCTGACGGTGGCGAGGGGGATGCCGAGGCGGCGGCCGGCGGCGGAGAGGCTGCCGCGGTCGACGGTCTCGAGGAATATGGACATGGCTTCGAGGCGATCCACGGTTAGTTCCTTCCAGTTTCCGGTAGGGTTGTTCTCGAAGATAACGGGTGGTTGTTCTGAATGGAAGGGGGTAAGTTGTGCGCCTTCGGGCTTCAGGTGGTGACGGACTGAAGCGAAACTGTAAGGAGACAACAATGCCCCGTATCCCTAATTCTGCAGCGAGCGAGAGTGGTTCCGCCGCTACGCCGGCTTCAGGCAAGCAGGCTGGCGTGATTCCGAATTTCCATCATGTGTTGCCGAGCAGTCCGGCGGCGCTGGAGTCTTATATCCACCTTTATCTGGAAGGGATGGCGAAGGCTGGCCTGGATGGTAGTGGTGGCAAGCGGCGCTAAAGTTTGACGCTGTGCCTGGTGGCGCCTCCGGTTGCGATTGCGGCCGGGGGCGTCGTTCGTTTGGGGGTGGGCGCGTTGACGGTGGGTTCGCTGCGCGTTCCGCCTGCGGCGGAAGGTGGGTTACGCGCCTGGGGCGCTCCACCCACCCTACGGGTCTTCGGGGCGATGGCGCAGCAGGTGTCGGCCTGAAGGCCGACCTACGGAGTTTGATTGTCTCGGGAGTGGGGTTGTGTGTGTTCCGCCTGCTTCTGCACTCACGCTTCGTGGCGCCGTGTCGCAGGTGGGTTACGCGCCTG
>FTIF01005338.1_pt1 | contig 10148 bp, 13 predicted proteins | sample 1658001 | NCBI WGS metagenome assembly FTIF01 (sample SAMEA3914789, study PRJEB12502) | metagenome | biome: forest; material: soil | place: Canada | collected 2011-07-03 | depth 0.3 m | reverse complement strand
CTCCGGCTGCCGCAGCCGCCGCGCCTGCAGCCGGCACCGATGCTTCGGTTCCTACCGTCACCTGTAAGGACGGCGCCAGCTCCAAGGGCGGCAAGGGCGCCTGCCGTGGCCATGGCGGCGTCGACAAGAGCGGTGGCGCTGCCACCGCAGTAGCCCCTGCAACGGCAGCCCCTGCAACGGCCGCAGCCCCTGCTCCCGCAGCGGCCCCTGCGACTCCCGCACCTGCTGCTGCCGCGCCTGCCCCGGCGCCTACCGTAGCGGCGAAGAAAGCGGCCGCCAAGCCCGCAGCTGCCGCGTCAGCGGGCACCAATGCGGCGAACACGGATGCCACGGGTGCCACCGCCAAGTGCAAGGACGGCACTTATTCACACTCCAAGACCCATTCCGGCTCCTGCTCCCGTCATGGCGGCGTGGCGGAGTTCCTGACGCAGTAATCGAAGCACGACGTATCCCGCTCCCTACGGGCGGGATACGTCACTGCGGGTGATTTCCGGCATCCGCCATTTGCGGGCCCCGATAGCGGCCCGGTTCCAATCGCCTATGCCTGCTGCATCTTCCCCAGCAGCCACTGCAATCCCGACAGATGCTGCTGGTCATGGCTGCATAGGTAATGCACCAGCGCTGTCAGCGTCACCGGTCCGTAATCCTCGAATGTTCCCTGCCGCAGCAGCTGCTCATCGCTCAGCCCGCGCAGCAGCTCCAGCGTCGCCAGGCGGGCCGCGCGGAATGCTGCCAGGGCCTCGCCCGCATCGGCCTGCGCATAGCTGCGTTGCCGCACCAGGGCATAGCCGTCGATCGCGGGCAGCAGCGGATTGACCTCGCTCAACAGGCGCCGGAAACGTAATTGGTAACCGTCGATCTCGATGTCCCGCACATGGCATAGCTGTTCCAGCACGGTCAGCGCTTCGCTCGGCACTCCTTCCCAGGAATCGGGCGCCCAGCGGAGCCGGTGCGCCGGCACCGCCTCGAAAAAATCTTCCAGGCGATCCGGAAATGCCGCCATCGCGGCCAGAGTCCCTGTATGCAGCATCGCCCACTCCCGCAAAGACGGATTCAGCGCATCCTAGCGGACACCGCGGCCGGATAAGGCGTCGCGGGACGCCGGCACACAACATCCGTACTCCCGATCATGGGACAGCCGGCAGACGGCCGCTGCACGACATCGGCGCCTGGCGCATCGGTCATCACGCCGGTTGCCAGCAGGGCGGCGGAGGCCAGCGCGTGCAACAGCATTTTCCTGGGCATCACTTTCCCGGGCACTGCCTGTTTCGGGTTCATGCCGCGTTCCTGTCAGACTGCGATCGGGCCATTCTCCGGCTGCCCGGTGCGCATCCGGCGTCCCTGCGGTGCAGAGTCGGTGCAATCCGCCGGATGCCCGCACCGACGTAGAATGGCCACGCCGTTCAGCCGGCAGTCAGCCGCCGTAGCTCCGAATAGGCGGCGGGCCTTGCACCGATGCCCACCGCCACCAGATCAGGGAAGCTCGCCATGACCCGCAACACAGTGATCCGCTCGTTTTGCCTCTTCGGCGCCGCCTGGTTTGCCGTCGCCGCGGGCTCCGCCCAGGCGGCGCTGCAGCAGCAGCTCAGCCTCAACACCTCCGGCAGCACGCGCGACTACATCGTCGCTGCGCCCAGCGGCGGTGCCGGCGGCCCACGCCCCCTGGTGTTGATCCTGCACGGCCATATCGGCACCGCCGCCAATGCTCTCGGCCAGGGCAAGACACCTTCGCCTCTGTCCGCCTGGCTCAATATCGCCGACCGCGAAAAGCTGCTGGTGGTGGCCCTGCAGGGTCTCAAGGGCAGCGACAACCACACCGGCTGGCATGACTGCCGCCTCGACGCCACCGAGGACACCACCGCCGACGACGTCGGCTTCGTCGAGGGCGTGGTCAACAATCTGGTGCAGAGCGGCCGCGCCGATCCACACCGCATCTACATCATGGGCATGTCCAACGGCGGCATGATGGCCTACCGCCTGGCCCTGGAAATGCACCCGACGCCCGCTGCCATCGCGGCCGTCTCTTCCAGCATGGCCAGCCAGACCGCCTGCGGCGAAACCCCACCGAAGGTCTCGGTGTTGCTGATCAACGGCACCGACGATCCCATCGTTCCCTACGGCGGCGGCAAGGTCGGCCTGCGCGGCTACAAGACCGGCACCGTGATCGGCGCCGAAGCCACCCGTGACTTCTGGCTGCACACCGACGGTCTCGCCAATGTCCCCGGCGTCGGCTACAGCTTCCCCCATCTGTCCTCCTCGGATTCCACCCGTGCCAGCAAGGCCACTTACGGCCCCAACAGCGGCCCGCAGGTCGAAATGCTCACCATCCAGAACGGCGGCCACATCGAGCCCAGCCTGATCTATCACTACGGCTGGCTCTACCACCAGCTGGTCGGCACGCAGAACAGCGACTTCGAAAGCGCCGAGGAAGCCTGGTCTTTCTTCAAGGACAAGAGCAGCAAGTAACCCGACCCCGACACCGCTCCATGGACGCCGCCGCACAGTACGCCCTGGCCTACGCCCTCAGCACCAGTGCCGGCCTGCGCGGCATCCTCACCCTGGCCATCGTCTCGATCGCCGTGCATCTGGGGATGCTGCATCCGCCGGCTGCTTTCGCCTGGCTCGGCTCCAACCCGGTGACGCTGGCGCTCAGCGCGGTAGCCCTGGTGGAAATTCTCGGCGACAAGATCCCCGTGGTCGATCATGCCTTCCATGCGCTGCAGACCATCCTCAAGCCTGCCGCGGCCGCAATCCTCGTCGGCGGCATCGTCCACACCCAGAACTCTCCCGAACTCTATGCCTTGATGGCGCTCGGTGCGCTCAATGCCCTGGGGGTGCACGCCGCCTCCGCCGCCACGCGCGGCGCTTCTACCGCGCTCACCGCCGGCATCGCCAACCCAGCCATCAGCCTGCTGGAAGACGGCGTTGCGGCGCTGATGATCGGATTGGCTTTCCTGGCACCGCTGCTGGCCGCCGCCCTGGCGATCCTGCTCACCCTGTTCATCGTGCGCACCGCACGTAGGATCTGGCTGCGCCGCAACAGTGCTCGGGCCCAGGCGGCACCGCAAGACGGAACCCGGCCATAAACCGATTGCGGGGGAAATGCATCCAAGACAGATGCAAGCCAAAGTTCATCCCGATGCCACAGGCACGGCAGCCCACGCTTGCCCCTTAAAGAGAACCGAAAGCCCGACATGAGCCCCCCTTGGACCCGCCGCGATTTCCTCAGTCTTTCCGGAGGCGCGCTGCTTGCTTCCACCCTGGCTCCGCGAGCGGGCATGGCAGCGGAAACGCCACACAAGTCCGGCGGCGACGCGCTGTATCGCAGGGCCTTCGTGCTCGACTGCAACACGCTCGCCTCTATCGGCGGCTTTTCCGAAAGCGAGATGCCGGAGATCAAACAGATCCTCCGCGACTCGGGCGTCAGCGCCGTCAAGAGCACCCTGGGCGGCGGCAGCGCGGACTTCGAGAGCACGGTGGCCGATATCGCCGCGGCCCAGGGCCTGATGGAGCGCCATCCCGAACTGTTCATCAAGGTCATCGGCATCGACGACCTGGATCGCGCCAGGCGCGAGCACAAGCTGGCAGTGATCTTTTCCTTCGAGGCGGCCAGCATGCTGGAAGACAAGCTCGACCGCATCGAGCTGTTCCGCGGGCTCGGCGTGCGGGTGATGCAGCTGTCCTACAACCACAAATCGCCGTTCGGTTACGGCTGCCTCGATGGCGATACCGAGGGCGTGACCGACCTCGGACGGCAGGCCATTGCCAAAATGAACACGCTCGGCGTTGCGCTCGACCTCAGCCATGCCAACACCCGTACCACCGCGGACGGCATCGCCCTGTCGACCAAGCCGCCGCTGATCACCCACGCCGGTTGCCGCAGCGTCTACGCCCATCCGCGCAACAAGGAGGACCGCGAAATGAAGGCGCTGGCCGACAAGGGCGGGGTCATGGGCATCTACATGCTGCCCTTCCTCACCGAAGACACCCGACAGCCGATGCTGCAGGACTACATGCAGCACCTGCTGCATGCATTGCAGGTGTGCGGCGAGGATCATGTCGGCATCGGCACCGACGTGCCGTTCTTCACCGTCAGTGCCAGTGACCTGGAGGACATGAAAAAGGACGAGGCGGAACGACAGGCCAAGGGAATCGCCGCGCCTGGCGAGAACCGGCCGCCCTACATCCCGGATCTCAACACGCCGCGCAAGCTGGAAAAAGTGGCCGATGCGCTGCTCGCGCAAGGCTATGGCAGCCACGCAGTGGACAAGGTGCTGGGCCTGAATTTCAGGCGCGCCCTCAAGGAAATATGGGCGGTGTAGCGAAATCGCCACACAGGAAAATGGTGAAGACGGGACGCAGGCGCACAAGGCGCCGGCGCATTCATGCACTACTTTGGTTCATGTGCAGTTTCCTGCATCCATTGCCCGACAGCGGACGTAGAATGAGTGACGGCCCAACGACGCGCCGTTCAGGAAAGTCCGGATCATTCCCGATCCATTCGCCCGATCTATTCGCCCGATCTATTCGTGTTCGCTGGAGGCTCCCATGAACCGCATCCGTAAAACCCTGACCCTGATGGCGCCGGCCGCCCTGCTGCTCGCTGCAACCGCCCATGCCGACGTCACCTATGGCGGCGTTCCCGCCGACGCCTACGAGCGTTTCGGCGGCAAGGCCGCGATGGACGTATGGGCGCAGGATCTCAACTACTACGTGCTGGGCGACAACCGCATCAACCGGATCTTCAGCTTCAATGGCGACACCGCACGCCAGAAGGCCCTGCAGGACGATCTCGAAACCCTGGTGCTGACCGGCGCCACCGACCAGAACCTCGCCGCCAAGTACGGCCTGGCCCTGACCAAGACCGAGTACAACGCCGTCATCGAAAACGCCTACCTCGCCTGCGAGGCCTCGCGCACCCGTTACCACGTCTGCAACCGCATCGTCGCCGCCCTGGCGCCGTTCGAGCACGTGGCGGTCACGCGCTAGGCGATTCGCAGTCCCTGAAGCGTCCAGTATCGAACCACTGCCAACAACTGGCGGCCTGTAACGGACGAATCGGTGGCGTCCTGCGATTTGTCATCCTGAGCGCAGCGAAGGATCCGTTATGGGGCGCTAGTTCGGTGGCACCGGCGGCGCATCCTGGGTCGGCGCCTGCGGCAGCACGCCGCCGTCTGCATTGTCATCGTCGTCGGTTTCCACCGGCACGCTGTCCTGCGGCGTCGCCAGCACCTTGGCCTGTGGTGGGTGGTACAGCACCTTGCCGAGCAGATATTGATCGATCATCTGGCGCGCCACCGGCGCTGCCGAGGTGGCGCCCCAGCCGGCGTGTTCCGCCACCACCGCCACCACGATCTGCGGGTCTTCCACCGGGGCGAAGGCGATGAACAGGGCGTGGTCGCGCAGCTGCTTGGTCACCGTGTCGAGCTTGGGCGCATAGGTCTCATCCTGCCTCAGCCCGGCCACCTGCGCCGTGCCGGTCTTGCCGGCCGAGGTATAGGGCGCATCCTTGAACACGGCGTAGGCGGTGCCGCTCGGAGTCTGCGTTACCATCGACATGCCCTTGATGACCCGCGCGTAGACACTGTCCTCGATGTCCTTGATCGGCGGCAGCGGCTCCGGCCGCACCAGCCGCGTGTTGCCGGTGAGCGGGTCTTTCAGTGCGTGCACCATGTGCGGCTTGAAGCCGCCGCCGCGCATGGCCAGGCGCGCCACCGCTTCCGCCAATTCCACCGGCGTGACCGTGAAATAACCCTGGCCGACGCCCATGTTCACGGTTTCGCCCAGGTACCAGCTGTCGTGATGCACGCGGCGCTTCCACTCGCGCGTCGGCAGGATGCCGGCTTTTTCGTTGGGAATGTCGATGCCGGTGGCCTTGCCGAAGCCGAACTCGGCCAGCACTTCGTCGATGCGATCGATGCCCAGGTTGACCGCGGCCTGGTAGAAATAGACGTCGCAGGACTGGGCGATGGCCTGGTCCAGGGCCATCCAGCCATGGCCGGTGCGCTTGTCGCAACGGTATTTGCGCGATACGCCCGGCAGCTGGAAGTAGCCCGGATCGAAGATTGCCTTTTCCGGGTTGATGGTGCCGTAGTGCAGGCCGCCGATGGCCAGGAACGGCTTGATGGTCGAGCCGGAAGGGTAAGTGCCGAGCAGGGCACGGTTGTAGAGCGGCCGTGCCGGGTCGTCCAACAGCGCGTGATAGGCATCGTTGTCGATGCCTTCGACGAACGGCGCCGGCGCAAAGCCGGGCTTGCTGACCAGGGCCAGCACTTCGCCGGTCTTGGGGTCGATCGCCACCGCCGCGCCGTCGAGGTCGCCGAAGGCCGCCTCGCCCACGCTCTGCAGCTTGGCGTCGACGGACAGATACAGGTCCTCGCCCGGATTGCCGGAGTGATAATCCAGCTCGCGCAACGGCCGCCCGCCGGCATTGGCCTCGATCACCTTGTTGCCCGGCAGGCCGCGCAGATCGTCCTCGTGGCTGCGCTCGATGCCGGCCTTGCCGATCTGCGTCAGACCCTGGTACTCGTCCTCCTTCAGATTGGCGTAGTCCGCGTCCGAGATGCCGCCGACGTAGCCGATCAGGTGTGAGGTGACGTCGGCCATCGGGTAGTCGCGCGACAGCTGTGCGCTCACATCGACGCCGTCGTATTCGTAGCGCCGCACCTCGTAGCGCGCCACTTCCTCCATCGACAGATGGGTGCGCAGCGGCACCGCGTTGTAGCGCTGGGTCTTGTGCATGCGGTCCTTGAAGCGCGCGATATCGCGATCGCTCAGTTGCAGCACTTCCCCCAGCCGGGCCAGGGTGTTGTCCAAGCCGTGGACTTTCTCCGGCGTGATTTCCAGCACGAAGCTGGGCTGGTTCTGCGCCAGCAGGGCACCGTTGCGGTCATAGATCAGCCCGCGCACCGGCGCCACCGGGATCAGGCGCATGCGGTTCTCGTCGGCGCGCGTGACGTAGTAGTCGTGCTGCACCAGCTGGATCTGCGTCAGCCGCGCCAACAGCAGGCCGGCCAGCAGCAGCACGCTCAGCCCGGCCACCACCACGCGCCGGGTGAAGGAGCGCTTTTCCTCGAAGATGTCCTTGACCGACTCGAACGTCTCGGGCAGCCCGAAACCCGCCTGCGGCCCGCGCCCGATCTGCGACGTTCCAGACTCGCGGCCTGGGGGAATCCTTGAGCTCATCTAATGCCTGTCGATGCTTTACCGGTCACCGCTGCGCAGCTGCCTGCGGAAAAATCATGCCTGGCCCACCATGGACCGCTGCCGGCGCCCGCGGCTCTCAAGGCACCGGCCAACCCGCTCATGCACGCTTCTTGCGGCTGCGGATGCGCAACACCCAGGCGACGGCGCCGCCGATGAAGATGCCCAGCGCCGTGCGCCGGACTGCCATGCGCCAGTCGAAGCCCGTTGCTGCCGGGGGCGCCGTTGAGGGCGCCGCCGCGGCAGCCGTTGCGGCCGGGGACGGCTGATAGGCCAGTGCCGGCGACGGCCGGGCGGAAGCCACAACCTGGCGGAACAAGGGCAGCAGCGTGTCGATGGACGCGTCCAGCGCGTAGCAATGCAGCTGCAGCGCCCCGGTCTGCGTCGGGATCAGGCCGGAAAGGCCGTGGATGGTGCCGATGCCCGGCATCTCGGACTGCGAGCTCAGCCAGATCAGCCGCGCGTTGTCGTCGTACTGCATGTGACCCAGCGAAACGCCGGACATCAGGGCCTTGAGCGCATCGGCCCTGCCGTCCAGCGCCGCGCTCAGATCCAGCTTCGGCAGCTTCTCCAGCTGCTGCTCCGGAATCCGGCCCTGGTCCGACAGCTGCACCAAGATGTAGGGGTACTGCATCCACTTGTTGACGGCAAGCTGGAAGCCGTAATCGTATTTCGGGATCGTGGCGCCGGGAGCGGCCTGCGCAATCTTGTCGCGCGCCGCGGCCAGCACGTCCTGCGGAATTTCGACCCAGCCGTCGGGCAGGGCCAGCGAGAATTCCTCCTTCTGCACCGCGACATCGGCGTAACAGGCCGGCCCCAGCGCAGCCAGCGCCACCAGACAGACCGCCGCAGCCCTCACATGACGAATCATCCACGCTCCTCAAGAAAAAAATGCCGTGCCGGCCTGGAGGCAGGCGCGCCAACCAAGCCTGGCCGATCCGGTTTGCCGTCCCGGCAAACCAGCATATCCCACCACCCCCGCAGACGGCTTACAGGCGGCCTGGAAAGCCCCCCGCAAGCGGCCAGCGGCTACACTGCCGCATCGCACGAACAGGGGGTCCGATGAGAATTTTACGCGCCTTTGGCGCCGCGCTGGCCAGTCTCTGCGCCGCCTGCGCGGTGCATCCTGTGACGCCGGCGACGAGCGAGGCGGCGCAGGCTTCCAATGGCGCCGCGCCACTCTACACCGCGCGGGAACGGGCCAGCCTGTTCGGCTGCTCGGCCCTGACCGACAGCGCCATGATCATCGCCGAAATGAAGCAGAAAGGCACCCCCATCGAGGACGCCAGTGCGTTCTTCGCCGGACGGCCGAATTCCCAGCTGACCCTGGCCACAGTGGTCAAGGTCTACGACGACGACGTCGGCAATGTCTGGGACTACGCCGTGACCTTCTTCGGCGATTGCGCCGCCCGGGTCTCGAAAGTGCCGCGCGAGCGCTCCGGCTCGGCCGGCTTCTGCATGCTCAACAGCATGGTCGCCACCAATGCCCAGGCCTCGAAAGCGGCGGGCGTGCCGATCGAAAAGGTCGACCGGTACTTCGCCCGTTTCCCCGGCGAACTGCCCAAGGCGATCATCGCCAGGGTTTACGCGCAGTCGCAGAGCCGCGCCGAAGCCCACGCCGAAGCCTGGAATTCCTGCATGGCGCCGATCTCCGGCGGCTGAGCCGCCGATCCCTCAGTGATAGTCGATGCAGCGGAACGCCGTTTCCCCGAAGCGCGCTTCGCAGGCGCTGGTGCCCGGCGTCGGCCAGCTGGGCGCATAGTTGAACACCAGGGTGCCGCGACGGGCCGAATAGTTGAATTCCGGCTGCGCCGGCAGGGCGGCAATGTAATTGGGCACCAGGTCCTGCAGCGTCGGCGGCCCCTGGCGCTTGACCTGGATGTAGTGGTTCAACGCCGCCAACACGGTGTTCGCGTTCTGCATCAGAACCGCGCCGTGCGGGTCCTTGCCCGCCGACCAGATCGAGCAGGCCGACAGCATCGCCGTCAGCCATAGCGCCATGAAAGCCCTCATTGCACTCCCCCGTTGCGAGTTTCGAACCGCATCGCTTTGTCGTTCAGGTATTGCACCACCCATTCAAGCCGGCCGGAACTGCGCTTCGCCTCCCGCCGTGACAACGCTCCGGGGGCCATGATCGCTCCAACTGATCGGCCAGGCTTGACCGGTACGGCACCGGCTCAAGCCACGTAACGCCGCCGCCACTGGATCTCCGGCAGCTCGATCCGCTCGGCGATGGTGCCCGACCAGGTCACCGCAAGGCCGTGGCGATGCAGCACTTCGACGATGCGCTCGCCGATCTCTTCGCCCTTGGAATCGGCACCGAGAATATCGCCGAAGGTCAGCAGCAGCCCTTCGCCGTCCACCGCCCGCTCCAGGTCCTGGCCGTGATAGAAGCAGTAACCCTCGACCGGCGACTCCTCTCCGCCCAACTCCTGGTAGGCCTCGGTCACGTCCTCGATGCCATCGTCCTGCGTATAGCCCGCGTTCTGCAGCGCGATGATGCCGCTTTCGTTCAACTCATCGAAGGCGCGGTCGAGCTTGTCGCAATCCGTCACCAGGGGCCACGCGCGCTCCACTGCAAGCTTGCGCGCAAACTCCTCGTCGATCTGCCGCTCCACCCAATCGGGGTCGATTTCGCCTGGCTGGAAGATTTCTTCCAGAACGATATCCCGAACCGCCGGCGCGTCGTAAAAACCCGACCACACCAGGCGACGGATTTCCGTTGCCGCATATTCGCTCATTGCCGTTCATCCCCGACGCCAGGCGCCGCTTTACCAGCGGCATAGTAGGGCGCAGCGGCATGGTTTGCGAATTCCCTGTGCGACACCGTGCGCAAGGTCTGCAGCGGACCATGCCGGCAGTCGGCCATTCCGGTGGTGGACGCGGGAATTGTGGAGAAATCCTAGCCTGATTCGAGTCCACCACACAGCTCCTCGACTGCTTGC
>FTIF01025356.1_pt1 | contig 10153 bp, 7 predicted proteins | sample 1658001 | NCBI WGS metagenome assembly FTIF01 (sample SAMEA3914789, study PRJEB12502) | metagenome | biome: forest; material: soil | place: Canada | collected 2011-07-03 | depth 0.3 m | reverse complement strand
TCCGATTAGCATTCGCGGGAACGTTGGATCATGAATCCATGGAGGTTCCGTCGATGGAATCATGTGAAAGCGATGCAGAGGGTTCAAGCATCGCATCAGATTCTCGCGTTGGACGGGCTCCCACTCTCCGTGGATTTCCGTACTGCTCGCTTGGAATACCGACCTGTAGAGATCGGCGAGACCGACCTCTTGCGCCATGGCGCGGAGCGAAATTCCATTGAACGTCGGCCCGACATTCACAATCGTTGTGTCGAGCACAGGGGCGGCCTGCTTTCTTTTCTCAACCTCAGCAGCGACTTTCTCCAAACCCGTTGGGATGTCCGGAAGACCGGCCAAGAAGTCCTCGACGTGCAGCCACGTCAGTTTTTCGTGACCCAACCCATAGTCCCGGTACTTCAGAAAGTCGTCTGGGTGGGCGGCGAACCGCCCAAACACGATCTCTGTTTCAGCCATCTGCCGTAGCGCCGATGCGCCGAATTGACCGGACCATTGGTGCGGCGCCCGGACTACGGCGGCTACTGCATCAATGGCTCGCATCACTAGCCCCGATATCACCTCGCTCGGCAGGGGATCGTAAAGATCGAGTGAGCGCGCAGCATCAAATTGCTCAAGAAATTCATCGATCATCGTACTGAGTTCGGACGCAAAGTCGATGACCAATTTCCGTTCTGTAACGTCCTCCGGGGCTATTAGGTTGCCATCAACGGCCTGCAAGTCGACCTGCTCGGCGTCATCCGCGCCATGCTCAGGCAGGCATCCGCTCAAGTTCCAGTTCTGATTCCAAAATGTGCGAGCCCAATTTAGCGCGACGTCTTGAGCGGTTAGTTCATACTCTGTTGCCATCCCGCGATGCGCGCCGTGGCCCGCGCGAATGATCGATTCAGCGGCGCTCAATTTCGCAGGATTACGCGGGTAGTCGTGTAAGTGGTCGATTGTGATCGAGTCGAAGCCCATCGACTTGGTGAGGGCGCCCCAGCAGAACATCAAGTATTTGGTGAGAGCTTCAAGGTGGCCGCCACGACCCCACTCCGCGACCGCGCGGGCATCGAGGAGAAGCAATTCAGATCGATCGAAAGGCTTCGTGGGCCCCTGTGACAGCTGCTTGAACAACCAGCACGCGGGAACGTCCGAATATAAGTCGAGGACCGCTTCAAGCTGTGGTGGAAACAACGCGTAGCGCTGCACTTCTGCCACGACAATTGGCGCCAACTCTTCGCGCTCCAGAGGGGTCCAGATCTCCAGGGTGGAGAGACGGCCATCAAAGCGTGGCTCCTTTCCACTGATGCGCTGGGCCAAAGCCTTCTGCACCTCTACGAGCTTCAAAACGAGTTCATCCCCACCGATGATCCACAGAAGTGAGGGCCAAATGAAGTCGGGGCATTCGTCTCTGAAATTGTCAGTCAGCGTCAGTGGCAGCTGGCGCATCTTCGGGATGTACTCGCGCCCACGACGTTCGTGATCGCCGAGTGCACCCTTTCGCTCTTCCGTCATGGGACTACTTTGCCGCACCGGGCGGACATCAAAGAGATCTGTTGAGGCTGGTGGCGGCGACATCCGACCGACTCGCCGCCCTCGTGTCCTAGGTCGCCCCTACGCTTGAGTCAACCTCCACGACAGGCGCGCATGGCCATCAGCACTGAAGAAATTCTGAAACACAAGACCATCTATTTCCCATGGGCCGGCGGTCTTGGCTACCCGGACGACCCTGTCGAGTTCACACTCGCGCTTGCTCGGCAATTGCATCTATCGATCACCGTAGTCTGGTCCTCCAAAGGCAATAATCCCGACGAGCTCCAACGTGCCGACTACATCACTGAACGCAGCAAAAATGTGACGGGACGCCCGTCCGTCGCGTTGTTGTTCTATCCGGACAGGAAGTTGCTGGACGAAGTTCCCACCCGATCCGCCGAATACATCATCGCGGCAGAGTACCCAACAGCCCCCTTGACGACATGGGCCGCGAAACGCAGCGTCTGGATCTTCTCGCCGCCGACCGGGACGTCAAGGCACAACTACGCAACCAGCTGGCCAAGCTCGAAGCACAGGAAGAGCGACTAATCGACCTCGCCGCCAGCGGCGCGGTCGCAGTACCGAAGCTGCGGTCCAAGATCGAGCAGACCACCCTCCAAAAGGAAGCCGTCAAGGAGAGGCTTGAGCTCACCAGCGATCGCCTGAAGTACGGCGCTGAGAAAGCACTGGCCTACCTCGAACTACTCCGCGACCCCGGCGAGCTGTACCGCGGCGCACCCGACGCTGTGCGCCGCGATCTACTGGCCGCATTCTTCAACCGCCTCATCGTCTACGTCGAGGACGATCACATCCGCGTGGAGAGCGACCGCAACGAGGTCAACACGGCCATCCGCGAGCTTCACGCAAGGGCGGGACTCACCGAGGTGCGGCATGCACAGATTAAAACGAAAACTCCCCGCCGCCAGGCAGGGAGTTCAGTTGTCGAAGAACCTCGTACTAGTTCTTTTGACCATGGTTTGAGTAAGCACCATCTGGCTGGGGTACCTGGACTCGAACCAAGAACAAAAGAATCAGAATCTTCCGTGTTGCCAATTACACCATACCCCACAGCGCCCGACCGAAGCCGAGCCGACTAGTCACTCTAACCTACGCTTCGGGGGTCGAACAAATGGGCGCACACTGTCACCACGCATCCGGTCTCAGGTGCCACAATTCCTGTAGACCCAACGAAACGAGTGCGTCACGCCTTCCATCCTGACTTTCTTCACGAGCTGGCGATTCGACCCAGTCACCGCGGTCGCCATCGTTGTCGCGGGCGTCCTCTACGGGGCCGGAGTCGCGATCCTCCATCGTCGTGGCATCGCCTGGCCAATCATGAAGATCCTCGGATTTTTCCTGCTCGGGCTCGGCTCGTTCGCGTTCGTGAGCTTCGGCTTCCTCGGCGTTTACAGCGAGCAACTGCGCTGGGCCTTCACGACCCGCATCGCCCTCCTGCTTTTCGCGGTGCCTGGCCTGCTCAGCCTCGGCACGCCCGTGACGCTCGCGCGGCGTGTTCTGACCGGCACTTCGCTCCGGGTCATGGATGCCGTGCTGCAATCCTGGCCCGTTCGCCTTTTCGGCAACGCGGTCTTCGCACCCATCTTCGCACTCGCGGCGTTCTCGGTGTTCCTGACCCCGATCGCGGGCAATCTGCGCGAGAGTCCGCTGGCTGGCGCGATCCTGACCGTCGCCGTTCCGATCGTCGGCCTGCTCATGGTCCTGCCGATCGTGGAACACACCACACAGCGCACGAGTTTCTTCATCACCGTCGAGTTTCTGCTCGTCTTCGTGGAACTCGTGATCGACGCGATTCCGGGGATCCTGATGCGGCTGAACGGCTCCGTGCTCGACGGGGTCGGTCCCGTGCTCGCCTCGCTGCCCGACTGGTTCCCGAACCCCCTCCACGACCAGCATCTCGCGGGCGATTTTCTCTGGTTCATCGCCGAAGTCGCGGACCTGCCCGTGCTCATCCTGCTCTTCGTCCGATGGTCGAGGGTGGATCGCCGCGAGGCAAAGGACCTCGATGACCTGAGCGACGAAGAGATGGATGCGCTGACGCGGGAGCACCTGCGCCAGCGGCCACGGTAGCTCTGGCTCAGGCCCCCGGAATTCCGATCAGGTCGCGGTTGATGGCCGCGGCGGTGCGCGCGCCGGCTCCGGCGGCGACGATGAGCTGTTGGGGACCGGGAGCGGTCGAGTCGCCCGCCGCATAGATACCCGGGATGCTGGTGCGACCGTCGGCATCCGTCTGCAGGAGTCCCCAGCCATCGGTCGCGATCTCGAGCTCGGCGAGGTAGTCGAGGGCAGCGTCCCAGCGGGGCCTCACGAACCCGCCATCGACCGGTATCGAGGTGCCGTCCGTGAGCAACATGGCGGAGACCAGGCCCCGCTCCCCCGCGACGTCCTTGATCGGGCGCCGCTCGATCCTCACGTTGCGCTCGGCCAGCACCGCCTCCTGCGCCGCCGTGACGCGACCGACGCCGTTCGTGAACACGATCAGATTGTGACTCCACTGGGCGATGAGCAGCGCACGGGCCGCCAGATCGCTGGTCTCGCCGATGAGGGCGAGCGGCCTGTCGCTGTGCTCGTATCCATCGCACTCCACGCAGCTGAAGAGTCCGAGGCCATAGAACGCGCGGATGCTGGGCAGAGCCGGCAGCCTCTCCCTGAGTCCGGTCGCGACCAGCACGCTCGTGGCGGTGACGGCCCGGCTCGGCGAGCCGTTCACTCCCCTGGCTTCGACCGCGAAGCCGTCGCCCGCACGGGCGACGCTCCGCACCGTGGCGAGCTGCAACTCCGCCTCCGGATATCGCTCGAGCTCTTCGCGGGCGAGCCGGCGCAGTTCGTGGGGGGCGACTCCGTCGCGCGTAATGAAGCCGTGCGACACCATCGTCGCCGCATTCCGTGGACGATTGGCGTCGAGTACCAGCACTCGTCGGCGCGCGCGGGCGAGGTTGAGGGCGGCGCTCAACCCGGCGGGGCCGGCGCCGACGATCACGACATCGTAGTGATCGGACACGCGCTACAGCCGGGATGCCAGTCGAGACAGGCGGGCGAGCGACGACTCCTTGCCGAGCAGCTCCATCGACTCGAAGAGCGGCGGGCTGATGCGGCGACCGGAGATGGCCGTGCGGAGCGGGCCGAAGGCGACCCGCGGCTTGAGTCCGCCCCCCTCGATGAGTTCTGCGCGCAGCACACTTTCGATGTTCTCGTGCGACCAGTCGTTGAGCTGCTCGAGTTCCGCGATGGCCGCGTCGAGGATGCGGGCCGCATCGCTGCCCGGCATCGCGTCCGCATCGTACTCGAGCTGATCATCCGGAGTGAACAGGAAGCCGAGCAGGGCGGGGGCCTCGCTGAGGAGCTGCATACGCTCCTGCACGAGCGGCGCGGCCTCGCGGAGGATGGCCTCCTGGGTGCCGGTCGGGGGATGGGAGACGTACGCGCCGAGGTAGGGCACGAGTCGCGCGGCGAAGTCCTCGACCGACAGCATCCGGATATGGTCGCCGTTGATCGATTCGGCCTTCTTCACGTCGAATCGGGCCGGATTCGGGTTGACGTCGACCACGTCGAATGCCGCCACCATCTCATCCATCGAGAAGACGTCGCGGTCGTGTGTGAGCGACCAGCCGAGTAGTGAGAGGTAGTTGAGCAGTCCCTCGGGAATGAAGCCACGCTCGCGGTGGTGGAACAGGTTCGACTCGGGGTCGCGTTTGGAAAGCTTCTTGTTGCCCTCGCCCATCACGTAGGGCAGGTGACCGAAGCGCGGGACCGTCTTCGCGATGCCGATCTCGATGAGGGCGTGGTAAAGCGCGATCTGTCGCGGCGTCGAGGAGAGGAGGTCTTCGCCACGGAGAACGTGGGTGATTCTCATGAGCGCGTCGTCCAGGGGATTGACGAAGGTGTAGAGCGGGATGCCGTTCGGTCGCACGACGACGAAGTCGACGAAGGATCCGGCGGGGAAGGTGATCTCGCCGCGCACCAGATCGTCGAAGGAGAGGTCGGTGTCGGGCACGCGAAGTCGAAGCGCCGGGGCCCGGCCCTCCGCCCGGAACGCGTCCTTCTCGGCCTCGCTGAGATCGCGCTCGAAGTTGTCGTAGCCCTGCTTGGGGTCGCGGCCGTTCTCGATGTTGCGCGCCTCGATTTCCTCCGCCGTCGCGAAGCTCTCGTAGAGGTGCCCGCTCGCCCGGAGCTTCTCGATCACCTCGGAGTAGATGCCGCCGCGCTGGGACTGACGGTACGGCGCGTCCGGACCACCGGTGCCCTCACCCTCGTCCCAGTCGATGCCGAGCCAGCCGAGTGCGTCGAGCAGCTGCAGATAGCTCTCCTCGCTGTCGCGTTCGACATCCGTGTCCTCGATGCGGAACACGAGCTTGCCACCGGTGTGGCGCGCGTAGGCCCAGTTGAACAGGGCGGTGCGGATGAGCCCGACGTGCGGCGTTCCGGTCGGTGACGGGCAGAAGCGAACGCGCACGTCCGCTCCGGTGGCAGTGCTGAAGGTGGCAGACATCGCCTGCAATCCTACCGGCGAGCGCCGCGAGCCCAGCGGCGCCGACATCCCGACTGTTCACTCGCCAGGTCTGGCGATCGGGCCCCGCCGGTGATTGGCTGGGGTGAGGCCGCCCCGATCCGCGGGACCGGCAGAAGCGGATCGGAGCACCGAAATGGCCACAATTGCCGGGCACCGCGTGATCGTGTTCATCCAGGAGAACAAGACGACGGATTTCTACTTCCCGACCATGGCCGCCTGGGGCGCCGCCGTCGAGAATCGTGGTGGGTTGCTGCAGGCACCGCCGAACTACGACCAGCCGCACGACCGAAATTCCTGGGTGCACTACCGCATGGGTGACTACCCCGCCCTGGCGGCGCAGGTGGACAACGACGCGGTGATTCCGTTCTACAGCTGGCTCGCCAAGCAGTTCATCTTTGCGGATCACCACTTCGGCTCAGGCTCCAATTCCACGCCGGGCCACATGCTGGCCATCGGCGGTCAGATGCCGACCCTCAAGAATCCGCCGTTCTTCGGGCCACATCCGGTGTGGAACCTGCCCTCGATCTTCACGGTGGCCGAGGCCGGCGGGGTGTCCTGGGGGGCGTTTCCGGACGCGGGCGGTTACCCGACCAAGTTCTACGCCAGTCTCACCACGGCGCCCGGCAACTCCAACGTTTACCCGCCGAAGGACTTCATCCCGATGGCGAAGGCCGGCACCCTGCCGGAGGTCTGCTACGTCTGGAGTCCGTCTGGCTACGACGAGCATCCGCCGCACGTGAGCGCTCCCGACTACGTGACGAAGGGCCAGAATCTGGTCTGGGATCGAGTACAGGCGGTCATCGACGGCGGAGGGTGGGCCGACACGACCTTCATCCTGACCTGGGATGACTGGGGTGGCTACGCCGACTCTGTGGTGACCCCGTCGATCGAGACGGCGACGGATGCGCTTCATCCTCGAGGGTTCCAGGCGATCGGCGGCTCCCGCATCCCGCTCATCATGTTCGGCGGCAGAGTGAAGCAGGGCGTCGACGCCGAATGGCATTCGCACGCCTCCATACCCAAGACGATCATGGAACTGCTCGGGCTTCCGAAGATGGGAGTGCCGCGCGTCGATGGAGCGCCGACGCTCGCGCACCACGTCGACGCGACGCTGACCCGACCCGTTCCGCCGGCGCCGGGTGCCGCGATCGTGCAGCCGACACCCCCCACCCCGACGCCGACGCCGGTCGCACCCGCACCCTGGGCCGGGCCGACCGACCAGCCCCTGACCGCCCTCGTCACCTTCGACGGAAGCGTCGTGCCCGCGCCGACCGACGGCGTCGTTCGGTCGAAGCCCCCCGCGCCGCCGAAGGGAATCTAGGCGGTGACGCGGCACGAGTGCGCCTGTTCGTCACGTCTGCGCCGCGGCGCGCAGGCGCGGACGCGACAAGCGGGCGCAGAAGCCGATGCCCTGCGATCGCGCGCGACTCAGCTCAGATAGACCAAACCGAGCGCCAGTCCGAGGATCACGACCCAGGAGACAAGGCCAGCACCGAGCGCACGCACGCCCGAGCGTGCGAGTTGCTCCAGCCGCAGCGAGGCGCCGATCGCGAAGAGGGCGCAGGCCAGCAGCGCGGACTGGAGGACGTTGGCTACGCCCAGCACGACCTCCGGAAGCGGCACGAACGAGCGCAGCAGCACCGCGACGACGAAGCCGACGATGAACAGCGGCACGATGGCGGGCTGCGGGCCGGATCTCTCCGAGGCGGCGCTGCGCCGACGGGTCTGGATCGACGCGATCGCCACCATCGGCGCGAGCATCAGCACCCTCGTCAGCTTGATGACGACCGCGACCGCGAGCGCCGCGGCTCCCGCCGTCTGCGCGGTCGCGACCACCTGTCCGACATCGTGCACGCTCGCGCCGACCCAATGGCCGAACTGCTTCGCATTGAGCCCGAGGAGGGACGAGAGTGCCGGCAACACGACGATCGCCAGCGTTCCGTAGAGGGTCACCAGCGTGATCGGCGTGCCGGTGTCCTTCTGGTCGGAGCCTCGCGCGGCCGCCATCGCCCCGACCGCCGACACCCCGCAGATCGAGAATCCCGCGGCCATCAGAACGGACTGGTCGCCCTCCAGACGGAACAGGCGCGCGATCAGCCAGGTGATCACGAAACTCACACCGACCAGGGCGACGATCGCCAGGATCGCCACCCAGCCGAGCGCGGCGATGTCGCCGAGGCTGAGCTGCAGCCCGAGCACGACGATGCCGAGCCTCAGCAGGCGGCGAGAGGCGACCGCGAGGCCCGGCTTGAACACTCCGCCGAGAGCGGGCCTGAACGGCGGAATGCTTCCGGCGATCACACCGAGGATGAGGGATGCGGTAAGCCAGGGAATCGCAGGAACGAGCAGGTGAACGCCGTAGCCGGCGGCCGCGGCGACGGCCGCGAGGAGCACGCCAGCGAGGCTGAGTGCGAGAGGTGAGCGACGCACGCTATCCAACCCCTGACTAGACCCGGTTCTTCGCGGGATTGCTCAGCGTTCCGATTCCCTCGATCGTGATATCCACCGTCTGGCCGTCGACGAAACCGCCGAGACCGGCCGGGGTGCCGGTCATGATCACGTCGCCTGGCAGCAGCGTCCAGACATCCGACACGTATTCGATGATCTCTGGGACCTTGTGCAGCATGTCTCTCGTGTTGCCATGGCGACGCTTCTCACCGTCGACGAAGGTCTGGATGTCGAGGTTGCCCCAGTCCAGTTCCGTCTCGATCACGGGTCCGAGCGGCGCGAAGGTGTCGTAGCCCTTCGCGCGTGCCCACTGCCCGTCCGCGAACATCTGATCGCGCGCGGACACGTCGTTGCCTATCGTGTAGCCGAAGATCACGTCGGCGTAGTTCTCGGCCTTCACACGCTTGGCGATCTTGCCGATGACGATCACCAGCTCGCCCTCGTGCACGATGCGGCCCTCCACGGGCGGGATCTGGATCGCGTCGCCGGGACCGACGACCGCGGTGTTCGGCTTGAGAAAGATCAGCGGGTTCTGCGGGCTGTGCGCTTCCTCGCTCAGTTCGTCGCGGTGCGCGGCGTAGTTGAGTCCGACGCAGACGACCTTCGAGCGCGGGATGACCGGTGCGAGCAGTTTCGCCTGCGCGGCGGGCACCCGCTCACCCGTCGTGCCGAAACCGCTGAACATGGGATCCCCTTCGAGCACGACATAGTCGTCCCCGTCCAGGATGCCGTAGCGGGGATCGCCTCCGGCAACGCTGAACCGCGCGATCTTCATGCGTCGAGCCGCGTCATCCAGCCGTGACGATCCGCGACGCGCCCGTACTGGATGTCGGTGAGCTCCTGCCGCAGCGACATGGTGAGCTCGCCGGCCGGGGCGTCCGCGGATCCGATCTCGAAGCCGTCGCCCTTGAGGAGTGCGATCGGGGTCACGACGGCCGCGGTTCCGCACGCGAAGACCTCGACGACGTCGCCGGATGCCACGCCATCACGCCACTCGTCGATGCTCACGCGCCGCCGCTCGACCCTGTGCCCTCGGTCCTCCGCCAGCTGCAGGATCGAGTCCCGCGTGATGCCCTCGAGGATGCTCTCGGACTCCGGGGTCACGAGCGTGCCGTCCTTCTTGACGAGGACGACGTTCATGCCGCCGAGCTCCTCGAGGTACCTGCCCTCCTCGGAGTCGAGGAAGAGCACCTGTGCGCAGCCATGGTCGTAGGCCTCCTGCTGTGCCACGAGGGAGGAAGCGTAGTTGCCGCCCGTCTTTGCGGCACCTGTGCCGCCCTTGCCCGCCCGAGCGTACTGGGTGGAGAGCCAGATCGACACCGGCGCCACCCCGCCACTGAAGTAGGCACCGGCCGGGGAGGCGATGACGTAGTAATTGACCTTCTCGGCCGGACGCACGCCGAGGAACGCCTCTTTGGCGAACATGAACGGGCGGATGTACAGGCTCGTCTCCGGCGCGGACGGCACCCAGTCGCCGTCGACCGCGATGAGCTGCTTGAGCGAGTCGACGAAGTGGTCGATGGGCAGTTCAGGGAGCGCAAGACGAGCCGCCGACCGCTGCATGCGGCGCGCGTTGGCTTCCGGGCGGAACGACCAGATGGAGCCGTCCTCGTGCCGGTACGCCTTGAGACCCTCGAAGATCTCCTGGGCGTAGTGCAGCACGGCGGC
>FTIF01010823.1_pt1 | contig 10153 bp, 6 predicted proteins | sample 1658001 | NCBI WGS metagenome assembly FTIF01 (sample SAMEA3914789, study PRJEB12502) | metagenome | biome: forest; material: soil | place: Canada | collected 2011-07-03 | depth 0.3 m | reverse complement strand
GCCTCGTCGGCCACGATGCGCACGGTGTCCGACGAATCGTTGCCGCCGATGTAGAAGAAGTAGCCGATGTCGTGCGCCTGCAGCACGGCCAGGATGCGCTGGCAGTACGCGAGGTCGGGCTTGTCGCGCGTGGATCCGAGCGCGGACGCGGGCGTGCGCGCCACCTGCTCGAGGTTGTGCAGCGTCTCCTGCGTCAGGTCGACGAGCTCCTCGTCGACGATGCCGCGCACCCCGTGCAGCGCGCCGTAGACGCGCGTCACCTGCGGGAAGCGGCGCGCCTCGAGCACCACGCCGACCAGCGACTGGTTGATGACGGCGGTGGGGCCGCCGCCTTGCGCGACGAGGATCTTGATCGAACTCATGGGCGGCACTCCGGCAGTGGGGTTGGCGGCGATCTTACGACCGTCGCGGGGATCAATCCTGGGACCGGCGGTGACGATGGATGTCGTGCGTGACGAACGGATCGTCGCCCACGGGCCGCTCGAGCCACTGCGGGTGCTCCAGCGTCCTGTTGATGTCGGTCAGGCCGCTGTCCCAGTGGCTGCGCATCGTGACGGCGCCGAACTCGTAGTCCTTGGCCAGGCCGTCCCATTCCTTGTCCTGGTAGATCAGCTGGATCACGCTGACGCTGCGCGCCGTGGCCTGGTGCGCCGCGGCGCGGGCGACCGGGCTCTGGTCGCGCAGCTCGGGCGGGATCAGCTCGAGGAGTTCGCGCAGCATGCGGCGCTGGCGCTGTTCCTGGGCCTGGGTGTTGGTGATGGCGCGCGTGCGGCTCGAGAACTGGATGTCCTTCACGCGCTCCTGCGCGTCGATCACGTTGGTGGGTACCTTGCCGCGCGCGCTCCACAGGTCGATCTGGAAGGCCAGCGTGTCGCGCCGCGGCAGATCGTCCAGCACCTGCGACAACGGGGTGTTGGAAACCAGGCCGCCGTCCCAGTAGTAGTGCACCGGACGCGGCGCGCCGCTGGCGCGCGAAGCCTCGAGCGGCCCCGGCTCCTCGATGCCGATCGCCGGGAAGCCGGGCGGCAACGCGCCGGAGGCCATGATGTGCTCGGCGCGGATGCGCTTGCGCCAGCGGCCGTGGCGGTTGTCGAACACCTCGAAGTTGCCGTTCTCCACGTTGACGGCCGACACGGTCAGGCGGGTGACGCCGGCGTTGATGCGATCGAAGTCGACCAGGCGCTCCAGCGTGGCCTGCAGCGGCGCGGTGTCGTAGAAACTGGCGGCGTTCGGCGGCTGCGGCCCCACGAACGCGGTGGCGGGACGTGGCGTGAAGAAGCCGCGCTGGCCCTCGGTGAGCGCGCGCCACGCGTTCCAGCCGTTCCAGATCTGGCGTCGCCAGTCGTCCACCGGCTCGACGATCGCATCCATGAAGGCCATCGCGTCGGGATACGCGGCCGGCCGCGACACGGTGTCCCAGAATTCGTGCAGCTTCGCGACGCGGTCGCCCGGCTCGTTGCCGGCGATCAACGCCGCGTTGATCGCGCCGATCGAGATGCCGGCCACCCAGTCGGGCTCGATGCCCGCGGTAGCCAGGCCCTCCATCACGCCGGCCTGGTAGGCGCCGAGCGCGCCGCCGCCCTGCAACACGAGGGCGATCGTTTCGAATGGCGGGCGGGTGAGGGGCATGGGACTCCAGCGCAGGGCAAGTGGAAACCCGCAGCTTATCGGGTTCATGTTGCAAACCGCTGAAGGCGGACATTCCCCGCTGCGCCGGCGCCGCCCCCGGCCTGATCTAATGTCGTCATGAGCCAACCCCCACCCGCCCATCTGGCGGCCGACTTCGCCGCGGCCGGCATCCGTGACGTCGAGTGCCTGTTCCCCGACGTGTCCGGCTATCCGCGCGGCAAGCTGATGCCGGCCTCCGCGTTCGCGGGCGGCGCCGAACTGCGCATCGCACAGGCGATCCCGATGCAGTGCGTGACCGGCGACTATTCGTACGACCCGATCTTTCCCGACCAGGATCCGGACGTGCTGCTGGTGCCCGACTACGCCACCGTCAAGCCGGTGCCCTGGGCCAGCGTGCCGCGCGCGCTGGCGATCCACGATTGCTTGGAGCTGACCGGCGAGCCTTGCCAGTTCGCGCCGCGCACGATCCTGAAGGACGTGATGGCGCGCTACGAGCGCCACGGCCTGCGCCCGGTCGTCGCGCCGGAGATCGAGTTCTATCTCACGGCGCCCAACGACGATCCGTCCCAGCCGTTGCGTGCCCCGACGTTGCGCGGCGGCCGCGCCGAGGTGGGGCAGTCGGCGTTCAGCCTCAACACGCTCAACGAGCACGCCGCGTTCTGGGACGAGTTCCGCACGACGCTGGCCGTGCTGGGCATCCGCGCCGACACCTGGATCCACGAGGTGGGCCTGACGCAGTTCGAGATCAACCTGCTGCATGGCGATCCACTCGACGTCGCCGACCAGGCCTTCCTGTTCAAGTACGCGGCCAAGGAAGTGGCGCTCAAGCACGGCATGAATGCGGTGTTCATGGCCAAGCCGATCGCGCGTCAGCCGGGCAGCTCGATGCACCTGCACCAGAGCCTCGTCGACGCCGACGGGCGCAACGTGTTCAGCAACGCCGACGGCAGCGAGAGCGTGCTGTTTCGCCAGTACATCGCCGGCCTGCAGGCCAACCTGCCCAACCTGATGCTGCTGTTCGCGCCGTTCGTGAATTCTTATCGGCGCTTCGTCAAGGGCAGCCAGGCACCGGTGAACTTCCACTGGGGCTACGACAACCGTACGACGGGGCTGCGCATCCCGCGCAGCGGACCGGCCGCGCGCCGCGTCGAGAACCGCGTGGCCGGCGCCGATGCCAATCCGTACCTGGTCATCGCCGCCACGCTGGCGGCCGGCCTCGACGGCATCGAGCGCGCCTTGCCGCCTGCCGACCCGATGGACGGCAGCGCCTACGAGCAGGCCCACACGCTCGCGCGCACCTTCGTCGCCGCGCAGGAGGATTTCCTGCGCGACGGCGTGGCCGTGAGGCTGCTCGGCCAGCGCTTCGTCACGGCGTATGCCGCGGTCAAGGACGTCGAGTTCGAGAGCTGGCTGGCCGAGATCGACGCCTGGGAACGTCGCTTCCTGGTGCCGCAGGCATGACGAAGACGGTCGCCGTCATCGGCGCGGGGCCGGCCGGCCTGATGGCTGCCGGCGTGCTGCAGTCGCAGGGCGCGCAGGTGCACGTGTTCGACGCGATGCCGTCGGTCGGGCGCAAGTTCCTGCTGGCCGGCATCGGCGGCCTGAACCTGACGCACTCCGAGGCGCTTCCCGGCTTTCTCGCGCGCTACGCGGAACGCGCGCCCGCGCTGACCCCGTTCATCGAAGCCTTCGGGCCGGACGCGGTGCGCGCCTGGGCGCTGGAACTGGGCGTCGGTACCTTCGTCGGCACGTCCGGCCGCGTGTTTCCCAAGGATCTGAAGGCCGCGCCGCTGCTGCGCGCGTGGCTGCATCGCCTGCGTGCCGGCGGCGATGGCAGGCCGCCGGTGCAGTTCCACATGCGCCATCGCTGGCTGGGCTGGGCCGACGACGGCACGACGCTGCGCTTCGCCAATCCCGAGGGCGAACTGGCGTTCGCGGCGGACGCCACGCTGCTGGCGCTCGGCGGCGCGAGCTGGTCGCGCCTCGGCTCCGACGGCGCCTGGGTGCCGCTGCTGGCCGCGCGTGGCATCGACATCGCGCCGCTGCGCGCCAGCAACTGCGGCTTCGACGTGGCCTCCACCGGTGCGGGTCGCAGCGGCTGGAGCGAGCACCTGCGCGAGCGCTTCGCCGGCGAACCGGTGAAGCCGGTGGCCATCACCGCGGCCGATTCGGCGGGCGTCGTCCATCGCCAGCAGGGCGAGTTCGTGCTCACGGCCACGGGCATCGAGGGCAGTCTTGTCTACGCGTTCTCCGCCGGCCTGCGCGATGCGATCGCCGTGCAGGGGCAGGCCACGCTGACGCTGGACCTGCTGCCGCAGCACACGCTGGAGCAGGTGCGCACCGAGACGCGCCGGCCGCGCGGCGCGCGCAGCCTGTCCACGCACCTGAAGAGCCGCCTGCACCTGCAAGGCGTGAAGATGGGGTTGCTGCACGAGCTGCTGTCGCCGGCACAGCTCAACGACCCCGACGCGCTGGCCGGCTTCATCAAGGCGCTGCCGCTGCTGGTGTCGGCCGCCCGCCCGATCGACGAGGCGATCAGCAGCGCGGGCGGCGTGCGCTTCGAGGCACTCGATGCGCGCCTGATGGCCAACGCGATGCCGGGCCTGTTTGTTGCCGGGGAGATGCTGGATTGGGAAGCGCCCACCGGGGGCTACCTGCTGACCGCCTGCCTGGCCACCGGCCGCGCCGCCGGCCAGGGCGTGATCGACTGGTGGAACGCCCGCTGAGAACCCGTCCCGCTACCATTGAGTTCCTGGCCACACTGCCTTCTTGCTGCATGAGTCCGCGTTCCCAGTCCCGCCGTTCCCGTTCCGATCTCGTGATCGACATCGCCGTGCCCGAGGTGAAAGCCGCCACCGCCCCGCCGACGCCAGCCGACATCCGTGCGCCGAGTGCGCTGCTGCTGGCGCTCGAAGGCCGGGCGCCGTGGGAATTCGCGGCCAGCGTGGCCGCCGCGCCGTGGCTGCGCAAGCTGCCCCGGGGCGACGGCCATCGCGTGCTGGTGCTGCCCGGCCTGGCCGCGAACGACCTGACCACGCTGCCGATGCGCACGTTCCTGAAGGATCGCGGCTACCAGGCGTTGCCCTGGGAGCGGGGCCTGAACCTGGGCCCGCGCGCGGGCGTGCTCGACGCGCTGCGCGAGCGCGTGCGCGCGCTGTTCGCGCTCGATGGCAGGAAGGTCAGCCTGCTGGGTTGGAGCCTGGGCGGCGTCTATGCGCGCGAGCTTGCCAAGGAGATGCCGGAGCTGGTGCGTTGCGTGATCACGCTCGGCTCGCCCTTCGCCGGACCGCCGCAGGCCACCAACGCCTGGTGGCTGTTCGAGCGCGTCAGCGGCCATCCGGAACCGGACGCCGAGACGCAGGCCGCGCTCCGGATGCCGCCGCCGGTGCCCACCACCTCCATCTATTCGCGCACCGACGGCATCGTCGCGTGGCAGTGCAGCCTGAATCCGCCGGCACCGCTGGCCGAGAACATCGAGGTCCATGCCAGCCACATCGGCCTGGGCCTGAATCCGCTCGCGATGGTCGCCATTGCCGATCGCCTCGCGGTGGATCCGGCGCATTGGCGGCCGTTCGACACGAGCGGTGTGCGCCGCTGGTTCTTCAAGGCAGGTCACTGACATGAAGGTGCGTGCCAACGGACTGATGCTGGAAGTGGACGACCAGGGCCCGCGCGACGCGCCGGTGGTGCTGCTCGTGATGGGCCTGGGCATGCAGCTCACCGGCTGGCCCGAGGAACTCGTCGAGCTGCTGGTGGGCCACGGCTTTCGCGTGCTGCGCTTCGACAACCGGGATGCCGGCCTCAGCGACGGCTTCGACCACGTCGGCGTGCCCAGCATCCCGCTGGCCGCGCTGCGCCATTTCCTGCGCCTGCCGGTGCGCTCGCCCTATGCGCTCAAGGACATGGCGGCCGATGCCGTGGGCGTGCTGGACGCGTTGGGCATCGCGCGCGCACACGTGGTGGGCGCCTCGCTGGGCGGCATGATCGCGCAGCATGTGGCGGCGACGCACCCCGAGCGCGTGTCCAGCCTCACGCTGATCATGACCACCAGCGGTTCGCGCCGCCTGCCGGGGCCGACGCTGGCGGCGCGACGCGCGCTGCTGTCGCAGCCGGCCAACAAGGAGCCCGAGACGCTGATCGCGCACTCGATGAGCGTGTTCATGACGATCGGCAGCCCGGGCTATCTGCCCACGCCGACCGAATTGCGCGAACGCGTGGCGGCCAGCATCGCGCGGGCTTCGCGTCCGGCCGGATCGGCCCGTCAGCTGCTGGCCATCGCGGCCGACGGCGACCGCACGCCGTTGCTGGCGCGCGTCCAGGCACCGACGCAGGTGATCCACGGCGTCCTCGATCCGCTCGTGCCGGTGGCCAACGGCCGCGACCTGATGACGCGCATCCCGGGCGCGCTGGGCGACTTCATCGAGGGCATGGGCCACGATCTGCCGAAGGCGCTGCTCGGCCGCATTGCCCGGGGCATCGCGACCAACGCGCAGCGCGCGAGCTGAACGTCGGGTTGTTACAGCGCGGCGTCGCGGAGCGCCAGTGGGCACACTGATTGACGCCGGCGGCGAAGGTATTTCCGTCGGCCTTGGGCGAATTCCACGCGGCTGCATTGCCTGGAGTGAGCGCCTGCCAACCCGATTGCGGTGTCTTGGCGGTCGCAGGGCTGTCGTGCGGTTCCAACGCGACTGACTCTCCCGGGCCGCATGCACCAGCGTGGATCATCAATCCGGCCTGAACGGGAGGAGATTGCCGCGTCTGCGGGCTGATCGATCCCGGCGGACGACGCCGTTGGGGTGCATACCTGTCTAGGCAAGCCTCGTGATGGCCAATCTTGTATAGGCAAGTTAGGGGGTGCGGCTCGCGGATACCCGCTCGAGGGGCGTGGCAGCCGCGAAAAGCGATGGCCGGGACGGAAGGAAAAAGGGCCGATCGGTTGCCCGATCGGCCCTGGTTCCAGCCTGCCGGACGCGGATACGAAGACCGCGCCCGGGTGCCCGGAGTGCTTACTGAACCGTCACGGCGACGTCGTCGAGGACGAACGAAGTCTGCAGCGACGAGTCTTCCACGCCCGTGAACTTCAGCGTCACCGTCTTGCCGATGTAGGCGTTCAGGTTGATCGTCTGCAGCACGTAGCCGGTGGCGGCGTTCAGGTTGGAGTACGTTCCCACCGTCGTCGTCGTGCTGCCGCTGGTCACGCCGACGGTCAGCTTGTCGTAGGCCGTGGTCTTCGTCGTCTCGGCCGTGTCGACGTGCAGGTAGAACGTCAGCGAAGCGGACGTCTTGCCGGCCGGGATCGTGATCGACTGCGACGCGGTGTCCGTGTGGGTCGAGCCGTAGCCGTCGAGCCAAAGGAAGCCGGTGCCACTGTGCGCCGTCTCGCCGCTGCACGTGGAGTTCGTGCAGTACACGCCGGAGCTCACCGTCCACGGGGATGCCGAGGTCTCGAAGCCGCCGTTCGTCACGACGTTGGTCGAGCCGCCGCCACCGCCGCTGGTGGCCACCGTCACCGAGGCCGACTTCGAGGCCGAGACGCCGCCGCTGTCCTTCACTGTTTCCGTCACGGTGTACGTGCCGGCCGCCGTGTAGGTGTGCGTCGGGCTCTTCACCGTCGAGGTGCCGCCGTCGCCGAACGTCCAGGCGTAGGAGCTGATCGTGCCGCCGACGTCGCTGGAGGCGTCGGTGAAGGTCGCGGTCAGGCCCGACGTGGTGTCGGAGAAGTTGGCCGTCGGGGTGGTGGTGCCGCCGCCGCCGCCGGTGAAGGCCGCCGAGAAGTTGGCGATCTGCACCGAGCCGTAGCCCGACGCGTAGTCCCAGCCGGTGGCTGCGGCGTAGCCCTGGTTGCCCGAGGTCACGTCATGGAACCACGACGGGTTCGCGGCCGCGCCCTGGTAGATGGTCTGCGCCGGGAAGGGCAGGGTGTTGCCGTGCGCGGCCTGGATGCGGGTCCAGAAGCCGGCCCACAGCGGAGCGGCCAGGCTGGTGCCGCCGATCTGCACGTTGGAGCCGTTGATGAGCACGAGCGCGCCGGAATTGGGCGAGGCGTCGAACGAGATGTCCGGCACGCCGCGCTTGGTGGAGGTGCCGAGCACGCCCGCGGCCGTTTGCCAGCTGGGCGCGTTTTCCGTCAACGACGGGCCGCCGCCGGCGCCGCCGGACGACGATTGCTGGCAGCTGGAGGCGCTGGTGCAGGACCACACCGTTTCGCTGGACCAGGTGTTGCCGCCCGTGGTCGACAGCGTGGTGCCGCCGACGGCCATGACGTACGGCGAGACGGCCGGATAGCTCTGCGCCTTGCCCGCGGTCGCGCCGCATTCGTAGGCGCCGGAGTCACCTGAAGAAACCGAGAACATCTGGCCTTGCGCGACGGCCGACTGGAAGATCTGGTCCTCCGAGGCTTCCACCGAGCCTTCGTCGCTTTCGCAGCCGCCCAGCGAGACGTTGATCGCGCGCGCCAGGTTGTCGGTGACAGCCTTGTTGTAGCCCAGGCTCAGGCTGGCGTCGCTCAGGTCGTTGACGTTGTACAGGATCATGTGCGAGATCGAGCCGCCGGCGGCGGCGAGCGAGCTCTGCGAGTCCATGTTCCATTCGTCGGTGCCCGACGTGCTGCTGCCGGCGGTGCCGACCACGGTCGTCGTGACGTTGGGAACCGGGTAGCCGGCGCTCGAGGCGAAGCTCTTCAGGTCGGTGATGGTCTGCGTGACCGTGCCCGACGTGATGATGCCGATGGTGCCCGTGGTGGCGCTCGGCAGGCTGGATGCACCGTAGATCGCGGGGAAGTTCGGGATGCTGATGCCGGCGACCGCCTGCGGCGTCACGGCGTTCGGCGTGGCGGACAAGCGCTGGGCATTGGTGTGCATCAGGTGCACGTTCTGCAGGCCGACGACGCCCAGCACCGTGCTCGCCAGGTGCTGCGGCACCATCGCGTCGGTGACGTTCGCGTAGGCGCGGCGGCCATTGACGTTGTACTCGTGCAGTTCGGCCTGGAAGGCGGTCTTGATGACGCCGGCGCCGCCGGTGGCGCTCACCAGCAGGTTGTTAGTGGCGACTTCGATGTTGCTGAAGCCCTGGCCGCGCAGGTAGTCGACGACGGACTGCGCTTGCGCGGCCGTCGGTGCGTGCCTGGCCATGAATTCGGCGGAGCTCAGCGGGTGGACACCGGGAGCGCCGGCCATCAGCTTGGCGGTCAGGGCATCCAGGTCGGCCTTGTTGCGCAGCTTCAGCGACACGACGATGTTGACCTGATCGCCGGCCTTCAGGGGCGCAACGTGGACGGCGGCGCGGGGATCGTGGGCCTTGGTGCTCGTGGCGACCCATGCTTCGGATGCCTGTGCGGAAATGGCGAAAGCGCCGAGCACCAGGGCCGACAGGAGCTTCATCCTGCCGACGCCACCCGAAAGAGCCTGCCGGCTCGAAGCTTGTGCTTGATTCTTCATGGAAGTCTTCTCCTAATCGATGAGTCAGTTCACGCAATTCGTAGGCGTGAATTTTTGCTGTGTGAGCGGCAATACGATTTTGTCGGTGTCGCTCGTGAAAGCATCGCGTGTCACCGATCTGGGTTATCCATTTCGGGGGGAGGTCGTCGATGCAGGCGCTGATTCTGTGCCGCGGCAATATCCGCGGTATCAGGTCGAACCCCGAGGGGTATAGCGGTGCATTCTCCGCACCTCGACCGTGCAATATTTCGAAGTTGGCGCGCACTCCCTGGAGAGCTTCAGCTTAAGGAAAGCTTTGTATCGAGACCATACGAGTTGTTGCGCGAGCGATTAACGCTTGATTAATCTACTGCCGAGCGCTAGATTGCTTCAGCATTGAATCAATTCATATCCGGGTTCGGGAAATCCCTGTTCGGGATTGGGTAGGGGTATCCAATCCAAATAGGTAAAATAAACTCCCCTACAACAAAAAACGCAGCCCGGAGGCTGCGTTCATACCCTGTTCCGGGTATTAAAGGTGCCGCAATACCCAGTTCAGGGTATATGGCAACAGATAATCGTCAGGCCGTCGCGGAGCCCGCGTGCGCCACCGCCAGCGCGGTCATGTTGACGATGCGGCGCACGGTGGACGACGGCGTCAGCACGTGCCCCGGCGCGTTGGCCCCGAGCAGGATGGGCCCGATCGTCACGCCGTGGCCGCCGGTCATCTTGAGCACGTTGAACAGGATGTTGGCCGCGTCCAGGTTGGGGCAGATCAGCACGTTGGCCGCGCCCTTGAGCGTCGAGTCCGGCAGCAGCGCTTCGCGCAGCTCTTCGCTGAAGGCCGCGTCGCCCTGCAGCTCGCCGTCGGCGGCCACGTCGGGCATGCGCCTGACGAACAGGTCGCGCGCCGCGCGCATCTTCTTCGCCGACGGCCGCTGGCTGCTGCCGAACATCGAGTGCGACAGGAACGCCACCTGCGGCACCAGGCCGAAGCGCCGCACCTCCTCCACCGCCATCGCGGCGATGTCGGCGAGCTGCTCGGCGCTCGGATCGTCGTTGACGGAGGTGTCGGCGATGAACAGCGTGTGCTTGTCCAGCAGCAGCGC
>FTIF01000139.1_pt2 | contig 10172 bp, 7 predicted proteins | sample 1658001 | NCBI WGS metagenome assembly FTIF01 (sample SAMEA3914789, study PRJEB12502) | metagenome | biome: forest; material: soil | place: Canada | collected 2011-07-03 | depth 0.3 m | reverse complement strand
CCGCCCGCGCCGCCAATGTCCCAAGCGTCGTGGTCAGTTTCGGCTATACGGAGATCCCCGCCGCCGACCTGGGCGCCGATCACCTGATCGACCACTTCTCCGAACTGCCGGCCCTGGCGGCCCGGATACTGGGCTAGGGCGAAGCTGTTCGGCGACGTGGGCTCGGCTATCATCGCGGCGAGACCCGGCGCCTGAACAGCCATTCAACCAGATGCGCATGGGGCGGCCTGGGCGCCTCCACCCCGGGCAAATCCTTAAATCCAAGCTCATTTTTCGGGCGCAGAATTCCCTTCTTGCCCCCTGCGCTTGGCCACGTCAGTCTAGGGCGTTGAATCCTCGTTTAGCAGGATGGGAGAAGCGCTTCATGAAGCGACCGGCGTTCGTGCATCGACTGATCCTGGCCCCCCTCCTGGCGCTTGCCGCCCTCCTGGCCGGCGCCAACCTGGCGATGGCGGCGGATTCCGCCCATCCACAGTGCCAGGCGGTGCGCCTGTCCGACATCGGCTGGACCGACGTCACCGCCACCACCGCCCTGACGAGCGTGATCCTGCAGAACCTCGGCTATCAGCCCAAGATCACCGTGCTGTCGGTTCCGGTCACTTTTGCGGCGATGAAGAACAAGGACGTGGACGTGTTCATGGGCAACTGGATGCCCTCGCAGGTCCATGACCGGGAGCCGTTCGACAAGGACGGCTCGATCGACATCATCCGCCCGAATCTGGAGGGCGCCAAATACACCCTGGCCGTTCCCGCCTACACCTATGCCGCCGGCCTGCACGACTTTTCCGACATTCCCCGCTTCGCCAGCCAGCTGAAAGGTGTGATCTACGGCCTGGAGCCGGGCAATGACGGTAATCACCACGTCCTGGATCTGATCCGCACCAACGGCGCCGGCCTGGGCGGCTTCAAGCTGGTCGAATCCAGCGAACAGGGCATGCTGGCCCAGGTGGAGCGCGCCTATCGCGACAAGCAGCCGATCGTGTTTCTGGCCTGGGAGCCGCACCCCATGAACCAGCGCTTCGACCTGCGCTACCTGACCGGCGGCGATTCCACCTTCGGACCCAATTTCGGCGGGGCCAAGGTGTTCACCAACACCCGCGCCGGCTATGTCCGTGAATGCCCCAATGTCGGGCGTCTGCTGCGGAACCTGCAGTTCAGCCTGCCCGAGGAGGACACGCTGATGGCGGCGATCCTCGACAAGCATCAGGCGCCCCAGGACGCGGCCCAGGCCTGGCTGTCGGCCCATCCGGATGTGCTCAAACCCTGGCTCGCCGGAGTGACCACCTATGACGGCCACCCGGGGCTGGAGGCCATGAGCGCCATCGCCCCCGCGGCCAGCACGGGTGTCGACAGCTGGGTGACCGGCCACAAGATTCCCATCGGCCCCTGGATGAGCGATCTGGTGGATCTGGTGAAGGCTCACGGCATGGTGTTCTTCGACGGCATATCCGCCGGCGTGCACGCCGCCGTCGATGGACTGACGGGCCTGCTGAAGCATGTCCCGCCCCTGATCCTGATCCTGGCCGTGGCCGCCCTGGCCTATGGCCTGCAGCGCTCGATCCCCCTGGCCATCTTCGTCGCCGCGGCTCTGCTGCTGATCATGAACCAGGGCTATTGGGACGCGATGCTGGAGACGCTGTCGCTGGTGCTGTTTTCGGCGCTGATTTCGACCTTGATCGGCGTGCCCCTGGGCGTGGCGGCGGCCCACCGGCCCTGGCTCTACAACGCCATGCATCCGGTGCTGGACCTGATGCAGACCCTGCCCACCTTCGTCTATCTGATCCCGACCCTGGTATTGTTCGGGCTGGGCGTGGTGCCCGGCCTGATCTCCACGGTGATCTTCGCCCTGCCCGCGCCCGTGCGCCTGACCCACCTGGGGGTCTCGTCCACGCCGCGACCCTTGATCGAGGCCGGCCAGGCCTTCGGCGCCACCAACGCCCAGCTGCTGTTCACCATCGAACTGCCCAGCGCCGCCCCGACCATCGTCGCCGGCATCACCCAGTGCATCATGCTCAGCCTGTCCATGGTGGTGATCGCCGCCCTGGTCGGCGCCGGCGGCCTGGGCGTGCCGGTGGTGCGGGCGCTGAATACGGTGCAGGTCGGCATGGGCTTCGAGGCCGGATTCGCCATCGTGCTCCTGGCCATCATCCTCGACCGCATGACGCGGCCCCGCGCGGACCGGGCCGCCCACTAGCCATCGAACTCAAGTTTCGCTTACCCCAAAAAGGGCCTGCCCCATGGCCGCGCGCCAACCCAATATTCTGATCCTGATGGTCGATCAGCTGACCCCCGGGGTGCTGAAGGCCTATGGCGGCAAGGTCGCCCGCACGCCGCACATCGACAAACTGGCCGAACGCGCCGTGGTGTTCGACAGCGCCTATTGCAACAGCCCCCTGTGCGCCCCGTCCCGGTTCAGCTTCATGTCCGGCCAACTGCCTTCGGACATCGGCGCCTATGATAACGCCGCCGACTTCGCCGCCGACACCCCGACCTTCGCCCACTATCTGCGCAATGCCGGCTATCGCACCATCCTCAGCGGCAAGATGCATTTTTGCGGCCCGGACCAGTTGCACGGTTTCGAGGAGCGCCTGACCACCGACATCTATCCCGCCGATTTCGGCTGGACGGCGGACTGGACGCGGCCCGGAGAACGGTTGGATTTCTACCACACCATGGACAGCGTCACTCAGGCCGGCCCCTGCGTGCGCTCCAACCAGATCGATTTCGACGAGGAAGTAGTGTTCGCCGCCCGGCGCAAGCTGTTCGAGATCGCCCGGGATAGCGACGAGCGACCCTTTTGCATGGTCGTCTCCATGACCCACCCCCACGATCCCTATACCATCCCCGAACCCTGGTGGAGCCGGCACGAGGACGAGGAGATCGACCTGCCGCGAGTGGCGGCGGACGAGGTTCCGCTGGACCCGCATTCGCGCCGGCTGCGCACCGTGATCGGTCTGGAGCAACAGTCGGTGACGCCGGACCAGATCCGCGCCGCCCGCCGCGCCTATTACGGCGCCTGCGCCTATGTCGACGATCAGATCGGCGAGATCCTGGCCGGCCTGGAGGCCTGCGCGCTGACCGAGGACACGGTGGTCATGCTGCTCGGCGACCATGGCGACATGCTGGGCGAACGCGGCCTTTGGTACAAGATGAACTTCTTCGAAGCCGCCTGCCGCATTCCGCTGATGATCTCGGCGCCCGACCGGTTCGCGCCCCGACGCATAGCCGCCTCTGTCTCCCTGCTGGACATCCTGCCCACATTGGCCGAGATCGCCGGCGATGGCGCGGCCCCCGTCTATGCATCCCCCGTGCGCGGCCAAAGCCTGATCCCTCACCTGACCGGCCAAGCTGGCCATGACGAAGCGATCGGCGAATATCTGGGCGAAGGCGCCCTGGCGCCCATCGTCATGCTGCGGCGGGGCGCCCTGAAGTTCATCCACTGCCCGATCGATCCAGACCAGCTGTACGATCTCGCCGCCGATCCCGACGAGCGGGTCAATCTGTCCGCCGATCCCGTCCATGCGGACACGGTGGCCGCCTTCCGCGCCGAGGTCGCCCGGCGCTGGCCGCTGGAACGGTTGAATGACGACGTCCTGGCCAGCCAGGCTCGCCGACGGCTGGTGGACGCGGCGTTGAGGCGGGGCAAGCAGACTCATTGGGACCACCAACCGTTTGTCGACGCCAGCCACAGCTATATGCGCAACCACATCAAGCTGGACGATCTGGAGGCCATGGCCCGGTTTCCGCGCGTGACCTGATCTGTCGGCGCTAGGTGCAAACCTGGACGCGGCCTATAGCAAAAGGGTTCAGACCCGGGCGGATCTGTTGTCTCCACAGGCGCGGCCCGGTTTCGGAGGGGTGGTTGGCGGAACAGGATCAGAGATTGGCGCTCGAGCGCTGGGTCATCGACGGCCAGATCCCCGAACACTGGTATGTCGCACTTTGCGCCGATCCGAGATTTCCGGTCGCCTGTCTTGAGCTGTCGACGCGCATGCTTCGCGCCGCCGAGGGCGATCAGGCCCTGGACGGAATGGTCAAGGACGCTGGCAGGTTCCTCGCCGCGAACTGGGCGGTCTATCTGCACCTCACCGGTGGCCTGACCCTGCCGCGTTTGAAGGATCTGTGCGCGACCTCCAATCTTTTGAGCCCCGGTCGCGCGCGGGCCGTTCTGATCTATTTGCAATATCTCGGCTATGTGCGGCCCCTGCCCTTGGCCGCGCGGGGCGAAACCAGGCGCTATGCGCCGACCCCGTCGCTGATGAGGGCCTTTCAGACCCAGATCCAAGCAGGCCTTGAGGCGGCCTGTGTCATCGAGCCGGCCATGGCATCAGTGCTGACCCGGCTGGACGAGCCGGCGGCTCTGGAGAAATTCCTGAAAATTCAAGGTGACGGCTTTGTGATCGTCGCCCCCCTGTCGGACCAGACCAGCCCCTTTTTCCGCATCTTTCTGCACCGGCACGCCGGCATGCAGATGCTGCATCTGATCCTCGTCTCTGCGGCCGAAGAGGATGGGTTTCCACCCCGCGGCCCCGTGTCGATCTCCGCGGCGGCGGCGGCCCGGCGCCTGCGTGTCTCGCGCCCGCATGTCATGCGCCTGCTCGCGGACGCCGAGCGCGAAGGCCTGCTGACCCGTGGTCCCGGGGGAACGGTCACCCTCAGCGCGTCGACGCGAGACTCCATCCAGCGGATGCTGGCGGCCCGGCTGATCGGATATATGATCTGCGCCGCCAAGACAGCGCGTGAAATAAGCCCTCTGGAGGCCTCGCGTCCGACCCCCGCGCCGCGCCTCAGCCCAGGAGGATCGGCGCAGCCCAATGCCACCGCGTCTTGAACCCGCCCGACACGATCACGTCGCAATTGTTCCAATGCAGCGGCGCAATCATTCTCTCGACAGCCTCCCGGTCGGCCCTATCGTGACGCGCCGTAAATTTCCTGCGGCGCCTGTCTCCGCTGGGATCGATTCATGAAGTCACACGCGCGCGTGGTGGTCATCGGCGGCGGGGTCGTCGGTGTCAGCACCCTTTATCATCTGGCCAAGCTTGGCTGGACGGACGCGGTGCTGATCGAACGCAAGGAACTGACCTCGGGCTCGACCTGGCATGCGGCGGGTCTACTGCCCCTGTTCAACATGAGCTATTCCGTCGGCCAGATGCACAAATACTCGGTCGGCTTCTATCCGACCCTGGAGGCCGAGACCGAGCTGAATGTCGGCTTCAGCCGCGTGAGCAATATCCGTCTGGCCCGCACCCAGGACCGGATGGACGAGTACAAATATTACGCCGGGGTGGCCAAGACTATCGGCGTCGATGTCCGCTTCCTCACACCCGCCCAGGTCAAGGAAATCTGGCCGCTGTGCGAGGTCGATGACCTGATCGGCGCCATCCAGCATCCCGACGACGGCTATATCCAGCCGGCCGACCTGACCCAGGCCCTGGCCCGCGGCGCCCGCGCCCGCGGCGCGACCATCCATCGCCAGACCACGGTCACCGGCATCGTCCAACAGCCTAACGGCGAATGGCTGGTGCAGACCGACCAGGGCGACATCGCCTGCGAGCACGTGGTTTCGGCCACCGGCAATTTCGCCCGCCGCACCGGGGCCATGGTCGGGCTGGACGTGCCGGTGATCCCGGTCGAGCACCAATATATCGTCACCGAGGCCCACCCGGCGATCCAGGCGCGCAAGGCCGCGGGCTTGCCGGAGATGGGGGTGCTGCGCGAGTCCGACGCCTCCTACTATGTGCGCGAGGAAGCCGGCGGCCTGCTGCTCGGCCCCTATGAGGTCGGCGCGCCGGTCTGTTATGTGGACGGCCCCGATCCGCAGTCGGAATACGAACTGTTCCAGGAAGACCTGGACCGCCTGGCCCCGCACATCGAGGCGGCCATCGCCCGGGTCCCGGCCTTCGGCGAGGTCGGCGTCAAACGGGTCTATAACGGCGCCATCGCCTATACCCCCGACGGCAGCCCCATCGTCGGCCCGGCCTGGAACGGCCTGAAGAACTTCTGGCTCAATGAAGGCCACAGTTTCGGCGTCACCGCCGCCGGCGGGGCCGGCTGGCAGCTGGCCCACTGGATCGTCGACGGCGAACCGACCATCGACATGATGGGCGTCGATCCGCGCCGCTTTGGCGACTACGCCAACCGCGGCTACCTGAAGGAAAAGAACGAGGAGGCCTACGCCAAGGTCTTCACCGTCCACTATCCGGACGAGGAACGCACCGGCGCCCGCCCTCTGCGCCGCACGCCCTGCTATGACCGCATGAAGGCCATGGGCGCCGTGTTCGGCTCGGTGTTCGGCTGGGAGCGGCCCAACTGGTTCGCGCCGGCCGGCTATGCCCTGACCGAGGCCGATCTCGACAAGCCGGACGTCATCCTCAACGAAAACCATCCCGAACCCGCCAAGGCCGGCGATCCGATCCGCGAGAAGTGGAGCTTCCGCCGGTCCAACTATTTCGAGCATGTGGGCGCGGAGTGCCGCCATGTGACCGAAAAGGTCGGCCTGATGGATATGAGCGCCTTCGCCAAGTTCCAGGTCTCGGGCCCGGGCGCCGAGGCCTGGCTCGACACCCTGCTCACCAACCGCATTCCCAAGGACGTGGGCAAGCTCAGCCTGACCTATCTGCTCACCGCCAAGGGCGGGGTTCGCGCCGAATTCACCGTCTACCGCGAGGCGCCGCAGCGCTTCTATCTGGTCTCGGCCGGCGCCCTGGAGCGGCACGATTACGACTATTTGCTCAAGGCCATGCCTACCGACGGCACGGTGCGGCTGGAAAAGGTCACCACCCAGTATGGCGTGCTAGTCCTGGCCGGCCCGCGCTCGCGCGATGTCCTGGCCAAGCTGACCGATGCGGACCTGTCCAACGAAGCCTTCCCCTGGCTGACCGGCAAGGACATCAATATCGGCGCGGCCGGAACCAAGGCCCTGCGGGTCAATTTCCTCGGCGAACTGGGCTGGGAGTTCCACCACCCGATCGAGATGCAGAACTACATCTTCGACAAGCTGTTCGAGGCCGGCGCCGAGTTCGACATCAAGCCGTTCGGCATCCGGGCCATGGACTCCATGCGCCTGGAAAAGACCTACAAGCTGATCCCGCGTGAGCTGTCGATCGAATACGCCGCCCTGGAATCCGGCCTTGGCCGCTTCGTGGCGCTCAAGAAACAGACCTTCGTCGGCCGCGACGCCCTGCTGGCCTGGCGCGAACGCGGCTTCGCCAACAAGGCGGTGACCCTGGAGGTGCACGGCGTCACCGACGCCGACGCGCGTGGATCCGAACCCATCTATCTGGGCGAGGACCTGATCGGCCGGGTCACCTCCGGAGGCTATGGCTGGCGGGTGAACAAGTCCCTGGCCCTGGCCATGGTCCGGCCGGACCTGGCCGCGGTGGGCACCGAGCTCGACATCTCCATCCTCGGCGAACGCCACCGGGCCACCGTCATTCCGGATTCGCCATTCGATCCGGAGAATCTGGTGATGAAGGGGATTTGATGGCTCAGCCGGACAACTTCCCGCCATCCTTTCCGCAAGGGGAGCGCGCCTGAATGGGCGCCCGCGCGTTGGCGAGGCCTGTGCGCGGAACACCTCTCCTGCAGGGGGACGGAGGGGCCCACACCGCCATGGCGGTGTGGGAGGGTGAGGGGTTTCGGCCTTTCACCCATAACCTGATAGATCGTATCCCCTCATCCTCCCGCCGCTCTGCGGCGGGTCCCTCCTTCTCCCTGTGGGAGAAGGGAATAGGAGCCCCATGACCGCGGCCGTTGAGTTCAAGGACGTCGATATTCTATTCGGCAAGGCCGGGCGTGGGCGCCGTGATCCCGCCCTGGCCAAGGCCTTGGACCTGCTGGCCGCCGGCTCAACCCGCAGCCAGATCGCCGCCGACACCGGCGTGGTCCTGGGCGTGGCGGGCGCCAATCTGACGGTCAAGGCCGGTGAGATCTCGGTGCTGATGGGGCTATCGGGTTCGGGCAAATCGACCCTGCTGCGGGCGGCCAACGGACTCAACACCGTCACCCGCGGCCAGATCCTGGTGCGCCACGCCGGCGGTGTGGTGGATGTCGCGGCCTGCGATCCCCCGACCCTGCGCGAGGTGCGGCGCAAGAGCATCGCCATGGTCTTCCAGCAGTTCGCCCTGCTGCCCTGGCGCACGGTGCGCGACAATGTCGGCTTGGGACTGGAATTCCAGGGGATCGACAAGGCCGAGCGCCGACGCATCGTCGATGAAAAACTGGAGCTGGTGGGCCTGTCCGAATGGGCCGACCGCAAGACCCAGGAGCTCAGCGGCGGCATGCAACAGAGGGTGGGCCTGGCCCGCGCCTTCGCCACCGACGCCGACATCCTGTTAATGGACGAGCCGTTCTCGGCCCTGGATCCGCTGATCCGCAGCCGACTGCAGGACGAGCTGATCAGCCTGCAGGACACGGTGCACAAGACCATCATCTTTGTCAGCCACGACCTCGACGAGGCGCTGAAACTCGGCGACCAGATCTCGATCATGGAGGGCGGCCGCATCGTCCAGACCGGCACGGCCGAGGATATCGTCTTGCGCCCGGCCAATGACTATGTGGGCCAGTTCGTGCGGCACATGAACCCGCTGTCGGTGCTGACCGGGACGACCGTGATGCGCGCGGTGGGCGAATTGGCGGGCGAAGGCGGCGCGGTATGGGTCGACAGCCGCCGCCGCTACCAGCTGGAATTGGACGCCGACATGCGCCCGACCAGCGCCCGCATCGACGGCGAAGACCACGCCCTGGTCCACTATGCCGACCACGCCGGCCCCATTCGCCCCGACAGCATGGTTCTGGCCGAGGCCGGCCTGCCGCTCAGCGCTATCATCCGCATCTGCCAGGCCAACAGCCACCCGGTGCTGCTGGTCGAGAACGGCCAGCTGCGCGGAATCTGCGGCGAGACGGAGATCCTGCGCGCGCTTTCGGGCGCGGGACGGGGCTAGCACCGACGATATAATTCCTCCCCCTCTGGGGTCGGAATTAGTCTCTTGCCCCCCTGTCGCGATCCTTCAACCGCGAAGCCGCCTGCATGCGCGTGGGATTGGCCGGTTTGGGGCACAGTCCGGGCGCTGACCCCACCCCCGGAGCCGACCCATGACCCAGGCGATCCTCGAGCGCGAAACCGCCCTTGCGCCCTTCTTCGCCCGCAACCTGGGCCGCGACGATCCGGCGGTGAGGGCCGCCATCGACGCCGAACTGAATCGGCAGCAGGACCAGCTGGAGCTGATCGCCTCGGAAAACATCGTCTCGCCGGCGGTGTTGCAGGCCCAGGGCTCGGTCCTGACCAACAAATACGCCGAGGGCTATCCGGGGAAGCGCTATTACGGCGGCTGCGACTATGTGGACATAACCGAGCAGCTGGCCATCGACCGGGCCAAGCAGCTGTTCGGGGCCGGTTTCGCCAATGTACAGGCCCATTCGGGCGCTCAGGCCAATATGGCGGTGCTGTTCGCCTTGCTACAGCCGGGCGACGTGATCCTGGGCATGGGCCTGGCTCATGGCGGCCACCTGACCCATGGCGCGCCGCCCACCGTGTCCGGCCGCTGGTTCAAGCCCGTGGCCTATGGCGTCACGCCCGACACCCACCTGATCGACTATGACGCGGTCGAGGCCCTGGCCCACGAGCACAGGCCCAGGCTGATCATCGCCGGCGGCTCGGCCTATCCGCGCACCATCGACTTCGCCCGCTTCCGCGCCATCGCCGACGGGGTCGGAGCCTATCTGATGGTCGACATGGCTCACATCGCCGGCCTGGTGGCCGGCGGGATCCATCCGAGCCCCGTCCCTCACGCCCACGTCACCACCTCGACCACCCACAAGACACTCCGCGGCCCCCGTGGCGGCCTGATCCTGACCAATGACGAGGACATCGCCAAGAAGATCAATTCGGCCATCTTTCCCGGCATCCAGGGCGGCCCGCTGGAGCATGTGATCGCCGCCAAGGCCGTGGCCTTCGGCGAAGCCCTGGATCCCAGCTTCAAACTCTATGCCCATCAGGTGGCCGCCAACGCCAAGGTGCTGGCCAAGGGCCTGGCCGACCGCGGCGCGGCCATCGTCTCCGGCGGCACCGACACCCACCTGGTCCTGGTGGACCTGCGCCCCAAGGGCCTGAGCGGCAAGGTCGCCGAGCGGGCCTTGGACGAGGCGGGCGTCACCTGCAACAAGAACGGCAT
>FTIF01000800.1_pt2 | contig 10195 bp, 8 predicted proteins | sample 1658001 | NCBI WGS metagenome assembly FTIF01 (sample SAMEA3914789, study PRJEB12502) | metagenome | biome: forest; material: soil | place: Canada | collected 2011-07-03 | depth 0.3 m | reverse complement strand
TGGCCGGCGTCGCGCCGTGCCTTCTCGCCCTGGCGTCGTTCCCGGAGGCCTATGTCTTCGACACTCTGGGTTATCACGCCACCGCGCCGCGGGTCTGGTATGCGGCCATCGGCCAGGCGCATCGGCTTTCGCCCCTCGCCAAGATCCCAGACGGCCTGATCGCCCTGGCCGTCGGTCCGGCGCTGGAGGTGCTGGCGGCGGTGGTTGCGCTGAACGTCCTGCGCTTCCGGGCGGGGGTGAAGGCCTCGCCCCAGCGGCGGCTGATCGAGATCCTGGCCCTGGCCGGACTGGCCGCCGCGCTCGCGCCGACCCCGACGCAGAGGCAGTACTTCCTGCCGCTGCTGCCGTTCCTCTTCATCCTGTGGGGCCTGGGCGAGGCCGGCTTGCCCAGGTCGCCTCCGCGGCGCCTGAGCCAGGTCATGACCGCTGCGATCGCCATCGGCGCCCTGATCGGCGCCGGACGCTACGCCTACCTCGTGGGAGACAGCATCGTGCGGCTGGCCCGGCGCGAGCCGCCGCCCATCCTGCAGGTCACGGACCAGGCGCACTGGGTCGGCCGCCGGCTGGCGGCCGCGGGCGTGACGGGCGACATCGTCACGCCCTCACCCCAGGCCGTGGCGGACAGCGGCTACCCTCTTGATCCGCGACTGGCCGCCGGGCCGTTCTTCTACCGCACCGGCGACCTGGTCTCCGACGGCCAGCAGCGCCGGCTGCACGCCATCAGCCCCCGGTCCCTGGCGGCGTTCCTGGATGAGGTCCCGCCCGCCGCCATCGTCACCGGCCTGGAACCCCGCCAGGGCCCCAGAGGCCGATCCGTCGACGACGACTTCCGGGCCTACGCCCTGGCGCGCGGCTATCGGCGACAGACCAGCACGACCGGCCCGGCCGAACTCTTCATTCGCCCTTAGCGCCTACCAGGCGCCGACGTTGGGCATCGACATCCAGGGCTCGGCCGGCTCCAGGCGCCCATCCTTCTGCAGCAGCTCGATGGAGATCCCATCGGGGGAGCGGACGAAGGCCATGTGCCCGTCGCGGGGCGGACGGTTGATCGTCACGCCGCCGTCCATCAGGCGCTGGCAAAGGGCGTAGATGTCGTCCACCTGATAGGCCAGGTGGCCGAAGTTGCGGCCGCCCTGATAGTCTTCGGTGTCCCAGTTGTAGGTCAGCTCGACCATCGGCGCGCGCTTGGCCTTGGCCTCCTCGACGTCGTCCGCCGCGCAGAGGAACACCAGGGTGAACTTGCCGTGCGGGTTGTCGGTGCGCGTCACCTCCACCAAGCCCAGCTTGGCGCAATAGAAGTCGAGGGCCTGATCAAGGTCCTTCACCCGAACCATGGTGTGAAGATAGCGCATCGTGGGTCTTTCTCCGGCTTGTCCGCACCTTCGCGGGCCCCTCCTTTACCCAAACGAGCCCGCGCCGTCTGGTAAAGAATTGCGCCTGATCAGGTTGCAGTTAGGAAACCTGTCTTCCTTTTCATTTGCGAGTTGAAATATCCGGCCGCAAAACCCTGGTCGTCGAATTCCCCGGGGGCGGGGACGGCGCGCGCGTTCGGCGTCCCAGGACCCCCGCACCCAGCAAGAGCCGTCATGCGCGTAAAGTCGTCCTATGCCGTCGCCGCAGCCATCGTCCTGGTGGTCGTCGCCTACATCGTGGTGCGGCCCCTGCTCGGCCACGACGGCAAGAATCAGGACGCCTCGGCGGCCACGGCGTCCACGGCGAAGGTGCTGCCGCTGGTGCAGGTCGCCGTGACGGAGGAATCCCAGCACCCCTATCTGATCAGCCTGCGTGGCCGGACCACCGCCACCCGCTCGGTGAGCGTGCGCGCGGAGACCTCCGGCGTCGTGGCCCAGGCGCCGGTCCTGCAGGGGACGTTCGTGCAGGCCGGGACCGTCCTCTGCCGTCTCGCGGTCGACGCCCGGCAGGCCTCCCTCGACATGGCCAAGGCGAACCTGAAGTCCAAGCAGTTGCAGATGCAGGCCTCGACCAACCTGGCCACCAAGGGATTCCGCTCGCCCACCCAAGTGCTGTCCGACCAGGCCACGCTTGATTCGGCCCAGGCGTCCGTGCGTTCGGCGGAAGTCGCCCTGGCCCAGGTCAACATCCGCGCCCCCTTCGCCGGCGTCTTCGACCATCGCGACGCCGAGGTCGGGACCTACCTTTCGCCGGGCCAGTCCTGCGGGTCGGTGATCGAACTGGATCCCCTGCTGGTGGTCGGTGACCTGCCCGAGACGGAGACCGGCAAGGTCCACGTTGGCGCGACGGCCGCCGCCAAGCTCGTCTCCGGCGAGATGATCAGCGGACGCGTGCGGTTCGTCTCCCGCGACGCGGATCCCACCACCCGGACCTATCGCGTCGAGATCACCTCGCCCAACGCCGGCTCCAAGGTCCGGTCCGGTCTGTCGGCGGACATTTCGATCGCCGCGGGCGTAGGCCCTGCGCACCTGGCGCCGACCGTGGCCCTGGTGCTGGACTCCGCCGGGCGCCAGGGCGTGCGCTACGTGCAGGCGGACAACACCGTGGCCTTCGCCCCCGTGACGGTGCTGGAGGACACGCCGCAAGGCCTGTGGATCGCCGGACTGCATGGCCAGGCGCGGATAATCACCGTGGGCCAGTCGTATGTGTCCGAAGGTCAGAGGGTTCGGGTGGCGGCGCGCTAGCGCCAAGGCCCGCGGGAGCGCTTAAGCCATGATCAACGGCCTCATCGACGGCGCCATCAAACGGCGAAAGGTCATCCTGGCGGTGACCCTCGTCATGAGCCTGTTCGGCCTCTACGCCTATTTCACCATTCCGCGCGAAGCCGACCCGGACATCACCATCCCCTTCGTTTCGGTGGTCGTGCCCTATCCCGGCGTCAGCCCCGAAGACGCCGAGCGCCTTCTGGTGCGGCCCATGGAGCACGAACTTCAGTCGGTGCAGGGCCTGAAGGAGATGAACGCCGAGGCCCGCCAGGGCGTGGCCGTCATCGCCATGGAGTTCGAGGTCAACTTCGACAAGAACAAGGTGCTGGAAGACGTGCGCGCCAAGGTGGACTTGGCGCGTTCGAAGTTCCCGCCGGACGCCCTGCCCCCCGACATCGAAGAAGCCAACATCAGCGACGAACCGGTGGTCGGGGTCGTGCTGTCGGGCGCCGCCCCGGAACGGACGCTCTACGCCACCGCACGCGCGTTGCAGGACCGGCTCCTGAGCCTGCCCAGCGTGCTAAGCGCCGATATCTCCGGCGCCCGCGAGGAAGTGCTGGAAGCCACCATCGATCCGGTCCGGATGGAGGCCTACAACGTCACCACCAACGACCTGGCGGCCGTCATCGGGCGCAACAACCAGCTGGTGCCCGCCGGGAATGTCCAGACCAAGCAGGGCGCCTTCGCCGTCAAGCTGCCCGGGGTCGTGCAGTCGCCCGAAGACATCCTGCTGCTGCCCATCAAGAAGAGCGGCGACCGGATCGTCACGGTCGGCGATATCGGCGAAGTGCATCGGACCTTCAAGGAGCCGACCTCCATCAGCCGCTTCAACGGCGAGCGGTCCTTCACCCTCTACGTGGTCAAGCGGCCCGGGGCGAACCTGCTCGACACCATAGGCTCAGTCAGGGCCACGGTTCTGAAGGAAGGCAAGCACTGGCCCAGCACCATCCACGCCGACTATTCCTTCGATGAGAGCGAGTTCATCTCCCACACCCTGACCATGCTGGAGTCAGGCCTGATCACGGCCACCCTGCTGGTGATGCTGATCGTCATCGCGACCCTGGGGGTGCGGCAGGGAATCATGGTCGGGGCGGCGATCCCCACTTGCTTCATGATCACCTTCCTGTGCCTGCAGCAGATGCACATCACCCTCAATCAGATGGTGATGTTCGGTCTGGTCCTGGCGGTGGGCATCCTGGTCGACGGCGGCATCGTGGTGGTGGAGTACGCGGACCGGAAGATGGCTGAGGGCCTGGACCGAACCGCCGCCTTCGCCGCGGCGGGCAAGCGCATGTTCTGGCCGGTGGTCAACGGCACCCTGACCACCCTGTGCGCCTTCCTGCCCTTCCTGTTCTGGAACTCGATTCCGGGCAAGTTCATGAGCTTCCTGCCGCTCACCCTGTTCTTCGCCCTGGGCGCCTCGATCTTCGTAGCGCTGATCTTCACGCCGGCGCTGGGCTCGCTCATGGGCCGCAAGCAGGGCGCGGATCTGGCGCACCTGGCCGAGATCGAGAAGTCCGAGCATGGCGATCCCGCCCAGATGAGCGGCTTCATGGGCTGGTACGCCCGCACGCTGGGCGCGGCGGGCCGGCGGCCGATTGTCGTCACCCTGGTCGCCATGGCGGTGATCGCCGGCATCATCGCGCCGTTCTTCGTGCAGAAGCACGACAGCGAGTTCTTCCTCAAGCAGGACCCCGATCACGCGACAGTCTACGTCATGGCGCGGGGCAATCTGTCGGTGGAAGGGTCAGACGCCCTGGTCCGCCAGGTCGAGGACAAGCTCATCGGCATCAAGGGCGTGCGCGCCATCGACGTGCGGGCCGGGAAGCTGAACGGCGGCGGCCGCAACGCACCGCCGAACGACACCATCGGCCGCATCCAGCTCGAGTTCGTCGACTTCCAGGTGGAAAAAAAGCTCGGCCTGACCGGCATGGACATCGTTTCGACCATCCGAAAGCGGCTGGGCGAGACGGCGGGCGTGCTGACCGAATTGCGGCTGCCGCAAAGCGGGCCGCCCCAGGGCAAGGACGTGCAGATCCAACTGCAGAGCCAGGACACCGTGGCCCTGAACAAGGCCGCGGACCTGATCCGCGACCATCTGGCCAAGGACCCTCAGATCACGGCCCTGGAGGACACCCGCACGTCGCCCGGCATCGAATGGAACTTCGCCGTCGACCGGGTGGCCGCCGGCCGCTACGGCGTCGACGTTCTTTCGGTTGGTCAGGCGATCCAGTTCGTCACCGGCGGCATCCTGGTGGGCAAGTTCCGCCCCGACGATGCGCCCGATGAACTGGACATCCGGGTGCGCTTCCCGGCCGAGGCGCGCAACATCGGCGCCTTCGACAAGCTGAAGATCACCACGCCGTCCGGACCGGTGCCGGCCAGTTATTTCGTCAAGATGGCGCCGGCCCAGCAGGTCACGGCCCTGCAGCGCCGCGACGGCCAGCGCCTTGTCATCGTGCAGGCCAACGTCAAGGGCATCGCCGCCAATCTGAAGATCGCGCAGTTGAAGCCGTGGCTCGACAAGGCCCCCTTGGACTCCGCCGTGCGCTGGAAGTTCCGCGGCGCCGACGAAGAAGGCCAGAAAGCCGGCATGTTCTTCGTCATCGCCATGAGCGTCACCCTGTTCCTGATGTTCATGATCCTGCTGTGGCAGTTCAACAGCTTCTACGGCGTGGTGGTGACGCTGTCGGCGGTGGTGCTGTCGACTGTCGGGGTGCTGCTTGGCGTCGACCTCAACCTGTTCCACACCTTCGACTACATCTCGGTGATCATGCTGGGCACGGGCATCGTCGCCCTGGCCGGGGTCGTGGTGGGCCACAACATCGTGCTTGTGGACACCTTCTACCAGCTGCGGCGAAGCGGCCACGCGGCCGACGACGCCGCCGTCCGCGCCGCGACCCAGCGCTTCCGGCCGGTGATGCTGACGACGGTGGTCACCGTGATCGGCCTGTTGCCGATGATGTTCCAGTTCCACCCGGACTTCCGCCAGGGCGGCTTCGACTACAAGGCGCCGGGGTCGGAGTGGTGGGTCCAGCTGTCAGCGACGGTGGTCTGGGGCCTGTCCTTCTCGACCGTCCTGACGCTGTTCCTGACGCCGGCGGCCCTGGCCGCGCCAAAGTCCCTGCACCGCACGTTCGGCGCCTTGCTGGCGCTCAGGTTCGGCGACCTGCGTTGGTCCCGCCCCGATCCAGCGGTCCCCGTCCCTAGTCGGCCTCGGCCATTTCCCGAGGCGGCCGAGTAGCCTCGTCCCGCGTCTGCCGACGCCAGAGGGCGGCGTATTCGCCCCCCTTGGCCAGCAGTGTGGCGTGATCCCCGCGCTCGACGATCCGCCCGCGCCGGATGACCAGGATCTGGTCGGCGTCGGCGATGGTGCTCAGGCGGTGGGCCACCACCAGGGTGGTGCGGCCGGCGCGGACCTTGCGCAGGGTCGCCTGGATCGCCGCCTCGGTCCGGCCGTCCAGCGCACTGGTGGCCTCGTCCAGGATCAGCAGGCGTGGATTGGCGATCAGAGCCCGCGCCAGGCCCACCCGCTGTCGCTCGCCGCCCGACAGCTTCAGGCCCCGCTCGCCGACGCGGGTCTCCATCTTGTGCGGCAGGCTGTCGATGAAGGGCGCCAGTTCCGCCGCCTCGGCCGCCGCCCAGACATCGGCCTGCGAGGCCGACGGGTTGGCGAAGGCGATGTTGGCGTAGAGGGTGTCGTTGAACAGGGCCACGTCCTGGGGCACCAGGGCGATGGCGCCGCGCAGGCTGACCTGCTGGACCTGGCGCAGGTCGACGCCGTCGATCAGGACGCGGCCGCCCTGGGGATCGATCAGGCGCAGCGCCAGCCGCGCCACCGTGGTCTTGCCGGAACCCGACGGTCCCACCAGCGCCGTGGTCGTGCCCGGCGGCGTGGTGAAGCTGATGCCCGTCAGGCCCACCGAACGGGCCGTGTGCTGGAAGGCCACGTCCTCGAACACCAGCGCCGCGCCCTGCCCCGACGCCGGCGGCAGCGGCGCGGCGTCCGGGGCGTCGGTGATGTCCGGCGCCACGGAGCGCAGCTCCAGCATCTGCTCCATGTCGATGAACGCCTGCCGGATTTCCCGGTAGTTCATGCCCAGCACGTTCAGCGGACCATAGACCTGCTGCAGGATCAGGATGCAGGCGGTCACGCCGCCGATGGTCATGGCGCCCGGATGGCCCTGGCCGTGCAGGTAGTCCAGGCCCGCCAGGATGGTGATCAGAGCCAGCCCCAGGCTCATCACAACCGACTGGACCGCGTTCAGCAGTTGCAGGGAGGTGTTCGCCTTCACCGCGGCGTGGGCGTAGCCCAGCATGGCCGTCTCGTACTGGCCCACCATCCGGTCCTCGGCGCCGAAGGTCTTCAGCGTCTCGAAGTTCATCAGCCCGTCCACCGCCAGGCCCGCCGCCTCGCTGTCGGCTTCGTTCAGCAGCCGGCGATGCTTGATGCGCCAGTTGGAGATGCCGAAGGTGAAGGCGATGTAGACGACGATGGTGGCGATCGCCACGGCGGCCAGCCGCCAGCTGAAATGCGTGGTCAGCACGTAGGACGCCATCAGGAGCTCGAGCACCGTGGGCCCAAGGTTGAACACCACGCTGCGCAGCAGGAAATCGGTCGAGCGCGCGCCCCGGTCGATGATCCGCGCCAGGCCGCCGGTCTGCTTGCCCTGGTGGAAGTTCAGCGACAGCGACAGGGCGTGGGCGAAGGTCTCGGTCGCCGAGCGCGCAAAGGCCGTCTGCGACACCGGCGTGAAGATGGAATCGCGCATGTACGGCGCCGTGTTGGCGATGAACCGCAGCAGCACCCAGCCCAGGGCGAAACCGGCGAAGCCCGTGAAGACCGCTTCGACCCCGCCACGTCCACGGTTCAGGTGATCGATGGCGCTCTGGATCAGCAGCGGCGCCGTCACACCCGTCCACTTGCCCAGCAGGACCAGCGCCAGGGCCAGGCCAAGCCTGGTCTTCAGACCCCTGGCCCTGGACCGCAGCACCAGGCCCACCAGGTCGGCCATGGAGCTCCAGAAGCTGAACTTCGTGGTCACGGCGGAGGTGGCCGGAGGGCGGCCCGCCAATTCATGCGCCATCGTCAACTGACAGGCTCCGATCGATCCACGATGATGGTGCTCTGCACGCCGCCTCCAGGGGTCACCCAGTCGATCCGCCAGCCGAGCGGCGCGCGCTGGGCGCGATAGGGTCCTTGGGTCAAGGTGGGGGCTGGCGAGACAGGCGCAAGCGTACGGACCTGATGCTCGCCGTCCGAAGCGTCGATCTGGTGGTCGCCCTTGGCGAGAGGCTCGCTCAGGGCGACATCGAATCGTCCGTCGGCATCGGCCGCGCCCTGGCCGCGCTGGACGCCATCGACGCGGATGGTCACGGTGGCCCCCGGAGATGTCACGCCCGAGATCACGGCCCCGCCCTGACGGTCATAGTCCACCGCCAATATCCGCACGCCGGGCGCCGGGCTGGCGAACACCTCCGCCCCGGCGCCGGAGCGCAGCTGCGCGGCCCGGCCATCCGGCAGGACCGCCAGATAGCCCTCCGCCTGCACGATCCGCTTCCCCGAGCCGTCGGCCATCGACAGCCCGAAAAGCCTGGGCGTGGGCACGGCCGAAAGGTCCAGGCGCCAGCGACCCTGCTCGTCCACGGGAGCGAACATGGCCTCTCCGGCCGGTGTCGCCAGGCGCACGCGCATGTTCGGCGCGGCCCGCCCCGCCAGGGTCAATCGCCCGCCCGCCGCCGTTGTCGCGGCCGTCAGAGCCGGCGGCGGAATGTAGGCGCCCTCCTGCCCCGAGCCTGCGGAATGGGCGGCGACACTGCTCGCACCCTTGCCGTCGCAGGCCGCCAGCAACAGGGCTCCGCCCAGGACCGCCATAAATCTCACCTGCACCGCAGCTTGAATCCCTTCGGCTTTCACCCGATTATCTGCGCAGATCGTTGCACAACGAAGCGCGCTACGGCGCGCTGTTTTTTTGCTGGAGATTTCCAACGATGTCGATCCAGTCCAGGCGCCTGGACTCCGTGTGCGTCTATTGCGGTTCATCGAATGCGGCGCGCCCTCAATATCTTGCCGCCGCGGCCCGGCTCGGCCGCACGATCGCCGACGAAGGCCTGCGGCTGGTCTATGGCGGCGGCGGTGTCGGACTCATGGGCGCCACGGCCACGGCGGCGCACGAAGCGGGCGGACGTGTCCTGGGAATCATCCCCGAGTTCCTGACATCGCATGAGCGGCCCCTCACGACCGTGGAAACCATCGTCGTCCAGTCCATGCATCAGCGGAAGATGATGATGTTCGAGGAGTCCGACGCCTTCGCCATCCTGCCGGGCGGAATCGGCACGCTGGAAGAGGTGATCGAGTTGCTGTCCTGGCGGCGTCTGTCGCTGCACGCCAAGCCGATCGTCTTCTACAACCCGGACCGGTTCTACGATCGCCTGTTCGAGCTCTTCCAGCAGTTCATCGACGAGCGGTTGATCCCGCCGGAGTTCAGCGAGACCTGGCGGTCGGTGGAAGACATCGATGCCGTCATGCCGGCGATCCGGAACATGCCCACGGGCGCCTTCATGACGCCGCCCGGCATGGAACAGGTGACCTGAAAAAGGCGCGCCGCCCGGTTCCGCGCGGAACCGGGCGGCGGCGATCAGGACTCAGTCATCGCGATGGACGCGTTCGCGCCGTTCGTGCCGCTCCTGAGCTTCGAGGCTCAGGGTGGCGATCGGTCGCGCCTCCAGGCGGGCGATGCCAATGGGTTCGCCCGTCTCTTCGCAGTAGCCGTAGTTGCCTTCTTCGATTCGGCGCAGGGCCTCGTCGATCTTCGAGATCAGCTTTCGTTGTCGATCTCTTGTTCGCAATTCAAGAGCACGATCGGTTTCCGATGACGCCCGGTCGGCCAGATCAGGATGATTTTCCGTCTCGGCCTGCAGGTGAGTCACTGTTTCACGCGACTCTTTCAGGATGTCTTCTTTCCAGTTCAGCAGCTTTTGCTTGAAATACTCAAGCTGCCGATCATTCATGAAGGGCTCGTCCTCGCTGGGACGATAGTCGGAGTCTTTCAACAACACGGAAGTTGCGTGCATAAACGCCTCACACCCCCTAAAGCCCCGCATCGATGGCGGGAGCCGCGCTTATAGCAAAACCACCGTTACGGGCAACGCGACAAAGACTCACGAAAAAGCGTTCCGTGGACCTTGAAACGTTGAAGGCAAACGTCGGTTTCACCGAATGATTCCCATGTCGACCAGGCGATACGCTATGGCGGCCCTTGTACAAGGCGCCAAGGCGTCGGCGGTCAGGCCGCCAGGCCATTGACTTCCAACTTGGCCAGTTCGACGGCGGCGCGGGTCTCGATCTCGCCCAGAATGGCGTCGAGTCCGGGATCGTCCGTGAGCATCCTTTGCTCACGCGCATCGCGCGCCAGCCGTTCGACGGCCTGACGCGGCAGGCTGCCGTCCAGCAGGCCGATCTTGAGCTCGTCGAGGGCGTCCAGGAGCCTGCCGCCCCTGGCGGTGGCGCGCCGGCG
>FTIF01002773.1_pt2 | contig 10200 bp, 11 predicted proteins | sample 1658001 | NCBI WGS metagenome assembly FTIF01 (sample SAMEA3914789, study PRJEB12502) | metagenome | biome: forest; material: soil | place: Canada | collected 2011-07-03 | depth 0.3 m | reverse complement strand
GGCCGACCAGGCGCTGCTGCTGGATCGCGCCGAGGCGCTGCCCGGCTCGCCGCAACTGACGCCGAAAGCGCGCGAACGCATCATCGGCTACGCCGACGGCGACGCGCGCCGGCTGCTCAACGCGTTCGAGAACGTGGCCGTGCATGCGACGCCCGGCGAGCCGGTGGACGAGAAGTTGCTGGAGCGGGCGCTCGGCGAGCAGATGCGCCGCTACGACAAGGGCGGCGACCATTTCTACGACACCATCTCGGCGCTGCACAAGTCCGTGCGCGGCTCCGACCCCGACGCCGCGCTGTACTGGTTCGCGCGCATGCTCGACGGCGGCGCGGACCCGCGCTACATGGCGCGCCGCCTGGTGCGCATGGCCAGCGAGGACATCGGCAACGCCGATCCGCGCGCGCTGCGCATGGCGCTCGACGCCGCCGAGACCTACGAACGCCTGGGCACACCTGAAGGCGAGCTTGCATTGGCCCAGGCCGTCGTCTACCTGGCCGTGGCGCCGAAGTCGAACGCGGTCTACAAGGCCTGGAACGCCGTCCGCGAGGACGTGAAGCGCGAAGGCACCTTGCCGGTGCCCGCGCACCTTCGCAATGCGCCTACCAAGTTGATGAAGCAGCTGGGGCACGGCGCAGAGTATCGATACGCTCATGACGAGGACGGCGCGTTCGCCGCAGGCGAGAACTACTGGCCCGAGGGCAAGCGCGCACAGGCGTATTACCAGCCCGCTCCGCGCGGCCTGGAGAGCCGCATCGGCGAGAAACTGGCCGAATTGCGCCAACTGAACGCCGCGGCGAACAAAGCTCGCGCATCGGACACCTGATTAGTGGGTCGTTCGGTTTCTCGCGGGTAAGTCCGTCCGCTCCGGCGGCAAGGCGCTCCTAGAATCCCGCCAACGAGCAGGGGTTACAAGGGCTTTGTCATCGGGCTGCCATCAGGCGCATCGGTGGCCGGGTTCTTGCAATACCTGAACGTGTCGCATGCGGGTATTGCCCGTGGCGGCTGGCAGCAAGCATGTCGATGCTGAGCCTCTAGAGCCGCGCTCCACTTCGATGGTGCCGCGGCGGTCACGACCAGGAGAGCCCTGATGGATACCTTTTTGCAGCAGATGATCAACGGCCTGGTGCTCGGGAGCATGTATGCGCTCGTGGCACTCGGCTATACGATGGTTTACGGCATCGTCAACCTGATCAACTTCGCCCACGGCGAGGTGTTGATGGTGGGGGCGCTCACCAGTTGGTCGGTCACCGTCTGGCTGGGGCCGCTGGGCCTGCCCGGGTGGCTGCTGCTGCTGATCGCGCTGCTGTGCGCGATCGTCGTCTGCTCGGTGCTGAACTTCACCATCGAGAAGATCGCCTACCGGCCGCTGCGCACCGCGCCGCGCCTCGCGCCGCTGATCACCGCCATGGGCATGAGCCTGCTGCTGCAGACGCTGGCGATGATCATCTGGAAACCCAACTACCACTCGTATCCGACGCTGCTGTCGCGCGACCCGATCTTCATCGGCGGCGCGGTCACCAACTTCACGCAGATCATGATCCTGATCGTGACGGCCGTGACGCTGGGCGGCCTGATGTGGCTCGTCAACAAGACCAAGCTGGGACGCGCGATGCGCGCCACCGCGGAGAACCCGCGCGTCGCCGCGCTGATGGGCGTGCGGCCCGACAACGTCATCTCCGCCACCTTCGTGATCGGCGCCGCGCTGGCCGCGCTGGCCGGCGTGATGTGGGCCTCCAACTACGGCACGGCCCAGTTCTCCATGGGCTTTCTCCCCGGCCTGAAGGCCTTCACGGCGGCCGTCTTCGGCGGCATCGGCAACCTGGCGGGCGCCATGGTGGGCGGCATCCTGCTGGGCATCATCGAGTCGCTCGGCTCGGGCTACATCGGCGATCTCACGGGCGGCGTGCTGGGCTCCAACTACCAGGACATCTTCGCCTTCATCGTGCTGATCCTCGTGCTGACGCTGCGTCCGAAGGGCCTGCTCGGCGAACGTGTCGCCGATCGTGCCTGACCCGCGACGCCAAGGAGAAATCACATGATGAAGAACAAGCTTGTCCTCTTCGGTGCCGGCGCCGTGGTGTTGCTGCTGCTGCCGCTGTTCGCGCAGTACTTCGGCAACGGCTGGGTGCGGATCCTGGACTCGGCGCTGCTGTACATGATGCTGGCCCTGGGCCTGAACATCGTCGTCGGCTACGCCGGCTTGCTGGACCTGGGCTACATCGCGTTCTACGCGGTCGGTGCCTACATGTTCGGCCTGCTCGCCTCGCCCCACCTCACCGAGACGTTCGACTGGTTCAGGAACACGTTCCAGCACGGGCTGCATGCGCCGATCTGGCTCGTGATCCCGCTCGGGGCGGCGGTGGCCGGCACGTTCGGCGTTCTGCTGGGCGCGCCCACGCTGCGGCTGCGCGGCGACTACCTGGCCATCGTCACGCTCGGTTTCGGCGAGATCATCCGCGTGTTCCTGAACAACCTCGACGCGCCGGTGAACATCACCAACGGCCCGAAGGGCATCGAGACGATCGATTCGATCAAGTTCTTCGGCATCGACCTGGGCCAGGATCACACGCTGTTCGGCATCGAGTTCCATTCGGTGACGATGTACTTCTACCTGTTCGTGATCCTCGTCGTCGTGGCGGTGCTCATCTGCCACCGGCTCGAACGCTCGCGCATCGGCCGCGCATGGATGGCCATCCGCGAGGACGAGATCGCGGCCAAGGCGATGGGCATCAACACCCGCAACCTGAAGCTGCTCGCGTTCGGCATGGGCGCCACCTTCGGCGGCGTCTCCGGCGTGATGTTCGGGGCCTTCCAGGGCTTCGTGTCGCCCGAGTCGTTCTCGCTGGCGGAGTCGGTGATGGTCGTCGCGATGGTGGTGGTGGGCGGCATCGGCCACATCCCGGGCGTGCTGCTCGGCGCCTTGCTGCTGTCCGCGCTCCCCGAGGTGCTGCGCTACGTGGCCGGTCCGCTGCAGGAAGCCACCGGTGGCCGGCTCGACGCCGCCATCCTGCGCCAGTTGCTGATCGCGCTGGCCATGATCGGCGTGATGCTCGCTCGTCCGCGTGGGCTGTGGCCGTCGCCGGAGCATGGCAAGGCCGCGCCGACCGCCGTTCCCGTCAAGTAAGAACAACAGGGAAAGCCACACCATGAGCAACGCAGTTCTCCAGGTCAACGGAGTCTCCAAACGGTTCGGCGGCCTCCAGGCGCTGTCCGACGTCGGCATCACGATCAACGCGGGCCAGGTCTACGGCCTGATCGGCCCCAACGGCGCCGGCAAGACCACTTTCTTCAACGTCATCACCGGCCTGTACACGCCCGATGCCGGCAGCTTCATGCTGGGCGGCGCGCCGTACCAGCCCACCGCCGTGCACGAGGTGGCCAAGACCGGCATCGCGCGCACGTTCCAGAACATCCGCCTGTTCGCCGAGATGACGGCGATCGAGAACGTGATGGTGGGCCGCCATGTGCGCACGAAGTCGGGCCTGATCGGCGCGGTCTTCCGCACGCCGGGCTTCAAGGCCGAAGAGGCCGCGATCCGCGCCCGCTCGCAGGAACTGCTCGACTACGTGGGCATCGGTCGCTTCACCGACTACAAGGCGCGCACGCTGTCGTACGGCGACCAGCGCCGCCTGGAGATCGCCCGCGCGCTCGCCACCGATCCGAAGCTGATCGCGCTCGACGAGCCCGCGGCCGGCATGAACTCCACCGAGAAGGTGGTGCTGCGCGAACTGATCGACCGCATCCGCAACGACGGCCGCACGATCCTGCTGATCGAGCACGACGTGAAGCTGGTGATGGGCCTGTGCGACCGCGTGACCGTCCTGGACTACGGCAAGCAGATCGCCGAGGGCACGCCTGCCGAGGTGCAGGGCAACGAGAAGGTGATCGAGGCTTACCTCGGCGCCGGCCACAAGCCGCATTGAGGGATCAGCACATGACTGCACAAGTAATGTTGGAAGTCGAGAACCTGCGTGTCGCCTACGGCGGCATCCAGGCCGTCAAGGGCGCCAGCTTCAAGGTCGTCGAGGGAGAACTGGTCAGCCTGATCGGTGCCAACGGCGCCGGCAAGACGACCACGCTGAAGGCCGTCACCGGCATCCAGCCGATCGCCGCGGGCGACATCAAGTTCCTCGGCAAGTCCATCGTCGGCCAGGGCGCATGGAACCTGGTCAAGCAGGGCCTCGTGATGGTGCCGGAAGGCCGCGGCACGTTCACGCGCATGACCATCACCGAGAACCTGCTGATGGGCGCGCACGTGCGCAAGGACAACGAGATCCAGGCCGACATCGACAAGGTGTTCACCACCTTTCCGCGCCTGAAGGAACGCGCCACGCAGCTCGCCGGCACCATGTCCGGCGGCGAGCAGCAGATGCTGGCCATGGGCCGCGCGCTGATGGCGCGTCCCAAGGTGCTGCTGCTCGACGAGCCGTCGATGGGGTTGTCGCCGATCATGGTCGACAAGATCTTCGAGGTGATCGAGGCCATCCACAAGCAGGGCACGACGGTGCTGCTGGTCGAACAGAACGCCAGCCGCGCGCTGAGCATCGCCAACCGCGGCTACGTGATGGAGTCGGGCGAGGTCACGATGGACGGTCCGGCCGACATGCTGCTGAACGACCCGAAGGTGCGGGCCGCGTACCTGGGCGAGTAGCCCGCCGGCTCGCTGCTTCGCCACTCGTGAAAAGCGCCTGCGGGCGCTTTTCACGTTTTCGGTGCCGCAGTGCACCGCCGTGGTGAAAAAACTCGGGTTCACGATATGTTCATTAAATTAACGAAAGGTTATCTTTGAATTTATAAGAAGTTCCGAGAGTGCGAACTGCCGTCCTGGCCGACACGCTGCTCCGGGTGGAGACAAACTTGTTCCTGAATGTTTCATTACGGCGCCTGGCCGTCACGGTGGCCTGCGCGTGCGCGGCCTTCGCTGTTCCGGTGCATGCCGCCGAGGTCGAGGTGCTGCACTGGTGGACCTCCGGCGGCGAGGCCAAGTCCGTCGAGGAACTCAAGCGCATGCTGGCTCAGCAAGGCATCACCTGGCGCGATTTCGCGGTGCAGGGCGGCGGCGGCGACGCGGCGATGAATGCATTGAAGGCCCGCGTCGATGCCGGCCACCCGCCCACGGCGGCGCAGATCAAGGGCCCGGCCATCCAGGAGTGGGGCCGCAAGGGCGTGCTCGCCAACCTCGACGACGTGGCGACGAAGGACAACTGGGATGTCAAGCTGCCGCGCACCATCGCGGCGCAGATGAAGGTGGACGGCCATTGGGCCGCGGTGCCGGTGAACGTGCATCGCGTGAACTGGCTGTGGATCAACCGCGACCTGCTGCGCAAGGTCGGCGGCCGCGTTCCCGACAGCTGGGATCAGTTCTTCTCGCTGGCTGACCGCTTCAAGGCGGCCGGCATCGTGCCGCTGGCCCACGGCGGGCAGCCGTGGCAGGACCTGACCACGTTCGAGATCGTCGTGCTCGGCGTCGGCGGCCCCGACTTCTATCGCCAGGCCCTCGTCACGATGGATCCGGCCGCGTGGCGCAGTGCGACGATGACGCGCGTCATCGACACCTTCCGCCGCCTCAAGCCCTACACCGACGCCGGCGCGCCGGGCCGCGACTGGAACAAGGCCACCGAGATGGTGATCAAGGGCCAGGCCGGCATGCAGTTCATGGGCGACTGGGCCAAGGGCGAGTTCCTCGCGGCCGGCAAGAAGCCGGAGACCGATTTCGTCTGTACCGCGGCGCCCGGCACCTGGAACGCCTACATCTACAACATCGACAGCTTCGCGATGTTCCGCCTGAAGGACGCGCAGGCCGTCGTCGGCCAGAACGCGCTGGCGGCCACGATCATGAGCGCGCCGTTCCAGGAGATCTTCAACCGCAACAAGGGATCGATCCCGGTGGCGCTCGGCGCCAACATGGCGAGCTTCGACTACTGCGCGCGCGAGTCGAGCGGCTACTTCGTGGCGGCCTCGCTGGCCAATTCGCTGGTGCCGTCGTTCGCGCACAAGATGGCGCAATCCGAGGCGCATGTCGCCACGGTGCAGGCCCTGGTGGCACGGCTCTGGGACGAGGATGCCTGGCCGGCGGCGAAGGCCCAGGCCGAGCTCGCGGCGGCGGCCGCCGCCGCCCATTGATGCCGGTTCAGAAGCAGGCGCCCGCCAACCCGCAGCCGGCCAGGATCGTGGCGAACGGCGCCACCACCACGGCCACGGCGGCCACGAACAGCGCGGTCGCGCGGGCATAACGCGGGGGCACGCCCGCACGCGTGAGCGACTGCGCGGAGGCCACGCAGACCGCGTCCGGAAACACGAGGAACAGCGGCAGCAGCGTGTAGTCGAGCGCTCGGGCGACGACCCAGCGCAAGGTGCCCGGCTGCACGGGCGGGAACGCCAGGCCGTGGGTATCGAGCACCACGCAGGCCGCGATCACGAACAGCGCGAACGCGAACCCCCAGCGCCGCGGCGTCTTCACGGCCCATTCGGACAGCGGCCACAGCGCCGCGATGGCGAACACCTCGGCGCCTATCATCAGCGCGAGCAGGAGGTCCTTGACGAAGACGTGCATCGGTAGGTGCTGTCAGGGCATGCCCGCGGGTCGGCGACGAGGCGCCTGCCCGAGCCGGGCTCAGGCGGCGTGCTTGTCCGCTTCCGACGTGAAGCTGTCGGCGTAGAACTCTGCGTCGGGCAGGCCGCAGCGTGCGACGAAATCGCGGTGCGCGGACTCCACCATGATGGGCACGCCGCAAGCGTAGACCTGATGGCCCGACAGGTCGGGCAGGTCGCTCATCACGGCCTGGTGGACGAAGCCGGTGCGGCCCGTCCACGCATCCTCGGCGGCCGGCTCCGACAGCACCGGCACGTATTCCAGCTGCGGCAGCAATTCCTTGGCCGCGGCGATCCAGTCGGCGAGGTAGATGTCGGCCTGGCGGCGCGCGCCCCAGTACAGCCGCACCGGGCGGATGCTGCCCAGGTGATGCAGTTGTTCGATCAGCGCCTTGATCGGCGCGAAGCCGGTGCCCGAGGCGAGCAGCACGATGGGCTTGTCGCTTTCCTCGCGCAGGAAGAAGCTGCCGAACGGGCCCTCCATGCGCAGGATGTCCTTCTCCTTCATCGCGCCGAACACGTGGTCGGTGAACTTGCCGCCGGGCATGTGGCGCAGGTGCAGCTCGATGGCGGCCGGCGTGCCGAGGTTGTGCGGCGCGTTGGCCATCGAGTAGCTGCGACGGGCGCCGTCGCGCAGGATGAACTCCACGTACTGGCCGGCGCGGTAGCGGAACGGCTGTGTCGCGGGCAGCTGGACGCGCATGACGGCGACGTCGGCGCTCGGGCGCTCCAGGCTCAGCACGCGGCCGGGCATCTTGCTGATCGGGTACTCGCCGGCGCCGACCACCATGCGCGCCTCGACCACGCAGTCGGTCTGCGGCGTGGCGCAGCAGGTCAGGATCAGGCCGGCGGCCTCCTCGGCGTCCGACAGCGCCTTGGGCTGGTGCGCGCCGTGGATCACGCGGCCGTCGCGCAGCTTGCTCTTGCACGAGCCGCAGGCGCCGTCGCGGCAGCCGTACGGCAGGCCCACGCCGGCGCGGATCGCGGCCGACAGGATGGTCTCGTCGCGCGCGACGTCGAAGGCCCGCTCGGCGGGGTGGAGAGTGACGGTGAAGGTCATGGTTTGAGCGACGGGCGCGAGGGCGCGCGATGGGCGCGTTGCGGCGCCGAAGCATGGATTATCCCGCGCCCGCGGGATGGAGCCTCTAGACTCGCCACATGTCCGACCGTCCGACGCCTCTCGAACCGCAGCTGAGCATCCGCGCCTACAGCGGCGAGCAGACGGTGCATTCGCACGACCATGCCCAGGTGCTGTTCGCCTGGCGCGGGCGGATGGACCTCGAAATCGGCGCCGGCGCCGGCTTCTCGGACAACTCCTGCGGCCTGATCATTCCCGCCGGCGTCACGCACGCCTACGCGGCGTCGCCCGACCTGCGCATGGTGGTGATCGACGTGCCGGCGCAGTGCGGACTGGATCGCGTGCGCCGCTTCGCCGTCACCGCCGGCGTGCGCGAGCTCGTGGCCGGTGCGAAGGCGACACGGTTGCTGGCGGCGATCCTGGAGACGCCGCGCGTCGGCGTTCGCCGCGGCATCGCGCTCGACGGCCTGCAGGCCGCGCTCGCGACCGCATTGCACGAGCCGTGGACGACCGCGCGCATGGCCGAACGCTGCCTGCTGAGCCCGCAACGCTTCCACGCGCGGCTGCTGGAGCTGACCGGCCTGTCGCCGCAAGCCTGGCTGCGCACGCTGCGGCTGGACGAGGCGCAGCGGCTGCTGCGGCGCGGGCTCACGCTGGAGGCCGTCGCGGCGCGCGTGGGCTACGCCTCGGCGAGCGCGCTGGCGCATGCGATGCGGCGTGACCGGGCCGTCGGCGTGCGCGGCCTGCGCGACGCCTGAAATCTGGAAAAGTCGAGAGTCTCTCGACAAAAGCCGCGCCTGCGCCAGCCACGATGGCCGCATGAAGACTGCATCCTGGCCAGGCATCGTCCTGGCGTTGTCGGCCGCCGTGCTGTGGGGCACCACGGGCACGGCCCAGCACTTCGCGCCGGCACGCATCTCCCCGGTCTGGATCGGCGCGCTGCGGCTCGCCATCGCGGCGCTGTGCTTCGCGTTGCTGGTGGCGGTCACCGAGCGCGGGCGCGGCGTGCGACCCCGGGCGACCGGCCTCTGGCGACGCCAACTGCTTGCCGGTGCCTGCATCGCCGTCTACAACCTCGCGTTCTTCGCCGGCGTGCGGCTGGCCGGCGTCGCGGTGGGCACGATGATCGCGATCGGCAGCGGGCCGCTGTTCGCCGGCGCCGCGCAGGCCTTGATCACGCACCGGCCGCCGGTGGCGCTGTGGTGGCTGGGCACCGCGCTGGCGATCGCCGGCGGCGCGGCCATCGCGCTCGGCAACGGCGGCGTCGCGCCGGCCGATGCGACGGGCTTGCTGCTGTGCCTGACGGCCGGCCTGTCGTACGCGATCTACACGCTGACCGCCAAGTCGCTGTCCACGCACGCGTCGCCCGCGCGCGCGAGCCTGTGGGTGTTCGGCACGGCCGCCGTCATCGCGTTGCCGGCGGCGTGGCTGATCGCGCCGTCCGGCGCCGTCGACCTGGTCGCGGCGGGCAGTCGCGGCTGGCTCGTCGTCGCGTGGCTGGGGGTCATGGCGACGGGCCTGTCGTACCTGCTGTTCAGCAGTGCGTTGCGCTTCATCTCGGCCGCCACCGGCGTGGCGCTGGCCATGGGCGAGCCGCTGACCGCGTTCACGCTGGCGGTGCTGGTGCTGGGCGAGCCGCTGCGCGCCAGCGGGCTGGTCGGCATCGGGTTGATCCTGGCCGGCCTGGTGCTGGTCGTGACGGGCGAGCGCCGCAGTTGAGACAATGCGCCCCTCATGGCGCACAAATCCTCCCTGTTGATCATCGGTTGCGGCGACGTCGGGCTGCGCGTCGTGCGCGCGCTGGGCGGTCGCCTGCGCGTGTTCGCGCTGACGTCGTCGCCGCAACGCTGCGACGCGCTGCGCGCCGTCGGCGTGCGGCCTGTCGTCGGCGATCTCGACGACGCGTCCTCGCTGGGCCGGCTCGCGGGACTGGCCGACGCCGTCCTGTATCTCGCGCCGCCGCCGGCCACCGGCCACACCGACCCGCGGCTGCGCTCGCTGCTGGCCGCGCTGAGCCGGCGCTCGCTGCCGGCGCGCGTCGTCTATGCGAGCACGACCGGCGTCTACGGCGACTGCCAAGGCGAATGGGTGACCGAGACGCGCGCGCCGAATGCGACCACGGACCGCGCCCGCCGCCGCGTCGATGCCGAGTCGCACCTGCGCGCATGGGGCCGCGCGACGGGCGTACGCGTGACGACGCTGCGCATCCCCGGCATCTACGCGGGCGACCGCGAAGGTGGCCGGCCGCAGGATCGCCTGCTGCGCGGCACGCCCGTGCTGGCGGCCGCGGATGACGGCTACACGAACCACATCCACGCCGACGACCTGGCGCGTGCCTGCGTGGCCGCGCTGTGGCGCGGTCGCCCGCAACGCGTCGTCCAGGTCTGCGACGACTCGGACCTGAAGACGGGCGACTACTACGACCTGGTGGCCGACCTGAGCGGCCTGCCGCGTCCCGCGCGCGTCCCGCGCGCGCTGGCGAGCGAGCATTTCAGCGCCGCCCAGTGGAGCTTCCTGAACGAGTCGCGCCGGCT
>FTIF01001548.1_pt1 | contig 10216 bp, 10 predicted proteins | sample 1658001 | NCBI WGS metagenome assembly FTIF01 (sample SAMEA3914789, study PRJEB12502) | metagenome | biome: forest; material: soil | place: Canada | collected 2011-07-03 | depth 0.3 m | reverse complement strand
GCCGCCATGCGCAGGTAGTGGCCCGGCGTGACCCGCCAGATGCGTTTGAAATGGCGGTTGAAATGGCTCTGATCGGCAAAGCCGACGATGCTGGCCACCTCGACCGGCGGAATTCCATCGAGCAGCAGGGCGCGGCCGCGCTCGATGCGGATGTGGATCTGGTAGGCGTGTGGTGGTAGGCCGGCATAGCGGGTGAAGGCGTGAACCAGATGGAAGCGGCTCAGCCCGGTCAGGCTGGAAAGCTCCGCCAGGGTTACCTGCTCGGCATAGTGTTCGCGCAAATGGGTCTTGGCGCGCTCCACCGCGCGATGCGCATTGCCGAGCGGGCATTGCGGCGGCCGCCGTTCCGCCTGTTCCAGCAGCAGCCGCACGCAGACGACGAAGCGGGATTGCTGTTCCAGCACCGTGGCGTCGCTCTCGATCGCCTGACCCAGTTGGTAGACGGCGCTGAACAGCCGTGATTTGAACCCGTCCACCAGTGCCAGCCGGAAATGCGGGGCGACGGGCTGGCCCAGTTCCCTGGCCGCGTCGACGAACAGCTCGACGGGGATGAGCATGACCTTGAAATCCGAGGGCTTGGCGACCCAGGTGTTGCGGTGGGTCTCACCGGGCTCGAGCAGCATGACGTCGTGATCCTGCAGGCCGTATTCGTTGCCGCGATAACGCCACGAGGCATCGGCGGTGCGGCAGGCGCAGACGGCATAGCGTTCGTGGAAGACATGCCAGCCGCGGGCCGAATGCTCGGCCGAAAGCAATTCGGCGCCCGGCAGCGCAGGCGGACGCCGATAGGAGACGCGCTCAAGGGATTCCGGATCCGACATCTTGCTCCTCCCGACAACCGGACCATATCGCCCGGGATGACCGTGGTCGAGACGTCCTGTCGTGAAGGCTCATCGGATGCGCCGGGCAGGCCGGCGGCTCCGATCGCGCGAATTGCCGCAGCAGGCAAAGGCGCGTGCGTTCCTTTCTGTGTCTTCAGCATAGCAAGAACGTTCTAGCCGTGCCTATGGCGCATGCGTAACTTCGCCCTACGGGTGCGGACCCGGCAAAGTCATGCGGGCCGCCCCACCGATCGGAGTCGGTATAACAAAACAGAGGAGTACGTGAAGTGGGCAAATATTGGAGCAGCAAGCTTGTTCTGCTTTTTTGTGTCGTGGGAGCGGGGATCGGCACCGCGCTCGCCGCGGGGTTCGGCTTCAACTTCCTTGCGACCTACGGCACCGGCGGCATCTCGGCGCCATTCGCGACCACCACAATCACGACGAGCTATTCGCGCGGCGTGGCGAACAGCATCAGCGACAGCAATCAGACGGTCTATTCCCTGGTGCAGGCGCAGCCGAGCAATCAGAATTGCAGCTCCGGGCCCTGCTATCAGGGGCCGTACTACCTGGTGCGCCGCACCTCCAGCGGGGCGATCGACACGACCTTCGGCCTGAACGGCTATATCACCAGCTTTCCGAACAGCAGCACCCTCTCGAGCGACCCCAACTTCCAGTTCCATGATCTCTGCGTCGATCCCGGCACCGGCAACGTGGTGCTGGTTGGCCAGGATTTCGTCGCCGGCAGCAGCAGCGGCGGCGGCACCCAGACCATCGTGGTGGAGCGGGTGATCCCGAGCGCCGGGTCCGCCACCGCAGCCGCCGACACCAGCTTCAATGCCACCGGCAAGCTCACCATCACGCCGCCCGCCTACAGCAATGGCCAGGCAAAGACCTGCCGTGTGGCCAACTTCGGAGCCGGCAATGCCGGCCCGGTCTTCGTGGTGGGCAGCGATCAGCATTATCCGACCTGCACCGGCACCGGCAGTTGCAATGCGGACGCCGGCCAGCTGGTGCTGGCCAAGATCAGGCCGAACGGAACCCTGGACCCGGCCTTCGGCACCGCGGGCGTTTCGGAATTCCCTGTCGGCAGCAGCGCGGCGGCACAGATTCCCGAGCCCGGCAACCTGGCCGGCAACGGTTACGAGTCCAACTTCCCGGATCTGGTCATCGTCGGCGATGCCTACGCGCCGGCCACCCCGAATACGACGGTGTCGATGGTGGTGGCTGTCAACCGCTGCACCGGCGCGCTGGACGCGGGCTTCGGCAGCGGCGGCGTGCTGCTCAATCCTTCGATCGGCGGCGCCAGCTATGACAGCGCCTTCCTCGGCCACATCATTGCCGGCAGCGGCACTGCCACCGACCTCAATGTGCTCTTCGGCAATGGCAACAGCGCCGGCAGTTCCGGAATCGCGGCGGCATTCGTGGATTACACCATTACCGGCAGCGAGCCGAATACCGCTTCGCCGGCGGTCCAGAACGGCACTCTGACCTTCCCCCCGGGATTCAACCCCAAGGGGGGCGCCGTCACCAATGCCGCCGGTAATGGCGTGGTCGGCGGAAGCAACACCAGCACCAGCCAGGAAGCGCTGGCCGAGATCACCGGCGAGAGCGCGTTTGGCTTCACCCCGAACGCCAGCGCCGAAACCGCCACCTGCAATGCCGGGTCCAGCAGTTCCTCCTCGGGCGGAAGCTCCAGCAGCAGTTCCTCCAGCTCCAGCAGCGGCTCTTCCTCTTCGAGCAGCAGCTCCAGTTCCGGCGTGTCAAGCAGCTCCTCATCGTCGAGCAGCAGTTCTTCGTCCTCGTCCAGCTCCAGTTCCAGCTCCTCCAGCAGTTCGTCTTCGAGCAGCTCCAGCGGCAGCAGCTCGTCGTCGGGTGGCGGCGGCGGAGGCGGGGGTGGTGCGCCAGGGTTCGGCATGCTGCTGGGCCTGGGCTTCGCCGGCCTGCTGCGCCGCTTCGCGCGCCGGCCCGGCTAGCAAGCTCCGCATGAGCTGAAATCGGATCCGGGACTTTCGCGCGGCGGGAGTCCCGGATGCGAGCGGATCGCGTCCGGGGAGAGGCTGTCAGCGCAGCTCTTTTCGTATGACCAGCTTCAGGCCGGACCATACCTCGTCGACCGCGCACACCTTGACGTCGACAAAGCCCATCGGCAGGGCCACTTCGCGAATCGTGTCCTCGGTGATGTCCGTCGGCATCTTCGATGCCTTCTTCGGCCACGATACCCAGACCATGCCGGCGGCCTTCAGGCCGGTGCGGTACTTGCCGAGCAATTCCTCAAGCTTCGCCCTGCTGCTGGTGAAGAGGTGGACCATATCGGTGGAGCCGCTCAATCGCGTGACGAACTGCACGCCGTCCGGCAGCGGGTCGAGCAAGGACCGGTAAGCTTCCGGCGCATCGACCAGCAGCACCTTGCTGCCCGGCTTGATGCCCAGTTTCTGCGCCAACGGCGTGCCCGAGTATCCGGCCATGGGATTTGTCTACAGTGTCAGCTGCGGCTCTGCTTGCTTCGCTGCACTTTTCCGAAGTGGATGGAAATCCAGAACCCCAGGAAAAATGCCCCGAGCAGCAGCGACAGCAGGCTCAGGTCCAGGCCGATGACCACCGGGCAGATGTAAAGCAGATAAGCACCGGCCAGCAGATTGAAAAAGCCCCACAGGAAATTCACCAACGGCGACGAATCGCCCTCTCCCGGAGGCTTGGAGAACGGTGAGGGAAACGGCATGCCTTGCAAGCCGGCCGCGAGATGCGGCAGGCAGTTGCAGAGGAAGGCGCCGGCGAAGAAATCAGCTATGTAGTGCATGGTGATTGTGCTTAATCCGGGTTACGTTCAATAGAACTGCGTTTGTCGTTCATTTGCCTGCTCCGCCTGGCGGAACGCTAGCTTGCGCCACTGCGTTTCGGCGGTTCTCCTTGAATAACCGCAAGGCAAATTGCCCTGCTGGATGCGCCCTGAACCGTAGCACGTCGACGCGCGCCCGGGCAGGCGCATCTTCCAGGATTGGCAGTTGGATTCCGTATTCCGGCGGCAGCAGCACCGGCGCGGCCATGCAGGCGAAGCTGAGGTCGGCGGCGGTGAAACGGTTTCCGCACAGGAAAGGGCGGCCATCTCCGATCCGCGCCGCCACCTCATCGAAACTCGCGGCGATGATGCGCAAGCCCTGTTCGACATTGTCGGGGGAGATGGCGAGCCGGCGGCCCAGGTAAAGCCGCAGCAGCGGAAACAGCATCGGCGCGGCGATGCCCTGCCAGCGCGGCGTGCCCTGCGCGGCGGTCTTCAGGACCTCGCGCACCGGCAGCGACATCCAGTGGAAATAGACCCAGCGCCTGGTCTCCACGCCCAGGGTCTCGTCGAAGCGCTCTTCCAGCGCCTCGATCTCGCCGCGCAGGCCCTCCGGGTAGAGTTTGCATGCATCCGGCAGGCCGCGGTCCAGGAACTGAAGGATGGCGGTTGAGTCCGGGATCGCCTCGGTCCCGGTCAGCAACACCGGCACCTTGCCGCCGGAGTTGTGCGGGCGCACCGCTGGGTAGTGCAGCACCTGCAGATGCGCCTCCTCGACATAGTCCACGCCCGCATGCACCAGGCCCCAGCGCGCCTTCTCGCAGTAGTGGCTCATGGGGATGGTGATCAGGCGCATGTGCGAACCAATGCGGTAGGGCGGGTCGGCGAGCCGCCGGTCACTGGGAAATGTAGCAGCGTTTCAGTGCTTGAAGTGGTGATACGTAATGTAAGCTCCTCCTCCGAGGAGAGCCCAAAACAAGAGCCCGGTAATGACGACCCAACCGCCATCGGGGTTTATTTCGTCAGAGGGTGAAATTGAACGACAGATAATGTACCCAGGTCCCTTGATGCCAATTTCAAGAAGCACGGATTGAAAAAAATCGCTGCCGAGATGCCATAAACCGCCAAGGGCTGCCAGAAGAAATCCGACTACAGGTGCTGCCATGGATTTTCTCCTTGCGCCCTAATACCCAAGCTCAGCGGTTGGCCGGCGCAGCCATCCGGTGGAAGTGATAGTTGGGAGTGACCCAGTCAATCGCCAAGTTGCGCTAAGAGTTTTTTCTTTTCATCAGGATGCTCCTGAAAATAGGAGAGACAGACTTGAATCATAGTAGCTCTAACACCTTCTGAACCCAGGGCGTCGAAGGTTTCGTTTACCTCCGCGTTTGTTACGCGGCGAATCTCTTGCTTCAGTGCTTCGACTTCATTGTCTTTAGAGAGCATCTTCGTCTCAAGCTGCACAATCTTGCGATGAAGCTTCAAATTCTCTGCCTTCAGTGTCGTATTTATTTTCAAGACAGACACATCAGAAAGTTCGGACAGCGAATTGCCAGGTTGCGTGTCAGGTGCCGGCTTCGCCAAGTTCTTGTTCTTAGCCATATCCTCACGCCCAACACAATTAGCCCTCAAAGTGAAGTATTACTTGCCTGTGATGACGCACAATCTGGACGTTCTCATCACGACCCCATGCGAACAAAGAAAACAGCACCGCAAAGCACGTCAACCTTGATGCGTGCTAATCCCGTCGCGACTTATGCGGCCCCGCCGGCCTATCCGCCGGCTCGCGCAGGCGCGGCAGCAGCTCCGCCAGGTTGCACGGCCGCGTATTGGTATCGAGCTGCGGCGCGATGATCTTGTCCCAGGCCAGTTCGCAGGCGCCGCGGGAGCCGGGGAGGCAGAACACCAGCCGGGCGTTGGCGCTGCCGGCGAAGGCGCGGGACTGGATGGTGGAGGGGCCGATGTCTTCGTAGGAGAGCCAGCGGAACAGCTCGCCGAAGCCGTCGATGACGCGGTCGAGCAGGGGCTCCACCGCCTCGGGCGCGAGGTCGCGGCCGGTGAGGCCGGTGCCGCCGGTGAGGATGATGGCGTCGATTCCCTCGGTGATCAGCCAGTTGCTGAGCTGGGCGCGGATGTGGAAGCGGTCGTCGGTAACGATGGCGCGGGCAGCGAGCGTATGGCCGCTGGCGGCGATGCGCTCGACCAGTAGCTGGCCGGACTTGTCGTCTGCCAGGGTGCGCGAGTCGGAAACGGTGAGCACTGCGATGCCTAGCGACATAGTTGCCTCGATTGCGGGGGTGCTTTGGAAACTATCGCATGAAATTTTGCGTTCGTCCGCCGCGATAGGATTAGTAGGGTGGGTGGAGCGCAGCGCAACCCACCGGGTGGCGCAAGTGGTGGGTTACGCGCCTGGCGGCCCTCCACCCACCCTACGGTACTTAACCGCTCCCGGTGATCCCTGCCTCTTTTCCACCAGCCAGCTGCAAGCGCACGTTCCTGCGCCGCTCCATCGAATGCAGGCTGAACAGGCGGTACTTGCCGAAGCGCTTGGCCAGCTCCACTTCGCCGGCGTACTCGGCGGCGAAGCGTTCCGGCGATTCCAGCGCGAGGCGCGCGGCGAAGGCCTCGGTGACGAAGATCATGCCGGGCGGAGTCACCGGCTCGATGCGGGCGGTGAAGGATAGTTGCGAGCCGTAGTAGTTGTCGACGTTCTCCACCGGATCGTGGCCGGCGAAGGCGGGGGCGAAGTGCACCGCCAGGCGCAGCTCGATCTCGCGCAGCATGCCGCTTTCCTTGCGCCGCACGTCCTCGATGCAGCCCTGGATCGCCACCGCGATCTCGGCAGCGGTGGCGGCGTCCTCGGTGACGACGTTGATGGCGTCGCCCCAGGTGTGGCGGAACAGCACCTTGTCGCCGTGGCGGTCGATGATCTGCGCCACGCCGCCCATCACCCGCGACCAGAAGCGCGGCATCTCCTCGTCGTGCAGGCGGCGGAAGCCGGCGATGTCGGCGAAGATCAGGCCGACGAAACGCCGCTTCACCTCCTGCCGCTGGGTGGCCGGGCACTGCGCCGGCAATTGCGCGGTGCTGCCGCTGTCCGCGTCGACGCGCAGCCAGTAGCCGGGCGGGTTGGTGGCCGGAGCCAGCTCGATGCGGCGGCACTGATTGCCGAGGCGCTGGGCGGCGAGCCGGGCCAGGCCCTGCGCCATCGCGGCGACATGGCTGCCGGCCCAGTCCTGCTCTTCTTCGAGGAAGCCCTGGGAGGCGGTGACCTCCGCGGCCTGCTCCAGGCAGCGCGCCAGGCGCATCGCCCAGCCGGCCCCGAAGCTGTGCTGCCAGCGCTCGATCAGCGGCTTGCGCGCGGTCGGCAGCACCAGCGACAGGCGCGCGCCGCGCCCCATGAAATATTCCGCCGCGCACAGGTCGGCCGGTTGCAGCAGGGCGGTGTAGACGCGCGCGCCCTCGCATTGCGCCGCGTCCAGGCCGCTCACCGCCGGTGCGGTGCGGTCGGCGCCGAACACCACCGGGATCTCGGCGGCGACACGGTCGATATAGAACAGCGCCGGCAGGCGCAGCAGGGCCGAGAACTGGTCGTCGATGTGCAGGTGCCGGCAGATCAGGCGCAGCTGCTGGCGGGTGCGGCTGCGTGCGCTGACATTGCCCTGCGCCAGCGCGTCGGCGGCGCGCAGGCTCTGCCGGGAGCGCGCGGCGTCGCCCAGCAGCAGGGCTGCCTCGGCCTCGCTGGCGCGCAGGAAATAGTGATCGGTATCGTCGGCCGGGATGGTGCCGGCGGCCAGCGCCAGCACTTCGCGCGCCAGCTGGTGCGAGATCTCGCTATCGCCGGCCAGCAGGAACATGGTGGCGGCGTTGATCGCGGTGAAATAGCCGCCGGTCTGGCGGAAGGCGCTCAGATAAGCCTGGGCCGAGGCCTGGAAGTCGTCGCGGCTGCCGCCGGCCAGGGCCAGGTCCTTGAGCAGGCGCCCCTGCAGGGCCAGCCAGTCCTCGTCGATCTCTTCCTCGCGCAGGCCCAGCTCGCGGTAGCGGCGCCAGGCGAACTCGGTGCTGCCGGCATTGGCCAGGGCCAGCAGGGACAGGTATTGCAGATGGCGCGTCTGCACGCCCAGCTGCTGCGCCTGGTCCACCAGGTCGTAACACAGCAGGTAGTTGCCGGCGCGCAGCGCTTCGCTGGCGCGCGCCGCGAAGACCTCGGCAGTGTTGTCGTTATGGCCCATGTTCGGTTCCCCCTGCCTTCCCCCCGATCCCCAGAAGCCTCAGGAATCGGTATCCGGAGTGTACTCAACCGCGGGATCGATCACGATCAGGCGATGCCCCCCGCCGTCCGGCCTGGGCGGGGGATCGGTGCAGAATTCATCGGGTATATGGTGCGGATTGCGGCGCCAGTCGACCACTTCGGCGGTGCCGCCGGGGCGCAGCAGGTTCTGCTCGCGCAGGATGGCGACGAGGATGTCGGAGCGCTGTGCCAGGCAGGCGGCGAGATGGCGGTACTGCTGCTCGCGGAAGCCCTTGTCGCGCAGTTCGGCGGCGCCGCTGCCGGGCGGCAGCAGGTCGACGATGGTCTCGCAGGAGGCCAGAGTGGTTTCGATCTGCTGCTGGTGCAGACGGCGCTGCGCCGGCGAGATGTCCGTGCCGGCCTCGCGCAGGTTGTCGAGCCAGTCTTCCAGCAGGGTTTGCGGCGGCACCGGCAGCAGGCCGATCATGCGGAACGGGATGTCGTTTTCCAGCAGCCAGCCGCTGAGCACCCGCGCAAACAGCAGATCCGATCCGGGGGCTAGGCCGGTGAGCAGGCACACCTGGGTGAAGCTGCCGCCGGGGAACAGCCGCGGCAGCACGCCGTTGCGCAGCTGCGTCACCACGTTTCCTTCTTCCTCCGCGCTGAGCAGGAGGTGGCCGGTGCCGCCGAGCAGGAACTCGTGGCCACCGCGATCGGCGAGCGTGCCGAGCCAGCGCGCCAGCGGCACGGCGGCGCGCGCTGCGGCGCGATTCAGCGGGGACAAGGGCTTGGACACCATGACACTTTAGCGCCTTGCGTCACCGTGAAACGCGACGCGCATCGCACTATGGACCTCCTGTCCAAGATACCGGACACGGTAGACGTCCCTGTCCAAGCTACCAGACATCCATGTCTGGACTGTTCAAAGAAGCAAAAGCAGGTATGTGCTCTGCCCGTAGCCCGTAGGGTGGGTGGAGCGCAGCGCAACCCACCGGCACCTGCGCCGAAGCCGGTGGGTTACGCGCCTGACGGCGCTCCACCCACCCTACGGGCCTACGGGTTTTAGATTATCTCGATGGCGAGGGCCACAGCCTCACCGCCGCCGATGCACAGGCTGGCGATGCCGCGCTTGCCGCCGGTCTTGCGCAGAGCGCCGACCAGGGTGGTGACGAGGCGTGCGCCGGAGGCGCCGATGGGGTGGCCCAGGGCGCAGGCGCCGCCGTGGATGTTGACCTTGTCGTGCGGCAGATTGTGTTCCTTCATCGCGGCCATGGTGACCACGGCAAAGGCTTCGTTGATTTCCCACAGATCGACGTCGGCGGCCTTCCAGTTCAATTTTTCCAGCAGCTTGGCGATGGCATGGACCGGGGCGACAGTGAATTCGCCAGGCAGGCGCGAGTGCTGGCTGTGGCCGACGATGCGGGCCAGCGGCTTGATGCCGCGCTTGTCCGCTTCCGACTGCGTCATCAGCACCACCGCGGCGGCGCCGTCGGAAATCGAGGCCGAGGTGGCGGCGGTGATGGTGCCGTCCTTCTTGAAGGCCGGCTTCAGCGTCGGGATCTTCTCCGGCTTGCCCTTGGCGGGCTGCTCGTCGACGCTGATCTGCTCGACGCCGCCCTTGCCGGACACTTCCACCGGAGTGATCTCGAAGGCGAAGCCGCCGTTGGCGCCGGCAGCTTGTGCGCGCTTCAGCGAGGCGATGGCGAATTCATCCTGCTGGGCGCGGGTGAAGCCGTATTTTTCCGCGGTGCGCTCGGCATACACGCCCATCGGCGTGCGCTTCTCGTAGGCGTCTTCGAGGCCGTCCAGCGCCATGTGGTCGAGCAGCTCGCCGTGGCCGTAGCGGTAGCCGCCGCGGCCCTTGAGCAGCAGGTAGGGCGCGTTGGTCATGCTCTCCATGCCGCCCGCCAGCATCACCTGGTTGGTGCCGGCCTTGAGCTGGTCGTGGGCGAACATGATGGCCTTGAGGCCGCTGCCGCACATCTTGTTGATGGTGGTGCAGGCGGTCGACAGCGCCAGCCCGGCGCCCAGCGCGGCCTGGCGTGCCGGGGCCTGGCCCTGGCCGGCCATCAGCACATTGCCCATGATGACTTCGTCGATGTCCTCCGCCTTGAGGCCGGCGCGCTCCACCGCGGCCTTGATCGCGACGCTGCCGAGTTGGTTGGCGGACAGGGAAGAGAACACGCCGAGCATGCCGCCCATGGGCGTGCGGGCGACGGAGGCGATGACGATGGGGTCCTGGGACATGGCAATTCCGACCGGGTGGGGAAATTCGAGGGGCGGATTGTCGCTTAAAGCTCTCGGGTACGGCAAAAAAGCGCTGTTCCACCGGAGTGCAATGTGGATCGGGGCGGCGCAGGGTAGCCGGCATTACCCATTCGTAGGGTGGGT
>FTIF01002627.1_pt2 | contig 10235 bp, 6 predicted proteins | sample 1658001 | NCBI WGS metagenome assembly FTIF01 (sample SAMEA3914789, study PRJEB12502) | metagenome | biome: forest; material: soil | place: Canada | collected 2011-07-03 | depth 0.3 m | reverse complement strand
CCGTCCTTGTCGTATCGGGCGTGGAACGCGTTCAAGTCGAGGCCGTCTACAGCATCACTGATGAAGTGAGCCAGGTGCCCTTCAGGCAGCCACTCCTGCAGTGATTCGGGCAGCAGCATCATTTGCTGCGGGTCGTAAGGAAGGTAGTTGGCGGCCATCAACCAACAACGGACCACCCACGTCACTCGATGACAGGGAAATACCTTCTGCCGCCCAGACTCCTAGCAGGCTGTTGAAATTCGACGCTTCGCGCGGATCATGAAGCGTGAAGCGTCGAATTTCAACAGCCTGCTAGACGCGGTCAGGCGGGCCGGTGTCGATCATGGGTGGCCTGGGATGGAAGCACCGGCAGCTCGCGCTCGAGCACCCGGCGATAGATGGACAGGTAGCCCTCGATGGCGGCGCCGGCGCTGAAGAGCGCGGCGCGCGCGCATCCCGCCGCGGCCAGGCGGGCGCGCTCCTCGGCGCCGCGTCCGAGCACATCGACGACGACCTGTGCGCCACGGGCGGCCCAGTCCTCGATGTCGTCGCCATGGGCCAGCCGCGGCAGGTAGGCCGCGACGTCGCCGCCGACCTCCGTCATCGGCGCCGCGTCGGTGGTCAGCACCGGGCAGCCGCAGGCCATCGCCTCGAGGACGGGCCAGCCGAAGCCCTCGGCCAGGCTGGGAAACAGCAACGCGCGAGCATGCGCGTAGAGGGCCTCCAGCAGCTCCGGAGCCAGGCCCTGCAAGAAGCGGACGCGACCCGCCCGCGGGACCCGCGCCAGCGCGGCGGACAAGCGCGCGTCGGGCAGCGGGCTCACCATCCACAGCGGCAACGGCGCCGCGCCCGCCGCGAGCGTCGCGCGCACGTAGGCCGCGTAGAGGTGCACCACCCCTGCGGCGTTCTTGTACCACTGGCCGCCCCCCACGTGCAGCAGGCAGCCGCCGTCGTCGGCGGGCAGGCCGGCCTCGGCCAGCCGGGCTCGCGCCACCTCCGGCGCCAGGGGGCGGAACGGATGGTTGAGGCCGTTGTGCACGACCTCGGACAAGCCGCGCGGCGTGCATCCGAACGCGTGCAGGTCGTTGCGCGTGCGCTTGGAGATCGAGATGAAGTGGCGCGCGCGCCGGAAGCCCGCGCGGATGTAGCGCTGGTACACGCGGCCGGTGGACGACGTCGGGTTCTCGGGGATGTCCCCGAGCGCCGAGCGCAGGGCCAGCAGGTCGTGGCAATGCACGACGTGCGGGCGATGCGCCGCGTCGGGCACCCAGGGGCCCAGCGCCTGGTCGCAGAAGACGTAGAGCGTGTCCGGCGGATCCTCGCGCATCGCGGAACGCATGCGCGCGGGGAAGACGAGGTACTGGTCGACGTAGCCGGCCCACTTCGCGAGCGGCCCGCGCGGGAACCAGGCGCGCAGCACCGGCGACGGCCGTCGCAGCGCCACCCGGTGGCCGCGGCGCAGGTACTCGTCGTGCAGCATCTGCGCGAAGTGGTCCTGGCTGCGCAGGCCGAGGAACGCGGGATGCGTGAACAGCACGATGTTCACGGCGCCGCCTTGCCCAGGCGCGGAAGCTCGACGCGGCGGTGGCGCAGCAACCGGGCGCCGAAATGTCCGGCGTTCACGACGAGCGCGACGAACGCCGTCAGCGTCGTGAGCCTCAGGCTGCCGGCCACCGTCGACAGGTCGAAGAGGCGCAGGCCCGCGATCGTCGCGGCCACGCCGCAGGCGATGCCCAGCCAGCCCGGCAGCACCCAGCCGCGCGCGCAGGCCACCGAGTACAGCGAGCCCGACCAGGCGCCGAGCGCGGTGGCCAGCACCATCCAGACCAGCTCCGGCCGCAGGTTCGCGTAGTGCGGCCCGAGCACCCACAGGATGGGCCCGGGCCACAGCATCGCCGCGGCGGCGAGCACCCCCAGCAAGGCCGCGAAGAACGCGTTCAAGGCCACGAAGCCGGACTCCAGCTGCGCCGATCGCTCGGCGCGCGCGAAGTACGGCATCACCAGGGTGGCGATCACCGACACGATCACCGCGAAGCCCGCGCCCAGCCGGCCGAGCGCGCCCACGTCGGCCACCTTCTCCGCCGAGCCGAGCACGCCCACGAGCCAGACGGCCAGTTGCGCGTTGAGCACGTAGTAGACGCAGTTGGGCGCCTGGCGCCACACGGAGTCGCGCAGCGGACGCGCGTGCTCGCCGCGCTCGACGGCGGGCTCGCCCAGCTGGCGCGCGAGGTAGCCGCGCCAGAACAGGTAGCCGCCCGCGGCCGCCGCCACGTTGACGGCGCTCGCGATGGTCGCGTCCAGCAGCACGGCGGCCGCCCCCGCCAGCAGCACCAGCCGCGCGGCATTCATCGCCAGGTCCGCCTTCTGCTGGATGGCGACGTGTCCCGCCAGCCGGGCCATAGCCTGCGCGATGGTGATGCGCACGTTGAAGAAGGCGCACGCGGCGCCGAGCAGGACGAGCGCCAGGGCCTGGGCCAGCGTGGCCTGCTGGTGGCGCAGCAGGAGCACGAACACGGGCACCACCACGCACGGTGCGACCACCGCGAGCACGGCCTGCAGCGCATGCGCATCGTCCACGAGCGCGCGCATCCGTCCGCGCTGGCCGGCCATCCTGCCTCCGATGGCCAGCACCGCGTTGGCCACGCCCAGCTCGGTCAGCACGTTGGCGACGCCCACCATCGCGACCGCCAGCGTGTAGTAGCCGTACTGGCCCGGCGACAGCGTGCGCACCAGCACGATGCCCGCCAGGAAGCCCAGGGCCTGCACGGCGGCCTGCGTCGAGGCCACGCCCAGCACGCGGCGCATCCGGGCGCGCGTCAGCAGGCCGTTCACGCGCGCGCCTTCCGCGGCGCCGCGGGGGCGCCGCCCTCAGCGCGAAGCGGCAGCGCATGCATCGGAAATCACCTGGAGGTAGTCGCGCGAGACACGGTCGGGGGTATGGCGCATCAGGTGCGCGGCGGCACACGCCCTGTATGCGGCCTGCAGGGCCTCGTCGCCGAGCAGCGCCTGGAGGCCGTCGGCCAGCGACGCGGGATCGTCGCGCGCCACGACCAGGCCGCAATCGCCCACGGCATCGGGCAGGCCGCCGCTGCGCGTGACGAGCGGAACGCAGCCGCAGGCCATGCCCTCGAGCACGACGACCCCGAAGGGCTCTTCCCAGACGGAGGGGACGACCAGGATGCGGTGCAGGTTCAGCGTGGCGACCAGGGCGGTCCGGATCTGCCAGCCGACGAATCGGATGCGGTCGGCGACGCCCTCCGCGTCGGCCTGACGCCGCAACGCCTGTGCCTCCGGGCCGTCGCCCACGATGGTCAGGCTTGCATGCAGGCCGCGCCGGGCGAGCAGCCCAAGCGCCGCGATGAGCCGGTCCACGCCCTTGTCGCTGACGAGCCGTCCCACAAAGACCAGGTCGCACCGGCGCGGCACCCTGTCGTCGCGCAGGAACACGTCGTCGGCATAGGGATTGGGAACGATGGCGGCGGGCACGGGAAGCGACTGCGCGATGGCGCGGCTGATGGCGATGTTCCTGGCCCGGCCCAGCACGGCTCGCTTCACGCGCGCGGCGAGCCCGGTGGGCGGGATCCAGGTGTGGTGCGCCACCACCCAGGGCCGGCGCATCAGCAGTTGCGGCCAGGCGAAGCGCAGGCTGATGTTGTTGTGGAAGACGACGTCGGCCTCGCGCACCAGGGCGAAGAGGCGCGCGGCCGAGGGTCGGCGCACGACCTGGAACTCGTCGAACTCCGCGCCGGCGGCGGCACTTCGCGTGACCAGGACGACGCGATGTCCGGCGCGATGGAAGCGCTCGGCCAGCAAAGCGGAAATGGTCTCGATGCCGCCGATGGACGGGCGGAACGGAACCGAGCAAAACAGGATGTTCACGGTTGGAGCCAAGCCATCGGCGCAGGCCTGACCGCCCTGTCCGCATCACGGGCGGCCGAAGGCAGCCGACGAACCACGATCCTAGGCAGCGAATGTGGCAGGCGTGCGTCAACGCCCGCGGCTGGATCGCGCGTCAGGCTTCGCCCTGCACCGTGTAGGCGAACTTCCTGCACCGGATCACGATGATCGACTGGAGAGCCGGCCCGAACGGATCATTTGAACGGCCGATTTCGGCCACTGGCGAACCCTTCGCGGTCACCTTGACCTGACAGACTCGCGACACGTCGCCGCCACCATCGCTGCACGTCGTCCCCCCAACCCTTCCATGACCGCAAGTTCCACGCATCACCGCCGATATCTGACCCGGGGCCCGCACGCGGCCCCGGGTCTGAACAACGGGGAACGTCGATGCGCGGAATGGATGTGGACGGAACGACCAGGAGTCGCTCCATGATGATGCTGCTGAGCTTGTTCCAGGCCGTGGCCTGCACGGCCTCGCTGAGTGGTTGCGGCGGCGGTGGTGGAGGTGGCGGCAGCGCGCCGGCGACCAGTGCGCCCGCCCAGGCACCGGCCTCGTCGCAGTCGGCCTTCCCTGGCCAGTCGACGCTGGGCAACTCGGGCAACGCCGCGCCGGCGCCGTCCGGCGCGTCCTCCGCGGTCATCACCGGCAACGGCAACGGCATGAGCTTCAGCTTCTCGCTCACGGCCACGCGCACGACCAGCGCCGGCGTCTATTCGTCCGACGGCACGCTCGTCCGCACGCTCTGGCGCGGCCAGCCGTATGACGCGGGCACGCACGCGGCGACCTGGGACCAGCGCAACGACCAGGGCGTGATGATGCCGGCGGGCCAGTACACGGTGAAGGTGGCGCACCATGCCGTGCAGTACGTCTGGGAAGGCGCCATCGGCAACACCTCCGCGCGCGCCGGGGCGGCCGTGCTGCACCATTCCTATCGCGGCCCCACCAGCTTTGCCAGCATCCCGGGCGGCATGCTCTACGCGGTCGGCTACAACGAGGGCCAGAGCGCCGTCAACGGATTCACGCTCGACAACATCCAGCTGAACCAGAGCGCCGTGCGCATCGTCTCGAGCTTCGTGAGCCCCGACATGATCGCCGCCGACGCGCAGCGCGTGTACTGGGCCAACACCGGCCTGGGCATGAACAAGAGCACGTTCGTCGCCGCCAACGACATCGCCACGAACGCGACCACGACCTTCAGCGCGGGCACGCCCGTCTGCCTGTCCCTGATGCAGGACGGCAAGACCTGCTACCCATCGACCACCTACCAGGGCGTGCTCGACCTGAACAGCAACGACAACAGCAACCCGGCCACCGGCCTCGCCGTGCAGCGCGCGGGCAGCATCCTCGCCGTGGCCTACGGCGCCGCCAACGAGATCCACCTGTTCGACAAGAACTCCGGGCAGCTGCTCCGCAAGATCCCCGTCGCGCTGAACGCCGGCACGATCAACCAGATCGCCATGAGCCCGTCGGGCGACCTGTGGGTGCTGTCGGGCTCGACCGCGCTGCGCTACACGGCGCTGTCCTCCGCGCCCACCGTCGCCGCGTCGATCACGTCGCTGGCCAGGCCGCTGGCCATCGCCGTGGATCCGGCCGACGACAACGGCGTCTGGATCGCCGACGGCGGCGGCAGCGAGCAGGTCAAGCGCTTCGACGCGACGGGCAACTTCAAGCAGGCGATCGGCGCGGCCGGCGGCTACGGCACCCAGACGCAGCTGGCGTCCAACCGGCTCAACTTCACGCTGAGCCCGGGCCAGGAGCGCACCACGCTCGCCATCGACGACAACCACGCGGTGTGGGTGCTCGACACCGCGATCAACCGCATGGCCAGGTTCATGCCCGACGGCAGCTTCGGCGACCAGATCGCGTACCTGCCCTGCAGCTACACGACGTCCACCGACGCGGGCAACCCGACGCGCGTGTTCGCCAACTTCCAGGAGTACAGCGTCGACTACGGCAAGGGCCTGAACGACCCCAAGGCCTGGACGCTGGTGCGCAACTGGCTGCCGGCGGTGCCCGCCGGCCTGCAGGTGGCCACCGGCGGCGATCCGGTCTACGTGTCGGCCAACTGGGGCTGGACGGGCTTTCGCACGGTGCTCACGATGTCCAACGGGCGCACCTACGCGCTGCTGGGCGTCAAGGAGAAGAACGCCTTCGTGGAGCTCGCCGCCGACGGCAGCGTGCGATTCGTCGGCTGGCTGCGCGACGCCGGCAGCGGCGAGACGCGCATCGTCTTCTACGAGAACGGCGACCTCGGCTACTCGCAATCCGACGGCGTGACCCAGTCCGTGCTGCGCCTGCCGCTGCAGGGCTTCGACGGCGCCGGCAATCCCCAGTGGGCAAGCGTCCCCACGACGCTGGCGAGCGCGCCGGCGGCGATCGCCACGCCAGCCGATCCCCCGCTCACCTTCACGGGCGTCGTCGGCGCGCGCTTCCCGGTGACGTCGTCGGGCAAGGTGGTGTTCTTCAACCCGTCGGTCGATGCGCACACGGTGTTCCACCTCGGCGCCGTGGCCACCGGCGGCTCCGACTGGAACTTCCAGGCCAGCCCCAGCGGCCCGCTGGACGGCCTCGGCACCTTCCAGACCGACAAGGACGATCCGACCCTGCAGTACGGCGGCAACCTCGTGCACGCGCTGGGCCGCGACATCGTCTACGGCTACCACGGCGAGTACTACACCGACCTGGGCAACGGCAAGTTCGGCGAGGCCAACCAGTTCATGCATTTCCTGGACGACGGGCTGTTCATCGGCGAGTTCGGCGTGGCCAGCACGCGCGCCACCTCGCTGTCGCAGCCGGGCCTCAGCGGCAACGCGTTCAGCTCCACCCTGCTGCGGGCGAACGGGCAGGTGTACCTGTACCACAACGACGAATCGACGTTCGGCGGCGTCCAGCGCTGGCGCCTCGCCGGCATCGACGACATCCAGGAACTCAGCGCGATCGGAAGCAGCGGCACCCAGTTGCTGCTGAAGTGACGCCGCCGGGCCGCTCGCCTGGAGTCCCGTCACAAATGCTGCCTAGCATCGTGCGATGCCTGTCCAGCACCTGCCCCGCACCCTGGTCGTGAACTTCAACGCGCCCGAGCTGAACCAGCTCGCACTCGCGCTCGCGCGCGCCGGCAGGCTCGAACGCTACGTGCGTCCCTATGTGAACAAGCGGCGCGGCTGGGAGCGCGTGATCGGCCGCCTGCCGCTGGCCGGGGGCGTCTATGCGTCCACCTTCGGCCGCCGCCTGATGGACGATCCGGAGCTGGCCCGCCTCACGCGCGAGTCCGGCGTGCTGCCGGACGTGCTCGCGGCCGCGGCCATGCGGCTGGCCTGGCTGCCCGACGCCCTGCGCCGGCAGTGGACGAACGACCTGATCAAGTCGCTGCGGGAAAGCGTCGCGAAGGCCGCGGCGCGCCTGGGCCCCGACGCGGACTGCGTCGTCGCATACGAGGGTTTCGCCTTGCCCGCGTTCGCCGCGCAGCGAGCCGCCGGCGGCCGCAACGTGCTGAACTACCCGGTGGCGCATCACCGCGTGCGGCGGCGCGAGCGCCTGGAAGAGATCGAGCGCCAGCCCCTGTTCGCGTCGACGTGGCCCGACTTCGACGACTGGCCGGCGGGCCACGAGCAGCGCCTGGACGAGGAGATCGAGCTCGCCGATGCCGTGCTCGTGGGTTCGACGTACGCGGCGGACACCTTCGTCGACGAGGGCATCGCGCGCGCCCGCATGAAGGTGATCCCGTACGGCGTCGACCTGCGCACCTTCATGCCGGGCGGCAACGGCGCGCCGGGGGTGAAGGACAGTTCCCGCTTCGAGGCGATCTTCACCGGCCAGATGACCCAGCGCAAGGGACTGTCGTACCTGCTGGAGGGCTGGCGCCGGTTCGCGCGCGCCGGCGCGCGCCTGACGATCGTCGGCCAGCCCGTCGGCGATCCGTCCGCGCTGGCGCCGTACGCCGGCCTGTTCCGGCACATCCCGCACCAGACGCGCTCCGAGCTGGCACGGCACTACCGGCGATCGGACGTCTTCGTCTTCCCGACCCTCGTCGAGGGCATGCCGCTGGTCGTGCTGGAGGCGATGGCGTGCGGCCTGCCGGTCATCGTCACGCGCAATGGTCCGGCCGACATCGTGCGCGACGGCATCGACGGCTTCGTGGTGCCCGCGCGCGATCCCGAGGCCATCGCCGCCTGCCTGGAGACGCTCCATCGCGACGCCGACCTGCGCGAGCAGATGGGCCGCAACGCGAGCCGGCGCGCCGCGGAATTCGGATGGTCCGCCTACGCCGACAAGGCGCTGGCCTGCCTCGCGGACCTCTGCCGGCCGCCCCGCGCAACAGGGGACGGGCAAGCGGATGCGCTCGTCAGGCTACCCTCCGCCTGACGGCTGCGGTGCGAGCGCCTTCGGGCGGCCGGGCGGCGCTCATGCCGCGGGGTGTCTTGCACGCGCCTTGATCGCGCGCGCCGGCGTGCCGGCATAGACGGTCCACGGCTGCAGGTCGCGCGTCGCCACGCTGGCCAGCCCCAGCACGGCGCCGTCGCCCACCTGCACGCCAGGGCCCACCACGGCGCGCGCGCAGATCCAGGCGTAGCGGCCCAGCGAGATCGGCTTGTCGACCATCGGGAAGGCCGGATCGTCGTAGTCGTGCGTGGAACCGCACAGGTAGGCGTCCTGCGACACGATGCTGTGCGACGCCAGCCGCATCGGGGCCGCGTTGTACAGCACCGCGCCGTCGGCGACGGCCACCGCGTCCTCGCAGACGAGGTTCCACGGGGCCCAGATGCGCGCCCCGGCGTAGATCCGGCAGTTCGGCCCGAGCTTCGCGCCGAAGGCCCGCAGCACGAGCGCGCGCCACCGATGGAACGGGCGCGGCGTCGGCCGGACGAGCACGGCCCAGGCGATGCCCCACAGGAAGCGGCCGGCGCGGTTGCGCAGCGACTTGCTGGGCCCCAGGTAGGGATCGCGCAGCGACGGGACGGGAGGCGAAGGCAGCTCGAGCATCGCGCGAGCCTGAGGGCCGGATGTGTCGGCGTGTTGACACGGTCCGGGATGGCCCGTTCGCATCATGCGCGGGGCCGGGAGGGGTCACATTGCCCTTCTACATTGCAGGCATGTGCCCGGGCGGCCTGCTCGCGCGAAGCCACCCCCTGCCCGCCGCGCCGTCCATGTCCATCCCGTTGCCCGCCCCGCCCGTCCCCCTGGTCTGGAAGACGACGCCCACGCTGTGGGTGCTGATCGGCCTGTCGCTGCTCGCCACGATGGTCGCCTTCCTTCCCGCGCTGCGCTTCATGGTGGCGACCTGGGACCAGGTGCCGGAATTCGGCTACGGCTATTTCATCCCCTTCGTCAGCGCCTACCTGATCTGGCAATGCAGCGATCGCCTGCGCCTGCGCGACTGCCAGGGCTCGTGGAGCGGCCTGTGGATCGTGCTGGCCGGCCTGCTTCTGGGCCTCGTGGGCGCGCTGAGCGCGATCCGGATGACCAGCCAGTACGGCTTCGTGCTGACCCTGTTCGGCATCTCGGTGACGTGGCTCGGGTGGCAGGGCACGCGCATCATCGCCGCGCCGCTGGCCATGCTGTTCTTCATGATCCCGCTGCCGCAGTTCCTCCTGCGCGAACTCTCGGAGCAGCTGCAGCTGCTGTCGTCGCAGCTGGGCGTGGCCATCATCCGGTCGTTCGACATCAGCGTCTACCTGGAAGGCAACGTCATCGACCTGGGCAGCATGAAGCTCCAGGTCGTCGAGGCCTGCAGCGGCCTGCGCTACCTGTTTCCGCTGCTGGTCCTGGGCGTGATCGCCGCGTACCTGTTCCGCGCGCCCCTGTGGAAGCGCGGGGTGCTCGTGCTGTCCACGATACCGATGACGATCGTGATCAACAGCCTGCGCATCGGCCTCATCGGCGTCACCGTCGACCGCTGGGGCGCCGGCATGGCCGAAGGCCTGCTGCACGACTTCGAGGGCTTCGTGATGTTCATGCTGTGCATCGCGCTGCTGGGCCTGGAGATGGCGCTGCTCGCGCGCATCGGCGATCGCCGCGCCCCGCTGCGCGAGGCGTTCGACGTGCAGGGCCCGTCGGCGCCGCCCAGCGGCGCGCTCGTCGCGTTCCGCAGCGTGCCGCTGTCGGCCGTGGTCGCGGGGCTGCTGATGGCCGTCATCGCCCTGGTGCTCGTCTTCGAGCCCACGCGCGAGCAGGTCCGGCCGCCGCGCACCACGTTCGCGACGTTCCCGATGCAGCTGCCGGGCGACTGGCAGGGCCGCCCGAACACGCTGCCGCCCGACATCGTCGCCTGGCTGGCGGTGGACGACTACCTGCTGGCCGACTACGTGCGTCCCGGCGAGCCGGGCGTGAACCTCTACAGCGCCTACTACGCCACGCA
>FTIF01023059.1_pt1 | contig 10242 bp, 8 predicted proteins | sample 1658001 | NCBI WGS metagenome assembly FTIF01 (sample SAMEA3914789, study PRJEB12502) | metagenome | biome: forest; material: soil | place: Canada | collected 2011-07-03 | depth 0.3 m | reverse complement strand
GTCGGCAGCGAGCCGATCGTCCACGATCCGACGATCGCGACGCATATCAGGCCCAGTGACACGGCCAGCGTGGCGATGGCGCTACGCCGGGCGCCCGCAGGCGGTGTCCGGTTGGCGACCAGCATGCACAGGCCCCATCCGAACACGCAGAGCAGCTCGTTGAGTTGCGTCGCCGACGGCGTTCGGTTGTAGGCAAGCAGCGGCGGGCACAGCAGCGCCAGCGCGTAGACGGTCAGGCGGATTTCTGAACGTTCGCCTGGAAGAGTTTGACTGGTCATTGCAAGAAGTGAGGAAGCGGCGGCGGAAGAATGCCAGGGCGCGCAGCGCACGGGGGCGCAAACGGTGCACAGGGTAACGCGATTCCGTGCGGACGCACCGGCCAACCGTGTCGCCGCAGCTTCCGCCGACCTGAGCCCGCGTCAGCCGGGCCGATTGTCGGCGCGCCCTTCCGGTCGAGTTCAGTGCCCGCATGCCAGATCGCTGCCTTGTGTCGGGGCGGCGCCCAATCCGGGGGACAATCCGCACATGGCGACGTCGAAATCACGCTCCGCGAATCAACCCGATGAATGACGAGTCCTTCAAGCCGATTTCGGTCAAGCCACCCTCTGGCAGTCCGCTGCTTTTCTGGCTCCGATGCAAGGTGGACTTGCAGCTCGGATCGATCGCGAAGGCCCTCCGCCCCGCCATGTCGAAGCTCAAGGGCGACATCCTGGATGTCGGGGCGGGGGAGTCGCCGTGGAGGGAATGGTTGCCTCGAGACTGCACCTATTGCGGCATAGACGTCCGCAATGCCGACGACTACGGCATGAGCGTGCGCCAGGACGTCATCTATTTCGACGGCAGGACAATCCCGTTTCCGGATGGGCGTTTCGACGGCGCGATCTGCATCGAGGTATTGGAACATGTCGAAGAGCCTGAACTTTTCATGGCTGAAATCGCAAGAGTCCTGAAGCCGCAATCGACACTGCTTCTGACCGTGCCCTGGTCCGCCCGGCGCCATCACATCCCGCACGACTACCATCGCTTCACCAGGGAAAGATTGCAGATTCTGCTGGAGCGGGCCGGCTTCCACAAACCGGACATCCAGGAGCGGGGAAATGACGTCTCGGCCATCGCCAGCAAGCTGGTGGTCCTCACGATCAGGCTGGTCAGGCCCGGCAACATCGTCACGATGGCCTGGTCCCTGCCTCTGGCCGCCATCATGGCACCGTTGACGTTCGTCATGCTGGCGGCAAGCCATGCGTCCATGGCGCTGGGGCGAGGTGCCGAAGAAGACCCGCTCGGCTACTTCGTCCGCGCGGTTCGTGCCGGCGGTATCGCCCATCGACAGACCCCGAAGCAAGCCGCCGAGGCGGCTTCACTGTAGTGACATGGCATTGGCGAATAGCGCTCGCGCGCGCATCCGTCAGCGGGGCGTCTTTTTCCTGAACACGAACCGGGACATCAGGACGTAGGAGAACACGGCCATCGGGATCGTCAACAGCGCCTGCCCCCGGATCGGGTCGGGAACGACTCCGCGCAGGACGTCGAGCGCCACGACATTGACGATATAGATGGCGCAATAGGCGCACACGAAGCGCGGCAGGCGGTGTACCGAAAGGTCCCGAAATGCGTAGGCCCCGAACGAGATGAAATTGAAAGCGATGCCGGCGACGATTCCCACCAGCAAGGCGAGCCAGGTCGGCAGCCCCGTGAGGATGCAGCCCGCATAGACCGCGAGTCCGAAAAGCGTATTGGCGGCCCCGGCAACGAGGAACCGAAACAGCTGGGACGCGGTGAGCGCCTTAGCGATCCGGCCGAATTCCATGGCACATCATGTTGCCGACGTTCAGCCCGATCTTCGTGCCCGCGATCTCCCATTTTTCAATGCGGGCATCGAGGCGCTTCTTGAGCGCCGTCGAGAGCGGCATCAGGCGAAGCCAGTAGCGCAAGGCGTATCGATTCCTGAAGCTCGTCACCGATGTCCTTTCCAGCCCCGCAGCCTTGAACAGATGTTCCATGGCCGGGCGCGAGAAGAGTTGCATGTGCTCGATATCAATGATCGGCGAACGCTTGCCGAGAATGCGGTTGACGAGGCTGCGGTGGTCGTGCACGACCGCTGCAAACACGCCACCGGGCTTGAGGAGATGCGCCACGGACTGGGCCAGCTGGCCAGGATCGCGCACATGCTCGAGCGTCATGAAGCAGCAGATCAGGTCGAAGGATTCGGGGGCATGGTCGTGCTCCCTGAATATCGACTCCCGCAGCCAGCCGCGCCGGTTCGCCGGCGCGGCCGCAATGGCGGCCGGCGAAGGCTCCACCCCCACGAGCCGGGTAAATCCATAGGGCAGCAACTTCTCCAGGAATGCGCCGGTGCCGGCCCCGATTTCGAGCACGGATTCCTTCGAGCGCATCGTGGCGAGCAATGGACGAAGCGCTTCCACGTAGGAGTCCGCTGCATCGTTCGCTTCCTCGGCGCTGTCGAAATCCGAAGCGTGGTAGGCATGGGCCAGCACGTCCTGGTCGAGGGGCTCGTCGGCATAGACCAAGTCGCAGCGCGGGCAATGCACCAGACGATGGCACATGAACTCCGGCGTCTTGCGGGATGCGAAGCTGAGAGACGACAGTTTCGAGGAATCGAAGTTCCTTTCCAGGAACAGTCGAGCGAACTTCGCTTCCGTCTGGCAGACCGGGCACGGGCGGCTCATCACGTTTTGACCAGTTCAGCCGTCAGCTTGCCGTCTGGCAGGAGTTGCGTCGATTGGCCGTTCCGGATCAAGGCCGATCGTATGAGGCGCGGGCGCCCCTTCACCTCCTCCATGATCTTCGCGACGTACTCGCCGACCAGGCCCACGGCGAACAAGTTGAGGGAGCCGAAGAACAGGATGGCGACCAGCATGCTGGTGGCACCGCGCGGCGCGATGTCGGGAGACAGCAATTTCAGGGCGATGATCACCAGGCCCGCAAGCGACGACAGCATCAACAACACCACGCCGACGCTGGTCAGCATCGTCAAGGGCGCGTTGCTGAACGAGAAAATGCCCTTCTTTGCCCAGCCAATGTTTTTCATCAGGTTGTTGGTGGAAGTTCCGAACATCCGCTCCGGCCGGACATAGTCGACCCCGGTCTGGCGAAACCCGACATAAGCCCGCAGACCGCGCACGAACAGGTCGCGCTCGGGGCAATTCAGCAGCCACCCGACCACTCGCCGATCCATCAGTGAAAAGTCACCTGCATCGTGGGGGATGGGGACATAGCTGAAGGCCGCGAAGATGCGGTAGAACGCCTTGTACATCTGCCCCCAGAACCAGGGCATTTCGCGGCGCACCCGCCTGCCGAAGACGACATCCCAGCCCTTGTCCCACTCAGCATAGAAGTGCTCGATCAATTCAGGCGGGTCCTGGAGATCGCCGTCGAGCAGCACCACGGAATCCTTCGTGCAAAGCTCCATTCCGCTGCGGAAGGCCATCTGCGAACCAAAGTTGCGGGAATGCGAGATGCCGACCACGTGAGGGTCGCTGGCGCTCAGCGCCTGGATGACCTTGGCGCTGTCATCCGGACTGCAGTCGTTGACGAAGATGATTTCGTAGTCGATGCCCAGCTTGACGAAGGTCTCGGTCAGCCGCGCGTGCATGATCGGAATTGCCTGCTCGTCCTTGTAGCAGGCGATGATGGCCGAGACGCTGCGCTTGCGCAGTGAGACGTTCTTCTTGGTCAGCACGACCATGTCGGTGTCAGACAGGGACGCGACCCATTCCGACGTGAGGCGCAAGCCGTCCGCCAGGGAGATCTCGGGCTGCCAGGCCAGTATCTCGCGCGCCTTCGACGCATCGGCATACCAGTCGGCCAGATCCCAGGACCGGCCCTCCATGGCGCCGAAGAGCGGTTCGTCCGCCACCGCGAACACCTTGCGCGTGGTCTCGGCCAGGTCCGCAATCGTCGTGCGGATGCCGGAGCCGATATTGAAGCTTTCGCCGTAGATGTCGGGATGCATCCGCAACGCCGCGTTGATGAACGCCCGGCACACATCCTTCACATGGATGAAATCGCGCGAGGTCCGCGGGTCGACGAACGGCGGAAGATGTCCGGACAAGGCCTGGCGCAACAGGTTCGGAATCAACCGCGAAGTGTCTTCCAGCGGCCCGTAGACCGAGTAGAGACGCAAATTGACGCAAGGCATCGCGCGGTGCTTGCCGACAAAATGGAGGAAGTCGGAAATCGCGCCTTTCGAGACGGCGTAGTGACTGTTCGGATCACGCGGCCCGGTCTCGGGAGGCGACGAACAATTCGTGCCGTATTCCGACGAACTTCCCGCATGGACGAACGCAGCCAACGAGTATTCGGCCAGCCGATTTACCAGGTTGCTCACCGCCAGGAAATTCGTCTTGTAGATCAGCTCCGCATCTTCTTCGAACGAATAGGCGCCATAGGCAACGCAGTCGAAGACGGTGCGCGGTTGCACCGAATCCACCAGGTTCTTCGTGGCGGTAGCATCGTTCAGATCGACCGCGATGATCTTTTCATCGTGCACATCGACCAGGCGCCAGCCTTTTTCCTGGCGCACGACGGCGAAGACGTCCCTGCGAACCGCGGCGATTTCCTTGTAGAGGTTCGCTCCGATGAAGCCGGAGGCTCCCGTCACCAGGATCGGCCCTTCAAGGGCCCGGATATAGGTTGCAAGTGTGGACATGCGGGAAGGTCCGATTCAAGGCGCGCCGACGGCGCGCATCACCGAAACGGGATCAAGCCCGGATTGCTGGCGAAGAAAGCTTTGCGAACCATAGCGGCCGTAGAGCGCCGATCTGGCATGAAGATGGGTGAAACGGGAAGGTGTCAGGCCGCGCGAAGCCAGCTCAAGCATCAGCTCGCTTCCGAAACTTCCGCGCGCGACATGCTCTTCCACCACGATCAGTGCATCGGCAAGCGCCATTTGCGTGAGCAGGGGGTCCGGCAGGGGACTGTGCTTCAGCGGCAGCATGCCGACCACCCAAAGATTGGGACGCGACGCGTCGGGAAGGGCTTCCATGCCGGCGATGTAGGTGCCGGCCAGGGGACCCACCGCAATCATGACAGGGCCGGAGCCGGCGGTGAGTTGGCGCCATGCGGCGAACGGCGGCGGAACGTAGCCCGCAGGCGCCTCGCCTCGGCCCAGTCTCAGGTAGAAGGGCGCGGTCGTGTCGCCCACCAGTTGGACCGCCGCCGCCACATCCTGATCGAACACCGGGATGCAGGCGCGCATGCAATGCAGGGCCAGCAAGGTGCCGTAGTCCTCGATGGCATGGTGCGTCGGCCCCATCACACCATAGCCATATCCGCCGCCATTGCCGACGATCTTGACGGGCAACTCGTGCAACGCGACGTCGTTGCGAATCTGCTCGAAAGGGCGGGCGGTGCAGAAGGGGGCGATGCTGTAGGCCCATGCCTCCAGGCCGGTGCGACACATCGCGGCAGCCACGGAGATCATGTTCTGCTCCGAGACACCGGCGTTGATGAAGCGCTCGCCGATGGCTGCCTGCAGAGGTTCGAGCGCCATGAATCCGAGGTCGCCGGTCAGGAACACCATCTTCGGATCGGCGCCACGGACCACCATCGCGTCGCAGAACTGCTTTCTCATACCGTGCCCTGCTCGGCCGTTGCAGCCAGCCATTGTGATTCGTTCAAAGGCAGGTAGTGCCACTCCATCCTGCCCTCCATGAAGCTAACGCCTTTGCCCTTGATCGTCTTCATGATCACGATGCGTGGTCGATCGCCCGCGGCTTCGGCCAATACGGCGCGCAGGGCGACCGGGTCATGCCCGTCGATGACGCGCACGTCGGCCGCGAAGCCCGCGAGCTTGTCCCACAGCGGAGCCATCGACGCCACCGAGTCCGTCGATCCGAATCCCTGCAACTCGTTGTGGTCCACGAGCACCGTGAGGTTCGACAAGCGTTGATGACAGGCGAAGATCAGCGCCTCCCACGTCGAGCCTTCTTGCCACTCTCCGTCGGACGTGAGGCACACCACCCTGCCCTCCTTGCGCTGGAGGCGATGTCCCAGAGCAGTGCCTGCGGCCAGCGACAAACCGTGGCCGAGACTGCCTGTCGCGAACGGGATATCAGGTATCCCGACGCATGGCGGATGGCCGGCCAGCAAGGTGCCGTCGCGATGAAACGTCTTCAAGGCCTCGTCGCTCAGGCGACCGACACTCCACAGCGCGACGTAGAGCGCGCCGGCGGCATGGCCTTTCGACAGGATGAAGCGGTCGTCTTCGCACAGGTAGTCGTGGAACACCACCAGCAAGGCGTCGATGGCCGACAGATTGCCGCCGATGTGCCCGACGCCGCTGTCGTAGTGCATCGCCAGGAGCCGGCGGCGAGCCATGCCGGACAACGCGGGTGTGAGGACATTTCTCATGGCAACGATCTCTGAGGAGCGCGTTCGGTGGGCCGCACCAGGCTCGGCTCGCGCAACATCGCCAGCAGCCCGGGTTGGTTCAGGATGGCGACATAGTGCGGTGGAAGCGCGCCCGCGTACCCATGCGCCTTCGGACTCGATACTTCGCCCAATGTCTGTCCTTTGAAGTCCCACCTCGGCGTCAACAAGGCACGCCAGGGTTCCTGCGCGGCGCCCATGGCACCCACCGCCAGGAGTCCCATCAAGGCGTAGCGCCAAGCGGAACGCCCAGCGTCCGCCAACGGGCGCACCGTCGCCAGTGCGAGCACCGTCAAGGCGGGGATCGAACTGCGCATGACCAGATCGTTGCCCTGACCGAACCGGTAGAGCGGCAGCGCCAGCAGGATCAACAGGCTCGTTCCCAGCTGGACGTCGAAGACCCTCAGTCGCAGCAGCACCAGTGCCAGGATACCGAACTCCAGGATGCAGAACATGGCATAGCGCTCGAAGAACTCTCCCGCGGTCCTGAAGTTCTCCATCGCCCATCCCCCAGGGATCGCTTGCGTATCCATGGTGATGAAGCGGGCCACGAGCAGCGCCAGGCCCAGGAATGGCAAGCCGGTACGGAGCGAGAAAATCTTTCGGGAATCGCGTCGCCAGTCGAGCCCCGCGATGAAAAACGGCGCCAGGCCGATCGCAGCCAACGGCGACCAGAGCGGTATCGTGGCCGCCAGCAACGGCGCCATCCGGGCCAGTGCCGGCGTTCTCCAGTGGCGCAACACGAGCAGGATGCCCAGCCATGCCGGCAGCGCATGGTTGGGTACCCAGAACAGCAGCGTCGAGTTGGAAGAATATTGCGCGAACCTGGCCCACCACTCGATGTGCTCGCCCGGTGCTGGCAGGGCAAAGTGATTGAGGATGTATCCCGCCAGGTCGAGCCCACCGAACCCGATCATCACACCGCAGCAGATCCAGCGCTGCGTGCTCGTGGAGAAACGAGTGGTTGCTGCGCACAGGACGAGAACGAATCCGATGACCGTCCAGACATAGAGCGCGATGTCTGCAAAGGCCAGGCCCAGAATCGATCCCAGTGCGGCGGCAGGCAGGTAGTAGCCCACCGGCGCCCTGAGGATCAGCGGAAGCGGGCCGTCGCTCTCGTATTTCGGGGGCCACGCCGTCTCGGTCAGATCGCGCAACACGGCGTCCCGGGTCAACCAGTCGCTGTTCGCGTAGAAGAAGTGGCCGACGCCGGCCAGGGCGGTCCAGATGACCGCCACGACGACGATGGTCAGCAGCAGCCCGGGCCGGATTCCGAAATGACCCAGCCTCGAACCCTGCAGCAGTTGATGGAAGCCGAACACCGTCATCAAGGCGAGAGCAATCGCGAACGGCCACTTGAACCACGCGCAGAACAACAGCAAGGGCAGCGCCAGGAAGAGACAGATCAACCCGTCAAGCAGCGACAGGCTCGTCTCGGAATCCTGTTTGTTCATCAGCATCTTTGCGGCAGGCATCGGAATGTGGCCTGAGTGGATTCCCGGGCGAATAGGTGTTCGTTCGGCACGCCGTCGAATCCGAATGCGAGCCGACGAGTCCACGCGCTTGCGTAGGAGGATTTGCTGATCATGGCGACGAAAAGAGGAAGCGGTGCCTGAGGCGGAAGGTCGGTCGGCGATCGATAAATCGGTGCGTAGGGTAACGCGATTCAGGGCGCTCGCCCGCCACCGTCCATCGAGCTGAAGCATTCAGGGGATCACGGAATCTTGCTGCATTCGTAGAGGAAATGCCCGGCGGGCTCCGAGGCGTCCGACGATGGGTGGCTCCAACTGGCCAGCGGCGGCGCCTTGATGGGCGAATTCAGCACGATGAAGTCAGGATGCACGTTCTTCAAATGGCAGACATCGTGCACCGCGATATCGGTCGGCTTGCAATCGGCCAGTGTGGTCGTGGTGAGGCCGGACGCGACAATCGATAGGCAGAGCTTGGACTGGACGACGAGTGGACCGACGGCGTCCCAGCGCTCCATTCCCGTCGTGCTCGTTTCACGGCTGAACAGCGTGCCCGACATCTGAGAAGCGTTGTAGAAGCTCGATCGCCCAAGCAGCGCCCAGCTCGCCAGCAGATCATCGGGCCAATAGACCGTCTCGTCGACGGGAATCAACGCCTGGAAGGGATGCGGCTTGCCCTGGTTCTGCTCCACGTAGCGAGCCCAGTCGTTTCGCTGATCCCATTGCGACAGGCTCGCCACGAGAAGTACCGCCATGCAGACCGCGCTGCAGCCGGCAGCGATCCACCCGGGGCGAAGCAAGGGCCAGAGTCCCAGCAGCGCAACCGACAACACGAGCGCGCTCAAGGTGGACGGAATCGCGCTGGCGCGCCCGATCAGGACGCCAGAATCCTGACCCCTCGAGAGCTGATCGTACTGGGACATCGCGACGACGCCCGAGATCAGGAGCGCCGCGACGATGCAGGCTGCGATGCCGATTCGCACGACAGCGGTGCTGACGACGACCCGGCTTTGCGCCAGCGCCACCGCGCCGAAGGCCGTCAGGCCGGCCACCCATCCGGTGTGCAGGGTGGAGCCGACGGTGACGGCGCCCAGCAAGACGGCGAACACGGCGAGGCGGCCCTTGCCCCCCTGATTCCAAAGGCCGATCAGCAACGGCGCGAGCGACAGGATTGCGACCAGATGGGCGATCCACATGGCGCGCCACAGCTGCAACTGGGTCAGCAGGATGTTGTGCAGCCAATCGACGCCGATCGCCGAAACAACGAGGCATGCGACCGTCACCATCAGCGTTGCCCGCGCAAGCCGGCCTAGCGGCAGCGAGGCGTCGCGGGCGCACAGCCACAGCAGGCCGGCATCGAAGATCACCTGCTGCCAGCCGGCGATCTGCCACGACGTGATGAAGACGAACGAATTCGCCAGCTTCACGGTGGGAAACCACTCCGCGTCGTAACCATGTGCCAGGGCGCCGAAGGGAGCCACCTGCAGCCAGGCCAGCACACCGATCGGCAACGCCAGCAGGACGGCCCAGTTCCAGCGACGATCCTGGACGCACAACAAGCGCCAGCCGATCAGCCAGACCGGCAACGCGATCAGCGGATGGCTGATCGTTGCAAACGCCGCCGCCACGAGGGCAAGCACCCGGCGTCCGCGCAGAAGCCACGCCAGGGCCATGACGGCGAATGGCTCCGCAAGCGTGCGCGCCGTCAGGAAGGGTTCGGCGAACGCGAATCGTTGGTTGGGGGCGTAGAAACGCGGCAGCACCAGAGCCAGGCCCAGCGCACACCACCGGGTCGTGGTCGGCATGCCTGCGGTCAGTTGCCATGTCGCGAGCAGGAACAAGGCGTGCAAACCCAGCAGGATCAAGATTTCGGCGGAAGACAGGCCGAGAGCCTGAAGCACCGGCGCGAAGATCGTGGAGAAGAGGCTGTATCGATCCTGCGAGTTGGACAGGAAGAACAGGTCACCCTGCAGCCAGCCCGGCGTGAGGTGGAGCTGCATCTGGCCGAAATACAGCACGGCGTCGTGGCGCACGCCGCGGTACGGATTGCAGATGAAGTACAGCGCAACGATCCACGACGCCGCGAGTGCGTTGCGTAGCATCGAGGCGCGCGACGAGGTCAACAGCGTGCTCAAGAATCGGCTCCAGGAAATTCAGCTTCGAAGCGCGGCCGGGATCTCGCCGCACCGGTTGTCACTCACTTCTTTTCGGATTCTTCGTGGTAATCGTCGTCGATGTTGACGCCCCAGATCGCCGATTTGTCGCTGCTGCCTGCCAGGATCGCCTCGACGGCGAATTTCGCGGAAAGCATCGAATGATCCTGGTTGTTGTACCGGTGCATGCCGTTGCGGCCGACCAGGTACAGGTTCTTGATGCCGTCGAG
>FTIF01004569.1_pt1 | contig 10263 bp, 11 predicted proteins | sample 1658001 | NCBI WGS metagenome assembly FTIF01 (sample SAMEA3914789, study PRJEB12502) | metagenome | biome: forest; material: soil | place: Canada | collected 2011-07-03 | depth 0.3 m | reverse complement strand
TCGCAACAGGTCGTGCTGCATGGCAGCGGCCACGTCATCCCGGGCCTGGCCACCGACAATCGGCTCGCCGAGCGCGCCGTGGGGCCGGCCGCGCCGGAGATCGACGGCGGCACGCTGGTGTGGATGCACTTCAAGGCCACGCTGCTGAAGTAGGCCCGCCGCTTGCCTTGCGTTCTTCCGTCACCCGCTGTCGCGCTGCGACACGCTCACTACCCGAGGTTTCCATGAACAAGATCCACACCGCCCTGGCGGTCGCCCTCGCCGCGCTGTCCGCCGGCGCCTTCGCGCAGACCGACGAGGCCGCGCGCCAGCAACGCATGGACGAGGCGTACGCCCATTCGCAGGACACGCGCGTCGCCGACAGCGGCGTGCGGGAGGACGCCCGCGAGGCCGGCCACTCCATCCACAACGGCGTGCGCGCCACCGGCCACGCGGTGCACGGCGCCGTGCGCGCCACGGGCCATGCAGTGCACACCGGCGTGCGGGCCACCGGCCACGCGATCCACCGGGGCGTGCGGGCCACCGGCCACGCCATCCACGAAGGCGTGGACAAGATCACCGGCAAGTAGTCCGGCCGGACAAGATCCGGAAAAGGAGCGTCGCGAGGGGCGCGGGCACAATCGTCCGATGCTCGAAGGCCTCGCTCCCGTCATCGCCCCCGATGCCCGCCTGGTCGTCCTCGGCAGCTTTCCGGGCGCGGCGTCGCTCGCGGCGCAGCAGTACTACGGGCACCCGCGCAACAACCTCTGGCGGCTGCTCTCGGCGCTGTGGGGCGAAGACCTCGTCGCGCTCGACTATCCCGGCCGCCTGGCCGCGCTGCGGCGCCGTCGGCTCGGCCTGTGGGACGTCTACCGCGGCTGCGAGCGCGAGGGCAGCCTCGACAGCGCGATCCGCTCGCCGGTGCCCAACGACCTCGCGCTGCTGACGCGCCTGGCCCCCGGCCTGCGGGCGGTGGCCCACAACGGCGCCGAGTCTGCGCGTTCGCGTCGTCTCACCGAGGCGCTGGGCGTGGACGTGCACGCGCTGCCGTCCACCAGTCCCGCCAACGCGGCGTGGAGCTTCGAACGCAAGCTCGCGGCCTGGCGCGACGTCTTCTCGCGCTACGATCTCGCATGAGAAGCAGAACACAGCCGTTGGAGCCCGCCACCATGTCCGAGCAGGACGGCGTGCGCTACCTGCACCTGGGCACGCCCTGGGTGCAGGGCGCGATGCGCGTGAGGAAGCCCCAGGCCATCGAGCTGGAGTACGTGCAGCGCATGATGGCGTGGATGCTGTGGCGGCCGCAGGACGAGGTCGACCAGGGCCGCGCCCTGCAGCTGGGCCTGGGCGCGGCCTCCATCACGCGCTTCACGCACAAGGTGATGCGCATGCGCACCACGGCCGTGGAGCTCAATCCCACCGTCATCAGCGCCTGCCGCATGTGGTTCCAGCTGCCGGCCGACGACGCGCGCCTGCAGGTGGTGGAGGCCGACGCCGGCGCCTGGGTCCAGGATCCCGCCAACCTGCAGAGCGCCGACGTGCTCAGCGTCGACCTCTACGACCACGACGCCGCCGCGCCGGTACTCGACAGCGACGCGTTCTACGCCGCCTGCCGCGGCGTGCTGGCCCACGGCGGCCTGATGGCCGTGAACCTGTTCGGCCGCGACGCGAGTTTCGCCGCCAGCGCCGAGCGCATCGCGTCGGCCTTCGGCCTCGACCAGGTCTGGAGCCTGCGGCCCACGCGCGAGGGCAATACCGTGGTCATCGCCGGCCGCGGCGTCGCGGTGCCCGATCGCGACACCCTGTCGGCACGGGCGGATAACATCGAATCGCGCTTCGGCTTGCCGGCGCGCAAATGGCTGCGCATGGTGCGGCCGCTTTCCCTCTGAGAGGCAGCATGGCCGAATCCCACCCCGTCAAGTCCGCCGGCGCCCACGGCCACCCCGTGCGCGCGCCCGCGAACGCGCCCGGCCGCCGCCACACGCCGCCCACCGGCCGCCTCGAGCTGCGCCAGTTGCTGAAGTGGATGCGCGACGACGGCATGCTCGCGCCGGAGGAGGCCGACAAGCTGGTGCGCCGCTTCGGCAACAGCGCCTCCGGCCTGCATCCGCTGCAGCGGCTGGGCGGCGCCAGCCTGGTGGACGTGCGCGACGGCCGCGTGCTCGACACCGACGCGCTGGCGCGCTGGCTCGCCGCGCGCTTCGATCTGCCCTACGCGCGCATCGACCCGCTGCGCGTGGACGTGGGCCGCGTCACCGAGGTGATGTCGGTGGCCTACGCCGAGTCGCGCCGCGCGCTGCCGATCAACGTCAACGCCAGCGAGGTCACCGTCGCCACGTCCGAGCCCTTCGACATCGGCTGGGTGCCCGAGATCGAGGCCTTCGCGAAGCGGCCGGTGCGCCTGCATCTGGCGCATCCCGACGACATCGCGCGCTACACGCCCGAGTTCTATTCGCTGGCCGCGTCGGTGCGCTTCGCCAGCAAGACCAGCGGCGCGTCGGTGGCCAACAGCTTCGAGCAGCTGGTGGAGCTGGGCAAGGCCAAGGGCCAGCTCGATGCCAACGACCAGGGCGTCGTGCAGGTGGTCGACTGGCTGTGGCAGTACGCGTTCGAGCAGCGCGCCAGCGACATCCACCTGGAGCCGCGCCGCGACATGGCCGCCATCCGCCTGCGCATCGACGGCGTGCTGCACACCGCGCACCAGGTGCCCGCCGGCGTGATGAACGCGATGACCGCGCGCATCAAGCTGCTGGGCCGCATGGACGTCATCGAGCGCCGCCGCCCGCAGGACGGCCGCATCAAGACCAAGCGCCCCGACGGCGCGGGCGGCATGCCCGGCGCCGAGGTGGAGATGCGGCTGTCCACGCTGCCCACCGCGTTCGGCGAGAAGGTGGTGATGCGGATCTTCGACCCGGGCACCGTCGACAAGCCCTTCGACGCCCTCGGCTTCACCGCCGCCGAGGCCGAGCGCTGGCAGGCGCTGATGGGCATGACCCACGGCATCATCCTCGTGACGGGGCCCACGGGATCGGGCAAGACCACCACGCTGTACTCGACGCTCAAGAAGCTCGCCACCGAGCAGGTGAACGTCTGCACGGTGGAGGATCCGATCGAGATGATCGAGCCCGCGTTCAACCAGACGCAGGTCCAGCAGTCCATCGACCTCGACTTCGCCACCGGCCTGCGCTCGCTGATGCGCCAGGATCCGGACATCATCATGGTGGGCGAGATCCGCGACCTCGAGACCGCCGAGATGGCGATCCAGGCCGCGCTCACCGGACACCTGGTCTTCTCGACGCTGCACACGAACGACGCGCCGTCCGCCATCACCCGCATGGTGGACCTCGGCGTGCCGCCGTACCTGATCTCGGCCACGGTCATCGGCGTGCTCGCGCAGCGCCTGGCGCGCACGCTGTGCCCGCTGTGCAAGGCGCCCGACGATTCGGGCGACATCCCCAAGATGCTCGAGGAACTGGCGCAGCCCTGGAAGCTGGGCGGCCGGCTGCGCCCGATGAAGGCTGTGGGCTGCGCGGCGTGCCGCAACACCGGCTACCGCGGCCGCGCGGCGCTCTACGAGCTCATGCCCGTGACCGAGCCCTTGAAGGACGCGATCCATCCCCACCTCGACGTGGCCAGGCTGTCGCGCCAGGCCATGCTGGAAGGCATGCGGCCGCTGCGGCTGGCCGGCCTGATGAAGGTGGCGGAAGGCCTCACGACGCTCGACGAGGTGTTGCGCTGCACGCCGCAATGGACGGGCAAGTAGCGCCGCGCCCGCAACGCCTCTGGCCCGGCCTCGCGCTGGCGACGGCCGGCTCGATCGCCTTCTCCGGCAAGGCGATCATCGTCAAGCTCGCGTATCGCCACGGCGTCGACGCGGTGACCTTGATCATGTACCGCATGCTGTTCGCGCTGCCGCTGTTCGCGGCCCTCGCGTGGTGGGCGGGCCGCGGGCGGCCGGGCCTGACGGCGCGCGACTGGCGCATCGTCGCGGGGCTGGGCTTCTCGGGCTACTACCTCGCGAGCTTCCTCGACTTCGCGGGGCTGGCCTACGTCAGCGCCGGCTTCGAGCGCCTGGTGCTGTACCTCAACCCGACGCTGGTGCTGCTGATCGGCCGCGTGCTGTTCAAGCGCCGCGTGGCACGGGCGCAGCTGCTGGCGCTGGCCGTGAGCTACGCCGGCGTGCTGCTCGTGTTCGGCCATGAGGCGCGCCTCGCCGGCAGCCACGTGGCGCTCGGCGCCGGGCTCGTGTTCGCCAGCGCCGTCAGCTACGCCGTCTACCTCGTGTTCAGCGGCGAGGAGGTCAGGCGCCTGGGCTCGCTGCGCCTGACCGGGCTTGCCTCGACGGTGGCCTGCGTGCTGTGCATCGCGCAGTTCGCGCTGGTGCGTCCGCTGTCGGCCGCCGACGTGGCGCCCGCGGTGCTGTGGCTGTCGGTGCTCAACGCCACCGCGTGCACCGTGGCGCCGGTGCTGATGGTGATGATGGCCATCGAGCGCGTGGGCGCCACCGTGGCCGCGCAGACGGGCATGGTGGGCCCGCTCAGCACCATCCTGATGGGCATCGTGATCCTGGGCGAGCCGTTCACGATCTGGATCGCGCTGGGCACGATGTTCGTGCTGGCCGGCATCTGGATGCTGGCGAAGGCGCGTCCGAAGACCTGAGAATGGCGCAATGAACTTCGATTGGCACAACCCGTACCCCACCGTGCGCAGCCCGGTGTTCGCGCGCAACGTGGTCTCCACCTCGCACCCGCTCGCCTCGCAGGCCGGGCTGCGCATGCTGCTGCAGGGCGGCAACGCGATCGACGCGGCCGTCGCCGCGGCCGCCGCGCTGACCATCGTCGAGCCGGTGTCCAACGGCCTGGGCAGCGACCTGTTCGCGATCCTGTGGGACGGCGAGCGGCTCCAGGGCCTCAACGCGTCGGGCGTGGCGCCGGCGGCCTGGGATCCGGCGTACTTCGAGCGCCGCCACGGCGGACGCATTCCCGTGCGCGGCTGGGACAGCGTCACCACGCCGGGCGCCGTCGCCGGCTGGGTGGCGCTGTCGCGGCGCTGCGGCCGGCTGCCGTTCGCCGACCTGCTGGCGCCCGCCATCGAGCTGGCCGAGCGCGGCCACGGCGTGCACTGCATCGTGGCCGACAAGTGGGCGCGCCAGGTGCCGCTGCTCGCGTCGCAACCCGGCTTCGCCGAGGCCTTCATGCCGCGCGGCCGCGCGCCGGCGCCGGGCGAGCGCTTCGTGTTCGAGGGCGCAGGCCGCACGCTGCGGGCGATCGTGCAGAGCGGCGGCGAGGCGTTCTACCGCGGCGAGATCGCGGCGGCGCTGGTGGCGCACTCGGCGGCCCACGGCGGCTCGATGGCCGCGAGCGACCTGGCGGACTACCGGCCCGAGTGGGTCGAGACCGTCTCGATGGCCTTCGCCGGCCACACGGTGCACCAGATCCCGCCCAACGGCCAGGGCATCGCGGCGTTGATGGCGCTGGGCATGCTCGAGCACCTCGACGTCACGCGCTTCCCGGTGGACAGCGTCGAGGCGCAGCACCTGCAGATCGAGGCGATGAAGCTGGCGTTCGCGGACACGTATCGCTGGGTGGGCGACGCGCGAGCGATGACCCGCGTCACGGCGGCCGACCTGCTGTCCGATGGCTATCTCACGGAACGCGCGCGCCTGATCGATCCGCGCCGCGCGCAGGACTTCGCGCACGGCACGCCGCCCTCGGGCGGCACCGTCTACCTCACGGCCGCCGACGAGGAGGGCCGCATGGTGAGCCTGATCCAGTCCAACTACATGGGCTTCGGCAGCGGCGTGGTGGTGCCGGGCACGGGCGTGAGCCTGCAGAACCGCGGGCAGGGCTTCACGCTGGATGCGGCGCACCCCAATGTGGTGGCCGGCGGCAAGCGGCCGTTCCACACCATCATCCCGGGCTTCCTGTGCATGGATGGCCGACCGCAAATGAGCTTCGGTGTGATGGGCGGCAACATGCAGCCGCAAGGCCATGTGCAGACCCTGCTGCGCATGCTGGACTACGGCCAGCAGCCCCAGGCCGCATGCGACGCGCCGCGCTGGAAGGTGGCCACCGGCCTGGCGATCGACTTCGAGCACACGATGGCGCCGACGCTGGTGGCCGGCCTGCGCGCGCTGGGGCACGAATCGCAGGCCACCGTCGATCCGTACATGGACTTCGGGTCGGGCCAGTTCATCTGGCGCCTGGGCGACGACCCGGCCGACGGCTACGTGGCCGCCAGCGATTCGCGCCGCGACGGCCAGGCCGTGGGCTTCTAGCGCGCGGTGGCGAGTGTCGCAGCGGGCTGCGCCGCCACGCCCAGCTCGGCCAGGCTCGCCCGCAGCGCCTCGGGCAGCGGCGTGGCGCGGAACGCGGGCAGCCAGCGGGCGAGCGCCCGGCCGTCCAGGCCGTGCGGCGTCCGCCACAGGTAGCGCATGTCGAGGATCTCGCGCCACAGCGGCAGGAACCACGCCATCACCTGGAACACGGGCCAGGGCGCGCCGCTGCGCCGGAAAGGGCCCGCACGACCGAGGCCCTGCGAGCGGACGACGTCCTCCAGCGCGTCCATCAGCTGGGTGCCGGTGAGCGTGTAGCCCTCGAAGGGGATGTCGACGTGGTCGGGCAACTCGTCCAGCTCGGCCAGCCCCACCATCGCGCGCGCCATGTCGGGCAGGTACGCCCACGCGTGCGTCACGTCGCGCGGCCCCGGGTACGCGAGGCTGCCCCGGGCGGCGCCCCTGGCGATGACCTGGTCGAACCAGACGCCGCTGCCGGTGCCGAAGAAGTCCCCGGCGCGCAGGATGAGGCTGCGCAGCCGCGGCGCGCGCAGGCGCAGCTCGTCCTCGAACTGCACGCGCAGCCGGCCCTTGTCCGTGGTGGGCCACTGCGGCGTGCGGGCGTTCAGCGAGGCGGGCATCGCGGCGCCGTAGTTGTAGACGTTGCCCGGCAGCGCGAAGCGGGCGCCGAGGCGCTCGGCGATGTCCATGCCCTGGCGCGCCATCGGCAGCAGTTCGGCGGCCCACAGCGTGTAGTTGGAGGGGTTGAGCGCGTGCACCACCAAGTCGGCGCCGGCGGCGCGGACGGCGATGCCGTCGATGTCGGAGGTGGGCAGCGCCACGATGCGGGCGCGCTCGGGCATGCCGGCGGCGGGCGTGCGGCGCACCTGCGCCAGCACCTCCCAGCCGGCGGCGTCGAAGGCCTGTGCGGCGGCGAGGCCGAAGCGGCCGTTGGCGCCGAGGATCAGCACGCGGCGTTGGCGGCGGGAAGCGGTGCGGTCGGTCATGGAGGTCTCCTGGTTGGAAAGGGATGCGGCCAGTGTGCGAAAAACGGGTGCATCCGAAAATGCCTGTTAGTCGATATCAGCTATACAATTTGGTATGGCTGATGCGATGCAGAGACTCGACTGGGCGCTGGTGCGCAGCTACCTCGCGGTGATGGACGCGGGCAGCGTCAGCGCCGCCGCGCGCGCCACGCAGGGCCACCAGCCGACCATCTCGCGCCACCTGGCCGAGCTGGAATCGCAGCTCGGCGTGGCCCTGTTCGAGCGCACCGGCCGCGGGGTGCGGCCCACCGCCGCCGGGCTGGAGGCGCTGCCGGCGGCGCGCCAGATGCAGGCCGCGGCCGAGGCCCTCGCGCGCAGCGTGGCGCGCGGGCGCGAGGCCACGCGCGGCACCGTGCGCATCACGGCGAGCCAGGTCGTGTCCACGTGGCTGCTGCCGCCGCTGGTGGTCGAGTTCCAGCGCGCGGAGCCGGGCATCGCCCTCGAGATCGTGGCGTCCAACGCGGTGCAGAACCTGCTGCGCCGCGAGGCCGACATCGCGGTGCGCATGGTGCGGCCCGACCAGGGCTCGCTCATCGCGCGCAAGGTGGGCGAGGTGACCATCGGCGCGTGGGCGCATGCCGACTACCTGGCGCAGGCCGGCACGCCGCGCACGCCGGCCGACCTGGCGCGCCACCGGCTGGTCGGCTACGACAAGGACGACGCGATCCTGCGCGGCATGGCGCGAGGGGGCCTGGCGATGACCGCCGCCAACTTCGCGCTGCGCACCGACGACCAGGTCGCCAACGGCCAGCTCATCGTCGCGGGCGGCGGCATCGGCTTCGCGGCCGACTACTGGGCCGCGCTGTGGCCGCCGTTGCAGCGGGTGCTGCCCGAACTGCCCATTCCCGCGCTGCCCTGCTGGCTGACGGTGCACCGCGAGCTGCGCGGCAACGGCGTGGTCAAGCGCGTCTACGAGTTCCTGGCCGACGCGATTCCGCGGCGGTTGCAGGCGCCGCCCCCGGCCCGGGCCGCCGCCAAGGTCAAGCCGCCCGTGCTAAAACCGGCGGCATTCCAACGACGTGCAGGAGGCCTCCCGTGAGCCAGGCGATCCAGATCCGCGAATTCGGCGGCCCCGAAGTCCTGCGCCTCGTCGACGTCGAGGTCGGCGAGCCGGGTCCGGGCCAGGTGCGCGTGCGCCACCACGCCTGCGGCATCAACTTCATCGACGTCTACCAGCGCACCGGCCTGCACCAGAACCCGCTGCCGCTGACGCCCGGCGGCGAGGGCGCCGGCGTGGTCGAGGCGGTGGGCGAGGGCGTCACCCACCTGGCCGCGGGCGACCGCGTGGCCTATGCCGCGCCCAAGCCGGGCGGCTACTGCCAGGTGCGCGTGCTCGACGCGCTGCACGTGTGCAGGCTGCCCGACGAGATCGACTTCGAGACCGGCGCCGCGATGATGCTCAAGGGCCTCACCGTGAACTACCTGCTGCGGCGCACGCTGCCCGTCGAGGGCCTGGCGCCGGGCGACACGATCCTGTGGCACGCCGCGGCCGGCGGCGTCGGCCTGATCGCCTGCCAGTGGGCCAAGGCGCTGGGCTTCGAGCTGATCGGCACCGCGGGCTCGGACGAGAAGTGCGCCCTCGCCAAGGAGTACGGCGCGGCCCACATGATCAACTACCGCAGCGAGAACTTCGTCGACCGCGTCAGGGAGATCACCGGCGGCAAGGGCGTGAAGGTGGTCTACGACTCGGTGGGCAAGGACACCTTCGAGGGCTCGCTGTCGTGCCTGCGCCCGTTCGGGCTGATGGCCGTGTTCGGCAACTCCTCCGGCGCCGTGGCGCCCATCGCGCCCAACCTGCTGGCGGCCAAGGGCTCGCTGTACCTGACGCGGCCCACCCTGTTCACGCACCTGTCCACGCGCGAGCGCACGCAGGCGATGGCCGACGAGCTGTTCGAGGTGGTGCGCGACGGCAGCGTCCGCATCCGCATCGACCAGCGCTACCCGCTCGCGCAGGCGGCGCAGGCCCAGCGCGACCTCGAGGCGCGCACCACCACGGGCTGCAGCGTGCTGCTGCCCTGAATCAGAACGTCAGAACGGCACCTGGAACTGCAGGCTGGTGGCCGTGACGCTGCTGGTGGTCAGGTGCTGCACGCGCAGCTCCATCGCGAAGTGCGGGGCGGGCTGCCATTGCAGGCCCACCGACACGAGCCCGTCGGTGATCGTCTGCGACGACACCGTGCTGGTGTTGCCCTCGTCGAGCTTCGTGCGGCCGACCCCCAGGCCGCCGGTGAGCTTGAACTTCTCGCCCAGGGGCAACGCGCCCGTGCCCTGCACGCCGACGAAGTTGTCGAACGAGCGGTCGGTGGCGAAGAAGCCGCGGAACGGATCGCCGTCGGCGATCGCGATGACGCGCGCGCCCAGGCCGATGTCGGAGACGTAGCCGAAGGCCGCGGTGTAGACCCAGGTATCGCGCGAGGTCTCGCCGCTGAGGCTGATGTCCTTGCCGCTGGCCTTGCCGATGCCCAGCTCGGGCACGAAGCCGCCGGCGAACGCGCTGCCCGCCGACGCCAGGACGGCGGCCGCCGCGGCGGCCTTCATGAACTTGTACATGCGTATCCCTCCCCAGGGATTTGATTGACACGGATGGAATGCCGCGCACGCGAGGTGCGCGGCGGCATGCCTTGCCCGGTCAAGCCAGGCTCAGGCCGGCGCGAGCTTACCTCAGCGCAGGTTGCCCGTGTGGCCCAGCGAATAGCGTCCCGGTTGAGGCCACACGGTCAGGCCGTGCGGCTCCTGGCCGACGGCCACCTGCTGCACCGCGCCGTTGGCGGTGTCGAAGCGGTAGACGACGTCGTCGTAGCGGCCCGAGAGCCACAGGTACTTGCCGTCGGCCGTGACGTTGCCCATGTCGGGGCTGCCGCCGCCGGGCACCGGCCAGTTGGCCACGATCTTGTCGGTGGCGAAGTCGAGCACCGTGACGCTGCCCGGGCCGTGGCGCGGGCCGTGGATGCGGTGCGAGCCGCG
>FTIF01000377.1_pt1 | contig 10278 bp, 6 predicted proteins | sample 1658001 | NCBI WGS metagenome assembly FTIF01 (sample SAMEA3914789, study PRJEB12502) | metagenome | biome: forest; material: soil | place: Canada | collected 2011-07-03 | depth 0.3 m | reverse complement strand
CCCCTGCGGCATCAGCGAAAACGTCTGCCAAGTCGACAAGCCCGGCTGAAAGGAGCGCCTCGACACGAGCTTGAACGACGGCCGGCCAAGCGTGTGGAGAGGTCTCAGGCGTCATGGCGGTGAGCCTGGCCTTGAGAAGGCTGTGCACGTCAGGGGGCGTGTTCGCCACCAACTCAGCTAAGAAAGCCGGCTCTGATACTTGGAGGAGCTCAGCTGCGAGCACTCGTCGGCTCGCTTCGTTCAGGCGACGAAAAACGGGTGCCAGGTCCTGAGCGAGGGGACGTTGCCTGTTGTGCTGCAACTCGAAGCTGAAATCGAATCTGAAGGCGTCAACCCGGCCCTGAGAGGAATCGGTGACCGTTCCCATGCGAACGGTAGCAATGAGTGCCTGTAGTAGCGTGTCGGGCACCGACCCTTGCCAAACGCTCACAGCACGAGCGAGAACACGCATATGTACGCGCACGCGACGAGCCATATCAACCAAGAACGTGGGCGCTTCGCCTTCAGGTTGCTCTGAGCGAATCCGACCGGCAAGGTCGTCGCCGGCCAGAAACCGACGTCGAGAGGGTTCTTCGCAGCGCAACGCGAGCGTGACGAGCGCTCGGGCATCGTCGGCGCGAAGTTGTCGGTCGTTGAGTCGCTCGCCGCCGCTCAAGACCGTATCGAGGTAAAAGCTGACCGCCGCAATCGGGTCGAGCCGATTTGCGCAATCGCCTTCCGAGGCGAGGTCAAGCGCGGCGAAGAATGCGGAGTGCCAGTAGGTTTGCGATGCAGCGCGAACGATAAGCGCGGAGACCACTGAATCTTGTAGAGCCTCCTGTGCGGCCACCAATTCTTCGCGCAGGAGCGAAAGCATGTCGTAGCGGTGCTGCGGCTGGGGGTGGCTCGTAGCTCGTCCGTAGATATGGAGATACAGCGCTGCCAAATCTTCGAGGTCAAAGTGACCCGCATCGATGTGGCCGCCGAGAACGGCCAGGGCGTCCTCGAACGCTTGAAGCTCGTTGACTCGATTTGACTGCGCCTGGAACTCACGGTTCCACGCGCTCTCCCGGTTCTCCCAGTCCGCGACGATTCGGCATGCCAGCGGACACAGGACTGGGTCCATGAGCATATCGGCGAGCACGGTGGGCGAGTGTTCGGCGCGCAAGGCGATGTGCCCTAGGTACATGGGTCGCTCGACGACGATGCTCATCAAACGCGAGACGTAGTTGTGACGGTCGAGAATCGTCTCTTCCAGCTCGTTGAGGAGCAACGTCAGCAGCGTCGATGGCACCGCATCGAACAGCTCATGGTATGCGGCGAATGCAAGTTGGTCGTGATTTAGCCAGTGGATGCGCTCGACGATGCTTTGAGGCGGTTGCGTACCGATTACGCCAGCTACTCGATGCGGATACAGGAGTGCCGTAGGTGTTCTTGCCAGCTCGACGAATGCCTCCCAGTTCGGCGTCACGTCAGCTGTCGTCAGCACTTCGAGTGCCGTGGCCAGCAGAGCCTCAACGGTCGATGGCTCGAGGGTATCGTGCAACGAGAACTTCGGTGCCTGGAGCATCTCCCATCGGTCGAGCCAATGAAGAAGTTGCTCGGTCTCGTGTGTGCGCGGACCTGTTGGCTCGCCCGCATCGCTAAGCGTTTGCGTCGCAGCCGGAATGAGCATCGCGGCTATCCATTCGCGCGAAATGCACTCGATATTCCTCACTTCGAGCTGCCCGCTGGCTATCTCACTAGCAGCGGCTGCCATGTTTGGAGTCGCTTCATAGCCTGATTCCAGCTGATAGCGGTCTGCATGCATTGACTGCAGTAGCGCTCTGTATGCCGGCGCCGAATTGCTTCGGTCTCTCAACAGCTCCAGCCGGATAGTCTGCGAAACCCAAATTCGCCCGAGGACAACGTGCACCCAGCCTCGCTGAACGAGCTGGTCAAACGTTGGCGGGGGTGCCAGAGAGCTGAAATCTGGCGGGTTGGGAATGGTGGTGACGGTAACAGTGACTCGCGGCACAGAAGGGGCAGGTGCAGCAGCTGTGGCCGCTGTCGGGGCGGCCGGAGGAGGAGGAGCGACCGTGGTCGGGACAGACGCGGTCGTGTCCAAAGGCGACTCGGCCGATGTCTCTGTGCCTGACCGCGATTCGAGCGAGGCGACCACAGCTGCGGCGGCTGCTTCGGCGGCCACTTGGGATTGGGCTGCTTCCTCGTAGACGGCTCGCGCAGTCGCGGTGTCCCGGCCAGGTTGGTACACAAGGTGCCGCAGCAACTCGAGCACCTCGGGGTCCGAGAGCCGCGGAGTGTGCACAGGCTGCCGAACGCGGGGATTCTTCGGCCCTGTCGAGAGAAACCTAGACAGTCGTTCCCTGAGCATGCCACGCGTCTCAGTTCGCGGGCTGTCGGTTTGTACTCGTCTCAACTACTTCTCCCTCAGCAAGGCTGATGCATGCCTTTGACTAGGACTGGGTTCAGGTCGGCAACCGGGTCCATGGCGACGAAGAGCAGTGTGCCATTTGGTCAAGCGTCAGCCTGATAAAAATATCCACCGTGCTCGATAGCCCAGCTTTGGGCCAATGGCGAGGCGTAGCTAGTTGAGAATCGCAGAGGCAGGTGCGAACTTGGCTCCGCCGACGATGCGATAGAAGAAATTTGGCTTCGACCAGTTGCGCGCAACCTGCATCGGGTCAGCGGTCGGGTCGAACTTCAGAACGACGTTTGGGTTTAGGGCAAGCGCGTGCGTCGGGTCATCGGCGACATCCGGGCCGTTGTCAATCAGGATGCACTCCACTGTGCGACTTGGGTCGTCATCGCTCCAAACAATGGCTTTCGTCTCCCACGGAATTCGGGGCACGAAAGCGACGGGAGACACCATCGTCCTCTTGTCGCTCTTGACCACTGGTAGCGCAATGCGCATCAACGTCAAGTCTGTGCCATTGTGCGCAATACCGCTTGCAGTTTTACCCTTGTCCGGTGGGTCGTGTGCGCCACCGAAGCAGGTCGCCTCGATGGACGACACGACGAGGTCGTTCCCTTCAATCGCCGCGGTCCACGACACGTTCGATTTCAGCTTGGACATGCCGGCTCCCTGGTAGAGGGGAGAGTGTGCCAACGCTCGCAGTTGCGCCGAACGAAGGGGTTTGACGGGAATGTACGTGGGGTAGACAACTACGCCGTCGTACGAGCGGCTACTGGCTACCGAAGAGGCTGGGCTGTGCCATGCACCTCGCGGTAGCGCCTTCGAGTGGTGGATGAGCCGTGCTCGATGTTAGATTGTTGCCCGCAAGTAGGAGTAGAGTTCTGAGCCTGGCCGAGCAAACATTCCTCCCTGACGGCCGGCTTTACCCGCCTGAGCCGGGTTTTTCTTGACCGGTTAGCGGTGCCTGGAGGGTCTGCATGTGCTACTCAGCGCAAGTTCGCCACGCATACAAGCTGTTCGTCCGAATGTTCGGCGCCACGATGTCTATCAAGGAGTTCAACGACCTGTTCTTCCGGCGGCTCGAAGAGCCCGAGGCCAAGTTGAAGATTCCGAAAGCAATGGAACTGGCCTTCCTGCATCCCGAGACTGAGGGCGAGCGCGAAGTAGCAGCATCGATTGCCGCGTTCCACGACCGCGAGGCGACACGGCTCGAGCAGGAGCTCTTCGGACTTCGGAAGCGACTCGCAGACGCCGAGCGCAAGCTCGAGACCAAGGTTACGAAGGGGGCCACCGACGACAAGCGCATCGCGACCAACAAGATTTCGGGAGCGATGCGGTCGCTTGCCGACCTCAAGCGCACGACCCTCGAGGCCCGCGACGAGCGCGTGTTCCCTGGCGTCTACGCTCCCGTGATGGTGATGGAAGCGAGCGAACTCGTCGTGATGCCGATGCGCTATCAGTGCCGGCCCGAGGGCAAGCCCGCGTTGTACGACACGAAGTACCCGGGCACCTACAACGCCCGGCGTGACAACCTCGCGGGCTTCTGGAGAGACCTGTACGGATATCGGCACGGCATCATGATGGCGACGACGTTCTTCGAGAACGTGAAGCGCCACAAGATGGAAGGGCGCGAGCTCCGGGAAGGCGAGAAGGAAGAGAACGTCGTCCTGCAGTTCACCCCGGGGGACGGCAGCGACATGCTGGTGGCATGCCTGTGGTCGCGATGGAAGACACCAGGGCAGCCGGACCTGCTCTCGTTCGCCGCAATCACGGACGACCCGCCGGCGGAGGTGCTTGCCGCGGGCCACGACCGTTGCATCGTTCCCATAAAGGCCGAGAACGTCACTGCCTGGCTGAACCCTGACCCGAAGAATTTGGCGGCTCAGTACGCCATCCTTGACGACCGGGAGCGGCCGTATTACGAGCACAGACTGGCCGCCTGAGCGTTTGGCGCGGAGGCTCATCTGGTGAGCCTTTTCGCGAGAAAAATCCGATAGTTTTGCCAGAAAATTAGGGGCATTCCGGCAGCCCTGGATACGTGAGGAAGTTCCTGTAACCAAGTCGACATGGTGATTTTGGCGTGATACTGTATGCAACAACAGCACACGCCAGTCCATGCAAGCCGTCCTCGACTGGCTTGAGAGCCCGCCTCTCAAGCCGCTACCTCCTCCGCCAGAAACACCGTCAATCGCGACGGTCGAGTGCCTCCCTGGCCGCTCGATTCCAGCTGCGATACAAGCGGCCGTGTGGCGCGGTACCGAGCTCGGCAGCGCAGTCACTACCGTCTGCGGCACAGGTTGGGAATCGTTCGACGCCGAGCTGCCTGGCGGAGGATGGCCACGCCGCTCTATTTCCGAAGTGCTCGCCTCGCAGCCCTACGTGCTCGAGTGGCGACTGCTGGGCCCGGCGCTGAAGCAGGTCGTTGCCGACGGCGGCCAGGTCGTCGTGGTCGGACCAGCGCGTCGGCCACACCTTCCTGGTCTTCTGCACGCCGGACTCGACGAGCGCCAACTGGTCTGGATTCAGGCCGAACTGCCCGCCGAGCGCCTGTGGGTGACCGAGCAGCTCGTCAAATCGAATTCCGCAGGCGCAATCGTCGCCTGGCTGCCCCAAGCTCGGCAGGAGCAGATTCGCCGCCTGCAGGTGTGTTCTACCGGTTGCGAAGGCCTGGTCTTCCTGTGTCGTCCCGAGTCGGCTCGTCACGAGGCCTCGGCAGCGCCGTTACGCGTGCACGCCGCGGTGGGCATCGACTGGGAGCTGAAGGTCGACATCTTCAAGCGCCGCGGGCCAGTACATGCTGGCAGCCTGGTGCTGCCTTCCGTGCCTGGCGGCCTGAGCTCGGTGCTGACTCCGCGGCTTCGCAAGCCGAGCCGTTTGATTTCCCGTGGAGTGCCTGCCGATGCTTTGGGCAGCACTGTTGCTCCCGCCCCGACCCGACGGCACGCCTCCATTCAATGACGCTCTTCACGGACTTGCGATATGGGCGCTGCAATTTGCGCCGCGCGTCGCCGTCGTCCAAGAAGCCGTCGTCATGGAGGTCGAGGCCAGCGTTCGCCTGTTCCGCGGCAAGCGGGCACTGCGCGACCGCGTCTTCACGGAGTCCAAGGAACTCGATGTCTGCTCGCTTGCCTGGGCTCCGACGAGCCTGGGCGCGGTAGCTCTCGCGCGAGCGGGAAAGGAGAACGGCTTCCGCCGGCCGCTCGAGGAGCTCCTAGACGAATTGTCGATGGAGACGTTGTCGGCGACCGAGCGGCATCACATCACTCTGACGCAGCTGGGCTGCAAGACTCTGGGCGACATTCGACGTCTGCCGCGCGGAGGCGTCAGCCGCCGGTTCGACAAGGAATTGCTGACCGCGCTTGACCAAGCCTACGGTCTGCGCCCCGAGGTGCACACCTGGGTGCAGATTCCCGAGGGCTTCAAGGCTCGGCTCGAGCTGATGTCGCGGGTCGACATGGCGCCAGCGCTGCTGTTCGGCGCGCGGCGCCTCGTCGTCCAGATGTGCGGCTGGCTCGCGGCGCGCCATGCTGGCATCACCGCGTTCGTCCTGCGGTGGGCGCACGACAGCATGCGCTCGAAGTCAGTAGGCGAGGGCGGCGAGCTCATCGTCCGCACCGCGGCGCCGATGCGCGAAGTCGAGCACCTGTGTCGCTTGCTCGCCGAGAACCTCGCCAAGGTCGAACTGTTGGCGCCGGCTGGCGACATAGAGGTCGAAGCGCTCGACGTCCAGGCGCTCGAGGAGCACAGCGCTTCGCTGCTCCCGGACACAGTCGAGGCGGGCGAGTCCCTGGCGCTTGTTCTTGAGCGCATCGCTGCGCGCCTTGGGCCCGAGAAAGTGCTGCGCCCGACGCTCACCGAAGACCACCGCGCGGAGTGGATGCAGCACTGGCAACCAGCGCCGTTGCCGCTCCCTCGGCGCCGAGTGCGACCGACCGGCATCCCGCAGCCGACGTTTCTCATGGACAAGCCGCTGCGCCTGGCGATGCGAGGCGAGCGGCCGATGTACCAAGGGCCGCTGCACCTGGTCGCCGGCCCGCACCGTGTTGAGGGGGGTTGGTGGCATCGGGTGAAGGTCGACGAGGTCGCTGCGACCGAGAACGTGGTGCGCGATTACTGGGTTGCCATCAGCGAGCACTGCGGCGTGCTCTGGGTCTTCCAGGAGCGCCTGGCGGGCGACGAGGTTCGCTGGTACCTGCAGGGCTCGTTCGCATGACGACCGAGCTCCGAGCCATCGTTCCATCCTATGCGGAACTGCGCTGCCTCACGAACTACAGCTTCCTCCGCGGCGCGAGCCAACCCGAGGAGCTGGTTGAGCGCGCGAAGCAGCTGGGCTACGCGGCGCTCGCTGTCGTAGACGAGTGCTCCGTCGCCGGCGCCGTTCGCGCCCATGTGGCCGCCAAAAAGTGCGAGCTCAAGCTCATCATCGGCAGCCAGTTCACGGTGCAATGCGACGCCCCGTTTACGCTGGTCGTGCTCGCATGCTCACTCGAGGGCTACGGCAATCTCTGCGAGTTCATCACGAAGCAGCGACGGGCGTCCGCCAAGGGGACGTACGCACTGAGCATCGACGATATCGATGCGGCTGAGCTCCGGGAGTGCCTGGTCATCGCTTCGCCAGAACGTTCGTCGACGCCCGGCCAGCTGGAGTCGGTGGCTCGATGGCTGTTGACGCACTTCACTGGGCGGTGCTGGCTCGGCGTCGAGCTGTACCGCGTCATCGACGACGAGATGTGGCTGCATCGTCTGCGCGGAGCAAGTGAGCTCACGGCCATCCCGCTTGTTGCGCTCGGGGACGTGCACATGCACGTTCGCTCGCGCAAGCCGCTGCAGGACGTCATGACGGCCACGAGGGTCGGCAAGCCGCTGACCGAGTGCGGGCTCGAGCTGCATTGCAACTCCGAGCGCCACCTGAGGACACGGCTGCGCTTGGCGCAGACGTTCCCGGCCGACCTCCTCGAGGAAACGCTGCGCATCGCCGAACGCTGCAATTTCAGCCTGGACGAGCTCAGCTATCAGTACCCGGACGAAGTCGTTCCGGCCGGCGAGACCCCAACCTCCTACCTTCGACGCCTGACCTACGAAGGGGCAGGGCGCCGCTGGCCGAAAGGGATGCCGGCGAAAGTGCAGCTCCAAATTGAGCACGAGCTCGAGCTCATCGGCGAGCTGAAGTACGAGCACTACTTCCTGACGGTTGCCGACATCGTGCGCTTCGCGCAGTCGCAGCACATCCTCTGTCAAGGGCGCGGCAGCGCGGCGAACTCGGTGGTGTGCTTCTGCATCGGCGTCACCGAGGTCGACCCGGCGCGGATGAGTGTGCTGTTCGAGCGCTTCATCAGCAAGGACCGCAACGAGCCGCCGGACATCGACATCGACTTCGAGCACCAACGCCGTGAGGAGGTCATCCAGTACCTGTACGCCAAGTACGGCCGGCATCGCGCGGCCCTGACGGCTGTCGTCATCTCGTACCGACCGAAATCTGCGATTCGCGATGTCGGCAAGGCGCTCGGATTCGACCCGGAGACGCTGGACGCGCTCGCCGCGAACCACGTCTGGTGGGACGGGCGCGAGGTGAATCCACAGCGCCTGACCGAAGTTGGCCTCGACCCTGGAGACCTAGCGGTCAAGCAGCTGATGGAGCTCACGAGCCAGCTGATGGGATTTCCTCGGCACATGTCGCAGCACCCGGGCGGATTCGTTCTCACCCGCGGGCCGCTGACGCGCATGGTGCCGGTGGAGAACGCGTCGATGGAAGACCGAACAATAATCCAGTGGGACAAGGACGACATCGACGCGCTCGGTCTCCTGAAGGTCGACGTGCTCGCGCTGGGGATGCTCTCGGCCATCCGGCGCGCGCTGTCGTTCGTGAGCATGCGCAAGGGACACGTGTTCGAGATGCAAGACATTCCGGCCGAGGACTCGACAACCTACGACATGATTTGCAAGGCCGACACCGTCGGCGTCTTCCAGATTGAGAGCCGCGCGCAGATGACGATGCTGCCGCGGTTGAGGCCCAGATGCTTCTACGACCTTGTCATTGAGGTCGCACTCGTGCGGCCCGGCCCTATCCAGGGCGGTTCGGTTCATCCATTCCTCGAACGCCGTCAGGGCAAGGCAGAGGTCACGTACCCGTCTGATGCTCTGAAGGAGGTGCTTGGGCGAACGCTCGGGGTACCCATCTTCCAGGAGCAGGTGATGCAAATCTCCATCGTCGCAGCGGGGTTCACGCCGGGCGAGGCAGATGGCCTACGCCGCGCGATGGCGGCCTGGAAAAGGAAGGGCGGGCTGGACAAGTACTACGACAAGCTTGTCCAAGGCATGACCGAGCGTGGCTACACACTGGAGTTCGCCGAAAGCATCTACGCGCAAATTCACGGTTTCAGCGAGTACGGTTTCCCGGAGAGCCATGCCGCCAGCTTCGCGTTGCTGGTCTACGCATCGTGCTGGCTGAAGTGCCATCACCCGGGTGAGTTCCTCGCAGCGATGCTCAACTCGGCACCTCTCGGCTTCTATTCCGCCAGCCAGCTAGTCCAGGACGCGAAGCGTCACGGTGTGGCTGTTCGCCCGGTCGACGTGATGTACAGCGACTACGACTGCACGCTGGAAGAGCTTCCTGGCCATCCGGCGGTCAGGCTGGGGATGAGACAAATCGCGGGCCTTCGGAAGGACTCGGCCGAACGCATGATGGCGGCGCGAGACGAAGCGCCATTCGACAGCGCCGACGACTTGGCACGCCGGGCCGAACTGGAGCAGCACGAGATGCGGCTGCTCGCTGGCGCCGACGCGCTGGCAAGCTTGTCAGGACATCGTCGTCAGCAGGTCTGGGACGCATCGGGACTGCGCCGGCCGCCGAAGCTGCTTCGCGATGCGCCAGTCGACGAGGAGTTTCTCGAACTGCCGGAGGCGCCTGAGGGCGAGGAAGTCGTGCACGACTACGCGACGACCGGGCTGACTCTCCGAACTCACCCCATGGCCCTGCTGCGGCCGCACCTAGCCAAGCGTCGGCTTCACACGTCGGCAGAGCTTCAGCAGATGCCGAACGGCCGCCTGGTGCGATACGCCGGCATCGTGACGCTCAGGCAGCAGCCGGAAACGGCCAACGGCGTCATCTTCATGTCGCTGGAGGACGAGACTGGCGTCGTCCAGGTCATCGTCTGGAAGTCGCTGCGCGAGAAGCAGCGGCCGGAAGTGCTGCGCTCGCGGCTGCTGGCGGTCTATGGCGTCTGGCAGCGCGAGGGCGATGTCATGAGCCTGATTGCTGGTCAACTGCAGGACTTGTCTCCGCTGCTCGGGGAGCTCTCGACGTCCTCGAGAGACTTCCACTGAGCAGCGAGCAACCTCAGACGTTAGGCGGCGGTGGCCGTCGACTCTGCCGGTGCGGCGGATGCGGCGGTCGCAGGCGCCTTCCGACCTACTGACTTCTTGGCAGCCGCCTTCGGCTTGGCGACCTTCTTCGTTGCTGCCTTCTTCACCGCGGCCGGCTTGGTCGCGGCGGCCTTTCTGGCCGTCTTGGCGGCGGCGGCCGTGGCCTCTTCCTTCAAGCGCTTGCCGGCTGGCTTTACCGCTTTCTTGGCAACCTTGGCAACCTTGGCGGCCTTTGCGACCTTGACTGCGGCCTTCTTAGCAGGAGCCGGTGCTTTCACCGCGGGCTCTGCAGCCTTGACGCCGCCCTTGTCGACCAGGAAGGCATCGCGATTCTTCGCTCCCGCAATCCAGCCCGGTGCCCGGCCGAACCCAGACCAGGTCTTGCCGGTTTTCGGGTCAGCGTACTTCGCGACCGAGGCAGCCTTGACCTTCGTCTTTTTGGCCGCGGGCTTGCCGGTGACGGCCGAAGTCAGGTGCTCGATGGTGAGGTTGAATTCGGCCATGATGTCCTTGACCTTGGC
>FTIF01004855.1_pt2 | contig 10289 bp, 6 predicted proteins | sample 1658001 | NCBI WGS metagenome assembly FTIF01 (sample SAMEA3914789, study PRJEB12502) | metagenome | biome: forest; material: soil | place: Canada | collected 2011-07-03 | depth 0.3 m | reverse complement strand
GCCGGCGTGCTGTGCGACCGCATCGGCCGGGTCCGCACCCTGCAGCTGACCGTGCTGTGGTTCGCCGGGTTCACCTTTCTCAGCGGCCTGGCGCAGAGCTACGGCCAGTTCTTCGCCTGCCGCGCCCTGATGGGCCTGGGCTTCGGCGGCGAGTGGGCGGCCGGCGCGGTGCTGATGGGTGAGACCATCCGCGCCGAATACCGCGGCCGCGCAGTGGGCACGGTGCAGTCCGGCTGGGCCATCGGCTGGGGTGTCGCCACCGTGCTCGGCACCCTGTGCCTGACGCTGTTGCCGCAGGAGCTGGCCTGGCGCGTGATGTTCATGACCGGGCTGCTGCCGGCCCTGCTGGTGTTCTACCTGCGGCGGCGGGTGCAGGAGCCGGAGCTGTACCAGCAGCGCCGGGCCAGCGGACAGATTGGCGCCGCCAGCTTCCTCGATATCTTCAAGCCGCCGCTGCTGCGCACCACCCTGCTCGCCGCGCTGCTCGCCACCGGCGCCCAGGGCGGTTACTACGCGCTGACCACCTGGCTGCCCACCTTCCTCAAGACCGAGCGGCACCTGTCGGTGCTGGATTCCGGCCTGTATCTGGCGGTGATCATCTGCGGCGCCTTCGCCGGTTATCTGGCCGGCGCGCACCTGTCCGATCGCATCGGCCGGCGCCGCCTGTTCTACAGTTTCGCCGCCGCCGCCATCGTGGTGGTGCTGGTCTACACCCACTCGGCCATCGGCAATGCGACCATGCTGGTGCTCGGCTTCCCGCTGGGCTTCTGCGCCAGCGGCTACTTCTCCGGCGTCGGTCCGTTCCTCACCGAGCTGTTTCCCACCGCCGTGCGCGGCTCCGGCCAGGGCTTCTGCTACAACTTCGGCCGCGGCGTCGGCGCGCTGTTTCCGGTGCTGGTGGGAACCCTCGGCGCCTCGCTGCCGCTGGGCCTGGCCATCGCCGTCTTCGCCATCGGCGCCTATGCGCTGATGTTCGTGGCGGCGCTGCTGCTGCCGGAAACGGCCGGGCGCGAGCTGCAATAGGGCCGGCCATGAGCGCATCGCAAGCATCGCGTTGGCAATTCTGGATCGACCGGGGCGGCACCTTCACCGACATCGTGGCACGGCATCCGGATGGCAGCCTGCTGATGCGCAAGCTGCTGTCGGAGAATCCTGCGCAATACGCGGACGCCGCCATCGCCGGCATCCGCGACTTGCTCGGGCTGGCGCCCGGCGAAACGATCGATCCGGCGCAGGTCGAGTGCGTCAAGATGGGCACTACCGTGGCGACCAATGCCCTGCTCGAACGCCGCGGCGAGCCGACCGTGCTGTTCATCAGCGCCGGCTTCGCCGATGCCCTGCGCATCGGCTACCAGAACCGGCCGCGGCTGTTCGACCGCCACATCGTGCTGCCGCAGCCGTTGTACCAGCACGTCGAGGAAGTGCGCGAGCGCGTCACCGCCGAGGGTGAGGTCCTGCTGCCGCTGGACGAGGCCGACGCGCTGCACAAGCTGCACAGCGCCCATGCAGCCGGCTATCGCTCGATCGCCATCGCCCTGATCCACGGCTATCGCCATACGCAGCATGAAGCGCGCGTGGCGGCGCTGGCGCAGCAGGCCGGCTTCACCCAGGTCTCGGTATCGCACCGGGTCAGCCCCCTGCCCAAGCTGATCGCGCGCGGCGATACCACCGTGGCCGACGCCTATCTGTCGCCGATCCTGCGCCGCTATGTCGAGCAGGTGTCGCGTGAATTGCGCGGTGTGCGCCTGATGTTCATGCAGTCCAGCGGCGGGCTGGCCGAGGCGGCGCTGTTCCAGGGCAAAGACGCGGTGCTGTCCGGCCCGGCCGGCGGCATCGTCGGCATGGCCCGCACCGCGCAGGCCGCCGGCTTCGAGCGCCTCATCGGCTTCGACATGGGCGGCACTTCCACCGACGTCTCGCACTTCCGCGGCGAGTACGAGCGCGTGTTCGAGACGCAGGTAGCCGGCGTGCGCCTGCGCGCGCCGATGATGGATATCCATACCGTCGCCGCCGGCGGCGGCTCGATCCTGTTCTTCGACGGCGCGCGCATGCGGGTCGGCCCGCAGTCCGCCGGCGCCAATCCCGGGCCGGCCAGCTACCGCAACGGCGGCCCGCTCACCGTCACCGACTGCAACGTGATGCTGGGCAAGATCCAGCCCTCGTTCTTCCCGCAGGTGTTCGGCGCGGATGGGCGGCAGCCGCTCGATGCTGGGGTGGTGCGCGAACACTTCGATGAACTGGCGCGCGAGATTTCCACGGCCAGTGGCGAGACGCGCACGCCGGAGCAGGTGGCGCAGGGCTATATCGAGATTGCCGTGGCCAATATGGCCAACGCCATCAAGAAGATCTCGGTGCAGCGCGGCTACGACACCGGCAAGTACACCCTGATGTGCTTCGGCGGCGCCGCCGGCCAGCATGCCTGTCTGGTGGCGGATGCTCTGGGCATGCGCGGCGCGCTGCTGCATCCGCTGGCCGGCGTGCTGTCGGCGCTCGGCATGGGCCTGGCCGATATAACCGCCATGCGCGAGCACAGCATCGAGCGCGATCTCGATGCGGATGGCGCCGCGGCTTGCGCCGCGGTGCTGCCGGGCTTGAGCGATGCAGCGCAACAACAAGTGCAAGGGCAGGGCGTGCCGCCCGAGCGCATCCGCCTGCTGCGGCGTGCGCATCTGCGCTTCGACGGACAGGATTCCACTTTCGCCGTGGCCTACGGCAGTCCGGCGGCGATGCGCGAAAGCTTCGAGTCCGACTATCGCCGGCGCTATGGCTTCGTGCCGGCCGGCAGCAAGCTCATCGTGGCAGCGCTGTCGGTGGAAGCCAACGGTCTCGGCGACGAGCCTCTGGCCGGCTCCTTGCCGGATGGCGCCGGTCCGGCGCAAGCGGCGGCGCTGGTGCCCTTATATAGCGAAGGCGCCTGGCGCGAGGTGCCGGTCTACCGCCGCGAACAGCTTGGCGCGGCGGCGCGCATCGCCGGCCCCGCCATCATCGCCGACGCCGGCGCCACCACCGTGGTGGAAGCGCAGTGGCAGGCGGAAGTGCTGCCGCGCGGCGAACTGCTGCTGAGCCGCACGGCCACACGGCAGTCCGCGCATGCGCGGGGCACCGCGGCCGACCCGGTGATGCTGGAGATCTTCAACAACCTGTTCATGAACATCGCCGAACAGATGGGCGCAGTGCTGGCCAATACCGCGCAGTCGGTCAACATCAAGGAGCGGCTCGACTATTCCTGCGCCCTGTTCGACGGCGCCGGCAACCTCATCGCCAACGCGCCGCACATTCCGGTGCACCTCGGTTCGATGAGCGACAGCATCCGCGCGGTCATCGCCCAGCACGGCGCGGCGATCCGCCCCGGCGATGTTTACGTCCTCAACAATCCTTATCGCGGCGGCACCCATCTGCCGGACATCACGGTGGTGACGCCGGTGTTCCAGGCCGGCCGCACCGCGCCGCTGTTCTACGTCGCCTCGCGTGGCCATCATTCCGATGTCGGCGGCATCACGCCCGGCTCGATGCCGCCGAATAGCCGCACGCTGGAAGAGGAGGGCGTGCTCCTCGACAACCTGCTGCTGGTGCGCGACGGCGAGTTGCGCGAGCAGGCCATGCTGGAGGCGCTGGCAGCCGGCCCCTGGCCGGCGCGCAATCCGCAGCAGAACATCGCCGACCTGCGCGCCCAGGCCGGCGCCAACCAGAAAGGTGTCGACGAACTGCTGCACATGGTCGAAGACTTCGGCCTCGGCGTGGTCGAAGCCTATATGGCTCATGTGCAGGACAACGCCGAAGAGGAAGTGCGCCGCGCCATCGCCGCGCTCCACGACGGCGAGTTCAGCTGTGAGCTGGACGACGGCGCCCTGATCCGGGTGAAGATCGTCATCGACCATGCCGCGCGCTCCGCCGTGATCGACTTCGCCGGCACCAGCCCCCAGCGCGCCAACAACCACAACGCGCCCGAGGCCATCTGCAAGGCCGCGGTGCTCTACGTCTTCCGCACCCTGGTCGACGCCGACATCCCGCTCAACGAGGGCTGCCTGCGCCCGCTGACCTTGCTCATCCCTCCCGGTTCCATGCTCAGCCCGCAGGCCCCGGCCGCCACCGTCGCCGGCAATGTCGAAACCTCGCAGGCCCTGGTCGACGCCCTCTACGGCGCGCTCGGCGTGATGGCCGCGGCGCAGGGCACCATGAACAATTTCACTTTCGGCGACGAGCGCCGCCAGTACTACGAAACCATCTGCGGCGGCTCCGGCGCCGGCCCCGATTTCAACGGCGCCACTGCCGTTCAGACGCACATGACCAACTCCCGCCTGACCGATCCTGAAGTGCTGGAAGCGCGCTTCCCGGTATTGCTGGAAAGCTTCGCCATCCGCCGCGGCAGCGGCGGGGCCGGATTGCATCACGGCGGCGACGGCGTGGTGCGGCGGCTGCGTTTCCGCGAGGCGATGAGCGCGTCCATCCTCTCCAACCGCCGCCGCGTAGCGCCGCATGGTCTGGCCGGCGGCGAAGCTGGACGGCCCGGCTGCAATTACGTGGTCCGGGCCAACGGCGATACCGAATCACTGCAGGCGACGGCGAGTGTGGAAATGCAGGCAGGCGATGCGTTCGTCATCGAGACGCCTGGCGGCGGTGGCTTTGGCGCGCCCGACTGAGAGCAAGCGATTTCCCGAAATCTTCCGAATGGCTGAAGCCGTTTTGAAATCCGCGCAAACCTAAAACCCATCGTCATTCCCGCGAAGGCGGGAATCCAGTTTTGACGTCCTTCCTGCCCAGATCAGTTTCAGCCTTTGAAGTGGCGCACTGAAAACTGGATTCCCGCCTGCGCGGGAATGACAGTCAAAAAAGACGCGCGCATCAGTCGAGCGCTCTAACCCAGCCCTCGACTTTTACTTCTTCCCACGCTTCCCCTTCACCACCCGTAACTCCAACTCCTCCAAACGGATAGCGCGCAACTCCAGCACCTTCATCAGCGCCAGGAACAGCTGCGCGCTCATATCCCCCCGTCCTAGCTTGGTCCGCAGATTGGTCGGCGTCTGCTGGATGCCGTACAGCCGCAAACGCTGCGAGATATCCTCGAAGGTCAGCTTGCGGCGTGCCTTTTCGGCGCGGATCAGCCCCTGGATATACAGCCCCACTTCGGCGTGCTTGGCCATCGGTTCCACCCGCCGCGAAATGATGTGATTTTATAGTGACATACGTGACTTATTGTTGACAAGATCATGCCGCAGGCGCAGCATTTGCAGCGTCACTTATTGGTGACATCAAGGGCGCCCCCAAGGCGTCCGGAAGCCCCTGCGAGGTGGCTTCGCATGAGTTCGCAAAGCATCGCTTGCGTACCGCTGTTTCCCACTCCCGCCGCCCTGCGGCAATCCCCCAGCCGTCCGCTTCCGGCAACGCCACCGACGTAGCGGCCGCGTGTTCATTGCCTGGTAGAGCACGGGCGCCCCGAGCGCCCGCGGGAGTCCTGCGTCCCCTGCCGGCCGTCATGGCGGCATCCCGTCTGCAAACAATAAAGGAGTACTCAGATGGACATGTGGTCGATCTTCCTCGCCGTGCCTTTCGCCATACGCATCGCCCTGGGCGTGGTGCTGGCCGCGTACCTGATCTACATCTCCCGAATCATCGTCTTCATCGGCAACGATTCGATGGGCATCGTCGAGAAGATCTGGAGCCTGCGCGGCTCGGTTCGTGACGGCTTCATCGCGCTCGACGGCACGGCGGGCTTTCAGCCCGAGGTGCTGCGCGGCGGTATCCACTTCTTCATGCCGTTCCAGTACCGCATCCACATCAAGTCGCTGCCCACCGTGCCGCAGGGCACCATCGGCTATGTCTTCGCCCGCAGCGGCCAGCCGCTGTATCCGGGCCAGGCCTTGGCCTCGCTGCCCGAGAACGTGTCGTTCGAGGAGGTGCGCGGCTTCATCATGGGCGGCGGCCAGCGCGGCCCGCAACGGCAGATCCTGCGTGAGGGCGTTTACGCCATCAACACCGCGCAGTTCGTCATCCTCACCAGCGACGGCAACCACGCGGTGCGCCTGTCCGGCGATGAAGCCTCTCTCGAAGAAATGCGCTCGCGCCTGATGGAGCGCCGCGGCTTCGAGCCGGTGGTGATCCGCGACCAGGAGGACCGTATCGGCGTCGCCACGGTGCACGACGGCCCTTCGCTGGAGCACGAGGAAATCATCGCCCCAAGCGTCGGCACCGACGCGCGCGATCCGGACACCTACCACAACTGCTTCCAGGACCCTGAGCGCTTCCTCATCGCCGGCGGCCGCCGCGGCCGCCAGGAACAGGTGCTGGTGGAAGGCACCTACTTCATCAACCGCCTGTTCGCCACCATCGACCTGCAGCCCAAGACCGTGATCGAGATCGGCAAGGTCGGTGTGGTGGTGTCCTACACCGGCCCGCGCGGTAGCGACCTCACCGGCACCGAGTACAAGCACGGCGAACTGGTGGAATCGGGCAAGCGAGGCGTGTAGAGCCGCGCCCTGCAGCCCGGCAAATACGCGCTGAATCCCTACGGTGTGAAGGTGATCCAGGTGCCCACCACCAACTTCGTGCTGCGCTGGATCGAGGGCCGCAGCGAGGAGCACGGCTTCGACGAGAACCTGTCGGAGATCCGCCTCATCACCCGCGACGCCTTCGAGCCGGTGCTGCCGCTGTCGATCGTGCTGCACATCGCTTATGAGGATGCGCCGATGGTGGTGCAGCAGTTCGCCGACCTGCGCCTGCTGGTGGAGCAGACCCTGGACCCGATGGTGTCCGCTTACTTCAAGGACACCGCGCAGGGTTGCACCCTGATCGAGCTGGTCTCCAAGCGCGCCGAAATCCAGGCCCACGCGGTCAAGGCCATGGCCGAGCGCTTCAAGAAATACAGACTCAATTTAATGGAGGTGATGATCGGCACGCCGCGCCCGGCCCAAGGTGACGTGCACATCGCCACCATCCTCGACCAGCTGCGCTTCCGTCAGGTGGCGGAGGAAAAAGTCGTGACCTACGAAAACCAGCGCAAGGCCGCCGACAAGGAGCGCGAGCTGCGCCAGGCCGAAGCCATCGCCGCCGCCCAGGGCGACCTGACCCGCTCCTCGGTCGAGATCAAGATCGCCGAGAACAAGGGCTCGGCCCAGCTCGCCGCCCGCCAGCGCGAAGCCGACGGTGTGCGCGTCACCGCCGCCGCCAACGCCGAGCGCATCCGCGTCGAGGGTATCGCCGAGGCCGACCGCATCGCCGCCGTGGGTGAAGCCCAGGCCCGCTCGGTCAAGGCCCAGGTCAACGCCTTCGGCGGCCCCGAGTTCCAGCTGAAGAAGGAACTGGCGCAGATCCTCGAGTCCGCCATCCGCGACTCCAAGAACCCCCTGGTGCCGCAAGTGGTCATCGGCAACCAGGACGGCCGCGGCGGCAACGCCGTCGACGCCCTGCTGGGCATGCTGCTGAGCAGCAAAACCGAGCCCACGGAAAAATCCGTAAACCGCTAAACCCCGCGGCTCGCCACCCCCGGCTCCCTCTCCCTACCTGCCCAAAGCCCCCTCTCCCCACGAACGTGGGGAGAGGGGCGCTTTTCCACCAGAACAACACCGAACTTCGTTCGCCCCGGGGTGCCCGCGCAGCGGGCGTATCGAGAGGTCAGCGCGCCCTCACTCACCGCATGCGTGCCAACAAAAACCCATGGCACACATGGCACGCATGGTGTTTTTCACCCCTTTTCCCATCGACTGTCACATTCGCAGCCCAGAAAGTAGGGTGGGTGGAGCGAAGCGCAACCCACCGCTGCGCGCTATATCACTGGCAGGAACCCGCCAAGCCGTCCCTGGCGAGACCTCGGCAGATCTCTCACCCCCAGGCCAATCCGCTTCCAAGATGCCCCCGATTGGCGGAAAATCCCTGCCATGAAGCGCCTCGCCCCCTATTCCTGCCTCGCCCTGTACCTCCTGGCAGGACTCGCCCCGGCCCAGGCCGGCGGCATGGGCTCGCTGGCCCCGCCCGCCATCAACATCCAGCCGCGCTATCCGGTGCTGGACCAGAAATGCGTGGACAAGCTCAAGGGCGCGGGCGCCAGCACCGCGCGCGCCGCCCACGAATGCCGCAAGGCATCCAGCCCCGGCACGCCGCAGCCGCTGGCCCTGCGCGAGCAGAATCAGACCGCAACAACCACCCCGCCGCCGTCGAAACCTTGAATACAGCAGAACCCCTGCGCGCCCTGCTGGGCGCGCGCTACGTCGAAGATCGCGAGCGCCTCAAGCGCTACGAGATTCCCGAGCGTGGCGAGCCCGGCCACACCGATTGCGCCCTGCTCCCGGCCAGCGCCGAGGAGCTGCAGCAAGTGCTGCGCCTGTGCAACGAGCTCGGCCGCAGGCTGGTGCTGAGCGCCGGCCGCACCGGCCTGGTCGAATCGCAGCGTCCGGAAGGCGAGACTGTGCTGTCGCTGGAAAAGCTCAACCGTCCGCTGTCCTTCGAGCTGGCCGACGGCCGCCGCTTCGATTTCCCGGCGGCAGCGAAACCTGAAGCAGCGGCCGACGCCCTGGCCAACTGGTGGCGCGGACTGGATCAGCCCGCAGTCGAGGGCGCCAAGCTCGAAGTCGAAGCCGGCTTGGCCGTGGATGCCGTCAATGAGCTGCTGCGCCCGCTCGGCCTGATGTGGCCGATGGAAATGGGCTCGACCAGCGCCGCCACCGTCGGCGCCTGCGTTTCCAATGCTTCCGCCGGCGCCAATGCAGTGAGCTACGGCACCGCCGCGCACCTGTGCGAAACCGCCTCGGGCTACTGGGCCGACGGCAGCGAGACCGGTCCCTGTGCCGCCGTGGCCTGGCAGGCGCCGCCGCCATCGCAACTGGCGATCGACTCCGCCAGCGTGCAGCCGTCCTGGGGCCTGATCGGCAGCCAGGGCTTGTTCGGTGTGGTCACGCGGGCGCGCCTGCGCACTTATCCGATTCCCGCGCAGCGCGAGGCGGTGCTGCTGCCGGTCGATGGCATGCCGGCGGCGATGCGCCTGCTCGACGCCGCGCGCGGCCAGTTCCCCGGCGCCATCGAGGAATTCGAGTTCATGAGCTGCCGCTCGCTGGAGCTGGTGCAAACGCACCTGGGCGCCGCCTTCCGCTGGCCGTTCGAGGCATCGCAGATCGACTCGCCGTTCTACGTGCTGCTGCAAGTCGAGTCGCGTGATGCTGCAGAAGACCTGGCCAGCCGCCTCTACGATTTCCTGGCGGAAAAGCTGCAATGGCCGGCGGAAAAAATCGGCTATGCGCCGCTGCCGCTGCTGAAGAAGCTGCGCCATTCCATCACCGAGTCCAGCAATGCGCGCATGCGCGCCCTAGGCGGCGGCCGCCTCAGCTTCGACACCGCCACGCCGGTTGCCGTGTTCGGCGACTACCTGGCCGCGCTGGAGCAGGAGCTGCGCGCCGCGCATCCCGAAGTGGAGCTGGTCGCCTTCGGCCATGCCGGCGTCGGCGGCGCCCATCTGCACCTGCTGGGCAGCAAAGAGTTGCCGGTGAAGGCGCACGCGGCGGAGCTGGTCAAACTGGTGTTCGATGTGACGCTGCGCTTCGGCGGCACTTTCTCCGCCGAGCACGGCATCGGGCCGAAATGGGCGCAGGAATTCCAGCAGCGCGCACCGGCTTCGCTGAAGCAGGCCCTCGCCGCGGAGAAGCGCAAGCGCGATCCGCGCGGCATTTTGAACCCGCGCAGCTTCGGCCTGCTTGGCCGGGAGTCGGGAATGGAGAATCGGGAATCGTAAAAGGTAGCTGCGAGATGGCTTCATATCGATTCCCAATTCCCGTCTCCCGAATCTCGTCCACATGAGCGCTCTGCTGCTTCTCTTCGTCTGTCTGGCCCTCGGTGTGGTGGTCAAGCGCTACGCCGGGCCGCCGGCCGGCCTCGCGCAAAACCTCAATTGGTGGGTGCTGAACATCGCCCTGCCGGCCCTGGTGCTGGACCTGATGCCGCGCATCCACCTCGATCCGCACCTGTGGTTCCCGGTGGCCTCGATGTGGCTGGTGTTCCTTGGGGCCTGGCTGCTGTTCGCGCTGATCGGGCATTACCGCGGCTGGTCGCGCGGCCGCATCGGCGCCCTGGTGCTGGTCTCCGGTCTGGGCAATACCTCCTTCATGGGCTACCCGATGATCGAGGCGCTGCGCGGCAAGGAAGGCCTGTCGCTGGCGGTGATCGGCGACCAGGTCGGCACCTTCGTGGCGCTGGCGGTCGGCGGCGTGGCCGTCACCGCGGTCTATGCCGGCCGCAAGCTGATGCCGGCCGAAGTGCTGCGCCGCATCCTGCTGTTTCCTTCCTTCCTCGCCCTGGTCGGCGGCCTC
>FTIF01349051.1_pt1 | contig 10290 bp, 7 predicted proteins | sample 1658001 | NCBI WGS metagenome assembly FTIF01 (sample SAMEA3914789, study PRJEB12502) | metagenome | biome: forest; material: soil | place: Canada | collected 2011-07-03 | depth 0.3 m | reverse complement strand
CTCGAGTTCTTCGCGAAGGACGACGACGAGCTCTGGGCGATGTCCGAGCCGGCCCTCAAGGCGCTCGCACTGCGCGAGATGCAGCAGCTCCGGCTGGCCGACGAAGCCGACGCGCTCGACGCCGTCGTCATCCGCCAGCCGAAGGCGTATCCGGGCTATTTCGGCGACGCCTACGAGCACTTCGAAGAGCTGCGCGAATATCTCGACGGCATCAAGAACCTGTACCTGGTCGGCCGCAACGGCATGCACCGGTACAACAACCAGGATCATTCGATGCTTTCCGCGAAATTCGCCGTCGAGGCGATCCTGGCAGGCAGCAGCGACAAATCGGCGATCTGGGGCGTCAACATCGACGACGATTACCACGAAGAATCCGAAAAGAAGTGAGTGACAACCGGTGCGGCGAGATCCCGGCCGCGCTTCGAAGCTGAATTTCCTGGAGCCGATTCTTGAGCACGCTGTTGACCTCGTCGCGCGCCTCGATGCTACGCAACGCACTCGCGGCGTCGTGGATCGTTGCGCTGTACTTCATCTGCAATCCGTACCGCGGCGTGCGCCACGACGCCGTGCTGTATTTCGGCCAGATGCAGTTCCACCTCACGCCCGACTGGTTGCGGGGCGACCTGTTCTTCCTGTCCAACTCGCAAGACAGATACAGCATCTTCTCCACGATCTTCGCGCCGGTGCTGCAGGCACTTGGCCTGTCTTCGGCCGAGATCGTGATCCTGCTTTCGTTGCATGCCTTGTTTCTGTTCGCGACGTGGCGACTGACCGCTGGCATGGCGGCCACGACGCGCTGGTGCGCGCTGGGCCTCGCGCTCGTGCTGCCGCATTTCTACTCATCCCGCCACCGATTCGCGTTCACAGAACCGTTCCTGACGGCGCGCTCCCTGGCGGAACCGTTCGCTGTCCTGACGCTGGCGTGGCTTGTGCGCGGGCGTTTGGCGCTGGCGCTCGCGGCAGGCGCGCTTGCCGCGATCAGCCACCCGCTGATCGCGTTGCCGGCATGGCTGGTCGGCTGGCGATTGCTGTGCGCCCGGGATCGTCGCTGGAACTGGGCCGCCTTGCTGGTGGGACTGGTCATCGTGATGCTGGCCTGGCTGCACGTGGGGCCCTTCGGCGAACTGGCGCACAGTTACGACGCGGACTGGTTCGCCATCGTGAAACAGGTCAATGGGTTCACCTTCGTCACGTCATGGCAGGTCGCCGACTGGGAGCAACTCATTTTCGATGCGGGCCTGCTGTGGCTCTGCGCACGTGACGCCTCGCTGCCGCTGGGCCGCCTTGCGCGGGCAACGCTGGTCGTGACGATCGGATGCCTCATCGCATCCGCGATCGGCGTCGATCTGCTGCACGACATCCTGCTGACCCAGTTGCAACTCTGGCGCGCCACCTGGATCGCCCATCTTGTCGCGATGCTGTCGCTGGGGCCGCTGTTGCTGGGTCTGTGGCGGCAGGATGGTAAGGGCCGCCTGGCCGTATTCGCGATCCTCCTGGGCGCCATCACCATCAGCTCCACCGTGTACACGGGATGGGTTGCCGGACTCATGGCGTTCGGCGCGGTGGCGTTGGCGGAAAGCCGGATCCTCGTCGGCACGGCGATCTTGCGAATCGGCATCGCCGCCTGCATCGTCGCAGCGCTTCTGATCTCGGGCGTCGTCGCGATCTCCCAACACGACCAGCTCTTGATGGGCTGGGATTCTGGCATCCTGATCGGGCGCGCGAGTGCGATTCCGTCTACCTTGAGCGTGTTGGTGGTGTCGGTTGCACTGCTGGGGCTCTGGCCCTTGCTTCGCCCGGGACGGATCGCTGCCGGCTGCAGCTCGGTCTGCATGGCGGCGCTCCTCGTGACGGGCATATCGCAATGGGACCAACGAAACGACTGGTCGCGCTACGTGGAGCAGAGCCAGGGCAAGCCACATCCGTTCCAGGCATTGATTCCACCCGGCGCCACCGTCTATTGGCCGAATGACCTGCTGGCGAGCTGGGCGCTGCTCGGACGATCGAGCTTCTTCAACGGTTCCCAGATGTCAGGCACGCTGTTCAGTCGTGAAACGAGCGTGACCGGGATGGAGCGCCGCGATGCCGTCGGCCCACTCGTCATCCAGTACAAGCTCTGCCGGTCGATCGTCGCGTCCGGCCTCACCGCGACGACAGATGCCGATTGCAAGCCGACCGCTATCGCGGTGCACGATGTCTGTCATTTGAAGAACGTGCATCCCGACTTCATCGTGCTGAATTCTCCAATCGAGGCGCCACCGCTGGCGAGCTGGCGCCACGTCTCGCCGGATGCCTCCGAGCCCGCTGATCATTTCCTCTATGCGTGCAGCAAGATCTCCTGATTCCCTTCCGATGACTGCCACGACGATGCTGACCAAACCGAGCTCCGAGCCAGGCCTGTCGCTGCTCGACGGGCTGATCTGTCTCTACCTGGTGCTGCCCCTGCTGTTGTTCTGCGCCTGGTTCAAGTGGCCTGTAGCAATCGGCCTCGGGTTGCTGACGTGCTACGGCTTCGTCCATTCCTTGCCCGGTCTGCAACTGCGCCGATTCGACCCGAGCCGGCGCGCCATCGTGCTGCTGGCCCTCGTCGCGCTCGGCTGGACCGCGCTCGCGGGCGTCGGACACTTCTTCTACGCGAACGTCGATTGGGTCATCCGCGACGCGGTGCTGCGCGACCTGGTCGCGACGCCTTGGCCGCCGATGTACGACGCCGGCGCCGCCGGTGCGGCGCCCCAGATCCTGCGGGCACCCGTGGGCTTCTACCTGCCTGTTGCGGCAGCGGGTTCCGTACTGGGATTGCGCTGCGCAGACATCCTGCTGTATTTCTGGACGGCCTTGGGCTTCGCCCTGGTGCTGTGGGCTGCCACGGCGCTGTTCACCACGCGCCGCGAGCGCGTACTCTGTGTCCTGTCGATGCTGCTCTTCGGCGGCCTGGACCTGATCGGCTTCCCGCTGATGCGGGGCACGCTGCCGACTTTGGGACAGCACATCGAGTGGTGGGCATCATTTGCGCAGTACTCGTCCAACTCGACGCTGATGTTCTGGGTGCCCAACCATGCCCTGCCCGCATGGCTGGGTCTGCTGCTGGCATTGCGGCACTGGCGCACGCGCGAACTGGCCCGCATGGCGCTGATGCTGGCGGCGGCCATCTCGCTGTGGTCGCCGCTGTCGGCGGCCGGCCTGGTGCCATTCTTCCTCGCCGGGTTGAACTGGCGGCGCGATCTCGGTGCCGTGCTGGCGACGCGCGCCGGCCTGCCGTTCCTCGCGTTGGCCGCGCTCGTCGCGCGCTACATCACGATGGATACTCAAGCCATCCCTGGTGGGTGGAGCATCGACGTGTTCCCGAACGCCCGGATGTTCTGGTCCTACTACGGCACCTTCTGCATGCTGGAGTTCGGCATCATCGCGCTCCTGCTGGCATGGCTGCGGGCCTTCGACCTCACGGTGGGCGTCGCCGTCCTTGTCCTGGCGGCGCTGCCGTTCTATCGCTTCGGCGGCGGCAACGACCTGGTGATGCGCAGTTCCATCCCGGCGCTCGCGGTGCTGGCGCTGGCGTCGGTGCGACCGCTGGCGGCGGCCTCGGATCGCCCGCTGGCACGCGTGCTCCTGGGTCTCGTGCTGGCGATTGGCGCGCTGGGGGCGGCGCAGGAACCCGTACGGGCGCTGCTGGCGCAGGAATGGGCGCTGACCGGCAAGACGCTGGCCCAGGTGACTTTCGAACAGCACGCGTTCGGTATCACTCAGTTGCCGGCCAACTACGTGGGCCACCTGAACCAACCGGGCCTGCAGGCGCTCATGCGACAGCCCAGCATGGTCCGGCCCTATCCCGATGCGTCATCAAAGGTCCGCCCGTGAATGCTGCAACGGTCTCAGTCCTGATTCCAACCTACAACGGCGCGCGACACATCAGGCCAGCCATCGATTCCGTCCTCTCGCAGTCGGGGGTCGGCCTTGAGTTAGTCGTCGTAGACGACCATTCGAACGACGGAACCGCGGATGTCGTCGAATCGTACGGGGACCCCCGTATTCGCGTGGTTCGCAACCCATCCAGGCTGGGACCGGAGGGAAACTGGAATCGCGCCCTTGAACTGGCCACGGGGAAGTACGTCAAATTGCTGCCCCAGGACGACCTGCTGCAGCCCCGAAGCCTGGCCACGCAGATCGCGACGCTGGAGGCCGACGCCGACGAGGCCATCGCCCTGGTCTTCGGCTCACGCGAAATCATCGGCCCCACGGGAAAGATCCTGGCGCGCAGGGGCTTCAAGAGCACCAGCCCGGGGCGGATCCCCGCGGCGACACTCGTGCGCCAATGCGTGCGACGGGGCACCAACGTCATCGGAGAGCCGGGCGCAGTGCTGTTTCGACGAACGCTGGCGCAAAAGGTCGGGCGCTTCGACGGGCAGCAGGGCTTCGTCATCGACCTCGACTACTGGATTCGGCTGCTCGCCCACGGCGACGCCTGGTACATCGCGGAGCCGGTTTCTTCGTTCCGGGTCTCGGGAGGATCGTGGAGCGTCGCGATCGGACGGAAGCAGGGCCGGCAGTACACGGACTTCATCGCCCGCATGCACGCGGCGGGCCTTGTCTCAGGCTCACGCTCGGATCTTGCGATCGGCAAGGCGGCCGCGCTGACGAACACGGCCTTGCGCCTGGCCTTTTACAAGTTGTTCGTCCGGTGATGGCGGCCGACTCGCTCGAAATGCAGTGGAAGGAACTTGGACATGAATGAGCCCGGTACTGTGTCGAACGCCTTGCGCGTCTCGGTGGTCATTCCTGTATATCGCGGTGCCGACAGCCTGGCGCACTTGGTCAATGAATTGCTGGCGCTGACGCAGCCCGGACGAACGCCTTCGGGCGCGGCCTATCGAGTTTGCGAGATCGTGCTGGTGCACGATTGCGGACCGGATCGTTCGGATCTGGCCATCGAGGCGCTCGCGCGCGAGCACGCCGAAGTGCGTCCGGTCTGGCTCTCGCGCAACTTCGGCCAGCATGCAGCCACCCTGGCGGGCATGGCGGGCGCCGTGGGGGACTGGATCGCGACTCTGGACGAGGACGGCCAGCACAATCCAGCCGACCTGCCGCGCATGCTCGACATCGCCCTGGCCGGACGGCATCAGCTGGTCTACGCCCAGCCAACCAACCCGCCGCCGCATGGCGCCCTGCGCAATGCGGCCAGCCGGCTGGCCAAGGCCGTCAGCGTGCGGCTATTGGGCAACGAGGCACTGGGGCGATTCAACAGTCATCGCCTCATCGATGGAGAGATCGGCCGCTCGCTCGCGGCCTACTGCGGCTACGGCGTCTACCTCGATGTCGGTTTGTCCTGGCTGACGACCCGCGTCGGCCATTGCCCCGTGCAGGCGCGCGAGGAGTCGGGACGGCCTTCGGGCTATTCGATGATCAAGTTGCTGAGCCATCTCTGGGCGCTGGTGCTCACCAGTGGTACGCGGCCGCTGCGCCTCATCACGCTGGCCGGAGGGTTGTCGGTGCTGGGGGCGGCGGGATTGATGCTGTGGGTGGTCATCAGCAAGCTGATGGGCAACATCCCGGTGCAGGGCTGGGCGTCTCTCGTGATGGTGGTGTCCTTCTTCAGCGGCACGATGCTGATGGCCCTGGGCGTGATCGCGGAATATATGGCGGTCACGATGGGCATCGCGATGGGCCGACCGCTCTACGTGGTGAGCAGCAAACCGACGCGGCCGCGTCCCGAGTGATGCGGGAAGCGGTATGGGTGATCGGCGCCGGCGGGCTGCTGGGCGGCGCGTTGGTCGGCGCGCTCCGCCAGCGAGGCGAGGTCGCGTTGCATGTTGTCGAGCAGGATCTCGCCTGGGGTCACAACGCGTCGCTGGCGGCGCAATGGGATCGCGAAGTGGCGGCATTTGCGCGCACTGCCGCGCGTGCCGGCCGCTGGCTGCTGATCTGGGCGGCGGGCATCAGTTCGATGTCCACCGACGAGGCCAGCCTGAACCTCGAATCCCGGGCGCTCGATCTCCTGCTGGAACGCCTGACGTCAGAGCCCGTGCTCCGGGACACGCCGGGCTGCCTGGTGCTGGCCAGTTCCGCTGGCGCGATCTATGGCCAGTCGCGCGACGAGTTCATCAGCGAAGCCAGTGCCGTCGCGCCAGGGACTGCCTATGCCGCGCACAAGCTGGAGCAGGAAATGAAGGTGCGCCGGGTGATCGAATCGCAACCCGGCTGGACGGCCATGCTCGCGCGCTATTCGACGCTCTACGGTCCGGGCCAGTCGCGCGACAAGTCACAGGGCTTGATCAGCCAGGTGGCGCGGCGAATCGTAGCCAACGAAGTCGTGCACATCTACGTCCCGCTTGACACCATTCGCGACTACATCTTCGTCGACGATGCGGCGAACCGCACGCTGGCCACCTTGGATGACCTGCACGGGCGTCGGGGCGAAGTCGTCATGAAGATCATCGCGGCGGAGCAGCCCACGAGCATTGCCCAACTCCTGGGAGTATTTCGCCGCGTGTCGCGCCGGCCGGTCCGCCTCGTCACGTCGGTGAACAACCTGTCGCCGTTGTACTCGCGTTGCATCCGTTTCCGCTCCGACGAGCCCGCCGGCCAGCCGCACGGCCTCTGCCGTAACCTGCATACGGGCATCCATCAGATCCTCGAAGCGGAGCGCGCGGCGGCGTTTCGGGGTCGGCCATCCGCAGGGGCGCGCACCTGATGGACTGGCCGGCACCCCTGCGGCTTGCCTGGCAGCATGTGCTGGTGCGCTACGTCGTCGTCGGCGTGGCCAACACGAGCTTCTCCTATGCGGTCTATGCGCTGGCCCTCGCCCTGGGCTTCAGCTATCCGATCGCCAGCCTGATCACGCTGATCGCCGGCATCTGCCTGAGTTTCAAGACCCAGGGCCGCCTCGTCTTCCGCAACATGCGCAATTCGCTGTTCGGCCGCTTTCTCGTGAGCTGGGTACTGATCTACCTGGGCCACATCGGCGTTGTCGCGCTATGCCTGCACCTGGGCCTCAATGCCTTCATCGGGGGCGCGCTGGCGATGCCGTCCAATGTCGTCGCCGGCTTCCTGCTGCAGCGCTTCTTCGTCTTCGGCAGACCCTGCCGCGATCCGGACTGAGCGCCGCGAACCGGCATGCGGCGCGGATTCGCGACCGATCATGGGATGGCCGGCGGCGCGGCGTCGGCGCGCAGCACCGCGCACATGCTGAGGCTTTCGCGGCCGAAGCGCTCGCGCGCGAACTGGCGGCCCGTGCGCGCGAGGAAGATCCTGGTGATGAGGGGCGACAGCCCCGGAAAACGCGCGATCAGCGTCCGTGCGAAGGTATTGAACGCAGAATCACGATAGACCAGATTGCCGGCCTCGTCCAGGCTCTGCGGCTTGCTGGTTCGCGCCGGCTCGCGCGAGCGCCCGTGATGCGCGGAATAGTCGATGAACGTCGGCTGCAAGCCGCAGTCCCAGGCGATGCGGCGCAGCGACGTCTTCGAGAACCACCACAGGTGCACGGGCGCCGGATCGGTGTGCCAGGCCAGGTCGCGCGGGTACAGATCCATGTTCGGCGTCGTGAGCACCAGCATGCCGCCGGGTGCCAGCAGCGACGCGGCGTCTCGCACGAAGCCGTGGGGATCCTGCAGGTGCTCGATCACCTCCGTCGAGACGACGGCGTCGAAGCCCCCCAGGCCGGAGGCGGCCAGCGACTCTGCGGGGGCGACCCGGAACAGTGGGCCGAACGTGGCTGTGGCCTTTGCCACGGCCACGTCGGAATGATCGATGCCCACGATGTCGCAACCGGCGCGGTGCAGCGCGAAGCTCAGGTAGCCCATGCCGGAGCCGATCTCGAGGATGCGCGGACGGCGCCCCGAGGCCAGCAGCGGCCGCAACGCCTCGCGAACGCCCCAGTAGACGTCCTCGCGGTCTGCCAGCAGGTCCAGCGGACTGTCGCTTGCCGCCACCGCCGCGCGCAGGCGCTCGTAGCGGTCGTAGCCGGGCAGTTGTTCGGCGACGCGGTAGATTTGCTCGTAGATGGCCGAGGACGTCCCCATCGGCCAGGCGAAACGCGTGTCACAGCCCCCGCAGTCGTAGATGTCGAAGCGGCCCGGGGCGGCATAGGCCGGGTGTCCAGCCAGGATGCGCTCAACCGGGTGCGCGCATAGAGGGCAGTGCGTGGGTATGTCCGTGACGGGATTTGGCTTCGATTCGAATGTCAACGCGTGGGTCTCCAGGACGGCGAATTGGAATTTGCGCTCCACGACGTAACCTTGAAGGTCCAGCCGCTCGTCGAAGAGGAAATCAGTAGCGGTTGCCTGGATCGAACTCGTTCCCTTGGCCAAGCCTGTATTCTTGTCCGCTTCAATGACGAACTCGCCCGAGTGGATCAAGTCGACAAGAAGTGTAATCGTTGCGTTAGGTACTCTCCGTCATTTCTAGCGATCCGGGAACCGGCCTGGCGTTTCGTTGACAGTCGATTGGCATCAATCAACCGGTGGGACATGGCGTAGTTCGGGTACCCTTCGCATCGTTTGCGCCGCCGCGGGCGGCGCGGTTGCCCATTTCTCTGCAATGAACAGTCCAAGCTCCATCGGCAATCGCCCGGAAATCCGCCTGACCGTCTACGCGCTGGCGCTGCTGTGCCCGCCGCTGCTTGCCTACAACCGAACGCCGTCGGCGACGCAACTCAACGAGCTGCTCTGCGTGTTCGGATGGGGCCTGTGCATGCTGGTCGCCAACCGGACACCGCCTGCGGGCGCCCGGCGTAGCGCCATCGCCACGCTGGCCGTGTCACTGGGCCTGATATGCGTCGCGATCGTCGGATCGTGGACGATCGGCTCGCTGCCGACCTCGCTCGCGTTGCCGCCGTTGCTCCTGATCGTGTCGGCGTGCTTCGTCGCGGCGCTCGGCGAACGTGTCGCGCAAGGGGGCGACCAGGACGGCCTGCAGGCCTTTGCGCCATTCGCCTTCGGCGTCGTGGGGGTGGGCGTGCTGAGCGCGGCGATCGCGGCCATCCAGGTGTACCTGCCGTCGCTGGCCGACAGCGTCGTGATCGCCCAGTCCGGGATACCCGGCCGCGCGGTGGGCAACCTGCGCCAGCCCAACCACCTCGCGAGCCTGCTCGTGTGGTCGGCGATCGCGCTGGTGCCGCTGGTCGAGTGGGGCCGCATTCCGCGCTGGCTTGGCGCGGTTCTGCTGGCGGCGATCATGTGGGCCGTCTTCCTCAGCGGCTCACGCACCGGCCTGTACGGCGGCACGGCGGTGCTGGTGGTGTGGGGCCTGGTCGACGTGCGGCTGTCGCGGGCGACGCGCATCGCGCTGGTCTTGACGGTCGTCTTCCCGCTGTGGGCGTTGTGCCTGCCGTGGCTCATCGCCCACTTCCCGTTCATTCCGCACGCCGTGGGCGCCGCGACACGCGCGTCCGACGGCGACAGCTCGCACTTCGCGATCTGGAAGAACGCCGTCGAGATGGTCCGGCAGCAGCCGTGGCTCGGCGTGGGCTGGGGGGAATTCAACTTCGCCTGGACGCTGACGCCGTTCCCCCATCGCCCGACCGCCTTCTTCGACCACACGCACGACCTGCCGCTGCAACTGGTCGTCGAGCTGGGCATTCCCCTGGCGCTGGTCGTGCTCGGGTTCATGGTCTGGGCGTTGTGGCAGGGCCTCGTGCGCGCGTGGGCGACGCAAGGGCCGGCCGGCCACGGCGCGCGCGCCGCCTGGGTGATGGTCGCGATGATCGGCATCCACAGCCTCGACGAATACCCGCTCTGGTACGCGTATTTCCTGCTGCCCGCGGCCTGGGCCTGGGGCTTCACGCTGGGCTCGGGTCCGGCGCCCAGGCCCGCGGTCGAGGTGACGTTGAGCGGCGTCGTCGGCGGCCGCCCGGTCGATCCGGGCAAGCTGATCCGACTCAGCAGCGAAGGGTCCGGCTTGCGTTGGTTCGGCAGCGCGATGGTGGTCGTCGCGCTCCTGTCCACCTGGGACTATTTCCGCGTGTCGACGATCTTCCTCGAGGACGCCGGCCTGCCGCCGCTCGCCGAACGCATCTCCTCCGGCCAGTCGAGCTGGTTCTTCGCGCATCACGCCGACTACGCGGATGCCACGACGGCGGATCCGCCGTCCAAGGCCCTCGGCGCGCTCGAGCGCTCCACGCACTCGCTGCTCGACAGCCGCCTGATGATGGCCTGGGCCACGGCGTTGTCCGAGAGTGGACAGACCGAGCGCGCGCGCTACCTGGTCGCGCGCCTCAAGGAGTTCGACAAGGCCGACGCCGTCGAATTCTTCGCGCCGTGCACCGACGCCACGGTCACGGCCAAGCCGTTCCAGTGC
>FTIF01317169.1_pt1 | contig 10304 bp, 9 predicted proteins | sample 1658001 | NCBI WGS metagenome assembly FTIF01 (sample SAMEA3914789, study PRJEB12502) | metagenome | biome: forest; material: soil | place: Canada | collected 2011-07-03 | depth 0.3 m | reverse complement strand
TCTGAGCCGGGCTGATGGACCAGGCCAGGATGCTCGTCCTGCCATTACCGTCGAAGTCGGCGGTCAAGATGCCGGTATTACCTACGACATCGACATTATCGTTGGTCGGTACCGGGGTGAAGAGGTTGGCTGTTCCAAGATTGAAATTCGTGGAGACTTGGTAGCTTTCCGTCCCGCCTGTCGAATAGCCGAAGGTTTCCGCTGGCAGGCAGATGCTCGAACCGACATTACCGGCACATGATTGAATGCTGTGGAGCCTGGAATGCTGCGTGAGGCTTCCCCGGTCGTAGGTCAGTTTCGTGCTTTGAACTGGCACCCCGCCCGTGACGTCGCCCACCGTCGCGCTGGGGGCGTTCACGAAACTGGTGATCGACTGCAGAAGGTAAGCTTCAATCGTCTTGACGCCCGCATGATAGGCTTGGGAAACGTCACGAACAACGCCCGCGGTCGTGCGATCAGCGTAGCGGAAAACCACCTTGTTGCCGCTGTACTGGATCTCGCTCAGGGCCCATTCATGGCCGTTCGAGCCCGCGCTCGTAGTGCTTCCGAATGCCACGTCGCGTTGTTGATACTTGTAGTCGACGTGATTGCCGTGGATGTCGCTGATGCGTGAGCGTAGCCACTGGTGAGCGAAATGAACTGGTTGGGCTGCCGTATATGAGGCCGTCACGATCGCATTAGGGGTACCCGAGCAATCCGTGTGGTTGTCGCCGTATTCGACAATCTCGCCGTTCTTCTCCCAAACCTTGAAGTAAGCTGGGCCGGATGCGGCATTGGTGCAATCGGCCATGCCGTAGGCGCGCACGCGAGTCTGCTGATCGTCTTCCAGGCGAAATTCCGTGAAAGCCCCAGTGCTCGAACCTGCAGAATCACTGCTGCCAGAGCCCACTTTGGGAACCAATGAATTCGGGTCGACGAGTATAAGACGACGACCATTCAGGCAGAGTTTGTCACTGCCATTGAATTGAACTGAAGCATGCACGAGATCTGTAGCACGTATGGCCGCGCATCGTTCGATGGACGAGCTGGAAAGGTTCCATCCCCAGCCCAAGCTGCCATTTGATGAACTGGAATGAGATATCGACAACCGAGGAAATACTCCTCCAGGAGCAGGAGGAACGCCGATCGAATATTCAACGGCCGGTTGACCAGAGGAATTTAAAGCAACTTGCGCGTTAACATGAATTGAAAACGTACCCAGCAAAGCCACGCAGGCAATATTTATATTCAGGTATTTCATTCTGATTCATGTCGCGCGAGCCCAGCGTTTCCGGTCGCCCACTTAGTTTCGGGGAATATCCGCTCCAGATTTACGCGATTTGCATATATCCGGAAATCCACTACAAAAGGAATAGTTCAAGACTGGCAGATAAAATCTTAGCCTTTTTTTATCAACTCCAGAAAAAGCCGTACTGCGTCTGCCCCTAATGATTGTTCGAGATCTTGCAGGTTGACAACGTTTTGCATTTGATCGACAGGAATCCATTGTCGACTGATATTGAGAAATTCTGCAAGCTCCTTCGCCAGCGGATCTTTCCGTTGGTTCAGATCCGCGGCAAATTTATCCAACGTTTTCGCGACGTCTTTAATGACCACATGCGAAACATTTTCGGGCAATTTGACCGAGTCCAAGGTTAGGCCGCGAAAATCGACTGCATGCAGCACAGCATGACTCATATTGACATTGATCATTTCATTAGGCGGAAATTTCTCGCCTCGAAAGCCATATCTATAGAAAAGTACATCTTGAAGTTCGCCTTCAAAGATGCAATCCTTGAATGTGCTGCCCTGAAAGTCGATTTTGACTAACCGGGCATTGCGAAAGATACACTTCTCGAAGGCCGCGGCTTGATAAACGGTCTCACGCAAATCAGCGGTCGAAAAATCAACATCCCGATAAATATTCCGCGCCCCATTTTCAACAGCTCCCAGAGAGGACCCTCTCAGGTTGGCCCCTCTGAAACTGCAGTCAACGAATGCAGTAGTCCAGACTTTAATATCCTGAAGTCGACAAGAATCGAACAAACAGTCGGCGATCTCGCAACGAAAAAAGCGGAGGCCATTCAATTTACTCCCGGAGAAATCGAGTCCTTTCCATTTGACATCATGAATTGCCGATGCCAAATCAAACTGATCCGACCCAAAATGACCCACGCTGAGTTGCTGTAGTATTTCAGGAGAAGGCAATTGAAGGCCTCTCAAATCGACTCGCCCATTTCTCTCGGGCAGAGCGAGACCTTGCAAAGATTCACCTCGAACAAGGCGATCCCATATAGCGAGGTTTACAGACTTATTGATCATTTGTGTAGAAGAGGAGTTCCTTGTCCGAAAAGCCAATATTTCTGTTCATGAGCTCGCCATTGATTCGCGGTCGTCACATCCCACCACCGCTGACCGCCTGCTAGGAACGTGTCCGGGCCAAATTGCCCTCTAGGTGTCAAATCCAAGAAATCAAGACGCCGATCATTCTTAACCAGTTCCCTATAGAACTGATCGATGCGCTCACCTTTACTCAGCGGCTTGAGCCATGAAAGCCTTTGATTCGCTCTTTGTTGATTAAGCGTATAGCCTTCGCGCTCGAACCTCTCGGAGGCCTCATTTTTATAACCTTCAAGTATTTTAGTTACCCGATCAAAATATTCTGTCTCAAGCCTCGTTATGTCGGACTCATTATAAACCGGGCTGCCACTAGAGAAAACCAAATAATCGTAGTGCGGGTCCAAAGTGCGTATTCTGGCTACCCATTGGTTGACCTTCGGTCTGTAATAGGTAGCACTTTGAAATTCGCGGACTTCTCGCGCCTCAGCCTCGGGCTCCAGTTCCTCTCGTTCCTCCTCCACGCCGGCGGCATTTGCGGAAGGGATAATCGCCCCAACGGCTTTACCGAGAAGCATCCAAGCGCCCTTCGAGTTGCCCATGGCTATGACGCGGCCACCTTGTTTGGCCACCCAGGTCTTTCCAGATTTCTTTGCGTCTTGAATTGTCTTTAGAATTTGCTCGGAACGCTTCTCCACGGCCTTGTCGCCGCCACTGCCGCCTGACTGATCCGTTGTCGAAGTAGTTCCATTGCTGGACGCGCTACCGCCACTGTCGCCCGACGCGGAAGATTCTTTGGAAGTGCCGGTAAACGCATCGATAATCTTTTGAATCCACGAACTCAGTGTATTGGCCTTCCCAGGATCGTCCCCGCCAGTCGACGGATCAAAGCCGCTGGGATCGGTCGCATTCAGCGGGTTGTCATTGACATACGCATATCGGTCATACGCCTGCAGATTCGCGATATCCGAGACGATCGGATCGACTTGGACAAACCGCCCGATGCTCGAGTCATAGATGCGGCCGTTCAAATTAACCAAGCCGATATCATCCATTTCCTCCTGGCCCGTGAAGCCGCGAGCCGTCCCGGCATTCAGCGTCGGTGTCCAGTCGGAGACCACCTGCCCCGCCGCGTCATAGTTGCCATCAGGAAAGCGGCGCTTGCCGAAGGGATCGTAGGCATACCGCGCAGTCACCTGACCCAGATGGTCGGTCGTCGCGGAAAGGCTTCCCAGATGGTCCTTGTGCCAGTACTCGACCTTGTTCAGGGAAATACTCACCAAGACGGTCGGCGACGACTGCCCCGCTGCGAGCGTCGGCAGCGGCCCGCTCGATATCAGCACGCCGATGGCCTTGCCCGCCTGCACAATGTAGTGGCGATTCGATTGCACCGCCGGGCTGGTGTCGATCTCGCTTTCGAAGCTTAGGCCACCGACGTTGTCGGGGTTCAAGTACCAGGTGGTGCGCGTATTGCCGCCCGAGACGCGCACTTCCTTGATGCGCGCGTGGTTCTCGTCGTAGACCCAGTTGTAGGCCGCGCCGCCGCGGCCGTTAGCCGTGGCGACGTTGTCGAAGCTGGTGTAGGCCATCGCGCTGTACTTGCCGTTGCCCGTAACGCCGGTGATGTTGCCGTTCCAGTCCGGCGTGAACGTCGAATTCTGCGCGCCCGCCAGAGTCACCAGCGCATGCGGATGCAGCACCGAGCCGCCGCTGGCGCCATAGCCGTAATTGCCCAAGTCAGACTTGTAGAGCAGCATTCCCAACGCGTTGTACTTCAGCGTCACGGTGCGGTTCAGGTTCGGAATGGCGGCGGCCGACGCGCTGTACTGCGTCAACCTGTTAAGCCCGTCGAAGCCGAAGCTCTCAGTAACGGCACCGCTGCTGGCATCGCCGTTGGCGTCGTCACGCTCGACCAGGTTGTTGACGCTGTCCCAAACGTAGTGGTGGCTGAGGACGTCGGTGTTGCTGCCGACACCGGCCGCCACGTTGAGGATGCGGCCCGTAGCAGCTTCATATGTAGTGCGATCGGTGACGCCGTTGCCGACCACGTCCTTCTCCAGGCAGTTGCGCGCGTCGACGGCCAGGGCCTGCCACAACACCGAGCCAGCGGCCAGCGTGGTTCCGGCGGCGGTGACGCCTTGCGCATTCGGCAACGGCTGCACGGTGGCGGCGGTGTTCAGCACCACCGACTGGAGGAAGCCGCGCGCGGTGTAGGTGAAGCCGACCTGCAGCCCAGTTGGATAGGTCTTGGTCGCCAACCGGCCCGTGGTCGGGTCGAACGACACGGCTGTCGCGAAGCTGGGGCCGTTCGTGACGTCCGTGCGGTCGCTGATGTCGCGGCCCGCGTTGTCGAAGAAGGTCTTCTTGTCAGAATTCTGGCTCGTGACGGCTTCGCAAAGCCGTCCAGCGCCGCGGTTGCACGTGCTGCCGTCCGCGTACCGGTCGTAAGACCAGGTGCTGAGAAATTCAGTCTCCTGGCGCTGCGTGAGGCGTCCAAGCTGGTCGTAGGCCATTGCCGTCCAACCCACTGTCGATGACGCCGCCGGGGTTGTTGCGCCCGGCACGGGAAGATCGAGACAGGTAGGAACGGAATTGCCACCTCGCATGTTGGAGGTCTGCTGGAACTTCACCTGACCCAGCGGATCGATGCAGTACAGCAGCGCCCCCTTGTCCGGATCCAGCATCTGAAGCTTGCGTCCCAGGATGTCATAGCTAACGTTGATGCTGTTCTGCAGCGCATCTGTGGTCTTGATAAAGTTGCCGAATGCATCGGCCAGGAAGGCCACCTGGGCGCCAGTTGTGTCGGTGACGCGCAGCATGTCCCCGCGCACGTTCCTCTCTTCGGTGCGCTGCTGGCCATGGTCGTTGATCGACGTAGCCACGAGGCCCACATAGCTGAACGACGTGATCGCCGCGAGCTTGCTGCCATAGGCACCGTAGCCCACGGCGCCCGAAGCGCCAAAGACGTGAATCTGGCTACCGTTCGCGTTCGGGTCGGCGACGTAAACGTTGGTGGTGCGTCCAAGCTCGTCATAGGCCGTTGCCGTCACGCCCACGTCGTTGGAGCCCGTGGTGGAAGACGACCCACTGGCCAGGAAGTAATTCTTCGACTTCATCACCTCCATGCCGTTGGCGTCATACACGATGTCCGATACGACGGTAACGTTTGCAAGCCCCGAGGGCTGGGCGCTGCCGTCGAAGCTCTTGGTGGCGATGCGGATCTGGCGGTCGAGCGCGTCGAAATAAGTGCGCACGGAGGGGCCGGAATTCGCACCGTTGACGTCGTGAGGTTCCTGCTGAACGTAGCGCACGGCCATCGCCGGAGCCTCTCCGATCGCCGGGGTGATGCAGCCTGCTGAATTCGAACTCGTGTCGAGACCGGTCGAGGCGAGGACGCAGTAGAAGGTGGCGGTGCTCGTGTTGTCGGGACGAACCTGGCTGACGGTGCGCCCGAACGCATCGACACCGGCGGTCGTGACGATGCCGGCGATGTCGGTCGACTGGGCGGCGAGGCCGAAGCGCGGGTCGTACTGGCGCGTCTCGGTCTGGCCCAGCGGGTTCTGCGAGGTCGTGGCAGCCAAGCCCGGCGCAACGGCGACCGTCACACTCACGCCGTTGACGGTGATCGTCTGGTTCGATGTCCCCGCGTAGGCGGCGCTGGCCGAGCGAGCTGCGAACAGCGCGCGCCCGGATGCGCCGCTGCAATTGGCCAGGGTGGTATTGGCGGTGTTTCCGTAGGCGTCGTAGGCATACGACGTGACTGAACACGACGCTGCGTTGTTCGGCTCGGTGGTGGCCGACTGCAACGTGCCATCTGCGTAGTAGGTGAAAGCCTGGGTCCGCGTGTAGTCCGCACTGTTGCTAGGCGCCTGAGCACCGGCAGAGCCGGCGGCAAGCAAGAGCATCAGGTGCGCCGAGCGCATTAGGCGACGAATCATCGGAAGCATTTCCCCATTCAGTGCGAGCTGAGGGAGATGCGATTGCGTGACGCCGCGCCGCATCGACGAAAGCGTATCGACGCGGCAATGCTCCTGACGGCCCCGCCGGCTTCATCGCGACTCCATTCGCGCCACGCCGCATGTAGCAGCATTGGCTGTCCGATGGAATTCCCGCGAGGCGAAGCCCGCTTTTCCGTCTCTCTCTCTCCCTGTGCTCGGCAGTGTAGCGCTTAGCTGGGCGCCGTTCGGCGCGCCAACACTAGGGAATTCCATCGAATCATGAGTCGGTTTGGCAGAAAACGGTTGCTTTCGTCAGGGCCTCATCGTCGCGAATGCACTCGGTGGACCTTGCTGCGCCGAGCTCACGGATGGCGCCCCAGATGCGACACACGCAACCTGTCGACAAGCTGATGCCTCTCGATTTCGGAGACTCGCGAGGCAGGTCAATCACTGCCGGGACATGCGACTCGCGCCGCTCGACGAACGGAACAGGCTCCCATCTGCCCTTGCGAGACCATCCGCTGCCCTTGGGCTGTCCGCACGGCGCCAGCATCGACGCGGCGATGTGAACCACGCGTGGCGCCTTCACCGCCCCATGCGCAGGACGAGTCAGTGCAATTCGCCACGGCCGGCAACACTAGCGCCTCGCGCATGGACGTCGCTGCTGCTCAGTGCAGCCACCGAGGCTGCAGCGACGGGCGAATGCGTTTGTGATTTTATGAGAAGCCAGTACCATGAACTCAAGATACGGCCATCGGTGTTTGTGCAGCCCGCGGCCAACGTCCAGTACAGGAGCTACACCAGGCCGCGAGCACACGCCAGTCGCAGGGCTTTCCTCGCCATTTCGGTCGCCATTTCGCTCACCGTACCGAATCATCCGGCGCTCGCCAATTCTTCAAGCTTGCGAGCCCCGCTGCGTTGACCGCGCTCGCTGCCGCGCCTCTCATCTGGAAATGCCGCAAGGTGAACAGCGCTTGGCGCCGCGTCGGCTGGACTGCCATGGCCCCGGAATTGAACCTCCTCAAACAGCGCCCGAGCGGCATCGACGCTCTCACCGAGATCTTCCGCCAATTGGGGCCGGTCGGCCTGCAGCATCTGGGGTGTCGGATATGTCTGTGCCGGTGCCTCTTCGCGCGCGACGAGCGATGCCGGAATCGACGAATCCTCCTGTAGCGCCTGCAACAATTTGCCGTCCCGAGCGCAAGGCCAGCATCCGATCTTGGGGACTCGTCATCGCTGACTCCAAAGAGTGACGGAGATTGCAATATCGGCTCACTCGGCAGCCTCTCAATCGAATCTGCAACGAGAGCTCTGAAAGTCGCTTCCGATAGCGAGCCATCGTCACGCTCGTAGCGCATTGGCTTGGCGCACCTTGTCGATCGCATTCTTCGATGTCGTGCGCGGATCTTCAAGTTTCCTCCTGGTTAGCGTTGACGAGAACCAGCCACGCGCGGCGTCGGCGCCACAGGTTGATGCAGTTTCTATCCTCGGTCACCTTGAGAGCACGAACCCGTGCCAGCGCATTCCGTTTGCGTTCCAGAAGGCGACTACACAGGACCTCGAAGTCAAGACGGGCACGCTTGCGCGCGATCTCAGAAGCTTCGGTCTTGTCGACCCTGCTTGCCAACTGAAGACGCACCATAGCGAAGAAGAGTTGAGCATCAATGTTTCGGGAAGGCAGTCCCCTCGCCTTCCTCCGGCGTTCGTCACGAAGGCACTTGGCCATACGGCGCCAGTGTCGGCGTTTGCCCGGTCGATCGACGTGTCGAATGCGCTGATCCCAGACTATGGCCATGCCATCTGTTCTCTCTCAGTCACGGCAAACGACGAAAACGTATCGCCTGTGCCTTGGTACCAGGCCGTCAGCGCCGCATGCCATGTCAGCGTGCTCCGATCGTTGCCAGCAAGCTGTTCTGCTGCACCGAAGACGGGACGGGGATGGGGACCTGACCGCAGAACCCCGACCCATCCGCCGTCTTGAACGTGATGACCTCGGCGCCGTCGGCATCCCGATCCGACCCGCGCCAGATCTCGCGCACTTCGCGGCAGAGCGGCTCCCCTGCCTCGTCCTGCAACTGCGATAGGTAGTGCAACGTGTGCAAGGTTGCAGAGAGTTTGGGGCTCTCGATCATGTAGACAAGATCGGAATCCCAAGTCATCAGCAGCGTCCGTCGATGCTCAGGGGGATCGCGTGACAGCCTCATGACGGCGACAAGAAGCCTTGTCCCGTGTGCTCAAACGTCCGCCATCGGGTCTCGCCCGCCTGCTTCAAGTCGGGCGGCACGACGTACTCGAACGAGGGAAACGTGAAGAACATGCGTCGCCTGTCCTTCGGTCAGGAGGCCGTAGCCGACTTGCGGGCGTGCGCCGATTGACCCACCTGCGCCACGAGGCGATCACGAACGAACCCTCGGGCCCGATCCATGAAGAGCCCGGCATAATCCCGACCGTCTTCGCCGACGAAGATCATTGCCGGAATTTCTGGCTCTGTCGGGTCAGTCGCAGACCATATTTCCCGGATCTGCCTCGAGAACCAACCTCGCTTCCTTCCGCGCACATGCGGGGCCACGAACAGCAAAGACTCCACGTCGGCGTCCAATGACGTGACCGCGCCGACGACGTCGCTATCCCACGCGAGCAAGAACGTGTCCGGTATAGCGTCGGGCTCTCTTGTCCGCACGCTCAGGACGAACCACGCAGCGCAAGTCGAAATTCCCAGGGTGCGCCAATACATGGCGTCGGGAAGCGAAATCTTGAGCGGCATGGAGAACCGGTATTCAGGCATCGAGACGAACATGGCAGCGGACGGGACGCGCGCCAGGGGGCGCCCCTGCGAAGGTTTCGGAACCCCGATTCTTCGCCGATACTCCCGCTACTCAAAGTCTGCATATTCCTGAGCCGCCGCAGACGAGCCCGCCGGATGCGGCCTTTGCATACCGAGCGGCTCAGTCGAGAATCAGCTAATGGTTCCCATGAAATCGTTCCACGCCACCAAACACCATGACGTCGTCCTCTCGCTGTTGCGCGACCGGCGCGAGGCGCTGGGCATCCGACAAGCCGACCTCGCGCAGAGACTGGGGCAGACGCAGGCCATGATCAGCCGGGTGGAAACCGGCGAGCGACGACTGGACATCGTTGAGCTGCGCGCCTGGCTCAGTGCCTTGGAAGTGAGCTTCCTGCCGTTCATGAAGACGCTTGACCTCAAACTGCGCAACCTGCCGGATGTCCACCTGCACCTGGGACGGCGCCCGGTGGCGCACCGCTCCCAGCGATAGTGTCGATCGACCCTCGGCGCGCCTGGTCAGTCCGAGCGGGCGGTGTCGGCTGTCCAACCCACCTTGTGGCCGGCGTTGGTCGCGTCGTGGCGCACGTTGTCCTCGGTGTGAAGGTACAGGCTCGTGGTCGCCAAGTTTTCATGGCCCAGGTTGTCGCGCACGACTTTCAGGTCGAGAGTGCCGCTCTGGTGCGAGCCCGCCGTGTGGCGCATCCAGTGCGGCGAGGCGCGCTCGATGTGCGCGGCCGCGGCTTCATGCTCGGCGCCCAGCCGACGCACGCGTTCAGCCGTTTGGCGCACGACGTCCTTGACCAACTCGTAGACAGCGGTACGCACCATGAACGTCGGCGGCCCGATGAGCGGCAGGAGCGCCGGCAGCGGATCCGCCACCGTCGGCAGCGGCTTTAGGCCGTTAGCTCGGCGGTAGCGCATCAGTTCGGCCATGAGCTCGTCGGTGACGGGCACCAACCGAGTCTTGTTGCCTTTGCCGGTGATCTGTAGCCACCAACGTTGCTTGCCGTCGTCGCCCTGCAAAGCGTAAAACGCCCCCATCGTGGCCGTGCAGACCTCGGAGACCCGCAAGCCACCCAGATAGAGCAGCGAGAACAGCCAGCGCGCGCGCGCAGACTTCAGGCGGTCGCGATCGGTCTCCGCCGGCATCTCCTCGATCGTCTTACGCACGGCCGCCCAATGGGCCTGCGGTAGGAATCGTGGCATCTGCTGGGAGCGAGCTACCGGCCTCGGCCTCCTGCGCAGTGCGAGTGGGCTCCCGGCCA